>Ga0265316_10000005_pt1 | contig 304442 bp, 270 predicted proteins | sample 4522metaG_FD_202092 | JGI IMG/M metagenome (GOLD analysis project Ga0265316, IMG submission 202092) | Rhizosphere microbial communities from Carex aquatilis grown in University of Washington, Seatle, WA, United States - 4-5-22 metaG | ecosystem: Host-associated > Plants > Roots > Rhizosphere... | reverse complement strand
TGGCGCGTGGCGAACGCCGTGTTGGGCTCCATCGTGAGGTGGTAGAGCGACAGGTGCGGGGGCTCGAAAGCCAGGGCCTGGTTCAGGTCGGCATCGAGGTCGGTCAGGCTTTGCCCGGGGAGGGCGTACATCAGGTCGAGGTTGAAGGTCTCGAAGTGCCGCTGCGCTTCTTCGACGGCGGCAAGGGCCTGGGCGCGGTCGTGCACGCGGCCCAGGGCCTTGAGCTTGGCGTCGTCGAAGCTTTGCACGCCGATGGACAGGCGTGTCACGCCGGCATCGCGGAAGGCCTTGAAGCGGTCGCGCTCGAAGGTGCCGGGGTTGGCTTCCAGCGTGATTTCGCAGGCGGCTTCCAGCGGCAGGCGGGCGCGGATGTCGGCCAGCAGGCGGTCGATGCTGTCGGGCGAGAACAGGCTGGGCGTGCCACCGCCGATGAAGACGGTGAAGACGCGTCGGCCCCAGATTTGCGGCAGGGCGGCTTCCAAGTCGGCGCGCAGGGCGTCGAGGTAGCGGGCCTCCAGCGGTGCGCGCTCGGCGGCATCGGATTTCAACTCGTGGGAGTTGAAATCGCAGTAGGGGCACTTTTTCAGGCACCAGGGCAGGTGCACGTACAGCGACAGCGGCGGCAGGGCGCTCAGGGCGCCGGGGCGTTGCAGGGTGATCATCGCTCGGAGTGGTTCTGCCAGGGCCACAGGGACGTGGCGGCCGTGCTGGCCGCGTCCAGCCCCCAGCGCGCGCGCATCATCTCCAACAAACGGGCGCAGGCCAGGGCACGGTGGCTGATGGCGTTTTTGATGGCCGGGTCGAGTTGCGCGGCGCTCTGCGCGTGGGTGGGGATCCACAGCAGCGGGTCGTAGCCAAAGCCGTGCTCTCCCTGGGCGGCTGGCAGCAACTCGCCGCGCCACTGGCCTTCGGCGATGAGCGGCTCGGGGTCGTCGGCATGGCGCACGGCCACCAGCAGGCAGGTGAAGTGGGCGCCGCGCTGCGCCTGGTCGGCCATCTGCGTGAGCAGCCAGGCGTTGTTGGCCGCGTCGATCTGCTCGCGCGGCAGGCCCTCGGCGATGCGGCCGGCGTCCACCGCATGGCGTGCCGAACGCACGCCCGGCGCGCCACCCAGGGCGTCCACACACAGGCCGGAGTCGTCGGCCAGAGCCGGACCTTGGGCCAGGGCGGCGGCGTGGCGGGCCTTGGCCAAGGCGTTCTCGACGAAGGTGAGGTGAGGCTCCTCGGCCTCGGGGATGCCCAAGCTGCCTTGCGTGACCAGGTCCACGCCCAGCGGCGCGATCAAGGCCTGCAGCTCGCGCAGCTTCTTGGCGTTGTTGGAGGCGAGGATGAGGCGCTTGGGCATGGTGGTCGTCCGGCGTGGTGTTCCGCGGTGCTCAGCCCTTGACCAGCGGCTGGGCCAGCGCAGCGGCTTGGGCCGCGATCAGCTCGCGGATGCCCTTGTCGGCCAGGGCCAGGAGCTGGTCCATCTCGGCGCGGCTGAACGCAGCACCTTCGGCCGTGCCCTGCACCTCGACGAAGTGGCCGGCGCCGGTCATGACGACGTTCATGTCGGTGTCGCAGGCCGAGTCTTCGGTGTATTCGAGGTCGAGCAGCGGCGTGCCGTCAACGATGCCCACGCTGATGGCGGCCACCGGGTTGACGATGGGGCTGGCGCTGAGCTTGCCGGCGGCGATCAGGCCCTTCACGGCGTCGGCCAGTGCCACGTAGGCGCCGGTGATGGCGGCGGTGCGGGTGCCACCGTCGGCCTGGATGACGTCACAGTCGATGACGATGGAACGCTCGCCCAGCTTGGCCAAGTCCACCACGGCGCGCAGGCTGCGGCCGATCAGGCGCTGGATTTCTTGCGTGCGGCCGCTTTGCTTGCCGCGGGCGGCTTCGCGGTCGCTGCGGGTGTGGGTGGAGCGCGGCAGCATGCCGTACTCGGCCGTGACCCAGCCCTCGCCGCTGCCACGCTTGTGCGGCGGCACCTTTTCTTCGACCGAGGCGGTGCAGAGCACCTTGGTGTTGCCAAAGCAGATCAGCACAGAGCCTTCGGCGTGGATGGTGTAGCCGCGGGTGATGGTCAGGGGGCGCAGCGCATCGACGGCGCGGCCTTGGGCACGGGTGTAGGACATGGGGGCTCCAGGATCAGGGGTGTTCGGACATGGCAGAGGCCGCGGCCCCTGAGGGACGCGGCCGGGCGCGGTGGCGCAGGTTCAGTTCTTTTTGGCGTTGGCCGAGCGGCGGATGGCTTCGTTGATCTCGCGGATGGACCGCTCGATCTCGGCATCGTCCAGCTCGTCGGCATCGCCATTGTCGCCCGGGCTGCCGGTGTTGCCCACGCTGGCCTGGATGGTCGAGGCGAAGACCTCGTCGCCCAGGCTCTCGGTGGAGACGCCGGGTTGCTCTTCGTTGGAGGCCGACTCCCACTCCATCGCCAGCACGGTGACGTTGTCGCACTTGGCGCCGCCATTGCGCAGCGCCGTTTCGACCAGCTCGGGCACGGCGTCCGAGATGGCGCGCGTGGCCAGGTTGTGGGTGATGAGCTCGTCTTCCACCGTGCCCCACAGGCCGTCGGAGCACAGCAGGATGCGGTCGCCTTCTTGCAGCAGCAAGGGGCCGGCGGTGTCGACCACGGGCTTGCCGGGGCTGCCCAGGCAGGTGAAGAGCACGTTGCGGTTGTAGCGCTCGTTGAGCGGCACGACCGACGAGATGGTGTTCTGCAGCTCGGAGTAGGAGTGGTCGCGCGTGCGGGCGATGAGCTTGTCGCCGCGCACGAAGTACAGGCGCGAGTCGCCGCAGTGCGCCCAGTAGGCCGTGTTGCCTTGCAGGATGCAGGCCACCAGGGTGGTGCGGGGTGTGTCCATCAGGCCGCGCTCGCTGGCGTAGCGCAGCAGCTGGTGGTGGCCGGCCATGATGGCGTCTTGGAGGAAGCGGATCGGGTCGGCCAGGCGCGGTTTGGCGTCGCGCTGGTACAGGGCCGCCATGGTCTGCAGGGCGAGTTGCGAGGCCATTTCGCCTTCGGGGTGGCCGCCCATGCCGTCGGCCAGCGCGAACAAGCCGGAGTCCCGCGTGTAGCAATAGCCCATGCGGTCTTCGTTTTTCTCGCGGCCGCCCTTGCGGCTGATCTGGTAAACGGAGAATCTCATGCCAGCGCCATGCCTTCCAGGTCGTCCTCAGGCCTTCGCCCCGGATTTCAGGTTTTCGAGTTGCAGCTTCACGCGTTCGGAGAAGGTGAGCTTGGAGTAGCGGCGCTCGGTCTCACGGGCCAGCTCTTTTTGCAGCGCGAACACGCTCTGCGGTCGGGCCAGCGGGTCCAGGGACATGCACCACTCGGTCACCTCGATGAGGTTATCCGAATAGACATTGCGCAGTCGGGACAAAGACAGGCCCAAGCGGTCTTTTTCGAGGCGTTGGGGCGCGTCATTCGGTGGGTAGCCCTGCATGCAGGCGTAGATGCAGGCGCCGATGGCGTAGATGTCCGTCCAGGGGCCCAGTGAGCCGTCGCGGCGGTACATCTCTGGCGCGGCAAAGCCGGGCGTGTACATCGGGCGGATGAAGTTGCCTTCCTTGGACAGCACCTCGCGCGCGGCACCGAAATCGAGCAGCACCGCCTTGTTCTCGTTGGTGATGAAGATGTTGGCCGGCTTGATGTCCAGGTGCAGCATCTTGTGCTGGTGCACGATGCGCAGCCCGCGCAGGATCTCGTCGAAGAGGCTGCGGATGGTGGACTCGCGGAACACCTTGTCGCGTTTCAGGTCGCGCGCGGTGACGATGAAATCCTGCAGGGTGTCGCCCTGGAGGTAGTTCATCACCATGTAGACGGTTTCGTTCTCGCGGAAGAAGTTCAGCACCGACACCACACTCGGATGGGCGATCTGGGCCAGCGAGCGGCCTTCTTCGAAGAAACTTTTCAGGCCCAGGCGGTAGAGTGGTTGCTTGTCAGGCTTGACGCGCGGGATGAGCTCGCCCGCCGAGCGCTCGGCCAGCGAGGCCGGCAGGTATTCTTTGAGGGCGACCAGGCGCTTGTCCGGGTCTTCCGCGAGGTAAACCACGCCGAAACCGCCTGCGGCGAGCTTCTTGACGACCTGGTAGCCACCCACGACGGTGCCCGAGGGCAGCGGAGCGGGTTTCGGCTTTGACATAATCGCGTTTTGTCTGGGTGAATATCCATGTCAGTCTACTCCATGACCGGCTTTGCCAGCGCGGTGGCGTCGGCCCCCGACCACGTCGGTGAAAACACCGATGACGACGGGGCGTCGAGCGCATCTCGCCGGCACGCTTCCGGGGCGGTGGGTGCCGAGTTGCGCTCGGTCAACAGCCGTTTCCTGGACCTGAGCTTCAAGCTGGCCGACGAGTTCCGTGCCCTGGAACCCGCCCTGCGCGACCTGCTGACCGCCGCGTTCAAGCGCGGCAAGATCGAGCTGCGCATGCAGCCCCAGCGCGCCGCCGACGCCGGCTGGCCCCAGCCCCAGCCCGAGCAACTGCACACCCTGGCCCGCCTGGAAGGCACCGTGCAGAACTGGTTGCCCAAGGCCGGCCCGCTGTCGGTCAACGAGGTGCTGAACTGGTGCCGTGCCGCGGCGCCTTCGGTCAAGCTGGAAGATGCCGCGCTGGAGTCCGCCCGCCAGGCCATCGTCGCCCTGGTCGAGGCCCGCGAGCGCGAAGGTGCCCGCCTGGTGGGTGTTCTGAAAGAGAAATTGGCCGGCTTGAAAGCCTTGGCCGAGCAGGCCCAGCCGCTGGTGCCGCAGGCCGTGCAGCGCCAGCAGGAGCGCTTCGTCCAGAAGTACCAGGAGGCCTTGCAAGCGGTGGGCGGCAACGTCACGCCCGAGATCGCCCAGGAGCGCGCCTTGCAAGAGGCGGCGGCCTACGCCTTGCGCATCGACGTGGACGAAGAGTTGCAGCGCCTGAAGGCCCACCTCGACGAGATCGGCCGCCTGCTGAAAAAAGGCGGCGAGGTCGGCAAGCGCCTCGACTTCCTCATCCAGGAGCTGCACCGCGAAGCCAACACCCTGGGCTCCAAGGCTGCTGCCCTGGAGCTGACGCAGATCTCGGTGGACATGAAGGTCCTGATCGAGCAGATGCGTGAGCAGGTTCAGAACCTCGAATGAGACGGCCATGACTTCGGCACACGATCCACAGGACACCGCGATGGACTACCCCGGCAACCTCTTCGTCGTCTCGGCGCCCAGCGGCACGGGCAAATCCAGCCTGGTCAAGGCCCTGCTGGAGCTGGACTCGCACCTGCGGGTCAGCGTCTCGCACACCACCCGCGCCCCGCGCGGTCAGGAGCAGCACGGCCGCGAGTACTGGTTCACCTCGAAGGAGGAGTTCCAGGCCATGGTCGAGCGCGGCGACTTCTTCGAGCACGCCGAGGTGCACGGCAATTGCTACGGCACTTCGCGCAAGGCCATCGAGGAGCGCATCCGGGGCGGCGAGGACGTGGTGCTGGAAATCGACTGGCAGGGCGCCCTGCAGATGAAGCAGGCGTTCCCGTATGCCGTGCTGATCTTCATCCTGCCACCCAGCTACGAGGAGCTGCTTCAGCGCCTCAACCGCCGCGGCGAGGATTCGCCCGAAACCATCGAATTGCGCATGGCGAACGCGCGCATCGAGGTCGCGCAGGCCCAATACTTCGATTTCATCGTGGTCAATGCCCTGTTCGAGTCGGCTTTGTTCGATTTGAAAGCCATTGTTCACTCGCAGCGGTTAAAATACGCTGCTCAGCGTCGGAACAAGTCAGCCGTGTTCCGCGCGCTCCACTTGGTTTGACCAGGTTTTGGATTTTTGGAGAGACACATGGCCCGCATCACCGTCGAAGACTGCCTGCAAAAGATCCCCAACCGCTTCCAGCTGGTGCTGGCCGCGACCTACCGGGCCCGCATGCTGAGCCAGGGCCACACGCCCAAGATCGAATCGCGCAACAAGCCCAGCGTGACCGCCCTGCGCGAAATCGCCGGTGGCCACGTCGGTCTGGAAATGCTGCGCAAGGTGCCGACGACCTGACCGTCGCCTGAGCGCACCCGGGTCTGCCTGACCCAGGCCTGCTCCGCGCAGGTCTTCCGCCTCAAGGCCCGCTTCGCGCGGGCCTTTTGCATGGTGCATCCGGGTTGCACACCCGTTTTTCCATTCATCCTCTGCCCCGCAGGGGAGCTCCATCCGCGCTACATTTTGTCCATGAGCACCGTCACCGACGCGGCAGCGGCTTCCTTTGCCGCGCTGACCCACAAACTGGACTATCTGGACGAGGCGGACATCCGCCGGGTGCGTGACGCCTACCGCTTCGCCGACGAGGCCCACCTGGGGCAGTTCCGCGCCAGTGGCGAGCCCTACATCACCCACCCGATCGCGGTGGCGGGCCTGTGTGCCGACTGGAAGCTCGATGCCCAGGCCATCATGGCCGCGCTCATGCACGACGCCATGGAGGACTGTGGCGTCACCAAGATCGAGCTGATCGAGCGCTTCGGTGCGCCGACGGCGGAAATCGTCGATGGCCTGACCAAGCTGGACAAGCTGCAGTTTTCGACCAAGGAAGAGTCGCAGGCCGAGTCCTTCCGCAAGATGCTGCTGGCGATGGCGCGCGACGTGCGCGTCATCCTCATCAAGCTGGCCGACCGCCTGCACAACATGCGCACGATGGCGGCCATGGTGGCGCACAAGCGCTCGCGCATCGCCCGCGAGACGCTGGAAATCTACGTGCCCATCGCGCACCGGCTGGGCCTGAACCAGACCTACCGCGAGCTGCAGGAGCTGTCGTTCCAGTACATCAACCCCTGGCGGCACGCGGTGCTGGCCAAGGCCGTCAAGCGCACGCGCGGCAACCGCCGTGACCTGGTGGAGCGCATCCGCAAGGACGTGGAAGAGGCTTTCTCGGACGCGGACATGCACGTCGAGGTCTATGGCCGCGAGAAGACGATTTTCTCCATCTACAACAAGATGATCGAGAAGCGGCTGAGCTTCGCGCAGGTCAGCGACATCTTCGGCTTCCGCATCGTGACCCGCGAGTTGCTGGACTGCTACCGCGCCCTGGGCGTGCTGCACCAGCTCTACAAGCCGCTGCCTGGGCGTTTCAAGGACTACATCGCCATGCCCAAGGCGAACGGCTACCAGTCCTTGCACACGACGCTGGTCAACCCGGTCGGCACGGCGGTGGAGTTCCAGATCCGCTCGCAGGCCATGCACGCGGTGGCCGAGAAGGGCATCGCGGCGCACTGGATGTACAAGGAGCAGGAAGGCGCCGAAACCGGCACCTCGCCCCAGCAGGCGGCGGTGTGGCTGCAGTCGCTCATCGACATCCAGCACGAGACCCGCGATTCGGCCGAGTTCCTCGAACATCTCAAGATCGACCTCTTCCCCGAGTCGGTGTATGTGCTGACACCGAAGTCGCGCATCGTGGCTCTGCCGAAGGGCGCGACGCCGGTGGACTTTGCCTACGCCATCCACTCGGGGGTGGGCGACCGCTGCGTGTCGGTCAAGGTCAACGGCGAGGCGGTGCCTTTGCGCACGGCCTTGCGCAGTGGCGATGTGGTGGAGATCATCACGGCGCCCGGCGCACGGCCCAACCCGGCCTGGCTGAACTTCGTGGCGACGGGGCGTGCACGCTCCAAGATCCGCAGCTACCTCAAGAACATGGAGGCGGAGGAGTCCCTGGCGCTGGGCGAGAAGCTGCTGATGCAGGCCTTGCGCGCCGAGGGTCTGACCCTGCCGCCGGGTGCCGAAGACAGCGAAGGCGACACCGGCGCGCTGTGGCAGTCCCTGATCCGTTGGGGTGGCAACCGCAGCCGCGACGAGCTGCTGGTGGAGATCGGCCTGGGCCGCAAGATCGCGACCATGGTGGCCAAGCGCCTGGCCCAGATCATGGCCGAGCAGGGCGAGCGCCCCGATGCGCTCACGCTGACGCTGGGCCGTTTTGCCGCCTCGGAGGCACCGGCCCTGGCCGCTGTGACCATCGATGGCAGTGAGGGCGCCACGGTGCAGTTGGCGGCGTGCTGCTGTCCGGTGCCGGGCGATCCGATCGCCGGTTACCTGGGCCGCGGCGAAGGCCTGGTCGTGCACACCCAGACCTGCGGCACGGGCAAGCGCCTGTTCGAGCGCGACAGCGAGCGCTGGATCGACGTGAGCTGGTCCGAGGAGCCCACCCGCCTCTTCGAGACCGTGGTCAAGGTGCTGGTGGCCAATGGCAAGGGCGTGCTGGCCCAGGTGGCGGCCAGCATCAGCAGCGCCGAAACCGACATCACCCACATCGAGATGGGCGATGAGCGCCTGGGCGAGACGGCCGAGCTCAAGCTCACGGTGGCCGTGCGCGACACCGAGCACTTGGCCGATGTGATGCGCATCCTGCGCCGCTGCCCGGTGGTGCTCAAGGTGGACCGCGTCTGCCCTTGATGGGGGATGGGCGTGGTCGGGTGGGCTGCTCAGTGCTCGGTCTGTGGGGCCGGGTAGCGCACGGTGATGACCTCCAGGCGCTCCAGGCCGCCGGGCGTCATCAGCTGCACTTCGTCGCCCTCGCGTGACTTCAACAGCGCCCGCGCGACGGGCGACACCCAGCTCACCTCGCCCTGCAGCGCATCGGCCTCGTCGATGCCCTTGATGGTGATGGTGCGGCTCACGCCAGCCTGCGTTTCGTAGGTCACGGTGGCGCCGAAGAAGACCTGGTCGCTGCCATGGTGCTGGCTGGGGTCAGCGACTTCGGCGATGTCCAGGCGCTTGGTCAGGAAGCGGATGCGGCGGTCGATTTCGCGCAGGCGCTTCTTGCCGTAGATGTAGTCGCCGTTCTCGGAGCGGTCACCGTTGGAGGCGGCCCAGTGAACGATCTCCACGACCTTGGGGCGTTCGGTGTCGATGAGGTTGATCAGCTCGGTGCGCAGGCGCAGGTAGCCCTGCGGCGTCATGTAGTTGCGGGTGCCCGCGGGCAGGGGCGGCAGGGAGAGGTCGTCGTCCTCGTCGCCGTCCGGCTCCTTGGTGAAAGCTTTGCTCATGGGCTGCGATTGTGCCGAATCCGCACCCGCTCCGACAGCACCCGCCGGATTGCGCCACTTGTTCACGGCCCGCACGGCTTTGTGCCCGGGCCGTTGCCCCACGCACCGGCGAATCTCGCAAAAATGAAATATCGGTGGCCGGCAGCGCGCGGTGTTTCGCAAGGCGAGGCGCGCACAGCCACCCGGACGTGCTGATGTTGCTGTCGGAGTTGTGCAAGATGTCACAAGTGATCCCCCTGGGCCCCGGTGCCCGCATGCTCACCACCCGTGAAGCGGCTTTGCGTCTGGGCGTGTCCCTGCGCACGGTGCAGTTGTGGGTCGAGGCGGACATCCTGCCCGCGGCGCGCACGCCCGGCGGCCACCGCCGCATCCCTCACAACGCGGTCGAGGCGTTGGCGCTGAGCACCGGCTTGGGCGGCGAACCCTTGGCGCGCCCGTCACGCCTGCGCCCCAGTGGCGACTTCATCGCCGAGCCCGTGCGCGATGCCCCGGCCAAGGCGCGCCGCCATGTCGGGGGCATGGGCCTGGCCATGCCGCAGGTGGACGTGCTGCTGGTGGCCGATGACGATGCCTGGCAGAACCGCTGCAAGCAGGCCCTCGCACCGTTCGGTACGGCGGTGAAGTTGCGCTTTGCCGAGACCGGCTACCTCGCGTTGCTGCAGATCGGGCAGTGTGCACCGGACCTGCTCATCACCAACCTGGAGCTGCCCGGCATGGACGGCCTGGCCATGCTGCGCACGCTGCAGCGTTGCGAGTCCATGGCCGGCATGCGCGTGTTGGCGCTCACCCACCTGGACGAGCACGAGCTGGCGCGCCGCGGCGGCGTGCCCGATTGCGCCGAGCTGCTGCACCTGCCGGTGTCGGCGGAGGCGGTGGCCGTGAGGGTGGGGCGCTGGTTGCTGGGCCAAAGGGTCAGCTGAAGCGAGATCACCATGAACGAAGCCTTCAGGCTCCTTTTCGATCAGGTCAAGAGCGGGGTGGTCTGGGTGGAGCGCAATGGCACCGTGCGTTACGCCAACAAGGCGGCCGTGCAGATGACGCCCGTCATGCTGGGGCAGGCCATGCTGGACCCGGTCGCTGCGCGCACCGTCAAGGCCGCGGGGCAGGACATGCTCAGCCTGCCGTTCCAGTTCGAGCTGGTCACGCAGGAGAGCACGCCAGACACCATCCGCGCGGTGGTGATCGGCGCGCCGGTGGGCAAGGACCTGATGGTCGTGCTCAACAACGTCTCCGAGGAGCGCTGGTACGCGCACGCGCTGGAGAACCTCATCGGCTACATCGAGGCCGAGATGGCCCATCCCATCGACGCGCTGGCCAAGAAGCTGCCGCAGATTGCGCAGCTCGTGCAACAGCCAGACACCACGGGCGAGCTGGCCCAGCTGGTGGCCGAGGCCCACGATCTGTCGGGCAAGCTGGGCCAGTTGCGTGACCTGGTCAGCGTGTTCGGCCAGGGCGCCATCCAGCGCGATGAGCGCATCCTCCTGCCCGAGCTGGTGCGCAGCGCCATCGCCGAGGTGTTGCCACAGGCCCAGGCGCGCAACATCACCCTGGCCACCCTCGGGCTGGACGATCCCTTGCCCACGGTCTACGGCAGCGTGCACTGGCTGGGCAAGGCGGTGGCGGAGTACCTGGAGCAGGCCATCCGCAGCGCGCAGCCAGGCGGCTGGGTCGAGCTGTCCCTCCAGGCCTCTGGCACGCGGGTGATGGTGCGCGCCCGCAACCGCGGCATGTTCGTCTCCAACCACGAGCGACGCAGCGCCTTCGTGCCGTTCGGGGTGGGCGATTCCGCCAAACCGGCCGAACCCCGGCGTGGCATCGGCCTGGCTTTGAGTCAGCGCATCCTGGCGCAGCACGGCGGTTCAGTGCGCATCGAAGACGGCTTCGAGTCGGTGGACTTCGTGCTGGAAATCCCGGCCGGGGCACCCGCGTCCCAGGACGCCCAGTTGTCGGTCGAGCAGGCCCAGCGCTATGCCCGCGACATGTCGCAACTGATGGCGCGCAGCATGCACAAGCGGGCGCACCCGCAGACTTGATCCACGGAGTTCCCCATGACCCACCGCATCCTCATCGTCGAAGACCAGCCGGACATCTGCAAGCTCATCCGCATGACGCTGGAGTTCGGTGACTTCGAGATCCACGAGGCCCACGATGGCGAAAGCGGCTTGAACAAGGCCCGCGCCACCCTGCCCACGGTGATGCTGCTGGACGTGATGATGCCCGGCCTGCTGGACGGCTACCAGGTGTGCAGCCGCATCAAGCAGGACCCGAGCCTGCGTGGCATCCAGGTGGTGATGCTGACGGCCCGTGGTCAGGCCACCGATCTGGCCGCTGGCGAGGCGGCCGGCGCCGACGCCTACCTCGTCAAGCCTTTCAGCCCGCTGGAGTTGATCGAGCGGGTCGAGGCCATGGTGGCCGCAGCCACCTGACCCTGCGCACCTGCGGCCCATGCCGCGCACCCGGGAGAGCTTGCCATGACAGAGCGCCCTGCAAACGAAGCCCTGCCGGAGCCTGTGCTCAGGGTGATGATGGGCCTGGAGCGCCTCACGGGTCGCATCCCGCTGGCGCGGGCGGTGGGCATCATCGTGGTCATCGGACTGTGCCTGACAGGCTTGGTCACCGGCGTCGTCTGGTGGGCGGAGCAGCAACGCGAGGACAGGGAGTTCCGCGTGCGCGTCACCCACTTCCAGTCGCTGGTGCAGGGGCGCATCGACCACCACCGTGTGATGGTGGACCAGGTGGCCCACTGGGCGGCTGAACAGGCGCGCTTGTCCGGCGCAGGCACCGGCACATGGTCTGCGTCTGGCATCACGGTGCTCCGACCGGAAGACCTGGACCGCGAGATGCTCTCGGCCCGGCTGGAGATCGACGAGCCTGTGGCCGATCCGCTGGTGGCTTGCTTGCGCGCTGTGCCTGCTGCGCGAGAACACGCCTTGTGCCGCATGGCCACGGCGTCGAGCCAGCCTCCCGCACACGAGGGCGGTTGGCTGATGGCCCGCCGCGTGCCTGTGCCGGGGCGTGGCTGGGTGATGGTGCCATTGTGGAATGCGCAGCTGCTGGACGCGTCATCTGATGAGCGCGGGGCGCAGCTGCAGACGTGGGTGGAAGCGGATGCGCCAACCCCACAGCCATCTGCGCTGCCGGTGCTGCAGGGGTTGCAGGCCCGTGTGCCTTTGCGCACGCCGGATGCCATGTTGCGCTTGGTGGCGCGTGCCGAAGTGCGCGACACCGGTTGGCAGGAGGTGGTGTCGCACCAGGCCGGCATGTGGATTGCCGGGGGCGCCGGTCTGCTGTTCACACTCGGCGCGCTGCATGCGTACCTGATGCTGATCTCCACCCGCCGGCGTGCCCAGGAGATGGCGCGCGACATGAGTGCCGAGCTGCACCGCACCCAGTCGCGCACACAAGCCGTCATGGACATGGCCCCCGATGCCATCCTGATGGTCGATGCGGACGGCCTGGTGTGTTGGTGCAACCAGGCCACCACCAGCATTTTCGGCGTGACATCGGATGGCCTGCAGGGGCTTCCGATCGATGTGGTCTTGCCACGGTTGGGCGATGGCAGCCTGGACGCATGGTTCAGCCAATGTGGCTTCTCCAACCGCGTCATTGGCCACGAGACCACCGGCCGCCGCAACGAAGGGGTGCTCTTCCCCGTGGCGGTGTCGGCCAGCCGCACCGAGGTCGACGGCGCCTTCATCCAGACCTTCATCGTGCGGGACACGACCGACGCCAAATGGGCCGAGCAGGAGTTGGCGTTGCGCGACCGTGCCCTGGCCTCATCGGCCGACGGCGTGGTCATCGTCTCCATGACCTTGCCCAACCAGCCCATGATCTATGTGAACCGGGCGTTCGAGGACATCACGGGCTACGAAGCGCATGAATTGCTGGGGCTCAACTGCCGCATCTTCCAGCAAGCCGACACCCAGCAGCCCGGCATCGCCCTCATGCGCGAAGCCATCCGCGAGGGGCGCGGTTGCCAGGTGGTGCTGCGCAACTACCGCAAGAACGGCAACCTCTTCTACAACGACCTGGCCATCTCGCCGGTGCTCAGCGCCGAGGGCGTGCTGACGCACTTCGTGGGCGTGGCCACCGACATCACCGACCGCATCGCTGCCGAGAAGGTGCTGCAGCTGCGCACCGAGCGGCTGAACGCCGTGTTCGAGCTCAGCCCCGATGGCTTCGTGGTGCTGGACAAGCGCGGCGAGGTCAGCATCGTCAACCCCGCCTTCGAGCGCATGACGGGCTTGCTGGCCGCGGACCTGGTGGGGCACTCGCTGTCGGCCTTCGAAGAGCAGCTGATGGCGCGCTGTCAGGCCAGCGAGGTGGACGCGCAGACGGTCGCGGGCCTCATGGCCGGTGTGGGCGATGCGGAAGTGGGCCTGCCAGCCACCCGCGAGCTGCTGCACATGCACACGCCCAGCATCCGCACGTTGGTGCGACGCGTGCGGCACGGCGGCCACGACAACGAGACGGTCATGTACTTCCGCGACATCACCCACGAGCTCGAAGTGGACCGCATGAAGAGCGAGTTCCTGGCCATGGCCGCCCACGAGCTGCGCACGCCCATGGTCAGCATTTTCGGCTTCACCGAGTTGCTGCTCCAGCGCCCGTTCAATGAGGAGAGGCGCAAGGACATGCTCTCGACCATCCACCGCCAGGCCTCGGTGCTGATCAACCTGGTCAACGAGCTGCTGGACCTGGCGCGAATCGAGTCGCGTCGCGGCAAGGACTTCCTGCGCGAGCGGCTGCAGCTGCAGTCCCTGATCGACAGCACCGTGCACGGCTTGCTGGTCCACAACGACCCGCGCAAGGTCGAGTGCACCTTGCCGGTCGCGCCCATCTGGGTGGATGTGGACCGTCAGAAGCTGTCGCTGGCCCTGACCAATGTGCTGTCCAACGCCTACAAGTACTCGCCCCAGGGCGGCGACATCGCCCTGGACCTGGTCTGGCGCGATCGCAACGAGCGCCCCGAGTGCGGCATCCGCATCACCGACCAAGGCCTGGGCATGACGCCGGCGCAGCGCGAGAAAGTGTTCGACCGCTTCTTCCGTGCCGACACCTCGGGCAACATCCCTGGCACCGGCCTGGGCATGACCATCGTCAAGGAGATCCTGGAGTTGCACGGCGGCCAGGTCTCGGTCACCAGCGAGCTGGGCGTGGGCACGACGGTCATCCTGTGGGTGCCCGCGGTGGCGGCGGCGCCCGAGACGACCGTCGCGCTTGCATCCCCTGAATGCGGGCAGCGCGCCGAGAGTGCGGGCGTCACGGACTGACAGGACCGGCAAGTTGCCCCAAGATGTCGGGGCTGGCCGATGGCCTGTTTCTGGAAGTACCCGCCCGTGCCCGATCTGGTCTCACCGTCCGCCCCCGCCAGCCGTCGCCAGACACCCTGGTGGCGCTGGGCCTTGTTGTCAGCCTATGTGTTGGCCCTGGTGGGCCTGACCGTGGTCGCGCGCGATCCGGCCTGGGCGCACTGGTTCGACCCGCACTGGCTCAGTCAGCAGGGCCATGCCTTGTTGGCCTTGCCATTGGGGCCTCTGGCCGTGGTGGCGGGCTACGTGCTGCTGGTGCTGATGGCCGTGCCCGTGCTGGCCCTGATCGTGGTGGGTGCCACCGTGTTCGGCCCCTGGCCGGGCATGGCTTACTCGCTGGTGGGCATGGTCACGGGCGCCACCGTGGCCTTTGCTTTCGGCCGCTTCACAGGTGCGCAAGGCATGGACCGCCTGACGCAAGGACGCTTGAGCCTGCTGAGCCGGCACCTGCACCAGCGGGGCTTGCTCACCGTCGCGCTGGTGCGCTTCATGCCGGTGGCGCCCTTCATGGTCGTCAACTTGGCGGCCGGGGCCTTGCGCGTGAAGCCACGCGATTTCGTGTTCGGCTCGGCGCTGGGGCTCTTGCCTGGCACGGTGCTGATCTCGCTGTTCACCGACCGCCTGCTGTCCGCTTGGCAGCTGCCCAGCATGCCCCTGTCGGTGTGCTTGGGCTTGCTCGCGGTCGTGCTGTTGGCCGTGGGCGGTTGGTGGTGGAGACGCAGCCAGCGACGCGGCACAAACCCGATGAATGCGGGTGAAAACCCGTAGCTGGTGACCCAGGGGCTCTCCATTAAGGGATTTCCTCGCCCTGCAAGCGGGTGGATTGCACGGCCATGAGCTTGGCTTGCACGGCCAGTTTCAAATTCTTTCCAGCGCACATCATTCGTTCACGCCAAAGCGGTTCATGCACAACCGGATCGGGGCACCGATCGGGTCAGCGCACACGGAGTGATCACCTGTGGACCCGGCATGACAGCAGGCGTGAGACATCAACCACACCTACATCTCTGGAGTTCACATGCAAGCATTCAAGCTTTCCTTCGTTGCCCTGGCCCTGTCCGCCGTGGCGGCCTCTGCCTCCGCCATGTCCTCGATCGACGACGCAGCCCTGAGCCAAGTCAGCGGCCAAGACGGCGTCTCGATCGCCGGTGACCTGAACATCAACATCGGTTCCTTCAAGTACACCGACACCGACACCAACGGCGGCTCCGTGTCGTTCAACGACATCGGCATCAAGGGCATGTTCGTGATGACCGTGGACATCCTGAACAAGGCTTCCTTCGTGTCGACCGTGGCCAACTCCATCGGTGCTCGCCTGGGCTTCACCCAGGCCGACGCCACCAGCGCTGCCGCCGCAGCCGCTGGCCTGGCCCTGCCCACCGCCAACGGCGCCATCATCGCTGGCGAACTGGCCAAGCTGACGACCGCCACCTACGACGCTTTCGGTGCCGCCACCGAAGGTGCCATCTACGCTGGCAGCGACGTGGTCCAGTTCGCTTTCCCCAACGCCAAGCTGAAGGGCGAGCTGACCCCGAGCATCACCGTGGGCTCGATCAAGATGGGCAACAGCAACGCTTCCTTCGGTTCGTTCGCCATCAACAACGTCGACATGCAGGGCACCAAGGTCTGGATGTGGGCCCACTGATCTGGCCTGATCTGATCTGACAGGGTGCGCAGCGCGCGCACCCGGCATCTCCAAAGCCAGCCCCTGGTCGCCAAGAGCGGCCGGGGGTTTGGCGCATTGCGTCCGGGAGGGCGCATGCAAAGCGGCCTCTCAGGCGGCTTTTTCGCCAAGCGGCAAATCACCCGCAGGCGAACCCGATATCCATGTGACTTCGAGGGTATTCACCATGCTTCATGTTGCAGAGTATCTGTAACCATTTGTCGTTTGTCGTGTAAAAGTCCTCATTGTCGCGTTTCAGCATGGCGGTTCAATCGTTCTCCCTCTCGCAAATCGCATGGTTCGTGACCATGCGCGATGCGCTGTCCCTGCGCGGACTGGACCTCGATGACTTGCTCAAGCGAAGCGGTCTGCTGGGCTCGTGCGCAGAGATGGACGTCAACTTCCTGTCGGACGTGTATTCCTGCATTTGGGACATGGCGGTGCAGATCACCGGGGACGCCAGCATCGGCCTCATCCCCCCGGCGCACCCCTTGTCTGCCTTCGGTGTGATCGCGCAGTTGCTGCTGTCGTCCCAGGACCTGCTGGAAGCGGCGCGGAGCATGTCGCGCTTCGCGGCACTGGTGTCGCCGACCTTCGCGATGGACGTGGCCCGTGAGGGCGAGCAGTGCCACATCACCTTCCGCATCACCGGAGGGCGGCGGCCTGTGCCCATGCAGCGCTTCGATTTCGTGGCCATGGTGTTCCTGACCGGCGGGCGCTGGTTGACGGGCAAGGCCCTGGTGCCGCAAGTGCTGAACATGCCCTTCCCGCAACCGGCCGATGTCAGCCCCTGGCGGCGTGCCTACGGTTGCCCGGTGGTGTTTGGGGCCGACGCATTCCGTGTCGAGTTCGCGCTGCGAGACATGCAGCAACCCTTGCCGACGCGCGACCCCGCCGTGGCCGACATGTGCGCCCGTGTGGCGCAGCAAGCCAGCCAGCGCGTGGGCGGGCAGTTCACCGTGAAGGTGAGGCAGGCCGTGGCCAAGATCCTGAGCAAGGGCGACCCGCACCGCGAGCAGATCGCCGAGATGCTGTGCGTGAGCGAGCGCACGCTGCAGCGCAGGCTCAGCGAGGAGGGCACGAGCTTTGCCGAGATCGTCGATGCCCACCGCCGCGAGCGCGCCGAACAGTTGCTGGCGCAAGGGCGCTTGAGCGTGTCGGAGATGGCCTTCGAGCTGGGCTTCTCGGACCCGAGCAATTTCTACCGTGCCTGCAAGCGTTGGTTTGGCTTGTCGCCTGCCAGCTTCCGCGCGGCGTCCTGAGCGCTGCGCGCATTGCGTTTGCACCTAAGGGGTTTCCTCGCCCTGCAAGCGGGTGGCTCCCAAAGTCATGCGCTTGGCCCCGGAGGTCACGGCTGAGCAGGGTCATTTCGCGATGATTCGGCAGCGTCTCCGAACGATGCACGTTTCGCGAGAAACCAATGTCCATCGGCCTTCTCGCCGTTTCACCCACCGAATTTTTCCCATGGTGTTCACCCTGTGTTGCTCGCTGCTGTCGAGCCTGAGCCTGGCGCTCATGGCCGCTGCGCCTGTGCGCGCGCAAGGGGTGCCCATCGACGATGAGGCCTTGTCGGCGGTGTATGGCCAGGCCATGTTCAGCCTGAGCAACACCAGCGCCGACGGCTTTGATTTCTCGCGCATCACGCTCAATGCGGATGTGCGGCTGGCGGCCACCTTGGGGGGGCTGCGTCTGGGCGAGTACACGCGTGCGCTGCGCAATGGCACGGGCGCCGACATCGACATCGGCACCTTGCAACTGGGCAACGCGGCCACGCGCAGCACCGTGTCCGTCACGGACCCCTACATCGAGTTCGTCTACCGCAACGTCGGCAACGCGGCCACGCGCGAGGTGGTGGGCATGCGGCTGGGTTTTGGCAGCATCAAGGGCGACATCACTTTGCAGGCCAATGCGGTGAGTGGCGCTTTGCTCATCCAGGCGGGCAGCAACAGCATCGACAGCAGCAAGGACCCGCTGGGCGGGGTGCGCTGGGATGGCAGCGCCTGCGCAGGCGGCAGCACCTGCACGCTGAAGCTCAGCGACCTGGCCGGCGTGAAGGCGGGCGATGCCAGCGGTGCCAGCCGCGACTTCTTCGTCTCAGTGCTCAAGACCGCGGTGAGCTTTCCCACCATGAACCCGGCGATGGCAGCATCGCCCGCCGCGCAGGCAGGCTTCTGGCTCAACTGGCGCGACCGGCTGAGTGCCGTGCTCAAGTGAGGTGCGCATGAGCCGTGTTGTGGTGTGGGCCCGGGTGGGCTTGAGCGGGGTTGCGGTGTGGTTGGCGCTGTGGGCTGCGATCTGGGTGCCCACGGCTGTTGCCGCCCAGACCGCGGGCCTGCGCTCCCTGGACGATGCCGACCTGGCCCACGTGGCCGGCCGCGATGGCGTGGCCTTCAACCTCAAGGGCTTCGCCATGAGCGGTCCGCTGTCGCTGACTTACACCAGCCCGGAGGCCGGTTCGCCCAGCCTGAGCCTGGACAACCTGTGGCTGTCGCGCTCGGACGATGAGGCCCACACCTTCAGTGACCCCTATCGCCTGAACATCGTCGCTCGCCCCGGGAAGGCCGATGTCATCCGCCTCAGCAACCCCGAGAACGCGCTGGGCCTGGTCCAGTGGCAGTTCGCGGCCGACCTGTCGGTCACCGCTTCGGGCAGCACCTTCCAGGGCGGCACCCTGTTGCTCAAGGACGTCGCGTTCTACGGGGGCGGCGTGGACATCACCACGCCCAGCACGCCGGGCGTCGATGGCTTTGCCTTTGGCATGGCGCTGCGCGTGGACGTGGGCCACCTGATCGTGCGACCGCGGGCCCGAGACGACCTCACGCTGGCCGATCCGGTCGGTGTCAGCGAGCAACTTCGCCTCAGCGGCATCCACATCGGCACGCCCGATGGCAAGCCCTGGGTGCTGGCCGATGTGAGCACACAGCCCGGCATCTTCAACGCCGTCACCGATGCCAACGGCCAGTCCTTCCTGCACATGGGCATCGACTGGTCGAGCGCGCCGCAAGGGCCGTCGGTGGGGCGCCTTGTCATCGACAACATCGCCTTCAAGAGCGACGTGACGGGCAACCTCGATCTGGGCAGCAGTCGCATCAATGCGATCCAGCTGCAGTACCTCGACGTCAAGTTCCGCTGAGGATCGCCATGCACCAGGTCCATCGCATGAGAGAAGGGTGCCGGCGCGGCCTGAGGCGGGCCGTGGTGATCGGGGTCGCGGTCGCGCTGTGCGGTGGTGCGGCAGCGCTCCATGCCGAGCCGCAGGCGCTGGACGAGGCCGAGCTGGCCAGCGTTTCCGGGCGGGATGGCATCGGCTTCGCGGTGCACCTGGAAATCAACTCGGCGGCCATCTATGGCCTGGACATCAACAGCCGCCTGACGGCGGGCTTCAACGTCGATGGCCTGACCACCTACCTGGTCGCGCTCAACCCTGGCGGCATCGTCGATCTTTTCGCCATGTCGCTGAACCTGCGCACGCGCCCGGATGGCGGCGACTACGTCGACCTGTCGCTGCCCACTTTCATCGGGGTGAAGGATTTCGGGGTGCGCGCCTTGAGTGCGCAGACCGACCCGCGGGCCCCCATCACCAACAGCTACGGGCAGTTCCTGCTCAATGGCCATGCCGCGATGCAGGGCCACCTCTACCTGTGGGCGCAGTGACGTCTGCCACCGAAAGCACCCCATGTTGCCCATGCTCCTTGGCATCATCGCCAGCGCCATCGGTGGTTCGGCCGCCACCGACCGTCACCCGCCTGAGCCGGTGCCGCAAGGCCAGTTCGGCCTGCCCATGGTGGCCGTGGGCGGCGGCATCGCGCCGGAGAACGTGACCATCCGGCCGTACTCCGAGTTCAAGTTCGAGAACATCGTTCACCAAGCCTACGACTACAGCTGCGGCTCGGCCGCGCTGGTCACGGTGATCAACCACTACCTGGGCATCCCGGTGACCGAGCAGCAAGCCATGGAAGGCATGCTGGCCCATGGCGAGCGCGAAAAAATCATCGAGCGACGCGGTTTTTCCCTGCTCGACATGAAGCGCTACGTGGCCTCGCTGGGCGCCAGCGGTGCGGGCTACCGCGGTGAGCTGAGCGACCTGGCCAAGCTGACACAGCCGGCCATCGTGCCCATCGATTACGCCGGCTTCAAGCACTTCGTGGTGTTCCGCGGCATGCGCGATGGGCGCGTGTTCATCGCCGACCCATCGGCAGGCCACATCGTCTTCTCGGTCGAGCAGTTCGCCAAGCTCTGGGACCGCAACACCCTGTTCCTGCTGAACCTGCCGAGCTCGGCGGGCGAGCCACTCACCCGTCTGGCACTCACCGACCGCGAGCTTGGCGTGGTCGATGGCGACACCGTCCGTGCCCAGTCCAAGCTGCCCTTGCCCGACCACACCGACATCCTGCGCAATGCCGTGCAGACCGGCTCGGGCCTTTTCATCCTCCGCAAGTGACCACCATGCAGTACTGCCCGTCCCCGCGTTCCCCACGTTGTTCTTCGCATGTTGCTCTTTCGCTGTCGTTCGTGGCTGCGGCAGCCTTGTGCCTGCCCTTGTCGGTCTGGGCCCAGGCCGCGCCTGCAGGCAGCGCCACCGATGCCGCCCGCAGCGCCTTGGGCAAGCAGGAGGGCGACGTCGACCAGGCCGCCTTGCTCAAGCAAACCCTGACGGCCTCTGACAAGCAGTATTCGCTGGTCAAGACAGGCAAGATGGTCGTCACCTACGACCTCAACTACAGCTACACCGGCCAGCAACAGATCGACGCCAAGTTCACCGACAGCACGCTGACGCTGTTCAAGATCGAGAACACGCGCGCGCACACCATCACCAACACGGCATCGGTGGACTACGGCCTGCGCGACAACCTGACCGGCAACGTGGCGCTGCCCGTGGTCAGCAAGTACTCGGAGTCCTCGTCGTTTTCGGGCATGTCGCATGGCTTCGGTGACTTGCAACTGGGACTGCGCTGGCAGCCCTTCGAGATGCGCCGCGACACCCCCAGCCTGACCACCAGCGCCACGGTGCGCCTGCCCACAGGCCGCAGCCCTTACCGCACCGACGCCACCAAGAACCTCTCCACGGGCTCCGGCACCACGGGCATCACCTTCGGCGCCAACACCTCCAAGATCATCGACCCCATCGCGCTGTTCGGCTCGGTCAGCTTTGGCTTCAGCCTGCCAGCCAAGCACCTCAGCCAGGTGCGCGATGGCGTGGTGCTGCGCGAGTTGCAGCCGGGCCCATCGGTGGGTTTTGGCGGTGGCTTCGCCTATGCGCTGTCCTACGACGTCTCGACCACGATGTCGATCCAGGAGACGCTGTCCTTTCCCAGCCGCCTGCGCTTTGCCGACGGCACCTCGGTGCGCACCAGCGTGCAGACCTCGGGCATGTTCAACATGGGCCTGGGGGTGCGGACTTCGCCGAGCAACACGCTCAACTTCACCGTGGGCATCGGCCTGACATCGGACTCGCCCGATTTCACGCTGGGCCTGAACATGCCGCTGAACTTCTGACGGACCGCACGGCGTGAAGCAGTTGAAAGTCACCGTCACGGCGCTGGCCTGCGCGGCCGCGTGGCTGGCTGCCACCGGCCTGTTGCGCCCGGCACGCGCGGCGCTCACGGACAACCTGGCCACCAGCGTCAAGGCCATGTCCATGGGCAATGCCGTGACGGCCGACCCACCGGGCATCGATGCCATCCACTTCAACCCGGCCGGCCTCAGCCGCCTGGAGGGCGACGTCAAGCAGGACAACTTCTTTGGGGCCTCGGTGCGCTTCAAGTCGCACCTGTCCCAGCCCGAGGGCTTTGACATCGGTGGCTGGACGGCCGACCCCCTGGGCGGCACCAGCAGCGGCAAGATGCGGCAAAAGCTCTATCTCCCGGGCATCGGGCCTTCGAAGTTCAGCCTGCCGGCGGCGGTGGGCGCGGGCATGGGCTTCAGCTTCAACCGCAAGGGCTCGCCGTGGACCTTCGCCACGGCCGTGTACGTGCCCCAGGCCGTGGGCGTCACCCGTCCGGACGCGCAAGACCCGACCCGTTTCGACGGCCAGACCGTGATCCTGCAGCGCTTCGTCTACCTCTCGCCATCGGTGGCCTACAAGGTGTCTGACACGCTGAGCGTGGGCCTGGCGGTGCCGATCGCGCACCAGAGCTTTGCGCTGAACACCGACCTGCGCTTTCCCAACAAGCTGCTGGGCATCATTGGCAAGCTGCAGGACGCTTGGTGCGGCGATGGCGGCAACCCGCTGGACACCTTCGGCTTCGGGCTGTGCGGTGGTGGCAAGGAAGGTCGCCTGCGGCCCTTCAACAAAGCCGGCAGCATGCAGTTCGACATGACCGCACCGGTGGACCCGACCTTCAACCTCGGTGTCCTGTGGGAGCCCAAAGACTGGTTCGGCGTGGGCCTGGTCTACCAGTCGGGCACCAAGAGCACGCTCACCGGTCGCTACAACTTCCAGGCCGAACCGATGCTGCCGCGCTTCGTCGAGGGCATGTACGGCAGCCTGCTGGGGCCGGTGGTGGCGTCGATGTTCGGCTTCCCCACGAGCATCCCGGCCGAGCAGTCCGGTTACGCCACGATGAAGCTGCCATTCCCTGCGCACTGGCAGCTGGGCTTCAAGGTCAAGCCGTTCAGCCGCCTGCAGTTCAATGTGGACGTCAACTACACCGACTGGCGCAAGTGGGACAAGCTGGAGATCCAGTTCGACCGCCAGGTCAACCTGCTGCAGATGGCGCGCATCTTCGGCCAGGGCGATGCGTCCAAGCTCGTCATCCCGCGTGGCTACAAGGACCCGGTGCACCTGGGCTACGGCATGGAGATCGGCGTGACCAAGGCCTTCAAGCTCCGCTTCGGCTACGAGCCGCGCAAGACCTCGGTGCCGCAGTCGGCCTTCGACCTGATCGCGCCCTTGCCCCAACTGAATGTGCGCAGCATCGGCTTTGGCTACGAGCTGCCATCGGGCTTGAAGGTGGATGCCGCCGCCAGCTACGCCAAGGGCCGCTACAAGATCCCGGCGAACACCAGCTGCAACCTCAACTGCACCAATTTTTTCAACCTGATCTACAACCCCTACGCCGGTCTGGATGTCTCTGGCACCACCACCGTGCGCTATGGCGGCGTGTCGATCACCCAACCGTTCTGACCCCACCCATGACCGTTGTTCCCTTCCCCATGGCCGTTCGTGGCCACCGTGTTTTGCGCGCCTGGGCCATCGCCACGGCCCTGTGCGTGGGCCCGTGCGCTGTGCTGGCGCAAAGCCAGGCGGGCGATGCCAAGCCCTCGGAAGGCAAGGCCCGCCTCATCGAGCGCGTGCTGACCTTGTGGCACCCCGAGGAGCTGGCCATCGTGATGGTGCAGCGTCCTGCCGCCGATGCCTTGCAGCAGGCGCGCATCGCCCTGCAAGGCCGGGTCAGCGCCGAAAAGCGCGACGCCACGATCAAGGACATGGCCAGCGATGTGCAGAAGTACCTCGACGAAGCCACGCCCGTGGCCCGTGAAAATGCCAAGCGCGCGATGGCCACAACGGTGGTGCCCTTGCTCAGCCAGCACTTCAGCGAAGACGAACTCAAGCAGCTCATCACCTTGCTGGAGTCGCCCTTGAAGAAGAAGTTCGAGCAACTGCTGCCGCAGATGGAGCGTGCGCTGGGCGAGAAGGTGGCGCAGGACAGCCGCGCGGCCATCGACCCGAAGCTCCAGGCCATGACGCACGCGGTGGGCTTGAAGCTGCGCGGTGCGACGGTGACGCCATGAACCTGCGAGCGCTGGCATGCTGCCTCTGGGTTTGCTGCCTGGCCTTGAGCGCCTGTGGCGGTGGGGGATCGGGCTCTGCCAGCACGAGCACGCTGAAGACGGGTGCCGACGCCAACCATGGCGCGGTCACCCTCGGCCTCAGCGGCGGCGCCCAGCGCGATGTAGACCATGTCTGGGTGACCATCGCCAGCGTGGCCCTGCACGCCTCGGCCACGCAACCCTGGCGCAGTGACGACAGCAGCTGGGTCGTGCTGCGCCTGCGCACGCCGGTGGTGGTGGACCTCGCGGCCATCACGCAGTCGGGCTCGCAAAGCGACGTGACGCGCGTGTTGGACGCGGTGTCCGTGCCGGCCGGACGCTATGGGCAGATGCGCCTGTTCCCTCTGGCGCAAGAGGCCAACCTGTCGGATGCCGCCAGTGCGGCGGGCCTGGTCCACAACGCCCAGGTGCGTTACACCGATGCCAGCCTCGGCGTGGTGAACGTGCCGCTGGAGCTGCCCCAGGCGCCGCAGGGCTGGCGCATCGAAGGGCCCTTCACGGTCACCGCCGGACAGGCCAGCTACCTGGTGCTGGAGGCCGATGTGCAGCACAACCTCGTTCGCCTGGCCAACACCGCGGACGGCCGCGCGCACTTTGCCTGGCAGTCGGAGATGCGCAGCTACGACCTGGCCAGCAGTGGCGCCATCCTGGGGGCGATCGACCCGGCGCGCCTGTGTGGCGGCAGCGGTGCCCCCGCAGCGCCGAACTGCGCGGCCGACCTCATCGTCAGCGCACAGCAACTCAGCGCCGACGGCAGCCACTTCGAGCCCGTGCGCCAAAGCCGCGTGAGCAGCACCGGTGGCTTTGCGCTTTACCCTTTGCCCGCGGGCGCACAGTTTGACGTGGTCATCACCGGGCGCCACATGCAGACCATGGTGGTGCGCAGCGTGGCGGTGTCGCCGTTCGATGTGCTGGCCAGTGTGGACTGGACGGTGCTGGGGGCCTCTGCCGCGCCCCTGCAGCCGGTCATCACGCCCGCAGACGAGCGCAGCGTGTCATTGGCCACGACCGTGGTGCCAGGCGGCGGCGTGTTGCGCTGGGGGCAGACCGTGTCGCCTGGCGGCCAGCCTCACACGGTGGCGACCGTCCAGCGCGACCCTGTGTCGGGCCTGTTGGCCAGGGCACTGGTGTTGCCACAAGGGCCGCTGAGCGTGGCGACCTTCGCAGCCAGCAACGCGGCGTTGCCGTTCGCAGACGTGGTGCCGCAGGAAGGCGCGCAGGCCTTGTCGCTCCAGGCGGGCGGCCGTGCGTACGACGACGATGGGGGCGTGACGGTGGTGACGCCGACCCTGGCCACCTCGTCCAGCGTCACAGCAGTGGCACCCAGCTTGAAAAGCAGCATGGGTGCGGGACAGATCCAGGTGACGCTCACGGGCACGCTGTCGGCCGCGCACGACCAGGCGGTGGTGCTGGTGTCGGATGTGTCGGGCGTGGTGCTGGCCCAGTCGGCCGTGCCCGGCACGCAAACCCTGAGCGTGCCGGCAGGCCCCGCCGCGGCGGACCACGGCGGCGCGGTGTACAGCGTGGCGGTGCGTGCCACGCGCACTGCGGCAGCTTCGGCGCCCACCTGGGTGCGCGCAGCCAGCGTGGTGGACCTGCGCGCAGGTGGTGCCGCCAGCGTCACGCTGGCTTTGCCTTGATCCGGGCCGTCGGGCTGCGCCCTCAGTGCCTGCCAGGCAGCATCGGCAAGCCCATCAGCGGCAGGCTCACGGTTGCCAGGGCAGATGGAGCCAACGCGATCAGGCTGACGCCTGTGACGGCCGTCCGTGCGGCGCTGTTGGCCGCGACCCAGGCGGACGTGGCCTCCATCTGAAGTGCCTGGCGGCTGACGGTGTTCACCAAGTGCTGTGATTGGGCCGACAAGGCGGCTTGCGCCGTCGCCTGGGCGGCGTCTCGCGCGGGTCCGTCCTGGCGTTCCTTGTCGCGCTCCCGCGATGGCGGCACGCCGATGCGACCGAGGGCGACATCGTCCAGGCCGGCGCCGTGCACGGCCAGCAGCTCGTGGTCGGGCAGGCCTTGCAGGCCGCCCTGGGCCAGGCAGGGCAGCGTCCAGGGCAGGGTCGCCAAGGCAATGAGGGTCCGCCTCATCCGGCGGAGCTGGGTTCGTGTGAGGTGCATCAGCGCTCCAGGGGCTCGGCAGCACCGCGGGTGCGGGACATGCCAGCCATGGCGCTGATGTCGGCTGCCGAGGCGCAGCGGTTGAGCGTTCATGCGCATGGACGCCGCATGAGCGTGCGGAATCGACCAAAAAAGATCGGCCCAGGGCGATCAGCGAGCGCGCAAAGAAAAAGCCCACAGGCGTGAACCTGTGGGCTTTGAAATGGTGCGGCTGGCAGGATTCGAACCCACGACCCCTTGGTTCGTAGCCAAGTACTCTATCCAACTGAGCTACAGCCGCATGAAATGAGAAGGCCCGCAGACACAACAGCCAACGGGCCAGGCACATCTCTTGTCACATCGTCAACGGCATCCTCAGCTTGACGCTGAGCTGCTGCAACGTGTGCATTTGAAAGTTCTCTGGTGCGGCTGGCAGGATTCGAACCCACGACCCCTTGGTTCGTAGCCAAGTACTCTATCCAACTGAGCTACAGCCGCCGAGAGAGAACGAGACTATAGCATGTTTTCGCGACGTTGCCACCTGTCGTGACACTTTTGTGGCGATGCCACAGTGGCTCAGTCGCTCAGTCGCGGTCCAGCAGGGCGGCTTGGCGGAAGTAGCGTGCAGCTTCTTCTTCGCGGTGCTCGCGCTCGGCCAGGCGGCCCAGGCAGGCCCAAGCCTGCCGGCGGCCATCGTCACCGAGGTCGTGGTCGTTGGCCGCCGACATCAGCATGCTGCGAGCCTTGCCCCACAGTTGCCGCTCGGCCAGTGCCAGGCCCAGGGTCAGAGCCAGTGCGGGGTTGCGCAAGGCGGCCTGGGTGGTGGCGTCGAGCCGGGGCAGCCATTCGGCTTCCAGGTCGTGGAGGGCGTGTCGCAGCGCCTGGGCCAGTGCGGTGGCCCCTTCGACGGAGGTGGCGTGGATCTGGTCCCACAGCGGCGCCAGCCATTGGCGCGCTTCGGCCGGCGAGCCCAAATCCGCCATGCGGCGCGCAGCGTGCGCCACCACCAGGGGGTCGCGGCGCTCGTGGGCGTCGAGGTTTTGCCACAGGGCGCGCAGCTGGTCGGTGTCGCGCGCGGCGGCCAGGGCCTCGGTGGCCAGGGTGCGCAGCAGGCCCTCGGCAGCCACGTTGGTGAAGCCCTGGTGCTTGGCCAGCAGGCGGGCCGTGCGCAGGGCCTCCATGGGCTGGCGTGCCAGGCGGCTGGCTTGCAGCTTCAGGCGCAGGGCCTGGGTGCGGCGGCCCACGCCAGGGGGCAGTTCTTCCAGGGCGCGCAGGGCGCGGGGAGCGTCTCGGTCTTCCAGGGCGCACTCGGCGGCCAGCAGGCGCGCACCCTCTTCGGTGGGGCGTGGCTTGCGGGTCAGCAGGGCGAGGTCGATGGCGCGCTGCAGGTGCTCGTCGCGCTTGTTGCGGTCTTGCAGGCGGTGCAGGCTGCCGGCCGAGAGCATGTGGGCCAGGGCCGTGAATTCGGCGTCCAGCGCCAGCTCGGGGGTGTCGGCCTGGATGGCGACCGCGCGCTGGCAAGCCTTGTGGGCGCGCGTGTAGCGGCCCGCCATGTACAGGGCCAGGCCTTCACGCAGCGCAGCCTGGGCCTGGCGGTCGCGTTGGGCGACGCGCCACTTGCGCGCGCGCTCGGGCAAATCGAACAGGCTGTCGAGGCCGCGCACCAGCGAGTACACGGCCAGCACGAAGAGCAGCAGCGCCAGCAGGAAGAGGTTGAGAGAGAGGTCGAGGCGCCATCCCATCCAGAAGATGGTGACGAGGCCGTCGTTGCCACCGAGCGCGGTGGCGCCCACCACGGCCGCGACGGCCAGCAAGAGGGTCCAGACGATGCCGTGCACGCGGGCGCCCTCGGCTTCAGCGCCCGCCCGCCACCGCGGCCAGAGCGGCCAGGGTGTCGTCGGGGCGGGGGACGCCGGTCTGCTGGCTTTGCGCGATGACGTCGCTCACCATGGACTGCAGCAGCTGTGTTTTGCGCGACTGTGCATCGAAGTAGCGCGGCAGGGTGAGTTCGACCAGGCGCAGGTCGGCCGCGGCTTGCGGTGTCTGGCGGCTGAGCAGCGCAAGGCGGGCGTTCAGCAGGCGCAGCTTGACGTTTTCGCGCAGGAAGAAGGCCTGATCGGGGGCGATCAGCATGCCTTCGGGTTGGGCGATGCGGGTCACGCGGACCAGGCTGCGGGTTTCGCTCCACACCGATGCGGCGGCGCCCCGCGTCCAGCTCAGCACGGTGCTGCGCCAGCCGTCGTCGGGGGATGCCGCACCGCTGGCGGCGCTGCCTGGGCCCGAGGCGCCGCGGCTGGCTTTGCCATTGCCGGCCTGGCCGGTGGTCGCCGACGCGGGTTTGCCGGCCGCTACCGGCTGGTTGAGCAGCGGGATTTCATCGACCAGGCGCACGGCCTCGTCGAGGCGGATGGTCAGGGCGTTGATGTCGGCCACGCGGGTGGCGCGGACGCGGTCGAGGTCTTTCGCGACGGCGCGGCGGACGTTGTCCAGGCGGGGCTGCTTGGCGCGGGTCAAGCGCTCGTCGGCCGATTGCAGGGCGGTGACGAGGGGCTCGGCGCTCCCGGTCAGCGCAGCCTGCTGGCTGGCCACGCGCAGGCCGGCTTCCAGGTCATAGACGAGGTTTTCGTCGCGCGAGACGTTGAGTGTCTTGATGAGGTCTTCGACCTGCGAGCGCTGCAGGGCGACCTCGCTCAGGCGGGTGTCGAGCAGGGTGACGCGGGCCGCTGCTTCCCGGGCGAGTTCTTGCGCCTGCTTGGCGGCCACGCGGGCTTCGGTGGCCTGGCCCTGGCTATCTTGCTGGCGGCGCACCAACTCCTGCTCCAGGCCCTGGACGCGTTTGTGCGTCTGCCAGGCCAGCCAGCCCGCACCACCGGCGGCCACGCTGAGCACCAGCACGGCCAGACGCACCCAGCCGGGGCCTTGCTGAAAGAAGGCGTCCGGCGTTGTTTCGGGGGCCTGCGCGGTCACTTCGTGGGTGACGGGCGCGGCCGAAATGGGGGAGGGGAGTTCGCTCACGATGATTTCATTGTATCGACGTGGCTTGCCTGCGGCGCCAGAGTTCGCGCGGTGGTCGGCCCATCAGGGCACAGAGCGTCGTGCCTGCACCACTGCGGCCACGGTCGGAGCGCATTGACGCACTTCGCCAAAGCCATGGGCGGTGGCGTGCTCGGCGATGCGGGGGTGGGTGCACAGCGCGCGCATGCGGCGCCAATCGGGCTGGGGCGAGTGGGGGCCCAAGCCAGGCAGGTGGTGCGCCACGAGGTGGTCGATGGCCTGTGAGCTGCTGAACAGCCAGACGTGCGCCTGCGGGGCGATCAGGGCCTGCCGCGCCAGGGCTTCTTGCGCGCTCGTCCACGCGCCGTGGCCGCGCTGGTAGGCCTGCACGGCTTCGACGTGGGCGCCGGCCCGCTGCCATTGCGCGGTCAACCAGGTGCGGCCGCGGGCGCCGGTGGTGTCGCCACCGCTGACGATGGTCACCTGCCGACCGGGCCAGTCCATCGGGGCCAGCAGGGGCCAGAGGGCTTCGGAGTCGAACTGTGCGCTGTGTTCGGGAGGCGAGACCATGCCGCTGGGTGCCAGGCCCGCGGCGGCCCCCAAGGTCAGCACCGCCTGGGCCGTGCCCGGGCCGGGTGCCGCAGCCAAAGTGTTGGCCGGCCACGCAGGCGCCAGGTCGCCCTCCTGCGAGGGCTGAGGGCGCAGGCGGAAGAACCACTCGGCCGCTGCCGGGCTGACGAACATCAGCAGGCGTTGCTGGGCCAGGGTGTGCCACAGCTTGGTCACCGCCTGAGGGTGGGGCGGGCCCTCGATGGCGATCAGGGGCAGGGGCTGCGCCGCCACGCCTTGGGCCGCCAGCGCCTCGGCCCAGCCGCTGGCCTGGGGCTCGGGCCGGGTGACGAGGGTGAGCATGGCGTGCCGTGAGGTGTGTGGGCGTGGTCGGTGGCTGTTCAGCCGTGGGCGCCAGGTGCGCTCAACCAGCCTTGCGGTGCCTGGGCTCGCAGCGCGGCAGCCGCCTCGCGGCCCAGGGTCTCGGCATCGGCCAGGGTCTGCACCGCGGCGCAGCGTTCGGCCGACAGCAGACCGGCCTGATCCGGATGCCCCAGGCGCACGCGCAGGCGCAGCACGGCCTGGCCGGCGTAGGTTTGCCAGTCGCCGAACGCGGCCAAGGGCATGGAGCAGCTGCCGCCCAGGGCGCGCGAGACGGCCCGCTCGGCGGCGGTGGCCAGCCAGGTGGGTTGGTGCGCCAGGCCGAGCAGCGCGGTTTGCAGCTCGCTCGGGGGGGTGTTCGGCAGCTGGCGGATTTCCAGGCCCAAGGCGCCCTGGCCGGCCGCGGGCAGCATGGTGTCGGTGTCGATGAACTGGCGGATGCGCTCGCCCAGGCCCAGGCGCTTGAGGCCAGCGGCTGCCAGCACGATGGCGTCGTACAGGCCCTCGTCGAGCTTGCGCAGGCGGGTGTCGAGGTTGCCGCGCAGGGGCTCGATGCGCAGGTCGGGACGCAAGGCGCGCAGTTGCGTCAGGCGGCGCAGGCTGGACGTGCCCACCACCGCGCCTTGAGGCAGGTCTTGCAGCGAGGCGTGGCGCGGCGACACCAGCGCGTCGCGCGGGTCTTCGCGTTCCATGACGGCGGCCAGCACGAAGCCTTCGGGCAGCTCCATGGGCACGTCTTTGAGCGAGTGCACGGCCAGGTCGGCGTGACCGGCTTCCAGCGCGACTTCGAGTTCCTTGACGAACAGGCCCTTGCCACCGACTTTCGAGAGCGCGCGGTCGAGGATCTGGTCACCCTGCGTCGTCATGCCCAGCAGGCTGACGCTGCGGCCAAAGCGCTGCTGGAGCAGGTCACGCACGTGCTCGGCTTGCCACAGGGCGAGGCGGCTTTCGCGGGTGGCGATCACCCAGGCGCGGGCGTCGGACGGGGTCGGGATCGTGTCGGCGGTCATGTGCCGATGCTAACAGCCGTGCTGTGCGGCTTGTGCCCGTCAGCCTGTCAGCGCGCTGCGGCGCTTCTGGGTCTGGTGGATGTAGTGCTGCAGGCTGCGGTCGTGGCCTTGCAGTTGCGTCAGCTCGCAGCCCAGTCGGACACCGCGTGTGTCGGGGTGGATGGGCGTGATGTGGTGGATGATGAGGCCCACGTCCATCACCGTGTCGGCGTCGAGGCGGATGGTGCATTGCCCGATGCGCACACCCGAGGGGATGGCGGGCACGTCTTCGGGCAGGAACAGGGCCACGCCGCTGAGGCTGACGTCCAGCACGCGCAGCGACAGGCGCATGTCGGGCATGGCCGGGTGGCGGAATTCGGCGACAGGACCATGGGACGACAGCGGTTGCACGCGGAAGGCCGAACGGCGCTGGAAGCGGAAGGCCACCTGCGGCAGCCGCGCGTTGAGCGCTTCGCTGGGGCCGCGCACATGCACCAGGCCATCGATGTCGAACTGGACTTTGACGCGGTCAAGGAAAACCACGGCGACCACCTCGTCGGAGGTGAGCACCGCCTGCATGGCGTCGTCGCTGCCATCGGCACCGAAGGAGATCACACCCAGCCGCGTGTCGATGCCGCACAGCAAGGTCGTGTAGCTGTCGCCCTCGGCGTTGGACAGCGTGACCAGCGCACGCTGCGACTGGACTTGCTCCAGCAGCGCCAGGATGTCGACGCTGGAGGTGATGCGGTAGTCGTCCAGCGACTCCTGGACAGCGCGTGAAGTGGGCATGGGGTGGCGGCGCGTCTGCCAGCGTCAGTGCATTTTGCCGGGCTCGCCCACCATGTGGCCAAGCTCGTTGAGCCAGGGCTCTGCCAGGTTGCGGATCTCTGCGTCGTTGACCAGGATGCGCTGCATGATGCGCGACTTCAAGGCCAGCTCGGACGGACCCATGGGGTGTTCGGAAGCGGCATGCTTGAGGCGCCCAATCAGGACGGCGCAGGCGCCTTCGAGCTTCACCACGCGGTCCCAGTCGCCCGAGCGCGCGGCGCTCAGCATGTCCAGGCTGGCATGCTCGATGGCCTCGTAGTAGCTCAGCAGGTTGCCGGCGAGCGCCTCTTCGTCAGGGGCGGTGATCAGTTCAGGGGCGTTCATGCGTGCACCTCCATGCCACCACGGACCACTTCGGCCTGGGTGGGCTTGATGTTTTGCCAGGCGTCGCGGATGGGCTGCATCAGGTTCTGGCATTCGTCGAGGATGGTCTCGTCGTTGCGCAGGTTGGCCTGGGTCAGGCGCAGGCAAACGTAGCTGTACAGGCCGTGGAGGTTCTGTGCCAGCTCGCCACCGGCCTGCAGGTCCAGGCTGGCCTTGAGGCCTTCGTCCACGATGCGCAGGGCGCGCGACAGGGCTTGGGTCTTGGCTTCGATGTCGCCCTTGCGCATGGCGCCACGGCCATCGGTCAGGGCTTCGAAAAAGCCGTCGAGCAGCAGTTTCACAAGCTGGTGGGGGGAAGCGCCGCTGATGCTGGTTTCCACACCCACCTGACGGTAGAGGTTGGACTGCGTGCGGTCGCCGGTGGGCAGGGGGCGGGAGAAGGGGCTGGCAGGTGCGTACATCTTCAAGCTCTGCGAGGTGATCAGTGTTGAATGTGTTATCGACTTGCGGCGGGAAAGCTTGAAGGCCGCTGCCATGGAACAAGCCCCAATCAAGGACCCTGTTCAGGCGCTCACTTGTTGAGCGCGGCCAGCTGTGCCGTCACGTAGGTGGACAGGCCGCTGAGTTTGGCCATGTTGGTGTCCAGCGCGGTGTATTGGGCGCGCAGGCGGGTTTCGACCTTGCTGGCGTGGTCGTTGATGCTGGTGATCTTGTTGTTGTTGCGCGTGATGGTGCTGTTGAGCCCGCTGGTGCTGTTGGCGATGGCGCCCGACGTGGTGTCCAGGATCTGCTTGGTCAGGTTCTTCACGCGCGTGCCGATGCCATTGAGCGACGAGTCGGTGTCGCTGCTGCCGGCAAAGAATTTCTGCAGCTCGCCCAGCTTGCCCATGGCATCGTTGAACTTGGTCGATTTGGTCGACAGCGTGCCATCCTTGTTGATGTCGATGCCAATGTCCGACAACCGGCTGAACGTGCTGGAGGCGCTGGTGTTCGAGCTGATCAGGCTGCGCATTTGCGACAGCAGGCCGCGCGCCGTGGCGTTGCCTTGCAGGGGCCCCGCGGTCTTGGATGCATCGTCGTACAGCGTCTGCACACGGATGGTGCTGACCACGCTGTTGTACGCGGTGACGAAGTCGTTCACGCCCTTGCTGATGCTGGCGGTGTCCAGGTCGACGTTGACGGTTGCCGGGGTCGTGGTCACCTTGTTGAGCTTGAGGGTCACGCCATCGAGCACATTGCTCAGGGTGTTTGAGGCCGACGACACGTTCAGGCCATTGATGGTGGCCTGCGCGTTCTGGGCCGTCTGCGTGCGTGACATGGCGCTGGTGGCGCCCGTGGCGGCGCTGTAGGCGAGCGCAGACAAGCCGGGTGCTGTCGCCGATTCGGTGACCGACACGCGGAAGGCATTTTCCTCGCCGTTCTGCCCGCGCATGACCAGGCGTGCGCCCGACGCGTCGGTCACGATGGTGGCGCTCACGCCAGCGTTCGCTGTGTTGATCCGGTCGCGGATTTTTTCCAGGGTGTTGTCCCCGGGGCCAATGCTGATGTCCACGGCGGTGGCGGCAGCCTTGGCGGCAAAGGTCACGGCGGGTGGCGTCGTGCTGTTGTCGGTGGTGTACTTTCCCAGCTCGATGCGCAAGGTGCCCTCACCCACGGGGGTGGTGCCCGCGGCGAACGCCGAGCTCGCCACCGACTGCGCCGCGGCGAGCTGGGTCACGTTGACGGCGTAGCTGCCAGCCGCCGCGCTGCTGCCTGTGGTCACGCTCACCGACGCATCGTCGCTGGACTTCGCGGTGGTCGCGCTCCAGAAGTTGTTGTCCATGAGCTTGGACGCCGCGTCTTGCAACGCGGAGAAGTTGCTCTGGATCTTGCCCCAGGTCGAGACCTGGGTCTGCAGCTTGGTGTTCTTGGTGGTCAGCGTGTCTGCGGGCTGCTTTTCGAGCGCCACCAGCTTGGTGACGATCGTTTCAGCGTCCAGACCGCTGCCAACGCCGAGTGAGCTCAACGAGGCCATGGTGTGTTCCTCTCAAATGCGACAGCGCCCGGGAAGCCACTTTTGGCCACCCGGACGCCGTGCTCATCGACTTCTGCCGGGGAAACTTGATCCGGTCAGCCCCGCGGCCGTGAATTTCTGGCGATATCAGCCCTTCAGGAGGCTGAGCACCTGCTGTGGCAATTGGTTGGCCTGGGCGACCATGGCGGTGCCGGCCTGCTGCAGGATCTGCGAGCGCGACAGGTTGGCGGTTTCTGCCGCGAAGTCGGCGTCCATGATCCGACCGCGTGCGGCAGCCTGGTTTTCCACGCTGACCTGCAGGTTCGAGATCACGGCCTCGAAACGGTTCTGCGTGGCACCGAAGCTGGCGCGCTTGTCGTTGATGGCGTCGAGCGCCTTGTCGATGATGTTGATCGCATCGTCCACTTCCGAGACGCTGGCCGCCGTGCCGGTGGTCGAGCCCGAGATGTTGCCGCCAATGGCCAGGCCGTTGGTGCCATCCCAGTTGGTGGTGACGGTGGAGATCAGGTCCTGCACGGCAGAGGCCGAGGTCGAAGCCAGCGCCGAGGCGGCAGAGACCGCGGAGCCACCGCCGAGCAGGGCGCCCGTGACGTCGATGCGATCGGTGGAAGCCGTGCCAGCGCCCACCTGGAAGGACAGCGTGGTCGCTGCACCCGAGGCGAACAGGGCCTGGTTGTTGAATTTGGTGCCTTGCACCGTGCGGTCGATTTCCGCCTGCAGTTGCTTGAACTCTTTTTGCAGGTTGTCACGGTCGCCGCCGCTGTTGGTGGCGTTGCGGGACTGGACAGCCAGTTCACGCATGCGCTGCAGGTTGTCGGCGATCTTGCCGAGCGCGCCTTCCGCGGTTTGCGCCAGCGAGATGCCGTCGTTCGCGTTGCGGATGGCGACATTCATGCCGCGCACCTGGGTGTTCATCCGCTCGGCGATGGCCAGGCCGGCCGCATCGTCCTTGGCGGAGTTGACGCGGGCACCTGAAGACAGGCGTTGCATCGACACAGCCAGCGAGTTCTGCGACATGTTGAGGTTTCGCTGAGCATTCATCGAAACCACGTTGGTGTTGATCGTTTGGGGCATGGTGCACTCCTAAAGAATCGAGAGACTCCCGGCTCGCATGCCGGCCGGCTTCAAACTGAAAAGCTGGCCAAAGACTCTGCGAAAGACCTTCGACCTGTGGGTTGAATATTCGGCCCATTCGCCTTCGTGCAAAAACGGGATGTGCAGCGTTTTTGCCCTTCAGTTCTCGTCTTCCTTCGCCCCATGAAAAAAGCCGCCCCGAAGGGCGGCCTTGGCGTCGGGACACCACGTGTGGGTGGCGTCCTGAGGCGTGTGCTGGATCAGCGCAGCAGCGACAGCACCTGCTGGGGCAGCTGGTTGGCCTGCGCGACCATCGCGGTGCCAGCCTGCTGCAGGATCTGCGAGCGAGACAGGTTGGAGGTTTCCGTCGCGAAGTCCGCGTCCACGATCCGGCCACGTGCGGCAGCCTGGTTCTCGATGTTGGTCTGCAGGTTCGAGATCACAGCCTCGAAGCGGTTCTGCGAGGCACCGAAGTTGGCGCGCTTGTTGTTCACCATGTCTAGGGCCTTGTCGATGGCGTTGATGGCGTCGTCCACTTGCGAGACGCCAGCAGCGGTGCCGGTGGACGAGCCGTTGACGTTGCCGCCGATGGCGATGCCCTTGGTGCCGTCCCAGCCGCCGGTCACGGTGGCGACCAGATCTTGCTCGGCAGAGGCCGAGGTCGAAGCGATGGCCGAGGCCACCGACACGGAGGTGCCACCGCCCAGCACAGCGCCAGCGATGTCGATGCGGTCCGTGCTGTTGGTGCCGGCGCCCACCTGGAAGGACAGGGTGGTCGATGCACCCGATGCGAACATGGCGGTGCCGTTGAACTTGGTGCCCTGCACGGTGCGGTCGATTTCCGCCTGCAGTTGCGAGAATTCTTTTTGCAGGTTGTCGCGGTCGCCAGCGCTGTTGGTGGCGTTGCGGGACTGGACAGCCAGTTCACGCATGCGCTGCAGGTTGTCGCCGATCTTGCCGAGGGCGCCTTCAGCGGTTTGGGCCAGCGAGATGCCGTCGTTGGCATTGCGCACGGCGACGTTCATGCCCTTGACCTGGGCGCTCATGCGCTCGGCGATGGCCAGACCGGCGGCATCGTCCTTGGCAGAGTTGACGCGCAGGCCAGAAGACAGGCGCTGCATGGAGGTGGACAGGCTGCTTTGCGATGTGGCCAGGTTGCGCTGGGCGTTCATCGAAACGACGTTGGTGTTGACAGAGGTGGCCATGATGTGATCCTTTGGCGGTGTTTACTACCCGGCGATAGCGCCGGCGAACAAGTGCTGATGGCTCGGAAGCTCTTCAGCTTTCCTGCCCGACGCTAGTCAGCCCATGCGCCCTTGTGGTGAAACCACTCGAAGCCCCTGGCCGGCTAACCGGACCCCGAAATCTTGCGATCCCGATGGTTTGTTTATCGTCCCGGGGCAGCGCGGTCTTGAGTGACTTTTTCCTCGTTTTCCGAGCTTGTGTGCACAGTCGCTGCTTGACGTTTTTTTGAAATGAAGAACCTTTTCGGCGCACTTGCCGGGATCTTGAGCACTTTGTTTTCCTAGACTGGACAGGCCCTGAAAATGGGCTTGAACCTCCTGTCACCGTCTCTCCCGGGGTCGCCATGAACGTCATCCACAAGCCCGCATCTCGACAAAGCCGCCAGGCGCACCAGCACTGGGAGCGCGGCGTGGCGCAGTCGCGCAAGGGACAGTGGGGCGAGGCTTTGCGCGCCTTCGAGGCGGCGATCAAGATCGCGCCCAAGGACGATGTCTATCTGGTGAACGCAGCCAAGGCCGCGCTGGAGAGCGACCGCATCGAGCAGGCCCTGGACTACAGCGTGCGTGCGCTGGCACGCAATCCCGCTTCGGAAGTGGCCTTGTTCATCCGGGTGGCTGCCTTGCAGCGCATGCAGAACCATGCGGAGACGCTGGCCTACCTGCAAAGCGTGCCCGAGGGGCGTCGCAACAACCGCGAGTACTGGAGCGCCCTGGGCTGCGCCCTGCAGAACACCGGCAAGCAGCAGGAAGCCATCACGGCGTTCATGGAAGCGCTGACCCTGCAGATGGACGACGCTGTCACCCACTACCGCATGGGCATCTCCTTTTATGAGATGCAGCTCAAGGAAGAAGCCTCGGAGTGCTTCCGCACGGGATTGGTCCTGGGGCTGGGGCCCAACGCCCTGCACGTGCACGGCATGCTGGCCTACGCCGAGCGCGAGAACTGCCGCTGGGTGCAAGCCGCCGAAGAAGAAGCCAACATGCGCAGCATGGTGGATGCCCTGGACGACAAGGCGCGGGTGATGACCGCACCGTTTGCCCATGTCACCTTGACCGACGACCCCCTGCACCAGCTCAAGGCGTGCAGGCTGATGTCCAACAACTTTGCCGACACCAAGCCGGTGGTTCGCCGTGCGCGGGTGCGCCAAGGCGAGCGCATCCGCGTGGGCTATGTGTCTGCAGACTTCCACCAGCATGCGACCAGCGTGCTCATGGCCGAGGTGTTCGAGCACCACGACCGCAGCCGTTTCGAGGTTTTCCTCTATTCGCACGGGCCAGACGACAAGACGGCGATGCGTCAACGCATCGAGGCCGCTGCCGAGCATTTCATCGATCTGGCCAGCGCATCCGACCAGGACATCGCCCAGCGCATTGCGGATGACCAGCTCGATCTCTTGATCGACCTGAAGGGCTACACCGCGCAGAACCGCATGGGCGTGTTCGCCCGTCGCCCGGCGCCGGTGCAGGCCACCTACCTCGGCTTCCCCGGCACCACGGGATCGTCCTTTGTCGACTACATCATTGGCGACCCGGTCGTCACGCCCCTGGCGCACGAGGCCCACTTCTCGGAAAAAATCGCGCAGCTGCCCGTGTGCTACCAGCCCAACGACCGGCAACGCCCGCGCCCGCAGCCCATGAGCCGCAAGGCAGCGGGGCTGCCGGAGGATGCCCTGGTGCTGTGTGGCTTCAACCAGGCCTACAAGATCTCGCCCGAGGTCTTGGATGTCTGGTGCGGCTTCCTGGAAGCGATCCCGAATGCCGTGCTGTGGTTGCTGGACTGGCACGGCCAGGCCCGCCCGCACCTGGAAGACGAGCTGTCCGTGCGCGGCGTGGACTTGGCCCGCGTCCGCTGGGCCCCGCGCCTGGGCTTGGCCGATCACATCAACCGCACCCAGCTGGCCGACATCTTCATCGATGCCTGGCCCTGCAACGCGCACACCACGGCCAGCGATGCGCTGTGGGCCGGCCTGCCCGTGGTCACTTACATGGGCCAGACCTTTGCGTCGCGCGTGGCGGGCAGCCTGCTCAACGCGGTCGGCCTGTCCGAGCTGGCCACTGACAGCCTGGACGCGTACCGCGCGAAGGTGCTGGCCTTGGCGGCAGACCCGACCGAGCGCGCGCGCATCCGCGCCCACCTGGCCGCAGCGCGCGATCAGGCCCCGCTGTTCGACAGTGCGCGCTACACGGTCGACCTGGAGCAGCTGATGACGCGCATGGTGTTGCGCCATGAACAAGGCTTGCCGGTCGATCACCTGTCGGGCTCGACCACCGCCTGATCTTTCCGCCTGACGCCTCCCCGCTCGCCTCCATGGCGCCAGGGGGAGGCCGGACAAACGACCTTGTCGGTCGTCAGGCCGCGAATTTCTGCAGCAGGGCAGGTTCGTGCACGACCCGCGCACCGCTGTCTTGCGGCAGCTCGGCCAGCATGGCCGGGGTGCCACGCACCAGCACCAGGTTGTGGGCGTGGAGCGATCCCACCTGTGAGGGCGTGGATGCGAACCGCACCTTGCGAGCGCCTTTCAGCTCCTCGACATGGCGGCGCAGCTCGGGCTCGTAGGTCCCCACGAAGACCAGTTCGGTGACGTCGCGGTTGAGTTCGGTGTCGGTGAGCAGGAAACTCAAAGCCGCCTGCGAGCGCAGTGCCTGCAGCGGCACGGGCAGCTGCTGCTCCGCCCCCATGGCCTTGAGCCGGTAGGCGAGGTAGTAGGTTTCCACCGGGTTGCGCTGGGCGGCCATCCGCAGGCGGACTGCCACCGAGATGCGCTGAGCGATCATTTCCTGGATGCGCAGGCCGAAGCCAATGCGCTCCATCGGGCTGACCTGCTGGCTGGCACGGCCCAGCACGTACTCCAGGCCGCCACGGTAGCGGTCCCAGGCGTGTTCGGCCTCGCCCATGCCCGCCTGGTTGCGCTGGTGGTCGGCAAAGTAATTGGTCACCGAGATGTAGTACGGCTCCTGCAGGAACAGCACCGCCGCCTGGTGGACGAACTCGGACGCGTGCACAAAGGCATAAAACGCCTGTTCCGGCACGCTGGGCATCATGGTGCGGATCAGGTTGCGCCGGCAGATGTAGATCTCCGGGAAGATGCTGTATCGCAGCAGGGTGTCCAGCAGCATCTGGTGCTGGCCCTGCGGGATCAGCACATCGCGGTCCTGCTGGTAGAACTGGCCCTGGTCCTTGTCTGCCACCAGGTCGTAGAGCTTCCAGGGCGCGTAAGCGATGCCCACGGCGGGGTTCGCCTCCATCAGATCGATGATCTCGGCCACGCGGTGCCCCAGGATGCAGTCGTCGTCGGCCACGTAGACAAGGTACTCGCCCTGAGCCTGGTCCATGAGGTACTGGTAGTTGGCCGAGCTGCCACGGTTGCTGGCATGGCGCTTGTAGCGCAGCGGGAGGGCATCCATGTAGCGGGCCGCCACAGCTTCGGTGTCATCGTCCGAGCCGTTGTCGGAAATGAAGACCTCGAAGGCATGCGGGAAGTCGGCCAGTTGCTGCGTCAGGCTCTGCAGCAGCGAGTCCAGGTAGCGAGCCCGGTTGTAGGTCGGGATGCAGAAGCTGACGAGGGCTGGGGTCATGGGGAGGTCCGTCCTGGAAAGTGGCGCACCCTCCAGCCGACAGGCAGCGGGGCATGCTTCCTGGATTTTCCAAGCCATGCGGGTCTGCCGGTGTGGCAAATAGCCCGTGCCTGGCCGGCCAATTCAGAACAGCTTGCGCCCCGTCAGCCGCTCGTGCTCGCGCACGGCGAACCGGTCGGTCATCCCGGCGATGTAGTCGGCCACGGCGCGGTGGCGGTCATCGCGCTCGGCAAAGGCGCTCTGCATTTCCTGCGGCGCAGCCACGTAGGCGTGGAACAGCTCGCTGAGCACCTGCTTGGCGCGCGCCGTGGTCTCGTTGACCTGCGGATGGCGGTAGAGCTCCTTGAACAGGAAGCGCTTGAGCTGGGTGCTGGCCTCGCGCATGCCGGGGCTGAAGCGCACCAGCGGTGGGCACTGGCGCGCCTCGTTGGCATTCAGCGGCATGTGCTCGGCGATGCGCGCCCGCGTGGCGTCGATGACGTCGTAGACCTGCTGTGACAGCATGCGGCGGATGCTGTCGAACAACAGGCGGCGGCCTTTGGCCTGCGGGAATTCGCGCAGCGTTTCGTCGCGGAAGCGCACGAACAGGGGCACGGCCTCCAACTGCGCCATCGTGATCAGGCCAGAGCGCACGCCGTCGTCGATGTCGTGGGCGTTGTAGGCGATTTCATCGGCGAGGTTGCACAGCTGTGCTTCCAGGCTGGGCTGGGTGCCGTTCAGGAAGCGCTGGCCCACACCGCCAGGCTCGCGCGCTTCGAGCATCTCGGCGTGGCGGCGCGAGCAGTGCTTGAGGATGCCCTCACGCGTCTCGAACGTCAGGTTCAAGCCGTTGTAGGGCAGGTAGCGCTCTTCCAGCTCATCGACCACCCGCAGCGACTGCAGGTTGTGCTCGAAGCCGCCGTGCTCGGCCATGCAGTCGTTGAGCACGTCCTGGCCCGCGTGGCCGAAGGGCGTGTGGCCCAGGTCGTGCGCCAGGGCCACGGCCTCGACCAGGTCTTCGTTGAGGCCCAGCGAGCGCGCGATGGAGCGCCCCAGCTGCGCCACTTCCAGCGAGTGCGTCAGACGCGTGCGAAAGAGGTCGCCCTCATGGTTGAGGAAAACCTGCGTCTTGTAGACCAGGCGGCGGAAAGCCGTGCTGTGGACGATGCGGTCGCGGTCGCGCTGGAACTCACTGCGTGTTGGCGCACTGGGCTCCGGGAACTGACGCCCACGCGAGCGGTCGGGCTGGCTGGCATAGGGCGAGGTCCACATGGGAGGCTGTCGGCTTCAGCGCACGTGGGCGGCGATCACGTCGCGCACCACCGCGTCCGGCGCCCCGCGCATGCCCGCCTGACCCAAAGGCCCGACGACCACGAAACGGATCTCGCCGCCTTCGGCTTTCTTGTCCACCTGCATCAGCTCGATGTAGCGGTCGGCACCCAGGTCCGGGCCCTTCACGGGCAGGCCCGTGCGCTCGACCAGCGCGCGGATTCGCTGCGAGGTGGCCTCGTCGATCAGGCCCAGGCGGGCAGACAGGTCGGCCGCCATCACCATGCCGCAGCCCACGGCTTCGCCGTGCAGCCACGCGCCATAGCCCAGGCCGGCCTCGATGGCGTGCCCGAAGGTGTGGCCGAAATTCAGGATGGCGCGCAGGCCGGATTCCTTTTCGTCCTGCCCCACCACCCAGGCCTTGATCTCGCAGGAGCGCTGGATGGCGTGCTTGAGCGCCGCACGGTCGCGCGCCAGCAGCGCGTCGAGGTTGGCTTCCAGCCAGCTCAGGAACTCGGCATCGGCGATCGGGCCGTACTTGATGACCTCGGCCAGGCCGGCCAGCAACTCGCGCTGCGGCAGGGTGTCGAGCGTGTCGATGTCGCAGACCACGCGCAGCGGCTGGTAGAACGCGCCGATCATGTTCTTGCCGGCCGGGTGGTTGATGGCCGTCTTGCCGCCCACCGACGAATCCACCTGCGCCAGCAAGGTGGTGGGCACCTGCACGAAGGGCACGCCGCGCATGTAGCAGGCCGCCGCGAAACCCGTCATGTCACCGACGACACCGCCGCCCAGGGCGTACAGCACCGTCTTGCGGTCGGCCGCCTCTTCCAGCAGCTTGGTGAACACCTGGTTGAGCGCCGGCCAATCCTTGTATTGCTCGCCGTCGGGCAGTTCCACGTCCAGCACCTGCTTGTGCAGCGGGGCGATGGCCTCGCGCAGTTGGGCGGTGTAGAGCGGGCCGACCGTGGTGTTGGTGACGATCAGCGCCTTGGCGGACTGGGGCAGGCCGGCAAAGCTCTCGGCCTTCATCAGCCCGTCGCCGATCAGGATGTCGTAGCTGCGGTCGCCCAGGTCGATGGGGACGACCGAATGGCCTGCTGCGGCCGTGGTGGCCAGGCGAGGTGCGGCGGGGGAGGAGGGTGCAGATGCCATGCGGTGACGCGTTCAACAAGCGCCCCGAACTTTCGCGGAAGTTCGGTCCCGGCCGCGACGCGTGGGGCATCCAACACTGTCAGAGCGACAGTGCGCAAAAAAGAAGGTGACGAGCCTGACCCCGGCACTGGAGGCATTCGGTTAGGGCTGCTTCGTTCCCGATCTGACCCGGTTGGCCGCGCCCCCATGCGGGGAGGCCCGTCATCGACGATTGTACGCGAGGTCTGTCAGGGCTTCTCGCCCAGCAGCAGCGGCTTGAGCATGTTGTCGGCCGGGTTGGCGCCGATCCAGATGCGCAGGATGGCGTTGTAGAAGCCCACGTCGGGCAGGGGCGAGCCCAGCTGCTTGCCGTTGAGTGTGATGGTGGTGCCCACGGCCGGGTTGTAGTCACCGATGATGACTTCGCCCTTCTTCACGCCTTCGAACTCGGTGAACAGGTCACCGAACTTGGTGATCTGGTTGACGAGCTTCGTCTTCTCGTCTTTTTCCAGGTTCTTGTTGATGCCGGCCAGGAAGGCCGAGCCGAACTCTTCCGAGGTCAGGTCACGCAGGAAGACGATCTTGAAGCGCTTGGGGCCGTTGAGGGCCAGGATGTCGGCGGTGGTGGTCTTTTTCTCGGTCAGGTACAGGCCGATCGCGTAAACCTTGAAGACGGCTTTGATGCGCGCGCCAGCGCCATTGAGCACCAGGGTCTTGCCGGCCACGGTGGCGGTGTCTTCGAGCTTCGCGCCCTGGACTTCAACGGCGTGGGCGGTGGACAGGGAGCCCAGGGCCAGGGCGGCTGCGGTCATGAGGGCGGTGATGCGAGCTTTCATCGGGGGTGTCCTTGGTGATCGGAAAGGGCTGGAGGGGAGGGCGTGTGTGAGGTGGGCGAGGCTCAGGCGGTTGTTTCGAGCTTGAACACGCTCACCACCTCGGCCAGGCTGTGCGCTTGGTTCTGCATGGATTCGGCGGCGGCCGCGGCTTGCTCGACCAAGGCGGCGTTCTGCTGGGTGACGCCATCCATCTTGTGGATGCTGCGCGTGACTTCCTCGATGCCCTCGCTCTGCGAGCGGCTGGCCGCGGTGATTTCGCCAATGATGTCGGTGACGCGCTGCACGCTGGCCACCACGTTGTCCATGGTGCCGCCGGCCGAGGACACGAGCTTGCTGCCTTGCTCGACCTTCTCCACCGACTCGTTGATCAGCGTCTTGATCTCTTTGGCGGCCGTCGCGGAGCGCTGCGCCAGGGTGCGGACTTCGCCGGCCACCACGGCAAAGCCGCGGCCTTGTTCGCCAGCGCGGGCGGCCTCCACGGCGGCATTCAGCGCCAGGATGTTGGTCTGGAAGGCGATGCCGTCGATCACGGAGATGATGTCCACGATCTTGCGCGACGACGCGTCGATGGCGCCCATGGTGTCGACCACCTGGGCCACCACCTGACCGCCCTCGGTCGCGATGTTCGATGCGGCCGAGGCCAGCTGGTTGGCCTGCGAGGCGTTCTCGGCGTTCTGGCGCACGATGCGGGTCAGCTCGTTCATGGCCGAAGACGTCTGCGCCAGCGAGGACGCCTGTTCCTCGGTGCGCACCGACAGGTCGGAGTTGCCCGAGGCGATCTGGCTGGAGGCCGATGCGATGGCCACCGTGCCCTGGCGCACATCGCCCACGATGCGCTGCAGCCCGCGGTTCATCTCTTCCAGGGCGCGCATCAGCTGGCCGGTCTCGTCGTCGCTCTCGCTGACGATGCGCGCGCTGAGGTCGCCAGCCGCCACTTGCTCGGCGATCTTGACGGCGCGGTTCAGCGGGCGGGTGATGCTGCGGGTGGCGAAGAAGGCCACGCCGACGCTGACCGCCACGATGGCGCCGGCCAGCACGACGATGAACAAGGTGGTGTTGTGGGCGGTTTCGGCCGAGCGGGCCCCGGTGGCCTCCATCAGCGTGTGTTGGCGGGTGTTGAGCTGCTCCAGCGCCTCGAAGTATTTGGTGTGCGTCGAACGCACCGAGAACAGGAACTTGGTCAGCGCCTCTTCCTTTTGGCCGCCCTGGACCAGTTCCACAAAGGCTTTCTGGGCCTTGTTGGAGCGTTCGCGGTATTTGCCGAGGTTGGCCAAAAGCTCTTTGTCGGCCTCGCCCGTCAGGGCTTTTTCCACACCGGCGGCCAGTTCGACGTTGAGCTTTTCGTACTTGGCGATGTTGAGCAGCTCGCCCTTGATCTGCTCCTCATCGCTCATCACCAGCACGCTGAGCATGCTGCGCGAGATCTCGTTGAGGTTGGCCTTCATCCGGTTGGCGGTCACCGTCTGCGGGTAGGTGTCGCCGACGATCTCCGTGGTTTCCTGGCTGAGACCCTGGATGCGCGTGAGCGCCAGGCCAGCCAGCAGGACCATCAGGGCGATGACCAGGCCGAAGCCGAGGGTCAGGCGTTGGCCGATGCGGATGTTGCGGATGTTGATCATGTGTTTGTCCACGAAGTCCAGACTGCGCTTCGCCGTGTCGATGATCTCCCCGCCTGCCAATGGCCAAGCGGGTGAAATCCGTCACGAACGAATCCTTTATCGGACGTTCAGTGGGCAAACTGAATACACCTGGGTGCAAACCCTGGGGTGTCAATGGCGCCAGATGGCGCCTGCATCAGCGCAGTTGCAGCTCTTCCGCGCCATAGGTCACGCCCAGGGGCTCGATCACCACCTGCTTGGGGCCGTCTTCCACCCGGCCGGCGACCATGGCGTCGATGCCCTGCGCCTGGGCGATCTCCACCACGCGCTGCGCCTGGTCAGCTGCCACGTAGAGGGCGAAGCCCGCGCCCATGTTCAGCGTGCCGTAGGCCTCGTGGTCGTCCAGGCCGCATTCCTTTTGCATGAACGCCAGGATGGCCGTCTTGGGCGGCACGGCCGTGATGCGGTAGGTCAGCTGCTTGGGGTGACGCAGCAGCTTGCGCCAACCGTGGCCGGTCACGTTCGCGCAGTAGTGCGGGAAGATGCCTTCTGTCGCCAGCGCTTCGGTCACGGGCGAGTACAGCGTGGTCGGCGCCAGCAGGGCCTCGCCATAGGTCTGGCCGTTGCCGATGTCGGTCAGGTATCCCTGGGGCAGGCGCTCTGCCAGCTTGCGCGCCAGCGACAGGCCGTTGGCGTGGATGCCGCTGGCCGCCAGGAAGACGATGGCGTCACCCGCGCCCAGCTTGTCGCCCACCGACAGGCGGGTTTTCGGGCTGATGATGCCGGTGCAGGACGCGGCCAGGTCGACGCGGCCATCGGCCACGATGCCGGCCAGCGCGGGGGTCTCGCCGCCGCCCCAGGCGACGCTGCTCACCTGGCAGGCCTTCTTCCAGCCGGCCACGAGCGCATTGGCGCGGACCTTGTCGCCAAACCAGTCGGAGCCGCCGGCGGCCCAGTAGGCCTGCACCACCAGGGGCGTGGCGCCCACGGTGATCAGGTCGTTGACCGCCATGGCGATGGTGTCCTGGGCGATGCCGTCGTAATAGCTCTTGCCCGTCAGCAGGGCCATCTCATCGGCCACGAGCGTCTTGGTGCCCAGGCACTCGACGATGGAGGCCAGGTACATCGGGCCCACATCGACCACGTAGGCCGACTCGCCGCGCGAGGCCAGCACCTCGCTGAAGCCGTGGCTGGCCAGGTGAGCGCCGGTTTCTGCTGCGGCACGCTGGGCGGCCACCTTCAGCGGGTCGATCAGGTCGTAGTTGACACCGGCCTGGTCGTAGGTGAGGGGGGCTGCGGACGGGTTGGGCGTGGCGGCGGTCATGGCGTGAGCAGGGAATCTGTTGGCGCAAAGGCGAGATTATCCGTGCTTTGCCTAGACTTGGGGCATGAACGCACTGCCCATCTCCCTGCAAAGCGCACTCTTGCTGGTCGCTTCCAACGTCTTCATGACCTTCGCCTGGTACGGCCACCTCAAGAACATGGCCGGCAGGACCTGGTTCTTCGCTGCCTTGGTGAGCTGGGGCATCGCCCTGTTCGAGTACCTGCTGCAGGTGCCGGCCAACCGCATTGGCGCCCAGGTGATGACGGTCGGTCAGCTCAAGGTCATGCAGGAGGTGATCTCGCTGAGCGTGTTCGTGCCCTTCGCCGTCTTCTACATGGGCCAGCCCTTCAAGCTGGACTACATCTGGGCGGCGCTGTGCCTCGTGGGCGCGGCGTATTTCATGTTCCGCGCCTGATGCGTGGCCTGTGGCGGCTCACGGCGCCGTTCACTGGCTGATCTTGCGGGCCTCTTCGACCTGGTACTCGAAATAGCGCTGGCCCGAGAAGGCGATGGTTGCCATCAGCACCGTGGCACCGATCAACAGGCACAGGATCACGCCGATGATGGCCGGCCAGCCGCTGGCGGGCGCCTGCTCGGCCGGCAGCCGAGGGTTGTGCCGGGCGTGCCACGCCGCATCGGGCGTCAGGCCGTAGACGATGCCTTGCAGCATGGTGCCCGCCAGCGTGAAGCCCAGCACCGGCACCAGCAACCAGGCGAGCTGGTCGTCCTGCCCGTAGAGCGAGACCCGGTGCATGCCCCACAGGCCGACCAGTGTGGGCAGCCACAGCAACCAACCCGCCTTGTCACGCAACCCGTGCAAATAGAAACGGTGCAGCCCGAAGGCGCCCCCCACGAAGGCGGCCCAGGTGGCCACGGTCTTGGATTGGATGCGGGTGGAGCGGGATGACATGGGCTTGGCGGTGCGGGTTTTGCACATTCCGGTGAGGTCAGACTATAATCCGCGGTTTTCCGGCTTGGGCTGGGCGTTCGGGGAGGTTTTCCCGGTCGGACCAGCGCGTATCTAAGCAGGCCGGGCTTGTCGGTGGGTTCAAACCTGTGGCGAACGTCTGAGACGAACACAGGCGAGTGCCGGCCCTGATGACTGCTCCCCGAGTGTCTCCCGGGACGCAGCCATCGCCCCCATTTTTGAAGGACACATCATGGTCGTGATTCGACTCTCCCGCGGCGGCTCCAAGAAGCGCCCGTTCTACAACATCGTTGTTGCCGAACAAAAGAACCGCCGTGACGGCCGCTTCCTGGAGCGCGTGGGTTTCTACAACCCCCTGGCCTCCGGCAACGCCGAATCCCTGCGCGTCGCTTTCGACCGCGTGGACCACTGGGTTGGCAATGGCGCCCAAGCCTCTGACACCGTGGCCCGCCTGATCCGCGACGCCAAGGCCAAGGCCGTGGCAGCCTGATTGCCCAGGCAGAACAGGCTGGCATGAGCGACCGCGCGACCCCTTCTCCGCTGGTGCTGAACGACGGTGTCGTCTGGCCCGAAGACGCGGTGGAGGTGGGCCGTGTGGTCGATGCCTGGGGTGTCAAGGGTGGCATCAAGGTGATGCCGTTCTCGTCCGATCCCCAGGCCCTGTTCTGCACCAAGAAATGGTTTTTGCGCCCCGCCGAAGTGGCCGTGGGCGCTGTCGTGCGTCCGGGTGCGAGTGCGGGTGCGGTTACGAAACCGCTCTCGGCCGTGGCCGCTGCCGCGCAAGCGGCCCGCCTGAACGCGCCGCGTTTCCTGCAGGTCACCAGCGCCCGTGAGCAAGGCGACATCGTGGTCGCCACCTGCGAAGGCCTGGACAACCGCAACGCCGCGGAGGCCCTCAAGGGCGCCCGCGTTTTCGTCTCGCGCTCGGCCTTCCCCACGCCCGACGATGGCGAGTTCTACTGGATCGACCTGATCGGCCTGGACGTGTCCAACCCGCAAGGCGAAGCCCTGGGCCGCGTCGTGGACCTGATCGACACGGGCCCCAACAGCGTGCTGCGCCTCGAAGGCGAAGCCGGCGCCGATGGCAAGCCCGTCGAGCGGCTGATCCCCTTCGTGTCAGCCTACATCCTCAGCGTCAGCCTGGCCGACAAGCGCATCGTGGCCGACTGGGGCCTGGACTACTGACCCTCGACTCCGTCACGGCGCCAGCCGATGGGGGCCCCATGGCCGTTCGCTTCGACGTCATCACCCTGTTCCCCGACTTGTTCGCGCCTTTCCAGCAGGTCGGCGTGACGCGCCGTGCGTTCGAGACGCGGGCCGTCGATGTGCGCCTGTGGCCCTTGCGCGACCACGCCGAGGGCGTTTACCGCCGCGTCGACGACCGCCCCTTTGGTGGCGGGCCGGGCATGGTGATGCTGGTCGAGCCCCTGGTGCGCTGCCTGTCGGCCATCCGCGCGAGCCAGTCGGCCGATGCGGCCGGTGGCATGGCCCCGTCTGCGCGCCTGCCCGTGATCTGGTTCAGCCCCGCGGGCCAGCGTCTCACCCAGCAGCGCGTGCAAAAGCTGGCCGCCGGCCCTGGTGCCGTGCTGGTGTGTGGCCGCTACGAGGGCGTGGACCAGCGCTTCATCGACGCCCACGTGGACGAGGAGCTCAGCCTGGGCGACTACGTGCTGTCGGGCGGGGAGCTGCCGGCGTTGACGCTGATCGATGCCGTGGCGCGCCTGCAGCCCGGTGTGCTGCACGACGCCGCCTCGCATGAACAGGACAGCTTCTCCGACGGCCTGCTCGACTGCCCGCACTACAGCCGCCCTGAGCTGTTGTCGGCCGCTGTGGCTGGCGATGCCGATGGCGCGGACGTGCCCGTGCCTCCGGTGCTGATGTCGGGCCACCATGCGCAGATCGCGCGCTGGCGCCGCGAGCAGCAACTGGCGCTGACGGCACGCCGCCGCCCCGAGCTGATCGAGGCTGCGCGGGCCCGTGGCGAGCTGTCGAAAAAAGACGAAGACTTCCTTCGCGAATTGACGCTATAATCTGCGGTTTTGCAGATCCTCTGCCCGGCAAATCGAAGCAAATGGCATCCAGCCAGAGCAAATTTCAGCGCGGGCACGATCACTAGGAGCCTTTGATGTCCAACATCATCCAGCAGCTCGAGCAAGAGGAAATTGCTCGTCTGAACAAGACCATCCCCTCGTTCGCCCCTGGCGACACCGTGATCGTCAGCGTCAACGTGGTCGAAGGCACGCGCAAGCGCGTCCAGGCCTACGAAGGTGTCGTGATCGCCCGTCGCAACCGTGGCCTGAACTCCAGCTTCATCGTGCGCAAGATCTCCAACGGCGAAGGCGTGGAACGCACGTTCCAGCTGTACAGCCCGCTGATCGCCTCGATCGAAGTCAAGCGCCGCGGTGACGTCCGCCGCGCCAAGCTGTACTACCTGCGCCAGCGCTCCGGCAAGTCCGCACGCATCAAGGAAAAGCTCTCCTGAGCCAAAGGCTCAGCCACAGGAAGGCCGAGGCCTGACTGTGGTGCTTTGCGCAGCAAAGCAAGAGAGCTTTCGCCGCAGGCAACAGCCGACCCTGCCGTCGCGTTGCCCTGCGAAGCCAAGCCGCCCACGCCCCGCGCGTCGGCGGCTTTTTCATGGGCGCCCCAGGGGCCGCGATTGCTGAGATCATTGCAGCCATGGCCATTTCCATCGACCCCCGTGCCGCCGAATTGCTGGGACACGACCAGCACCTGCCGCCCGTCTCGCCCCTGCAGTTTTCGCGCGATGCGCTGCTGAGCCGTTTCGCCCAGCCACCGCAGTGGCAGCCCGACGTCGATGTCGAGAAGTGGTACCGCGCGCCCGATCCGATCCACGCCGCGGTGCTGGTGCCGCTGGTCATGCGCGACCGCGTCTCGGTGCTGCTGACCCAGCGCACGGCCCACCTCAAGAAGCACGCCGGCCAGATCAGTTTCCCAGGCGGGCGCACGGAGCCCACCGATGCCGATGCGGTGGCCGCTGCCCTGCGCGAAGCCCAGGAAGAAGTGGGCCTGGACCCACAGCGCGTCGAGGTGCTGGGCAGCCTGCCCACCTACACGACCGGCACAGGCTTCATCGTCACGCCGGTGGTGGGCTTGATCGTGCCGCACGACCACGACCATCCCTGGCTCAGGCTGCAGCCCGATCCGGGCGAGGTGGAGGAGGTGTTCGAGGTGCCGCTGGACTTCCTGATGGACCCGCGCCATCACCAGCGTCGCGCCTTTGAGCTGCCAGGCACTTCGCTGGAGTTTTTCTCAATGCCGTGGTCGTCCGAGGTCGGCAAGGAGTATTTCATCTGGGGCGCGACCGCCGCGATGTTGCGAAATTTATACCGCTTCCTCGCCGCATGAGCCTTCTGCCGCAAACGGGCGCATGGGCGGGCGGCCCGACCGCTATCATCAAGGTATGAGCTTTTTTGCCGTGCTCTTCGCCTTGCTGGCGGAGCAGCTCAAACCGCTGTCCAACCTCAACCCCATCCACCACGCGCTGGCGGCCTGGGTGCGTTGGGCCGGGCGCAACTTCGACGCGGGTGCCGATGTGCACGCCCGTGTGGTCTGGGCCATCACGGTGCTGGCGCCATCTGCGCTGGTGGCGGTGGGCTACTACTTCATCAACCGCTACAGCACGGTGTTGGCCCTGGCCTTTGACGTGGCGGTGCTGTACCTGACGCTGGGCTTCCGCCAGTTCAGCCACCACTTCACGGCCATCCGCGATGCGCTGGAAGCCGGCCAGGAGAACCGCGCTCGCGAGTTGCTGGCGCACTGGCAGAACCTGGACGCCAGCGAGCTGCCGCGCACCGAAATCCTTCGCCATGTGCTGGAGTACTCGCTGCTGGCGGCGCACCGCCATGTGTTTGGGGTGTTTTTCTGGTTCGTGGCGATGTCCACCCTGGGTCTGGGCCCGGCCGGTGCGGTGCTCTACCGCTTGTCCGAGTTCGCCGGGCGCTACTGGGCTTACCGCAGCCGCGTGACGGGCACGCCCACGCACGACCGCCTCATGGACCTGTCGCAAACGCTGTTTGGCTGGTTGGACCACGTGCCCGCCCGCATGACGGCCTTCGGTTTTGCCGTGGTGGGCAATTTCGAGGATGCGGTCGACGCCTGGCGCCGGCATGCCGTGTTGTGGCTGCGCCCGAACGAGGGCACCATCCTGTCGGCGGCCTCGGGCGCTCTGGGCGTTCGCTTGGGTGGCCAGGCCGCGCCGGTCGCGGCCGACGGTGCGCGCGATGTCAGCCGCACCCTCAACCAGGGCGACTCGCCCAGCCTCATCGAGGCCGAGGGCAGCACCCAGGGCACACCGCCGTCGATGGCCCACCTGCGCAGCGTGGTCGGCCTGATCTGGCGCTCGGTGGTGCTGTGGATGCTGTTGCTGGCGCTGCTGTCGCTGGCGAACCTGATCGGTTGATCAGGCGGCCCCTGCGCAAATCGCTGTTCAGGCCTTCAGCGCCTGTGCCTTGCCCAGCCAGTCGGCCAGGGCCGCGAGGATGTCGGTGCGGCTGAAGGAGCAGCTTTCTTCGCTGAACAGGGCCGAGCTCTCGATCTGGCTCAGCAGGCGCTCCAGCACGTCCACATAGCGTTGTGGAAAGGCGGGCTGGTGCGTCTCGGCGGCATCGCGCCAGACGCGTGCGAGGTCGGTGACGGAGAGGTCGCCGCAGGCAAAGGCTTCGAGCGTGAGGGTCAGGGCGGAGAGTCGGTCTGTCATGGCGTCAGAGAGGATGTGGCCGTGTTTCGGCGCGCTTCTGGTGCGCTCACCAGCGTGGCTGGCTGAGCTCGTCGAACAGGTCGGTGTAGAGGCTCAGGCGGATGGGGCTGACCTCGCCGCGCTCCACCGCGGCACGCACGGCGCAGCCGGGTTCCTGGCGGTGGGTGCAGTTGTGGAAGCGGCAATCGGCGACGTGGGCGCCCAGATCGGGCATCCAGCGGGTGAGTTCGGTGGCGGCGATGTGGTGCAGGCCGAATTCCTGGAAGCCCGGTGAGTCGATGATGGCGCTGCGCTCGGGGCTGCCGGGTTCGCCGTCCAGCCAGTACCAGAGGCTGGAGGTGGTCGTGTGGCGGCCGGAGTTCAGCGCCTGCGAGATCTCGCCCACTTGCGCACGGGCCTCGGGCAGCAAGGTGTTGATCAGCGTGCTTTTGCCAGCGCCCGAGGGGCCCAGCACCAGGGTGGCCTTGCCTTGCAGCAGGGGCATGACCTGGGCGCGCGCTGCGTCTTCTTCCGATTTGAGCGAGAGCTCGACCACGTTGTAGCCCATGGCGCGGTAGGGCGCCAGGCGCGCACGGGCGGTGTCGGCGCCGGGCAGGTCGATCTTGTTGAGCACCACGGTCACGGGGATGTCGGCCGAGCGCGCTGCGATGAGGGCCCGCGTGAGCTGCATCTCGCTGAAGACGGGCTCCACGGCGATCCACATCAGCAACTGGTCGAGGTTGGCCGCGAAGGACTTGCTGCGCCATTCGTCCTGGCGCCACAGCAGGTTGCGGCGCTCGTCCACCGACGTGATGACGCCTTCGTCGCCGCCTTCCAGCGTGTGCTGCCAGCGCACGCGGTCGCCCACCACTGCTTCGCTCTTCTTGCCACGCGGGTGGCAGATGAGGCGGTGGCCAGTATCGTCTTCCACCATCACATGGCGGCCGTGGGTGGCGACCACGAGGCCGCCCGGGTCGGTCGGGTTGGCGCCTTTGCCCTTGCCGGCTTTGGTGTTGGCGGGCCGCGTGGGCGCCGAGCTGCCGTGTCCGCGCTTCATGCGATCAGGGCGTCGATGCGCGCCGCACAAATGAAATCGTTGACCGACAAACCGCCTACCGAGTGGGTGGACCAGTTCACCGTGCAGCGGCTGTAGGCCACGGTCAGGTCAGGGTGGTGGTCCTGGTCATGCGCGACCCAGGCGACAGCGTTGACAAAGGCCATGGTGCGGTGGAAGTCGGAGAAGGTGAAGGTGCGGGTGAGCACCACGGCCTCGCTGTCACCTTGGGCCGCGCGCTGGATGTCCCAGGCGGTGAGCTGGGTCAGCAGTTGGGCGGCTTGGGCGCCGTCGAGTGCAGGGCCCGTCTGGTGGCTGCAGCGTTGTTGCTGCAGGGGCATGGGGGGGCTCGGCGAGGTGTGCATGGTGCGTGTCAAGGTGTGGCGGCGGCCATCGCCGCCAGGCGCTCGGTGGCCGGTGGGTGCGAGTAGTGGAAGCGCACGTAGAGCGGGTCGGGTGTCAAGGTGGAGGAGTTGTCTTTGTAGAGCTTGATGAGGGCGCGCGCCAGGTCGGCGCCGCTGGCCTGTGCACAGGCGTAGGCATCGGCCTCGTGCTCGTCCTTGCGGGAGAAGGCCGACATCACCGGGGCGACGAAGAACATCACGGGGGGCAGGGCCAGCAGCATCAGCAGCAGCGCGAGGGCGTCGTTCGGTGCGCTCAGGTTGGGACGCACGCCCAGGCCCAGGTAGAAGCCCGTCTGGTGCGTGAGCCAGCCGAGCAGCGCGAAGCCGCCCAGGCTCATGGCGAAGACCATCAGCATGCGCTTGAGCACGTGCTTGTGCTTGAAGTGCCCCAGTTCGTGGGCGAGCACCGCCTCGACCTCGCCGTGCGTCAGGCGTTTGAGCAGGGTGTCGAAGAACACCACGCGCTTGGCCGCGCCCAGGCCGGTGAAGTAGGCGTTGGCGTGGGCTGAGCGGCGGCTGCCGTCCATCACGAACAGGCCCTGGGCCTTGAAGCCGCAGCGCGACATGAGCGCTTGCACGCGTTCGGCCAGGTTCGTGTCGGTGAGGGGTTCGAAGTTGTTGAACAAAGGGGCAATGAAGATGGGGAAGATCACCATCAGCAGCAGGCTGAAGGCCACCCAGGCACTCCAGGCCCACAGCCACCAGACCGGACCGGCCGCGCCCATGAGCCAGAGGATCAGCGCGGCAATCGGCGCACCGATGAGCACGCCCAGCAGCGATTGCTTGAGCTGGTCGAGCACCCACAGGCGCCAGCCCATGCGGTTGAAGCCATGGCGTTGCTCGATGCGGAAGGTGCTGTAGGCGGCCAGGGGCCACTCCACCAGGGCGCCAATGACAGAGAAGGCGCCCAGCAAGCCCAGTTGATAGCCCATCGGGCCAACACGGGGCAGCAGGGCTTCGCGCAGCGCGTCGTTGAGGGCATCGAGGCCGCCGAGCAGGGTCCAGCCCAGCAGCATGGTGGCGCCCACCAGGTTGCTCACGGCGCCAAAGCGCAGCTTGTCGAGGGTGTAATCGGCGGCGCGCTGGTGGCTGTGCAGTGACACCTCGTGGGCGAAGGCCTCGGGGACAGCGCCGCGATGGCGCGCCACATGCCGGGCCTGTCGGCTGTCCAGCCAGAGGCGGGTCAGCATCGAGGCCAGGACGAAGGTCACGAAAAGCGAGGTCACGAGGCTGGGGTGCATGGCTGCGAGTGTACGTTTGTCGCACAATCGTCGGCCTGACAGCCGTGTCAAATCCTTGAGAATTTCCAGGCGACCAGCCCCTCCCGAAAGACCTTGATGAGCGAACAGACCTCCAGCACCGACCTGGCCCCCGTGGCCCCTGCCGCCACCCTCGCCAAGAGCGACCAGAACCTGATCTGGATCGACCTGGAGATGACTGGCCTGAAGCCCGAGAGCGACCGCATCATCGAGATCGCTGTGGTCGTGACCGACGCGCAGTTGACCGTGCGCATCGAGGGCCCGGTGTTCGCTGTGCACCAGTCGGACGCCGCGCTCAACGCCATGGACGCCTGGAACAAGGGCACGCACGGCCGCAGCGGCCTGATCGACCGCGTCAAGGCCTCGACCGTGACCGAGGCGCAGGCTGCCAAGGACGTCATCTCCTTCCTCAAGCAGTACGTGCCGGCGAACAAGTCCCCGATGTGCGGCAACTCCATTTGCCAGGACCGTCGTTTCCTGGCGAACTACATGCCCGACCTGGAAGCCTTCTTCCACTACCGCAACCTCGACGTCAGCACCCTGAAGGAGCTGGCCAAGCGCTGGAAGCCGGGCCTGTCGGAAGGCTTCAAGAAGGCGCAGAAGCACACGGCGCTGGCCGACATCCACGAGTCCATCGACGAGCTGGCTTACTACCGCGAGCACTTCCTGGTGAAGTGAGCCGGGGCTGCACGAGCATGGCTGTTTCTGCCCGTCCCCGCATCGTGCCCATCGCCCCGCCTCAAGGGCCTGGCCAGATCGACCACCCCCGTCCGGACCGCCTGGTGAGTGGCAACCCGCGCCGCGAGACCTGGCCTTTGTACGAGACGGCCGATGGCGTGACCTCGGTGGGCATCTGGGCCTGCGAGGCGGGCATGTGGCGCATCGTGTTCGCGCCGAACAAGGAAGAGTATTTCTTCGTGCTCGAAGGCCATGTGCGTTTGCATGACCTGGAAGGCAAGGCGGTGGATGTGCGTGCGGGCGAAGGCGCCGTCATCCCGGCTGGCTTCGAGGGCGCGTTCGAGGTGGTGGCCCCGGTGCGCAAGCACTTCGTGGTGGTGACGCGGCCGGCTTGAGCGGGGTTGCTGGATCAGGTCTGGGTTCAGCGACCGCGCCACGCGTTCACGGCCTGCGCCAGCACATCACCCACCGGGGTCGCGGCGGAGGGCTCCGGCAGGGCCAGGCCCAGCACGCGTGCGGCTTGCACCAACACGGCACACGGGTCGCTCACGTCCAGTGCGGCGGCGCCGTGTTGCTTGGAGAGCTTCTCGCCGTTGTCGCCCCACACCAGCGGCGTGTGCAGGTACGTGGGCGTGGGCAGTCCCAGGCAGCGCTGCAGCCAGATCTGGCGGGGCGTGTTGTCGGCCAGGTCCTCGCCGCGCACGATGTGGGTGATACCTTGCGCGGCGTCGTCCGCCACCACGGCCAGCTGGTAGGCCCACAGGCCGTCGGCTCGCTTGATCACGAAGTCGCCGACCGCGGTGTCGAGCGCCTGTGACTGCGGGCCCAGGCGGCGGTCGGTCCACGCCAGGTGCGCGGCATCGCCCTCAGGTACGCGCAAACGCCAGGCGCGCGGCGTGCGCCCCTGGAGGCCCGCCTGCAGGCCTTGGGCGTCGGGGCGGCAGGTACCGGGGTAGACCAGCTCGTCGTGCTTCTCCTTGCGCACGCCGGCGGCTTCGTGGGCGCGGGCGATGTCGGCACGGGTGCAGGCGCAGCCATAGGCCTGGCCTTGCGCGATGAGGGTGTCCAGCGCGGCCTGGTAGTGCGCGCTGCGCTGGCTTTGCCACACGGGGGGCTCGTCCGGATGCAGGCCGCAGGCGGCCAGTTGCGACAGGATGAGGGCGTCGGCGCCGGGCACGCAGCGGGGCGTGTCCACGTCTTCGATGCGCACCAGCCACTGGCTGCGCTGCCCGCCGCTTGCGGGGCCATGATCGACGTCGTGGGCGCGAACGTCCAGCCAGGAGGCCAGCGCCGCCACCATCGAGCCGGCATGCAGCGGCCCGGTGGGCGAGGGTGCGAACCGGCCCACGCAGCGGGCGGGCTGTGGGCTCACAGCAGCAGCCCTTCGTGCAGGTCCAGCAGGGCCTGGCGCGTCTTGCTGCTGGCCAGCTGGTGTAGCCACCAAGTCAGGGCCATGCCCGGCTGGGCCACGCTTTGGCGCCAGGCGTAGTGCGCGGCAATGACGCGGCGCGGCCCTTCGACCGCCTTGTGCACCAGGCGGCCGCTGGCCAGGTGGGGGCGCACCATGGGTTCGGGCAGGTAGCCGATGCCCATGCCGCGCAGTTGCGCCTCCAACTTGGCCGACATCGAGGGCAGGGTCAGCACGTCCTGACCGGGCAGGATGCCCACCGTCATGGGTTCCATGCGCTTGGCGGTGTCGGCCACGGCGATGATGCGGTGCTCGGCCACGGTGGCGGGACTCAACGGCTCGGCGGCCGTGGCCAAGGGGTGGTGGGGGGCCACGGTCAGGATGAAGTGGTGCTCGCCGATGGGTTCGCAGCGGATGTCCGGACCCGAGGCGCGCTCGCTGGACACCCCGATGGCCAAGTCGGCTTCGCCCGAGGCCAGGGCCTCCCAGGTGCCGGTCATGACCTCGCTGCGCATGCGCAGGCGCGTGGGCGGCTTCAGGCTCAGGAAGGCCTCCATCAGGTCGAAGACGGCGTGGGGCGCGATGGCCTTGTCCACCGCGATGGTCAGCTCGGTCTCCCAGCCGGAGGCCACGCGCTTCACGCGGTTGGCCACGGCGTCCATCTGCTGCAGCAGCAAGGTGCCTTCGCGCAGCAATTCCTCGCCGGCCGCGGTCAGGCGGGCCTGGCGGCTGCGGCGGTCGAACAGCAGCACGTCCAGCGCGTCTTCCAGCTGGCGCACGCTGTAGGTCAGCGCCGAGGGCACCTTGCCCAGCTCGCGGGCGGCCGCGGCGAAACTGCCCGTGCGCGCGATGGTCACGACCATCTGCAGGGCGTCGGGCGAGAGGGCGTGGTGCTGGTGGGGGTGGCGGTCGGACATGGCGTGGGCCGGAGGCCCGTGTTCATTCAAACGGTTTGAATGATGCCATCAGTCGTGTGCACACGTGCGCAGGCGCCATCCCTCTACAGTGAAACCCATGGACGCGGCGCACACGGCGCACCGTTCGCAACACCGGCAGAAGGAGACCACCATGCTGACCCTGCGCACTTCCGAACAACGCGGCTTTGCCGACCACGGCTGGCTGCAGTCCTTCCACAGCTTCTCGTTCGCCGATTACTTCGATCCGGCCCACATGGGCTTTGGTCCGCTGCGCGTCATCAACGACGACGTGGTGGCCCCCGGTCGCGGCTTCGGCATGCACGGCCACCGCGACATGGAAATCGTCACCTACGTGTTGCAAGGCCAGCTCAGCCACAAGGACAGCCTGGGCAATGGCGCCGACATCTTGCCCGGCGACGTGCAGCGCATGAGCGCCGGCAAAGGCATCATGCACAGCGAGTTCAACCAGGGCCTGCGCGACCCCGTGCACTTGCTGCAGATCTGGATCGAGCCCAAGGACAAGGGCGGTTCGCCCAGCTACGAGCAGAAGAATTTCAGCGATGCCGACAAGCGCGGTCGACTGCGCCTGGTGGCTTCGCCCGATGGCAGCGATGGTTCGGTGACCATCCATGCGGATGCCAGCCTGCGCGTGGGCTTGTTCGATGGCGCCGAGCGCGCCGAGCTGGCGCTCGACCCTGCCCGCAAGGCCTATGTGCACGTGGCCCGCGGCACCATCGTGGCCAATGGCCAGGCGCTGAAGGCGGGCGATGCGCTCAAGTTGGTGGGCGAGGCTTTGCTCACGCTGCAAGGCGGTGAGCAGGCCGAAGTGCTGGTCTTCGACCTGGCCGCCTGAGGGGACCGAGGTGTCAGCTCTGCTGTGCTTCCAGGGTGTAGGCGGCGTAGTCGTCCACACCCAGGGTCTCAACCAGCCAAGGCAGGGCCTCGGCCAGGCGGTCGTAGAGCGTCCAGGGCGGGTTGACGATGAACATGCCGCTGCCGTACAGGCCCAGGCCGCCCTTTTCGGCGCCCTTGACGCGCAGCGTGACGTGCAGCCAGTCCACCTTCTCCAGCGAGCCACCCAGGCGTTTGAGCTGGGCGCCGAACTGCTGAGATTCCATGCGCGCCACCTCGGGGTACCAGACGGCGTAGGTGCCGGTGGCGAAGCGCGGGATGGCCTCTTTCAGCGTCTGCAGCACGCGCTTGTAGTCTTCCTTCGCTTCGTAAGGCGGGTCGATGTGCACCAGGCCCCGCTTGGGCGGGGGCGGCAGGATGCCACGCAGGCCGTTGAAGCCGTCGGCCTCTTCGATGCTGACGCCGCGCCGCACCGACTCGAAGTGGCCGCGCAGCAGCTTGATTTCGGTGGGGTGCAACTCGTACAGACGCAGGTGGTCGCCCTGGCGCAGCATCTGCGCGGCCAGTTGCGGCGAGCCGGGGTACCACTGCAGGGTGTCGCCGCTGTTGAGCGCCGCCACCTGGGCCAGGTAGCTTTTGACCGCTTCGGGCGTGGCCTTCTTGTTGCGCAAGGGCCAGAGCGTGTTGACGCCAGAGTCCGCTTCGGCGCTCTTGGTGGCGTAGCCGCTGGTCAGGTCGTAAATGCCGCCGCCGGCGTGGGTGTCGATCACCCAGAAAGGTTTGTCTTTTTGCAGCAGGTGCTCAAGCATCTGCACCAGCACCATGTGTTTGAGCACATCGGCGTGGTTGCCCGCGTGGAAGCCGTGTCGGTAACTGAACATGGGCGAAGGTTAGCGGGTTTGCAGCCCTTTGGCCCACGTTCCGTGTGTCTTTTTTGACGCGGCCACACTGGCCCGTCCCTTTTCCTTTGTCCCACCCTGTCTGATCGGAAACACAATGAGCAAGAACATCGTCATCGTCTATTTCAGCGGCTACGGCCACACCCAGCGCATGGCCGAGGCCGTGGCCCAAGGCGCGAGCGGCACCCTGCTGGCCGTTGACAAAGACGGCAACCTGCCCGAAGGCGGCTGGGAAGCCCTGGCCGCGGCCGACGCCATCGTCTTCGGCGCGCCGACCTACATGGGCAGCGTGCCCTGGCAGTACAAGAAGTTCATCGATGCCAGCTCCAAGCCCTGGTACACGCAGCAATGGAAAGACAAGATCGCTGCCGGTTTCACCAACTCGGCCTCGATGAACGGCGACAAGCTCTCCACGCTGCACTACCTGTTCACCCTGTCGCAGCAGCACAGCATGATCTGGGTGGGCACGGGCATGATGCCGAGCAACAGCAAGGCCGCCACGCGCAACGACGTGAACTACGTGGCTTCGTTCAGCGGCGCCATGGCCTCGACCCCGTCGGACGCCAGCCCTGACGAAATGCTCCCTGGTGATCTGGAAACGGCCCGCCTGTTCGGTGCCCGCGTGGCCGCCGTCACGGCAAAATTCTCGGCCTGATCCAGTCCATCCCCGTCACGCTGAAAGCTTCCCATGACCGCAACTTCTGCAACACGCTCGCCCCGCCTGCTGGTGATCTCCGGCAGTGCCCGCACCGGTTCGCTCAACCGCGAACTGGCCGAGCTCGCGGCCCACAAGGCCCGTGCCCTGGGCGCCGAAACCACCTCGGTGGACCTGCGGGCCCTGGCCCTGCCGGTGTTCGACGCCGACCTGTTGCAGGCACAGGGCATGCCGCAAGGCGCCCTGCAGTTGCGCGACTGGGTGGCTCAGCACGACGGGGTGCTGATGGCCAGCCCCGAGTACAACGCCCTGCCCACGCCGCTGTTCATCAACGCCTTCGACTGGTTGTCGGTGGTGCAGGCCGAGGGCGACAAGCCTTCGGGCACGGGGGCCACGTCGGGCAAGCCGGTGGGGCTGTTGGCGGCGTCGCCCGGCGGGCTGGGTGGCATCCGCGCCCTGCCCATCGTGCGCACCTACCTGAGCACCAATTTCGCGATGGTGGTGGTGCCCGAGCAGCTGGCCCTGCCCTTGGCCGACCAGCAACTGAGCGCCGAGCGCGCCGATCTGACGCGCCTGGCCAAGCCCGAGCTGGACGCGGTGCTGGACCGCCTGGTGGCCTCTGTCGTCAAGCAGGCGCGCTGGCGCCTGGCCTGAAGCAGCGGCTGCCTCGCTGGGCGAGGCTCACTTGGCGAGGAAGTCGCGCAGCGGACGCAAGGTACGCTCTGCGTCTTCCTCCTGAGGCAGGTGGCCGAGTCCCGAGAAGGTGACCAGCTGGCAGCGTGGGATGTCCTGGCAGAACAGGCCACCGTGGTCGGGCGAGATCATCTCGTCGCGCTCGCCCCAGATCACCAGGGTGGGCTGCTGCACGCGGTGGATCAGGGCCGATGAGGCGCCGAACTGGGCCTGGTCCATGCGCTGGAACAGCGCACGGCGGTTGCCCACGCGCAGGATGAGTTCGAAGTAGCGGTCGATCTTGTCGGACGTGACCTTCTCGTCGTTGCCGAACACGCTGCGCAGGCTGATGGCCACCATGGCGCGCGGCAGGATCCGCTCTGACACCCAGCGCAGGCCACGCATGCTGGCCACCTGGAAGGCCATGGGCATGGACAGCACCGAAGGCGGGTAGCCGTCCGAGTCGATCAGCACCAGCTTGCGCACCCGCTCGGGTGCGAGCACGGCCGTTTGCCATGCGACTTCACCACCCAGCGCATTGCCCACCAGCACCACGTGCTTGACGCCCAGGGTGTCGAGCAGGCGCAGCACGAAGCGCGTGTAGGCGTCGATGCGGTAGTCGCCTTGCGGGCTGGGGCCTGTCAGGCCGAAGCCGGGCAGGTCCACGCTGATGACGCGGTGCTGGTCTTGCAAGGAGGTTTGCCAGCCTTCGTAGCTGTGCAGGCTGGAGGCCATGCCGTGCAACAGCACGATGGGGGTGGGGTCGTTGCGTGGGCCGGTGTCACGCATGTGCACCTGCATGCCGTCGAGCTCCAGGAAGGTCGAGGGCTCGGGGGCCCAGCGCGCCAGCAACTGACCGAGCTGGCGGTCAGGCTCCCACGCCGCCCAGACGAGCAAGGACACCGCCATGCCGACGAGCAGCCCGATCCACCACAAACGCTTGAGCCATTTCATCCGCGCATCATGCCGCAGAGCCGGGCCGCGTCAGGCACCGCAGGCTCAGGGATGTCACCGAGTGGCTGTGGCGGCGCGGTGGCCGCGGGCGGCGTTCATCTTGCGCACCTGGCGCATCACCAGCACCTGGTAGGTCGAGCCCAGCAGGCGCACGACCTTGTCCAGGAAGCGCGCGTCGGGGCCAACCAGCACGCGGCGGTCGTTGTTTTCCACCGCCTTGAGGATCTGCAGGGCCGCCGATTCGGCCGTGGTCACGTTGATGAGCTTGTTGGCCGCGCGTTTGTGGTCGGCTTCGCTCACGCCGGTCTTGGCGGTGACCGACGCGTCGATCTTGCCGGCCATGGCGATGTTGGTGGCGATGCCGCCCGGGTGCACGCAGGTGGCGCTGACGCCACAGCCCTCCATCTCCAGCTCCATGCGCAGGGCCTCGGTGTAGCCGCGCACCGCGAACTTGCTGGCGTTGTAGGTGCCTTGCGTGGGCACGGCCATCAGCCCGAACAGGCTGGAGGTGTTGACGATGTGGCCGTCCCCCGAGGCCTTCAGGTGCGGCAGGAAGGCCTGGGTGCCGTGGACCACGCCCCAGAAGTTGATGCCAATGATCCACTCGAAGTCCGTGATCTTGACGTCCTCGACGTTGGCGGTCAGGGCCACGCCTGCGTTGTTGAAGACCAGGTTGACCTGGCCGTGGTCGCGCGCGGCCTCGTCGGCCCAGGCGAAGACGGCGTCGCGGTCGGCCACGTTGACCTTCTTCACTGTCACCTTGACGCCGTGCTTCGATGCCAGCTCGGCGGTTTTGACCAGCTCGGCCTCGTTGACGTCGCTCAGGGCCAGGTGACAGCCGCGGCGGGCCAGCTCGATGGCCAGGGTGCGGCCCATGCCGGAGGCAGCACCGGTGATGGCGGCAACTTTGTTCTGGAAGGATTTCATGGGGGTCTCCTCGGTGGGACTGTGTTCGGCTGCGACGGGGGGCTGTGGGTGTCGTCGTGGGGGGCAGTGTGGATATCAGCGTGCGCTGCGGGCCACGCGGGCGACGAACTCGCCGCATTCCTTCAGGGTCTGGCGGGCTTCGGGCAGCAGCAGCATGGTGGGCCACACATGGGGCATCTTGGCGCGCAGGTGGATTTCGCTGGTCACGCCCTGGGCCATGGCGCGCTCGTGCAGGCGGGTCGAGTCGGACAGCAGGATCTCGTGGCGGCTGGCGTGGATCATCAGCGAGGGCAGGCCCTTGAGGCTGGCGAACAGCGGCGAGGCCAGCGGCGTGGTCGTCGGCTTGCCGGCGAGGTAGAGGGCCGCGGCTTCCGGCAGCGATTCGGGGTTGAACATCACGTCGGCATCGGCCAGCGTCTTCATGGTCTCGCCCGAGCAGGACAGGTCGGTCCAGGGCGAGAACAGGATGGCGCCTGCCGGCAGGGGCAGGCCCTGGTCGCGTGCGGCCAACATGCAGGCCAGCGCCAGACCGCCGCCGGCGGAGTCACCGGCGAAGACCACGGTCTTGGGGTCGGTGCCCTGGCGCAGCAGCTCTTGCCACCAGGCCACGGCGTCATCGACCGCGGCGGGGAAAACGTGTTCAGGCGCCATGCGGTAGTCCACCGACAGCACCCGTGCTTGCGCCGTGCGGGCCAGGTAGGCGCAGGTGGGGCGGTGGGTTTCCAGGCCGCAGAAGAAGTAGCCGCCGCCATGAAAGTACAGCACCGTGTGCTTGGGGGTGGCCACGCTCAGCCACTCGGCCGCGCACAGCGCGTTCTGCGCGGGCACCGGCGTGTGCGTGATGCTCTTGGGCGGTGGCGGCGAGCGCTTGGCCATCTTGTTGACCATGTGACGCGCTTTTTCCACGTTCAGCGGGCCGCGGCCCTGGCGCTTGAACTGGTGACGCAGGACGAGGTTGGTGATGAAGGATTGGATGCTCATGCGCGTTCAGTGCTGGACTGCGATGGGTGAAACGGCGGGGCGGGGCGGCGACATCGGCCCTGGCTGAGCAGGGAAGGTTGCCTTGACTTTTGACAAAGATTCTTGTCAGAATAACTTTGACAATGATCCATGTCAACATAGGGATCACCATGGAATCCGCCTTGCCTGACACCCCACCTGCCCCGAAGCGCCGATATGGCGGCGTGCTGCCCGAAGAGCGCCAGCGCCTGCGCCGCGCCAAGCTCATCGAGGGCGCCATCGAGGTGTTCGGCACCAAGGGCTTCCACGCGGCCACCGTGCGCGAGGTCTGCGTGGCCGCCCACCTGACCGAGCGCTACTTCTACGAATCCTTCAAGACGCTGCCCCAGCTCTTCCTGGCCACCTACGCCGAACTGCGCGAGCAGCTCATGGCGCTGACGCTGGCCGCGTTGAAGAAAGCCGCGCCAACGCCGCTGGGCATGCTGGAGCCCGCCATCCGCGTCTTCCTGGAGTTCATCCGCGACGACCCGCGCCGCGGTCGCATCATGCTGGTCGATTCGCTGGGCGTGAACGACGAGGTCGCCGCGCTGAGCGGTGCCACCGCGCGCGATTACTCCACCATGCTGCGCCACTACCTGCACCTGCTGGTGCCCGAGCCGCAGGTGGGCGATGTCAACCTCGACCTGCTGGCCGACGGCATGATCGGTCTGAATGTCTTGCTGGCCGCGCGCTGGATGCACGACGGCTTCGCCGAGCCCATCGACAAGGTGGTGCAGACCAATCTTTTGCCCTACCAGGGCCTGATGTCGCTGGCTGGCAGGTCGGGCAACTGAGCTGCCTTGGCTGTCGGAGCCGCCTGAGCCTCAGCCCTGGCTGCGGCCGGCCTTGGTGGCGCGGCGGCTGGCAGCCTGGCCCACCTGCAGGTCGGCGGCCAGGGCCTCGCGCCCATCGAAGACGAAACAATCGCCTTGCCAGTGGGCGCCGTCGGTCAGCTCGAAGTACTTGAGGATGCCGCCTTCGAGCTGGTAGACGTGGTCGATGCCCGCTTCCTGCATGTACAGCGCGGCTTTCTCGCAGCGGATGCCGCCCGTGCAAAAGCTCACCACGGTCTTGCCCTCGAACTCGGCCTTGTGCGCCTGCACGGCCTCGGGGAATTCGCTGAACTTGGCGATGCGCCAGTCGATCGCGCCTTCGAAGGTGCCGTAGTCCACCTCGAAGTCGTTGCGCGTGTCCAGCGTGACCACGGGGCGGCCTTGGTCGTCATGCCCTTGGGCCAGCCATTCGCGCAGCACGGCCGGTGCGACGGCTGGGGCGCGGCCCGCATCGCCCACGGCATCCGGGCGGATGGTGGGGTGGTTCATGCGGATGATCTCGCCCTTGACCTTGACCAGCAGCTTCTTGAAGGGCACGGCGTCCGACCAGCTCTCCTTGGGCGCCAGCTTGGCGAAGCGCGGGTCGGCCTGCAGCACGGCGACCCAGCCGCGCACCGCTTCGGGCGGCCCCGCCAGGAAGAGGTTGATGCCTTCCTCGGCGATCAGCACCGTGCCTTTGAGGCCACGCGCCAAGGCCTCGGCGTGCAGGCGCTCGCGCAGCTCGGCCGTGTCACGCAGGGTGACGAAGAGGTAGGAGGAGATGTTGAGCACCGCAGACATCCGCGCATTGTAGGAAACACGGCCCGCACCCTGAGGTGGGCCCGCGGCCAAGCTCCCTACAATCCCGCCATGGCATTCGTTCACCTGCGCTCCCACACCGAATTTTCCGTCGTTGACGGCACCGTCCGCATCGACGACCTGGTCAAGGCCGCCCAGAAGGATGGCCAGCCCGCGGTGGCGGTGACCGACCTCTCCAACCTGTTTGGGGCGGTCAAGTTGTATTCATCGGCGCGCAAAAAAGGCGTTCAACCCATCATCGGAGCCGATGTCTGGCTGGAGCCCGAGGAGGCCGGCAAGCCGCCCACCCGCCTGCTGCTGCTGATCCAGAACCGCGCGGGCTACCTGCGCCTGTGCGAGCTGCTGGGCGAGGCCTGGACGGCGCCGGGCCAGCGCACGCACGCCTGGGTGCACTGGGCTTCGCTGGCCGAGCGCAACGAGGGCCTGATCTGCCTGGCCGCCGCCGAAATGGGCATCGTCGGGCAAGCGCTGTTGATGGGCGATGTGGCCAAGGCCGAGGCCTGGGCGCGCAAGCTGGCCGACACCTTCCCCGGCCGCTTCTACATCGAGCTGCAACGCGGCGGACACCCCACGAACGAAGCGCACATCCGCGCCGCCGTGCCGCTGGCCGCGCGGCTGCACCTGCCCGTGGTGGCCACCCACCCCATCCAGTTCCAGGCGCCCGATGACTTCGAGGCCCACGAGGCCCGCACCTGCATCGCCGAGGGCGAAACCCTGGGCAACCCCAAGCGCATCAAGCGCTTCACGCGCGAGCAGCACTTCAAGACCACGGCCGAGATGCAGGCCTTGTTCGCCGACATTCCTTCGGCGATTGCCAACACCGTGGCGATCGCGCGGCGCTGCGCCTTGACGCTGGTGTTGGGCAAGCCGCAACTGCCCAACTTCCCCACGCCCATCCTGACAGAGGGGCCGAACAAGGGCCAGCCGCAGCCCATGGAGGACTACTTCCGCGAGCTGTCCCACATCGGCTTGGAAGAGCGATTGCTGCACCTCTTCCCCAAGGAGGACGAGCGCAACGCGCAGCGCGCCCATTACGTCGAGCGCCTGGACTTCGAGATCAACACGATCCTGAAGATGGGCTTCCCCGGCTACTTCCTCATCGTGCAGGACTTCATCAACTGGGCCAAGAACAACGGCTGCCCGGTGGGGCCGGGCCGGGGCTCGGGTGCAGGCTCGCTGGTGGCTTACGCGCTGAAGATCACCGACCTCGACCCGCTGAAATACAACCTGCTGTTCGAGCGCTTCCTGAACCCCGAACGCGTCTCGATGCCCGACTTCGACATCGACTTCTGCCAGGGCAACCGCGACCGCGTCATCGACTACGTGAAGGACCGCTATGGCCGCGACGCTGTCTCGCAGATCGCCACCTTCGGCACCATGGCCGCCAAGGCCGCGCTGCGCGACGTGGGCCGCGTGCTGGGCATGGGCTATGGCCACGTGGACAGCATCGCCAAGCTGATCCCCGCGCCACCGGGCAAGACCGTGACCTTGGCCAAGGTGCCCGCCGAGCCCGACCCCGGCATCATCTACGCCCGCAAGGAAGCGCCCGAACTGGAGCAGCGCGAAGCCGCCGAAGAAGAGGTGGCCTCGCTGTTGGAGCTGGCCACGCGCGTGGAGGGCATGGTGCGCAACATCGGCATGCACGCCGGCGGGGTGCTGATCGCGCCGGGCAAGATCACCGACTTCTGCCCGCTCTACCAGCAGCCGGGCAGCGACTCGGCCGTGAGCCAGTACGACAAGGACGACGTCGAAGCCATCGGCCTGGTGAAGTTCGACTTCCTGGGCCTGGCCACGCTGACGATTTTGGAGCTGGCCAAGGACTACATCGTCGCGCGCCACCCCGATCAGAAGGACTTCGATTTCGCCAAGATCCCGCTCGACGACGCGGCCGCTTACCGGCTGTTGTCCGAGGGCAAGACGGTGGCCGTGTTCCAGCTGGAATCCCGTGGCATGCAAGGGATGCTGCGCGACGCCAAACCCAGCGTCTTCGAGGACATCATCGCGCTGGTGGCGCTGTACCGACCGGGCCCGATGGACCTGATCCCCTCGTTCTGCGCGCGCAAACACGGCCGCGAAGCGGTGGAGTACCCGCACCCGCTGATGGCGTCGGTGCTCGAAGAGACCTACGGCATCATGGTCTACCAGGAGCAGGTGATGCAGGTGGCCCAGAAGGTCGGGGGCTACTCGCTGGGCGGCGCCGACATGCTGCGCCGCGCCATGGGCAAGAAGAAGGTCGAGGAGATGGCCGAGCACCGCTCCATCTTCGCGGCCGGTGCGGCCAAGAACGACATCCCGCCTGCACTCGCCAACGAGATCTTCGACCTGATGGAGAAGTTCGCGGGCTACGGCTTCAACAAGTCACACGCCGCCGCCTACGCCTTGCTGGCGTACCACACGGCCTGGCTGAAGGCGCACTACACGGCCGAGTTCTTCTCAGGGAACATGAGCGTGTCGAGCGACGACACGGACAAGCTCAAGATCTTCCACGACGACGCCACGCAGAACTTCGGCATCACCTTCACGCCACCCGATGTGAACCAGGGCGAATGGCGCTTTGTGCCCACGGGCAAGAAGACCATCTGCTACGCGCTGGGCGCGGTCAAGGGCACGGGGCAGGGCGCGATCGAGGCCCTGGTGCGCGAGCGTACCGAGAACGGCCCTTTCACGAGCTTCTTCGATTTCTGCGCCCGCGTGGACCGCAAGCAGGTCAACAAGCGCGTCGTCGAGGCGCTCATCAAGGGCGGCGCCTTCGATTCGCTGGAGCCCCACCGCGCCAGCCTCCTGGCCAGCGTGGGCCTGGCCTTCGAGTACGGCGACACCCTCGTGGCCAATGCTGACCAGGGCGGTCTGTTCGACTTCGGCGACAGCCATGCCGCGTCCACCAACGAGCCCGAGCTGGTGCCGGCCGAGCCCTGGACGCTCAAGGAGCGCCTCTCGCTCGAAAAAACCGCCATCGGTTTCTACCTCTCGGGCCACCTGTTCGACGAGGCCGAGTCCGAGGTGCGGCGCTTTGCCAGGCAGCGCATCGGTGATTTGAAGGACAGCCGCGACCCGCAGGTGGTGGCCGGCATCATCAGCGAGCTGCGCGTCATCAACGGGGCGCGCGGCCGCGTGGCCATCTTCAAGCTCGACGACAAGAGCGATGTGATCGAGGCCGTGGCCAACCAGGACACGCTCGATGCCAACAAGGACCTGCTCAAGGACGACGAGCTGGTGGTGATCACGGGCAAGGTGCAGAACGACCGATTCTCAGGAGGCCTGCGCCTGAACGTGCAGCAGGTGATGAGCTTGGCCACGGCGCGCTGCAAGTTCGCGCGCTTCGTGCGCCTGCAGGCCCATGGCACGCAGCTGCCGGTGGCCGAGTTGCTGCGCGAGTTCCCGGCGCGGCGCGTGCCGGCGCCCCAGCCCGACCTGCCCGAGAGCGTGCAGGGCCTGCCCATCCGCGTGGTGGTGGAGCGCCGCACGCCCGAGCTTTCGGCCCGTGCCGAGCTGGACCTGGGGGATGCGGCCCGCGTTTTCCCCAGCGAGCAGGCGCTGCTGCGCTGCAAGGAGCTGATGCCCCAGGCGAGCGCGCAGGTGGTGTACGGGGAGGGGTGAGCCTGGGCCGGGCATGCCCGGAGGCAGGCTCAGCTCAGAGGATGAGCACGGGCTTGGCTGCGTCGATGTCGATCAGGCGGACCTTGACGAGGCCGATGTCGAAGCCGAAGAGTTGGAGCAAAGGGTCGATGATGCCCTCACCGACCAAGGCAAGCAGTGGCGACACGAACACCTTGACCGATGGCGCAAAAAAATCGCCACCCAGCCCAAGCACTTTGACGATCAGGCTGGTGTCTTCGCCGATCAGGCCCGAGATGGTGCCGCTGCCCACGCCGCTGGTTTGCACCGTCATGGGCAAGCTCGCATCCGAGATCACGGTGAACGGCGCCGTCGCCCCTGTGGCCTGACCGACGGGCAGGTTCAAGCCCACTTGCACCAAACCAAACCCCACAGAGGCCAGGTTGGTGTCGGCGTTGTTGCGCAGCCGCAGGCCGATCAGGGTGCTGCCGACTTCCAACTGACCCGTGTTGTTGCCAGGGGCGATGTTCAGCGAAGCCAGGTGCCCCGAGGTGGACAACAGGTCCAGGAACAAGGCCATGTTCACCGCGCCAATGCCCAATGGATTGAGGCCAACCTTGAGCGAGAACTGGGCCGATTGCGTTGCCGTGCACCAAGTGCCATCCAGATACTTTCCCGCCGGCCCCACCGCGATCTTCGGTGGGTTCAACAGGTTCAGGGTGATGTCGCCCACAAGTGGAATGCTCAGGCCAATGTTGATCAAACCCTTGCCCTTGCCCACCAGCAAGCTGGTCTGCACGAGGTCGAGCACGTTGATGTCCACCGAGGCGGTTGCGGTGCTGGCCGGGATCTGCACGTTCAACACATCGCGCAGGCGCACCGTGAGCCCCGAGTTCAGCGACACCGAGCCCAGCTGGCCCAGCGAGCTGGCCGCGGTGGCCGAGGGCGAGGACGTGGCCAGCCACTGCAGCAACTGGCCGATGGGCACCTGGCGGTTGAGCAGTTCTTCGAGGGTGGCCGCACCCGCTGCGGCCTGCAGCGCCGCCAGGTTGACCGAGGTGCCGGCCAGGTCGGTCAGTGCGGCGACGCCCAGGTTGAGGCTGCTGTTGCCCAGGATGCCGCGGAACAGCGCGTTGATGAAGTTCGCCTGGGTCTGCGTGATGCTGGCGAAGCTGCCAATCGAGAAGGTGGCTGCCGGCGGGCCGCCCTTGGCCGTGGCGGTGGCTTGCAGCAGCGTGACGCTGTTGTCGAGCAGGCCGCCGGCCATGATGCTGGAGGGCACCGATTGCCTGACCGTGACCTGTGCGGCGTTGCTGAGCTCGCTGTCTTGCGGCGTGAAGGCGTTGTAGCGGGTGGCGGCTTCCACCCCGGCCACGCCTCGCTGCACCGTCAGGGTGTAGCCGGTGAGGTTGTTCTTGCTCAGGGCGTTCTGGGCCGCCTGCGAGGCTTGCAGGGAGGTGCTGCCGCAGCCGGTGTAGCGGGCGGCGGCCAGCGCGGCCATGTCGGCGGAGCGCTGCAGCTCGCGCTTGGCCATCCACAGCCTGCCGGTGTCCAGGGCCAGCCCGGTGAACATCAGGGCGAGCACCAAGGTCAGCGCAGCCAGCACGCTGATCCCGCCACCCTGGCGGGTCCGGAGGCTTGGCGTGAAGCGGAGGCGGTGGCTCATGGTGCGCACAGGTTAGCGTTTGCCGAAGGATTCGCTGTCCCTCAAACGCGTGGGGACCTCGGTTTCGAAGCTCTTGAGGTAGCGCTCATGGACGCGGCGCATCACCGGGCCGGACAGCGTCTGGCGCGTCGCGGAGGCTTGCTCGCGCTGGCCCTGGGCCGCGACCCATTGGCGGGTGGTGACACCCGTCGCAGGGGCGGAGGGGGCGGTTCGCGCCGACTCGGGCTGGACGAGGTTGTCCGCGGGCGGGGTGTCGGCGTGGGCCGTGCCCTGGGCCCAGGCCAGTGGCAGCAGGGCAAGCAAACCAAGGGCCGCGCGCAGGCGTGGGAAGGTGGGCGTCGTGGTCATGGTCGGGCGGGTTCTTTGGCGACGGTGGTGGGCGAGGGGGCGGCCAGAACGGGCGCTTGCTCGGGCATGGGCGGTGGCGTGGGCGCCTGAGGTTGCGCGGCCTGCTGGCCCAGGCGCTCCAGCGTGGCGGCGTCCAGGCCCAGGCTGGTGGCCAGCTCGCGGGCCTTGTCAGGACGGCCCTCGCGCAGCGTCAGCAGCACCAGGTTGCGCGAGGCCCGGGGCTCCCGGGGACTGAGGTCCAGCACGGTCAGCAGTTCGAAGCGGGCCTCGTCCGTTCGCTGGGCCAGCAGCAGGGCGTAGCCCAGGTCGTTGCGCACGCGCACGTCGGTGGGCGCGGCGGTGCGGGCGGCCTGCAGGTGGGTGAGCCCCTCGGCCAGCTGACCCTGGTTGGCCAGCAGCAGCCCCAGCCCGTGGTGGGCCTGGGCGCTTTGGCAGCCCGACAGCAGCTGCTGGTAGAGCGCCGTGGCCTCCTTGGGTCGGTCGATGCGGCGCAGCGCATCGGCGCGCACCAATTGCACGCTCGGGGCCTCGCTGCGCATCGCGTCCAGCTGGGCCAGGGCGGCGTAGGGCTTGCCCTCGCGCAAAACCTGTTCGATGGCGGCCAGGCGGGTGTTCTCTGCCGGGCCCAGGCCTGCGCTGCACACGGCGGGGTCCACCGGGGCGTCGTGCTGGCGGGGACCGATGGGTGCGCAGGCCGACAGTGCCGACGTCAACACCCACGCCAGCGCCAACGGGTGGCGGGCGCGCAAAGGTGGGTGCAGGCGGTGTGTCATGGCGTCAGAGCGACTTGAGGGTGCGGACCACGGCCATGAAGCCGGGGCCTGCCAGGAAGAGGAGGAGTGCGGGGAACATGAACAGCATCATCACCACGCTCATCTTGGCGGACATCTTGCCCACCTTGTCGCGCAGGTCGGTCATGCGGCGGTCCTCCATCAGCTTGATGTAGCGCATCAGCGAATCGCGCAGGTTGCCGCCATAGCGCGCGGCCTGCTTGAGGATGGAGACGGTGGCCGTGAGTTCGTCCACGTCCAGCCGGCGGGCCATGTCTTCGAGCGCATCGCCGCGTTCCTGGCCGTGCTGGATGCGCTGCAGCACCCAGCCGAACTCGCTGGCCAGGTGGGGTGTGATGTGCTTGCCTTGCTCGCCGATGGCCTTGAGTGTGTGCTCCAGCGACAGGCCGGCGTCGAACAGCAGGCGCATCAGGTTGAGCACGATGGGCATTTCTTCCCGAACGGCCTGGCGCCGCCGTTCGGCCAGCCAGCGCAGCACCTTGCGCGAGCCGATGAAGCCGATGGTCAGCCCCGCGAACCCGCTCTGGAACATCGGCCAGCCTTTGAAGGACGCCGCCAGCAGACCCATCGCAGCCAAACCCAGCGGCGCCATCCACAGGGAGGCATAGACGCGGGCCCGCGTGCGGTCGTCGACCAAACCGGCCTGGCGCATCAGCAGTTCGATCTCCTGCATGTCCGTGCCGGGGATGCGCTCCAGCACGCGGCGGAAGCGGTCCGACAGGGAGTTGGTGCGGCGCCAGCGGCGCTGGGTCATCCAGCTCACGTCGTCGGGAGTTTCCAGCACCTCGTTGAAGCGCTTTTCGGCCTCGGGTGCGATGCTGTCTTCGCGGGTCAGCATCAGCAGCACGGCGGCCAGACCGAACAGCATGAGGGCGAGCAGCAGCCAGAGCATCGTCATGGTGTCCTCACAAGCTCTTGATCATGCGCCACATGACCAGCACGCCGAGCGCTTGCATCACGGCACCGGCCACGAGGATGGTCTGGCCCGTGCTGTCGTGCCACATGCCCATCATGTAGGCCGGGCTTTGCCACAGGATGTAGGCGACCAGCAAGCCCGGCGTGGCACCCAGCACCCAGGCCGTGACGCGTGTTTCGCCGGTCATGGCGCGCAACTCTTCCTGCGCTTGCTCGCGCTGGCGGATCAGGTTGACGATGCTTTCCAGCATGTCGCGCGGGCTGCCACCGTAGACGCGCGAACTGTGGATGGTCAGTGCCAGCAGGTGCAGCTCCTTGATGTCGTGGAAGTGCGCGACGTCCTTGAGCGCATCCCCCAGGTCGGCACCCAGCTCGACGTTTTTCTGCGCTTTCATGATGAGCTCGCGCAACGGCATCTGCAGGTCCTCGGCGGCCAGCTTGATGGCGCCTTCGAGGTTGCGGCCGGTCACCAGGCCGCGCACCACCTGGTCGATGAACAGCGGAATCTGGGAGATGATTTTGTTGACGCGCTGGCGGTAGCGGACCTGCGGTACCAGCACCGTGACCACGATGGACAAGGCCCACCAGGCCAGCGCCACCAGCGGGTTGAGCTGTTGCCAGAGCAGCACGCCTGCGGCCACGGCGGCGGCCAGCACCAGCAGCGCGATGGCCGGCGAAACGTTCAGGCCCACGCGCTTGAGCCAGCGGTCCAGCTCTTCGAGCAGCGGGTTGACCGTGGGCCGGCGCAGCGGCGTGTCCGGCGTCAGGAAAGCCACTTCGGCCAGGCGCTGGTTGACGCGCGCGACCTGCTCCAGCCGGCGCGCCCGCAGCACCGACAGCACGGCCGCCAGCATCATCAGCAGGGCGACCAGGAAGAGCATGGCGCTCACCATGAGCGGTGGAACTTCACGGCCTGGTCGTCGTCACGCAGGCGCAGTTTCGGGTTCGCAGGGCTCAGGCCGGTGGCCTCGAAGACCTTGCGCTCGGGCTGGTACACGAAGAGCTCGTTGGTGACGATGCGCCCGTCCTGCACGCCCAGCACCTCGCTGATGGCCAGGACGCGGCGGCGCCCGTCCGACAGCCGTCCGACCTGGATGACGAGGTCCAGGGCGGTGGCGATCATGTTCTTGAGCGTGACGTCCTGACCCTGGAAGCCGGAGAAGCCCGCCAGCATCTCCAGGCGAAGCAGCGCATCGCGTGGGCTGTTGGCGTGCACCGTGCTCATGCAACCGTCGTGGCCGGTGTTCATGGCCTGCAGCATGTCCATGACCTCGACGCTGCGCACCTCGCCCAGCAGCACGCGGTCGGGGCGCATCCGCAGCGCGTTGCGCATCAGCTCGCGGGCCGAGACCTCGCCGCGGCCATCGACATTGGGCGGGCGGGTTTCGAGGCGCACGACGTGCTCGTGGCCCAGTTGCAGTTCGGCCGCGTCTTCGATGGTGACCAGGCGCTCGTAGGGCGAGATGAAGCGGCTCAGCACATTGAGCATCGTCGTTTTGCCAGCGCCGGTGCCACCGCTGATGAGCACGTTGCAGCGCTTGCTCACGGCGTGCTCCAGGAAGGTCAGCATGTCCTCGCTGTAGGTGCCCGCGGCCAGCAGGTCGCCGGCTTGCAGCGGGTCCTTGCGGAACTTGCGGATCGACAGGCAGGGGCCATCGAGGGCCAGCGGCGGGATGATGGCGTTGACCCGGCTGCCATCGGGCAGGCGCGCGTCCACCATGGGGCTGGATTCGTCGATGCGGCGGCCCAGCGGCGCCAGGATGCGCCGGATGACGCGCAGCACGTGCTCGTCGTCGATGAAGCGCAGGTCGGTCTTGCTCAGGATGCCGGCGCGTTCCACGTAGATGTGGCGCGTGCCGTTGACCAGGATGTCGTTGATGCGGTCGTCGCGGATCAGCTCTTCGAGCGGGCCGTAGCCGGTCAGCTCGTCGACCATCTCCCGGCTGAGGTTCTCCATCTCGTGGCGCGAGACGGGCAGGCGGTGTTCGGCCACGTACTGCGAGACCTTGCCCAGCACGAAGTCCGACAGCTCGTTGCGGCCCATGTCGCCCACCGAGACGCGCTCGATGTCGATGCGGTCGATCAGGTAGTGGTGCAGGCGGAGCTTGACGTCCTGGTAGCTGTCGCTGCTTTTCAGGCTGTAGTCCACGCCCAGGGGTCGGAAGTCCATGGCGGTCTCCGGGTCAGCCGGCCTTGAGGCGGCTGCTCAGGGTGGCCAGCCAGCCGGTGGTTTGCGGCACCGCGCGCACCGGCGTGCCGGGCTCGCGTTGCAGCTCCTGGGCGATCTTGCGCACGGCGACGGTGTAGGGATCGCGTGGGGCCGAAGTGAACAGGCTTTCGCCGGAGTTCATCATCGTCAGTCGGGCCATGCCGGAAGACGGCAGGGTGCTCAGCAGCGGGATGCCAAAGCCCTTGGCGATGGTCTCGGCATCGGGCGGCACGCTGGACAGGTAGCGGTCCACGATCAGGCTGACCTGGCCGGCACCGACCTTGTCGACCTTGTTGTCGCGCAGCTTTTGCAGCAGGTTGCGGTTCTGCTTGCAGCTCGGCACGCTTTGCTCGACGAACATCAGGGTGCGGTCGGCGCGGCCCAGCAGCACGTAGAGGAAGTCCGAAGCCGGCACGCCGCCCAGGTTGACGACGATCTGGTGGAAGTGCCGCTTGAGCACGTTGACCAGCACGTACAGGTCGGCCGAGGTGATGCGGCCGGCGTCCAGCGCGTCCTCGGGCATGGCGAGGATGCGCAGGCCGCTGTCGTGTTTGGGGAAGGCGGTGTTGATGAGCGTGTCGTCCAGGCGGCGCAGGCTGCGGATGGCGTCCACGAAGGTGTAGGTCGGCTCGATGCCCAGGTACTGCAGGCTGTCGCCGGCGGGCACGCCGAGGTCCAGCAGGAGGATGTCGTGTTTGGGCTGGGCCTCGCGCAGGGCCAGCGCCAGGTGCAGGGCGAACATGGTGGCGTCACCGCCCGGGCGGGCGCTGGCCACGGCCGTCATCTGGCCTTCGTTGCCGGCGCCGGCGCGTTGCTGCTCGCTGCTTTCGCGGCTGACGGCGCGGCGCACCAGGCTGACGACCTCGCCCGGGCGCATGTCCGGCGAGATGAAATCGCGCGCACCGGCCCGCAGCGCGGTCAGCACCGATTGGCGGTCGGGCGTTTCGGCCAGGGCGATGACGGGCAGCAGCGGTTTGGCGGCGGTCAGGCCTTCCATGAAGCCGGCGTCTTGCGACAGGCGGCTGCTGCCGAGCTCGCACAGCACGGCGCGGGCCTGGACGGCGTCCACCAGTTGCAGCACGCGCTCCAGGTTGTCGCTGTCCACCTGGAGGACCTCGCCTTCGTCATGCAGCGTGGTCTGCACCCAGTGGGTGATGTCCTTGCTGCTGGTGATCACGAGGAAGTGGTTGAGGGCGCTCATGCCAGTCCTGCCTCAGCGGGTGAAACCGAATTCGCTGCTGTCGAACTTGCCCGTTTCGAGCAAGAGCATGTGCAGGTAGCCGGGGTCGTACTTGCGCAGCTCCTCGCCAGGCAGGTCCGGCAGGCGGGCGTTGCGCGCGAAGGGTCGCACCAGGCGCGGCGTGACGATCATCAGCAGCTCCTTGTCTTCGCGGTCGATGCGGTCGGAGCGGAAGAAGGCGCCCAGGACGGGGATGTCGCCCAGGAAGGGAAACTTGGCGATGTCGGCGGTGTTGACGCGGCTGACCAGGCCACTGAGCACGAAGGTTTCGCCATCGCCGAGGGCCACCGTGGTGTCGGTGCGGCGCACGCGCAGGCCGGGGATGTTGAAGCCGCCGGCGGTGACGGACAGGGTGCTGTCCAGCTCGCTGACCTCGGGCGAGACCTTCAGCGTCATGCGCTGCTCGTCGAGCACCGTGGGCGACAGGCCCAGGCGGATGCCGAATTCCTTGAAGAACACCGTGACCGTGCTGTCGCCGCCACTGCCGGTGCGCATGGGGATGGGGATCTCGCCGCCGGCCAGGAAGGTGGCCGTCTGGCCGCTGAGCGCCGTCAGGCTGGGTTCGGCCAGGGTGTAGGCGAAGCCGTTGGATTCGAGCGCGCTGAACACGGCCAGGGTGTTGGTGCCCCAGTTGAAGATGTTGAAGGCGTCGGGGCGGGGGATGAATCCGGTGGCCGACTGCAGCGTGCGGTTGCCCGATGCGGCGTCTGTGACCAGGCCCGAGAGGTTGCTCGGGCCCGAGATGCCCTGTGACTTGCCGTTGTGGAAGTTGTCGAAGTAAAAGCCCGAGGACATCAGCTTCTTGCGGCTGACCTCGACGATCTTCACGTCGATCTGCACCTGCACATCGAACTTGCTGGTGCTGGCGTCAACCAGGTTTGGCGCGGGCTTGGACGGGTCCTCGCTGATGGCACGCTCGATGGCGGCATGGCGTTCCAGCGAGGACAGCTGACCGCTCAGGCGCAGCTTGGTGCCGCTGCTGTCGAGCTGGGCGCCGCCGTCGATTTTCGAGACGCCACCACCCGGTGACACGACCACGTTGAACTGCGCCGCGGGCGTGCTGGCGCTGCCGCTGTCCCACACCGAGATGGTGGCCGAGCCGGGCTTCTTGGCCGTGACGATGACGCCACTGGGCGGCGCCACGTTGATGCCCACGATGTCGTCGTTGGCTGTGGCCGCGCGCACGATGGGCCGAGGCTGCGTCCAGGTTTTCTGCTGGCCGACGTCGAGGCTCAGGGTGGCGGTTGCGGCGTGTGCCGTCGCGATGCAGGCCACGGTCGCCGCGGCGAACGCGAAGGCATGGCGGGTCAGGGCGTCGAACAGGGAATCAGGCGCGGTCATGGTTGCGACGCGTTGGAGGTCTGGGCCAGGCGGCGCTCTTTGCTGCCTTCCTGGATGATCACGGGGGGCGGGCCGTCCGCCGAGGCGGGTGGCTTGGCCTTGACGGGCGAGAGGTCGGCCACGCGGGCGGGCAGGCGCCCGGCCGAGGCGGCGGGCTCTGACGCCTGCGGGCGCAAGGCCAGGCGCAGCTGGCCGGTGTTGGCGGCCAGCATCAGCGCGGGGGTGTCGGCTTCGGAGATGGCCAGCACGGCCGAGCGCAGGTTCAGGCGGCGCTCGCGCGACTCGACGGCGGTCTTGGCACCCGTCTGGGCCATGACCTCGGCCTGGGCCTTGTCGCCCGAGGTGCTGGGCGGGGTGTCCAGCTGGGTGGCATCGCCGAAGGTCAGGATGCGCGCATCGCGGATCAGGATCTGCGCGAAGGTGGTGTCTTGCGACTCCTTGCTTGCGCTGGCGAACTGCAGCACATCGACGTGGTCGCCAGGCTTGCCATGACCGCCCAGGCCCACGACTTCGTCCACCAGCACGGCCACCGCACGCTCGCCGGGTTGCAGCAGCGCAGCGAGTGACTCCGGTGCGATCGTGGCCTGCAGGATGGGCATGCCTTTGGCGATGGCCTTGGCCGTGACGTGGCCCTGCACCTGTTGGATCTGGTGGTAGGCGCCGGCTGGTGCAGTGGGCAGGGCTTGCACGGCGAGGTCGTCGGAGGTGAGCACGTGGCCCGAGGGCACGTCCTTGGCGGCCACGATCACGTTCACGGTGGGCACCGGCGCGGGCGCAGACGCCGTGACCGGCGCGCTGGGTTTGCCGCTCAGGCGCACGCCGATGAGGGCCACCACGACCGCACCCAGGGCCAGCAAGCCAGCGATGATTTTCAGGACGTTGTTGTTCATGGGGCAGGGAACGGCAAAGGCGGAAATGGGGGCGGGACTGAGATCGGGTCTGCGCGCAAGCGGTGCGGCAGCGGGTGCAAGCGGTGCGACATCAGGCGGGGCACGGGCGCATCACCCGGGTTGCGCCACGGCCTGGCCAACGAGCTTGTCCGGCAGGTCCGGCACCTTGCCGATGACGGGCAGGTCCAGCACGGGCAGCAGCGGCGTGACGTTGTAGCCGTTGTAGGTGATGGTGACTTGCACGGCGCCCGAGGCGGTCAGGCTCACGGCCACACCGCCCAGCACGGTGGCCAGGGCATCGGCCGGCAGCCAGCTCAGGGATTCGGTCGCGCGGGCGCGGGCCACCGTGCGGGTGGCGGCTTCGTAGCTGGTGGCCGAGGTGTAGTTCAGCGGGTCCACCTTGACGGCCGCGCGCGCGCCTTCGGCGGCGGCTTGGGTCAGCGCCTGCTTCATCACCATCGCCATGGAGTAGCTCACGATGGCGTAGAAGATGGCGAAGAAGAGCAGGAAGGCCGGGGCCATCTCGATGGCCACCGCACCAGACTGGCGATGTGGGCGGAGGTGACGCGTCACGGTGCTGGCAGCCCGGTCAGCCACAGCCCCATCAGCAGCCCCGCAGTGAGGCAGGCACCGAAAGGCAGGTGGCGTGGTTTGGCGTGTTCTGGGGGAGGCAATGCACCCCAGCGCGCGAGCCGGGAGCCCGGGGCTTGCCAGGCTGCCGGCAGCGAAGACAGCAGCATGAGCCGATGTCGCCCTGCCAGGCCCACTGCCGCACCCAGGAGGGCGCCGATCGCGAAGCTGTTCAGGGTGAGCGGCCATGATGAAAGCAGTCCGAGGGCCACGAGGAATTTGACATCACCAGCCCCCAGCTGTCGCAGCAGGTAACCCGGCAGGGTGACGAGCAGCGCCAGGCCAGCGGCCAGCCAGGAAGAAGACGCCGAAGCGCCCAGCGGGCTGTGACCCACGATGAGCAGGTGCAGCACACCCACCCCCCAGGCACCGAGCGACAGCACGTTGGGGATGCGCCGGTGGCGCAGGTCCACCCACGCCACGGCGCAGGCCCAGACGATCAGCACGCCCGCGGCGGCCGATGGGGTCAACATGGCACCTGCAACTTCCAGGTGGGTCGGGCCTCGCAGGCCAGATGGCCCCGGGGCCCGAACCGCATCACTGCAGCTTGGTCTTGATCTTGGTGAAGAAGGTGCCCAGCTGGGTGCCGACGTCGGTCATGGCGGTGGCAGCGGCCAGGCCGATCAGGGCGGCGACCAGCGCGTATTCGATGGCGCTGGCGCCTTCTTCGTCTTGCAGGAAGGTCTTGATGTGGGCGATCAGGTTCATGGTGGTGCTCCGAGCAGGGCCGCACGGGCCCGAATTGAAAAATGGGAGCGATGAAACAGCTGTCGCACCCAGTCAACAAAATCTAACCGATGTGACAGGGCCCTGGCCGTGCCACCAGCACCTGATTGGGGGACGGACTATCCCGGATGGTGCCTCTGGTAGGGCCAAAACGCGACAGGCCGCCGACAAGCGCTGGGTCTGCGCGCCTGTCGGCCCCACCGTGCTGCGAGACCCCGTCAGAACTGCGCGTCGGCCAAGGACAGCGTGCTCTGGGCGCCATTGACCACGCGGTCACGCCAGGCCGGGGCGTCCACCAGCACATGGTGCAGGTGGTGCTGCGCCGTGGCGACCTTGGCTCGCCACTGGGCCTCGTCACCGTCGTGGCGCGCCAGGCGGGCTTGTGCCGCTTCGGCCGCGCGGGCCATCAGCCAGGCCCCCAGCACGGTGCCGCACAGGTGCAGGTAGGGCACGGCGCCAGCCGCTGCGGCAGCAGGGCGTTGTGGCCCGCAGGTCAGCAGCCACTCGGTCGCTTGCGACAGGGCATCGAGGCCGCGTTGCAGGCCCAGGCCCAGCGGGCGCAGCTCGGCATCTTCGGCCTCTGCCAGGCGGTGGGCGTCGGCCAGCATGCTGCGTTGCAGCGCCTTCATCGTCACGCCGCCTTCGCGCATCAGCTTGCGGCCGATCAGGTCGTTGGCCTGGATGCCGGTCGTGCCTTCGTAGATGGTGGTGATGCGGGCATCGCGCAGGTATTGCGCCGCGCCCGTTTCCTCGATGAAGCCCATGCCGCCGTGCACCTGCACGCCATCGGCCACCACCAGCTGCGCCGTCTCCGTGCACCAGCCCTTGACGATGGGGATGAGCAGGTCTACCAGGGCCTGTTTCTGCGCACGCACGCCCCCCTCGGGGTGACCGTGGGCGCGGTCCATCTCGCCGGCGGCGAAGTAGGCGAGGGCGCGCATGGCCTCCACGCGGGCCTTCATCGTCATCAGCATGCGGCGCACGTCGGGATGGCCGATGATGGCCGGCGAACCTTCCACCAGGGTGCGGCCCTGCACGCGGTCCAGCGCGTAGGCGCGGGCCCGCTGGTAGGCGCGCTCGGCGATGGCCACGCCTTCGAGGCCGACGTTGAGGCGGGCGTGGTTCATCATCGTGAACATGTAGCCCAGGCCCTTGTGCGCTTCGCCCACCAGGTAGCCCACGGCGCCGCCTTGGTCGCCAAACGACATCACCGCCGTGGGGCTGGCGTGGATGCCCAGCTTGTGCTCGATGGCCGTGCACACCAGGTCGTTGCGCGCACCCAGAGAGCCGTCGGCGTTGACGAGGAACTTCGGGCACACGAACAGCGAGATGCCTTTGACGCCTTCGGGTGCGTCGGGCAGGCGGGCCAGCACGAGGTGGACGATGTTCTCGGCCATGTCGTGCTCACCCCAGGTGATGAAGATCTTGTTGCCGCTGATGCGGTAGTGGTCGCCTTCGGGCACGGCCTTGCTGCGGATGGCCGAGAGGTCCGAGCCGGCCTGGGGCTCGGTCAGGTTCATGGTGCCGGTCCACTGGCCAGACACCATCTTGGGCAGGAAGCGCTGTTGCAGCTCGGGTGTGGCGTGGCGGGCCAGGGCCTCGACGGCGCCCAGGGTCAGCATCTGGCACAGCGAGAACGCCATGTTCGATGACTTCCACATCTCCAGCACGGCGGTGGACACGGCCGTGGGCAGGCCCTGGCCGCCGAATTCGGGCGAGGCGGGCATGCCGTTCCAGCCGGTCTCGCAGAACTGTTCGTAGGCCTGCTTGAAGCCATCGGCGCTGTGCACCACGCCCTGGTCCCAGCGCGCGCCTTGCTGGTCGCCTGACCAGTTGATGGGGTCGAGCACGCCGGTGGCAAAGCGGCCGGCTTCTTCCAGGATGGCTTCGACCAGGTCGGGTGAGGTGTCTTCAAAGCCGGGCTGTGCGCAGATGGCGCCGAGGCCGGCGATGTCCTGCAGGGTGAACAGCATGTCGCGCAGAGGCGCTTGGTAGGCAGACATGGGGGTGCTTTCAATGGGATGACCCCGGTGGCCCGCGAAGGCCACCGAGGTCGGTTTCAGGTCAGAGACAGGCGGGTGTGAGTGGCTTCAATGCGCGCTGGCCGCAGCGGCACCGATGCCGGTCTGGGCGCGGATGTCCTGGTCGCGGTAGCCGGCGATGTCTTGCGCGGCGCGGGCGCTGCGGTCGGTCACCGAGAACAGCCAGGTCACGAAGAAGGCCAGGGGCATGGAGAACAGCGCCGGGTGCTCGTAGGGGGTGATCGGCTTGGCGTTGCCCAGCACCACCACCCACACGGCCTTGGACAGCACGACGAAGACCACGGCCGAAACCAGACCCACCACGCCGCCGACCAGCGCGCCGCGCGTCGTCAGGCCCTTCCAGTACAGCGACAGGATCAGCACGGGGAAGTTGGCCGAGGCCGCGATGCCAAAGGTCAGGCCTACCAGGAAGGCCACGTTCTGCTTCTCGAACAGGATGCCCAGGATGACGGCGACGATGCCCAGGCCGATGGAGGCGAACTTGGAGACGCGCATCTCTTCGGCTTCCGTGGCTTCGCCCTTGCGGATCACACGGGCGTAGATGTCGTGCGCGATCGACGAGGCACCGGCCAGCGCCAGGCCCGAGACCACCGCCAGGATGGTGGCGAACGCCACGGCCGACAGGAAGCCCAGGAACAGGTTGCCACCCACGGCCTTGGCCAGGTGCATCACCGGCATGTTGTTGCCGCCGATCAGCTTGCCGCCGATCTCGCCCTTCTCAAAGAACTGCGGGTCCTGGCCGACGATCACGATGGCCGCCAGGCCCAGCAGGCACACCACCAGGAAGAACAGGCCGATGAAGCCGCTGGCCACGAAGACCGACTTGCGCGCCTCCTTGGCATTGGGCACGGTGAAGAAGCGCATCATGATGTGCGGCAGACCGGCCGTGCCGAAGACCAGGCCCAGCGACAGCGAAGTCGCCGTGATCGGGTCGGCCAGCATGCTGCCGGGTCGCATGATGGCGGCGCCGTCCTTGTGCGCGGCCACGGCCGAGGAGGCCAGCGTTTCCACGCTGAAGCCGAACTGGCTCATCGCCAGGGCCAGCAGCAACAGGCCGCCCGACAGCAGCAGCACCGCCTTGATGATCTGCACCCAGGTGGTGGCGATCATGCCGCCGAAGGTCACGTACACCACCATCAGCACGCCCACCACGGCCACGGCCACGGGGTAGTCCAGGCCGAACAGCAGCTTGATGAGCTGGCCCGCGCCGACCATCTGCACGATCAGGTAGAAGCACACCACCGTCAGCGAAGAGAAGGCCGCGAAGGTGCGGATCGAGCTCTGCTGCAGGCGGTAGGAAGCGATGTCCGCGAAGGTGAAACGTCCCAGGTTGCGCATGCGCTCGGCCAGCATGAACAGGATCACCGGCCAGCCGATGAAGAAGCTGATCGTGTAGACGAAGCCGTCGTAGCCACGCAGGAAAACGAGCGAGCTCAGGCCCAGCAGCGTGGCCGCGGACATGTAGTCACCCGCGATGGCCAGGCCGTTCTGGAAGCCCGTGATGCCGCCGCCGGCGGTGTAGAAGTCCGAGGCTGAGTTGGTGCGCTTGGCCGCCCAGTAGGTGATGCCCAGCGTGCCCAGCACGAACACCAGGAACATGGCGATGGCGGTCAGGTTGATGGGCTGCTTTTGCGTTTGCGTGACATCGGCCGGGCCGGCCAGCACGCAGGTGGCGGCCAGCAGCGCGGTCGAGGCGATCAGCGCCTTGGCGAATGCCTTGTGGGGGGTGTTCATGTGTTGCGCTCCACGATGTCGCGGGTGAGTTGGTCGAACTCGGTGTTGGCGCGGCGCACGTACAGGCCGGTCAACAACCAGGAGCCGGCGATGAGGGCCGCGCCCACGGGCACGCCCACGGTCAGGGTGCTGCCCTCGAACAGGGCCTGGCCGAACACACCTGGTGCGAAGGCCACCACGGCCATGAAGGCGTAGTAAGTGCCCAGCACCACCAGGGACAGGCGCACGGCCAGGCGACCGCGCCGCTGCACGAGTTGCTGGAAGGCGGGGTCGGACTCGACCCGCCGGTAGACGTCTTGGCTCATCTGTGTTTCCTTGTTGAGAATCTGGATGCAGGCGCGGCGCTCATTCGATGGCGCTGGCCGACTTCACCTGCTGGCGCAGCAAGAACTTCTGGACCTTGCCGGTGGCCGTCTTGGGCAGGTCGCCGAACACGACGCGCTTGGGCACCTTGTAGCGGGCGATGTGCTCGCGGCAGAAGGCGAGCAGCTCGTCCTGGCCAACGTCCTGGCCGGGCTTGAGCTCGACGAAGGCGCAGGGCACTTCGCCCCACTTGGCATCGGGCTCGGCCACCACGGCGGCCAGCATCACGGCCGGGTGGTGGTAGAGCGCGTCTTCCACCTCGACCGACGAGATGTTCTCGCCGCCGGAGATGATCACGTCCTTGCTGCGATCCTTGATCTTGATGTAGCCGCTGGCGTCGCGCACGGCCAGGTCACCGGTGTGGAACCAGCCGCCTGCGAAGGCTTCTCGCGTGGCCGCCTCGTTCTTGAGGTAGCCCTTCATCACGACGTTGCCGCGGAAGCAGATCTCGCCGATGGTGTGGTCGTCCCAAGGCACGGGCTGCAGCGTCTCGGGGTTGAGCACCGTGACTTCTTCCTGCAGCGCATAGGGCACGCCCTGGCGGCCGTTGAGGCGGGCGCGCTCTTCCAGCGGCAGCGCGTCCCACTCTTCCTGTTTGGCGCAGACGGCCGCCGGGCCATAGACCTCGGTCAGGCCATACACGTGGGTCAGGTTGATGCCAGCGGCCTCGCAACCTTCGATCACGGCGACCGGTGGCGCGGCCCCGGCGATCAGGCCGTTCACCGTGTGGTTCAGGCCCTCGCGCAGCTTCGGCGGCGCGCTGATCATCAGGTTGTAGACGATGGGTGCACCGCACATGTGGGTGATGTGGTGCGTTTTCAGCAGCCAATAGATGACGGACGGGTCGATGCGGCGCAGGCACACGCTGGTGCCGGCGATCAGGGCCATCGTCCAGGGGAAGCACCAGCCGTTGCAATGGAACATGGGCAGCGTCCACAGGTAGGTGGCGTGCTGCGGTAGGTTCCAGGAGATGACGTTGCTGGCCGCGTTCAGGTAGGCGCCGCGGTGGTGGGTGACCACGCCCTTGGGGTTGCCCGTGGTGCCCGAGGTGTAGTTCAGGGCGATGGCGTCCCACTCGTCGGCGGGCAGGACGCCGTTGGGTTGCGGGTCACCTTCGGCCAGCAGCTCTTCGTAGCTCAGCGTGCCCAGGTGTTCGCCAGCGGGCGCGGTGTCGTCTTCGACGTCGATGACCAGGATGTGGTGCTTCACAAGGGTCAACGCCTTGCCCACGACCTTGGAGAACTCGCGGTCGGTCAGCAGCACGCGGGCGTTGCCGTGGTCCAGCATGAAGGCGATGGCTTCGGCGTCCAGGCGGGTGTTGAGCGTGTTGAGCACGGCGCCCGTCATGGGCACACCGAAGTGGGCTTCGAGCATGGCCGGCACGTTGGGCAGCATCACTGCCACGGTGTCACCCCGGCCGATGCCACGGGCGCGCAGGGCGCTGGCCAGGCGGCAGCAGCGCGCTTCGGTCTCGGCCCAGGTCTGGCGGTGCTCGCCGTACACGATGGCCGTGCGGCGCGGGTACACGGCTGCGGCGCGGCGCAGGAAGCTCAGAGGCGAAAGGCTGACGTGGTTGGCAGGATTTGGGTCCAAACCGACGTCATAAGGGTTTACACTGATCATGCGGCTTTCCTTATCGAGCACCGCCCACAGACCTTGTGGGGCGATGACGGCCGCGATGATGGGAGACGACCTTTGCATGGCCTCCCAGCAAATGTGACGAATCTTTGCGTCACCCCGTGGGCCCGGCCACGCGCCCCTGCGCGGCCTCGCCGTGGTGCCTAAAATCGGTCGCATGCCGATGGAGCCCATCCCCACCCGTGTCACCGTCGATGTCAGCACCGACGCCGCCCCCGACGGCGGCAGCTGGCGCCAGCAAACCCTGCAGGCTGGCCTCGACCTGCTCGACCAGGGGCTGACCGTCTTCGACTCGTCCCTGCACCTGGTGGCCTGGAACCGCGCCTTTCTGGAACTGCTGGCCTTCCCGCCCGAGATGACCCGCGTCGGCGCGCCCTTCGAGGACTTCATCCGCTACAACGCCCAGCGCGGCGAGTACGGTGACGAGCCCGTCGAAGAGGCCGTGCGCCAGCGCGTGGACCTGGCCATGCAGTTCCTGCCGCACGACATCGAACGCGAGCGTCCCGATGGCCGCATCCTGCACATCACCGGCCAGCCTTTGCCGGGCCACGGCTTCGTCACGCTGTACTCCGACGTCACCGAGCAGCGCCGCACCGAGCAGGCCTTGCGCCAGGCCAACCTGGAGCTGGAGTCGCGCGTACAGGCCCGCACGGCCTCCCTGCGGCGCAGCGAGCAGCAGATGCGCCTGGTCACCGACTCCATCCCCGCGCTGGTGGCCTACTTCAGCGTGGACCACGGCTACGAGTACATCAACCGCGGCTACCAGGACTGGTTCGGCCTGGACCCGCAGCGCCTGGACCGCGTCAGCGCCCGCGCCTTCCTCGGCCACGAGGTCTACGAAGGCATCCGGCCTTACGTCAAGCGCGCCCTGTCTGGCGAGGGCGTGACCTTCGACTACGAGCTGTGCACGCAGGCGGGTGAGGTACTGTGTGTGCGGACCACCCTGGTGCCCGACCGCGGCCCCGATGGCAGTGTGGTCGGTTGCTTCGAGCTGACCTTCGACGTCACCGAGCAAAAGCGCTCGCAGGCCCTCATCCTGCGCGCCCAGAAAATGGAGGCCATGGGCCAGTTGGCCGGCGGCCTGGCGCACGACTTCAACAACATCCTCACGGTCATCCTGGGCAACCTCACGGCCTTGAGCGAGGCCCGTGCGCAAGACAAGCAGGTGGCCGATTACACCGAGCCGGCCATCACCGCCGCGCGCCGGGGCGCCGAGCTGATCCGCGGGCTGATGACCTTCTCGCGCCAGCAGGCCCTGCAAGCCGGGGTGGTGGATGCCGATGCGCTGGCTGCGGCGGTGGTGCGCCTGGTGCGACCGGCCTTGCCGGCGTGCCTGAAGCTCGAGGCCCACACGCGCGACGGCATGGGCGATGGCCGCGCGTGGGTCTGGGCCGATGCGATGCAGCTGGAGAACGCGCTGGTCAACCTCATCCTCAACGCGCGCGACGCGACGCCAGGCGAAGGCCGCATCGAGGTGCGGGTGCGTGCCGTGCCGCTCGATGTGGCGCAGGCCACCGCCTTGCAGCTGCAGCCGGGGCTGCACGTCTGCATCGAGGTGCACGACGAGGGCGTGGGCATGGACGCCGCCACCCTGGCCCGCGTGTTCGAGCCCTTCTTCACCACCAAGCGGCCGGGCAGTGGCACCGGCCTGGGCATGGCGATGGTCTATGGCTTCGTGCGCCAATCTGGTGGCGTGGTGGACGTGCGCAGCCGGCCTGGCGAAGGCACGGTGGTGAGCCTGTGGTTGCCAGCCGCCGACGCGCCCACCGAGCTGGTGCCGCTGGACGACCCGGGCCCGGTGCCCGACACCGCGCGCCGTGGCTTGGCCTTGCTGGTGGAGGACGATGCCGAGGTGCGCAAGGTTGTGCGCCGCAGCCTGCTCGACCTGGGCTATGCCGTCATCGAAGCCGGCCACGGGCAGGAGGCCCTGGAGATCCTGCAGCGCATGGATGGCATCACCTTGTTGCTCAGCGACATCATGATGCCCGGCAGCCTGGACGGTCGTGCCCTGGCGCGCCAGGCCCGCCGCGAAGGCCTGGCGCGCCAGGTGCTGCTGATGAGCGGCTATGCCCCGGGCATCGACGCCCTGGTCGATTTGCCCGTGCTGGCCAAGCCCTTCACCACGGCCGAGCTGGCCCGTGCCTTGACGGCGATCGGGGCTTTGGGTGCGATGGAGGCAGACGCATGACCGACCTGCCGTCTCCCGCCTCACCTGTGGGACCGCCAGGCGGGGAGCCCCACCACGAGGGCCATGACGCGCAGTCCTCTGCGTTGGTCTTCGTGGTCGAAGACGACCTGGCCATCGCGCGCCTGGTGTTGTCGGTGCTGGCCGACTTCGGCTTCCACGCCGAGGGCTTCAGCACCGGTGCGGCCATGCTGCGCCGCCTGCAGACGCTCAAGCCCGACCTGTGCATCGTGGACCTCGGCCTGCCCGACATGGACGGGCTGGAGCTCATCCGCCAGATCGCGCAGCAGTCGCACGCCGGGGTGCTCATCCTCACCGGGCGTGGCCACACCGTGGACCGCGTCATGGGCCTGGAGCTGGGTGGCGACGACTACGTCACCAAGCCCTTCGAGCCGCGCGAGCTCGTGGCCCGCGTGCGCAGCATCCTGCGCCGACGAGCGCCCCGCACGGGCCTGGTCACCGGCACGCCGCGCCGCTACGCCAGCTTCCCCGGCTGGACGCTGGACTGCGCCGCCAACCTGCTTCGCGCCGACGATGGCACCGAGCACCTGCTGGGCGTGGCCGAGGTGCAGGTGTTGCGCGCCTTCCTGGAGCGCCCGCACCAGATCCTCAGCCGCGAACAGTTGGTCGGCCACCGCGGCCTGTCGCCCACCGACCGCAGCATCGACGTGCGCATCTCGCGCCTGCGCCGCAAGATCGAACCCGACCCCATGGAGCCGCGCACCATCAAGACGGTGTACGGCGCGGGCTATGTGTTTTCCGCGAGCGTGACGTGGTCGTGAAGCCGGGCTTGTGAAAGCCAGAATGCTGTATGAAAATACAGTGTGACTGACCCAGATTTCACCCCGGACGACTTCACCCCGCTGCCCGACCCGCGCCGCCGCGCCGACCCGCGCAAGGGCCGGGGCACGGCCACGCACCTGGCGCACCGTTTCGACAAGCGGCAGCGGGTGAACGATGGCGAGGTGGCTTGGCCCGGGGGCCTCGAACGTGGCGATGAGGGTGACGTGCCGCCCGCTCCGCGCACCGAGGTCACCCCCGAGCAGGCCCGCAGCATCCTCTCGCACAACGATTCGCCCGACATCCCCTTCAGCCAGGCCCTCAACCCCTACCGCGGTTGCGAGCACGGCTGCATTTACTGCTACGCGCGGCCCACGCACAGCTACCTCAACCTCTCGCCAGGCCTGGACTTCGAAACCCGCCTGGTGGCCAAGGTCAACGCCGCCGAGCGGCTGAGCGCTGCCTTGCAAAAGCCGGCTTACGTCTGCAGCCCCATCAACCTGGGCTCGGCCACCGACGTCTACCAGCCCATCGAGCGTGAGTGGCTCCTCACACGCGCCGTGCTGGAGGTGCTCGACACCTGTCACCACCCCTTCACCCTGGTCACCAAGTCGGCCGGTGTCTTGCGCGATCTCGACCTGCTGGCCCGTGCCGCTGAACGCCAGCTGTGCTACGTGATGGTCAGCGTCACCACGCTGGACGGGCGCTTGAGCCGCACGCTGGAGCCACGCGCCGCCGCGCCCTGGGCTCGCCTGGACGCCGTGCGCCAGCTGGCCGCTGCGGGCGTGCCTGTGGGGGTGAACGTTGCGCCCATCATCCCCTTCCTCAATGAGCCCGAGATCGAGCGCATCGTCGAGGCGGCCGCGGAGGCCGGCGCCCACGCCATCCACCACACCATCGTGCGCTTGCCCTGGGAGGTCGACCCGCTGTTCCAGGAATGGCTGGACCACCACGTGCCAGAGCGGGCCGCGCGCATCATGGCGCGCATCCGCGAGATGCACGGTGGCCGCGACTACGACGCCGACTTCCGCTCCCGCATGAAGGGGCAGGGCGTGTGGGCCGAGCTCATCCGCCAGCGCGTGCGGGGCGCTGCCGCGCGCCATGGCCTGGGCCACAGCGGACCGAATCTGGATGTCAGCGCCTTCGACCCCACCTTGCTCACGCCGATGGCACCCGCTGCCTCAGGGTCGCAAGGCAGCTTGTTCTGACGGGCCAGGGGTCAGCTGTCCGAAGGTGTGGCGCTCGATGTCGGCCAGCTTGAGTTCGCCGTCGGCGCACAGCGGCAGCACGGGGCCTGGCAGGTCCAGTTGCTGGATGAGCTGGCGGCACAGGCCGGGGCGCTGCGCCTCGGGCAGCTGCGGGCAGTCGATGAAGAGCAGGTAGGCGCGGCGCTGGCTGTGCTCGGGCAGGCGCCGCGTCACCAGCCAGGCGCGCTCGATGGGGCTGTGCCAGCCGAGCGCGGTGCGCACATCGTCCAGCTCCAGCGCGTTGAGGTCGTGGCGTGAGAGGTGCTGGAACCAGGGCGGCGCGCACAGGGCGTCCCACACCGCATCGTCCTGGGCCTGGGCGTCCTTGAGGCGCTGGCGCCAGAGCTTGAGGCCCACGTCGTCCATCGCGGTGCCGGGCGCCGGGCGCTCCAGCCATGCGACGGCCCGGTGCGCGGCCCAGCCGTGGTGGTCGGCACCGGCCTGCCACAGGCGCTCCAGCCAGCCCAGGCGCTCGGCCAGCGGGGCGTTTTCGCGCACCGACACCAGGCCTTTCAGTGCCGCTGCGTGGGCAGGGTTGCGCGACAGCACCTGCGCGTACAGCGCGCTGGTGTCCACCTCGCTGTGCAAGCGGCGCTCACAGGCGGCCCACATCGTCAGCTCGTCGCTGCCCAGGCTGTCGGCGCGCTCGCGCCAGTCCTGCACGCGGGCTTTGAGGCTTTGCTGGCGTTGGTGATGGGCCTTCCAGGTGCTGGCGCGGTCGCGGCACCAGGCCTGATCGAAGCGCTGCACCCAGGCTTCGGCCTGTGCGCCGAGCAGGCCCAGTGCGCCTTTGCGCGACCACGTGGGCAAGCGCGCCGGGGCCGACAGGGCGTTCAAACGTTCTTTCAGCACGGGGTGGGTGTCGTCCAAGTGGCTCAGCTGCCGCAGGGCCTGGCGCAGGGCTTCGTGTGCGAAGGCATCTTCTGGCGGTGTGGCCAGCAGGTGGCGCAAGGCCTTGAGCGGGCCTTGGGGCATGGGCTGGTCGGTGGCGCCCTGCCAGTGCTGGCGCCAGAAATGCTCGGACATCCAGCTGGACTTGACCTCGATTTCCACCAGCGCAGCGCCGGCAGTCTCGGCGCCCACCAGGCGCGCGGAGATGCGGTCGGCCTCGTACTCGTCCTGGCGGGCCAGGGCGAAGCTGCGCGCCAGGAAGCGCGGCACGTACCAGGCCATGAAACGGCGGTGGAGCCAGGCGGCTGCGCCCTCGTCTTCGGCGAGGCGCTCGTTCATGCGCATCCAGCTCAGGCGGGTGCGGTAGATCCAGGCAGCGAAGCGGCCATGGTTGCCGCGCAGGTGGCCGTATTCGTGGGCCAGCACGGCGCTCAGGCGCGGCACGTCCAGGGCCATCATCATCGGCAGGCCGATGCGCAGCCGGTTCACCGGTGCGCCGACCAGACCAAAGCGCGGCACCTGCGAGATGCTGGCGTTGAAGCGGTCGTCCAGCCAGACCTCGTCAAGCCGGGGGCCCTTCACCTTGCGGCGGACCTGCGCCAGCAGCTTGAACAGGGCGGGGGCCTGTTCGGGCGTCAGGCGGTGGCCATCTGGCGTGGCGTCCAGGCGCACCCACAGCGCGCGCAGGCTGGTCCAGCCCAGGCCGATGGCGCCCAGCAGCAGGACAATCCAGGCCAGGCGGGCATGACCCGAGCCGAGCTGCCGCAAGGCCCACAGGCCCACGGTGGCTGCCACAGCCAGGTTGCCCACAATCCAGGCGTAGCCCAGGGCCGCGAACAGGGCCACGCGGCGGCGGTAGCCCTTCGGGTCTTCGGCACTCAGGTACTCGTTGACGCGGACGTGGTGGACGAAGTCGGCGTGGTCCATGCGGCTTCCCAGGCATTTGTCGGTGTTCCGCGAGATTCAAGCACGCGGGCGCCAGCCTGTGCACGACTAGAATCCCGGGTTACGTTCCTCTTTTTGCAAGACCATGTCCAAAACCGCAAAAGCCACCAAAGCACCGGCCACCAAAGCACCTGCCAACAAGGCCCAGGTCAACAAGGCCCCGGTCACACAGGCCGCCAAGGCCGCCAAGGCTGCCCAGCCCGCCAAGCCCGTGAAGGCCGCGGCGCCCGCTGCAACCAGCGCCCCTGTGGTGGCCAAGAAGGCTGGCCAGGACGTCAAGAAGGTCGTGCTGGCCTACTCGGGTGGCCTGGACACCTCCATCATCCTGAAGTGGCTGCAAGACGAGTACAACTGCGAAGTCGTGACCTTCACCGCCGACATCGGCCAGGGCGAAGAGATCGAACCCGCACGCGCCAAGGCCCTGAAGATGGGCATCAAGCCCGAGAACATCTACATCGAAGACCTGCGCGAAGAGTTCGTGCGCGACTTCGTCTTCCCCATGTTCCGCGCCAATGCGCTGTACGAAGGCGAGTACCTGCTGGGCACGTCCATCGCCCGTCCGCTGATCGCCAAGCGCCTGATCGAGATCGCCAAGAAGACCAAGGGCGATGCCATCTCGCACGGCGCCACCGGCAAGGGCAACGACCAGGTCCGTTTCGAGCTGGGCGCCTACGCGCTGCTGCCCGGCGTCAAGGTGATTGCTCCGTGGCGCGAGTGGGACCTGCTGAGCCGTGAAAAGCTGCTGGCCTACGCCGACAAGCACGGCATCCCCGTGGACTTCAAGAAGCGCAAGGGCGGCGCCCCTTACTCGATGGACGCCAACCTGCTGCACATCAGCTACGAAGGTGGCGTGCTCGAAGACCCGAATTTCGAGCCCGAAGCCAACATGTGGCGCCTGACCAATTCGCCCGAGAAGGCCCCGGGCAAGGCCCAGGTCATCGAGCTGACCTACGCCAAGGGTGACGTGGTCGCCATCGACGGCGTGAAGATGTCGCCCGCCACCGTGCTGACCAAGCTGAACGAAATCGGCGGCAAGCACGGCATCGGCCGCCTCGACAAGGTCGAGAACCGCTACGTCGGCATGAAGAGCCGTGGCTGCTACGAAACCCCGGGCGGCACCATTTTGCTGAGCGGCCACCGTGCCATCGAATCCATCACCCTGGACCGCGAAGTCCTGGCGCTGAAGGACGACCTGATGCCGCGTTACGCCCGCATGATCTACAACGGCTACTGGTTCAGCCCCGAGCGCGAGCTGCTGCAAGGCCTGATCGACAAGAGCCAGGAAACCGTCAACGGCACCGTCAAGCTCAAGCTCTACAAGGGCACCATCCTGGTGGTGGGCCGCGAGTCCAAGACCGACAGCCTGTTCGACGCCAAGATCTCGACCTTCGACGACGACGGCGGCGCCTACAACCAGGCCGACGCGGCCGGCTTCATCAAGCTGAACGCCCTGCGCCTGCGCATCGGCGCCAACGTGAAGGCCCAGCGCAGCGCTTCGGCCAAGGCCAAGCCGGTGGCGGCCAAGAAGGCAGCGGCCAAGCCTGCAGCCAAGCCCGCAGCCAAGAAGGCGGTTGTCGCCAAGCCTGCCGCCAAGGCCGCCAAATAATCACCTGGAGATCACACCCATGACCACCACCACCCTGGCCGGCACCATCGCCACCCAAGCCAATGTGTACTTCGACGGCAAGTGCGTCTCGCACACCGTGACCCTGGCCGACGGCGTGCGCAAGTCGGTTGGCGTCATCCTGCCCGCCACGCTGACCTTCAACACCGGCGCGCCCGAGATCATGGAAACCGTCGCGGGCAAAGCCACCATCAAGCTGGCCGGCGCCAGCGAATGGCAAACCTACGGCCCCGGCGAGAGCTTCAACGTGCCGGGCAACTCGTCCTTCGAGATCAAGGTCGATGGTGAGCCTTACCACTACATCTGCCACTTTGGTTGATGAGCAGTTGATGCGCCCGTGATGGGCGTGGTGCGCTGACTTCGGTTGTCGCCAAGAAAAAAGCCGCTGCGAACACAGCGGCTTTTTTGTGGCCTGGACGTTGGCCCTGCGGGGTGTACAGGCCACGAAGCCGAGGCGCGAGCGCTCAGAACTTCGGCGGCGGCAGCTCGTCGGGGTCCACCACGTCGCAGTCCATGCGCACGGTGCCGATGAGGTCGTCGTTGAAGTCCAGCAACTGGCCTTCGAGGCTGCCGTCCTGGCGGTCGATGGCCAGGCGGATGGTGGCCAGGCGCTTGAGGTTGGGCTGCCAGACCACCCAGTGGCCACGCAACCAATCTTCGTAGTAGTGCGTGCCTGGCTGACGCAGCTTGTACAGCATCGTGTAGGCCACGGGCGTCGGCGTGTAGTGCAGGCGCTCACCCACAGGCAGCACGTTGGAGCGCTGGATCAGCGCCATGTTGTTGCTGTCCCGCAGGGCCAGCTCCAGCTGGGATGCCTTGGACTTGCCAGCGGCCGTCACCTGCCCGCTGCACTTCAGGTAGAGGTTGTATTCGGCGGCCGATGCCGCGCCGATGGTGGCCCCCCAGACAAGCAGGGCCGTGGTCAAACCACGCAGGGTGAAGGAGGTGCGCATCTGGGGGCTTTCGCGTCAGTTCACTTCTTGGTGGCCGTGCCCGTGGACTTGGTCGCCGGCTTGGCCGCGGGTTTGCTGGCCGGCTTGGCGTCCATCTCCTTGGAGGCCGCGGTCTCGCCACCCGACACGCCGAGTCGGCCGCCCGTGCCCAGGCCGCCCTTGACGGTTTGCGCCTTGTAGTTGCGCAGCGCCTTGACCATCTGGTTGAAAGAGTCCGCGAACGCAGCCGTGATGACCTTGCCTTCCGGGGTCTTGGCGAAACCACCACCGCCACCGAAGCCGCCGCCACCGAAGGCCGCGCCGAAGATGCCGAAGTCGAAGTTGCCAGACGTGCCCTCGGCCGCCGCGATCTGCACACCCGAGCGGTTGTCGATCAGCAGCAGGGTCGTGGACGCTTCGTTCTTGCTCACGCTGCCCGCCAGCAGGCCGACCATGCCCAAGCCGCCGCTGAAGCCACCCAGGCCACCGCCACCGCCGCCGGTCTTGCCGGAGAACTGGATGGACGGGCTCATGGTGTAGTCGGCCGCGACCATCTGGCCCTTCTGGAAGTTGCTGCCGGCGCGGCTCTCCTCGCCGCGTGCGAAATCGCGCTCGCGCATCATGTTGTTGAGCGATTTGCCGCGCTCGACGATGACGAAACAGTTCGACTGCTGGATCATCAGGCGCAGCACCGGCGTGGTCGAACCCAGGCGGTATTGCTGCAAGGTGATGTACCAGGGTGCAGCCGTGTCTTCTTCGATGGCCAGGGTGCCCAGGGATTCGGGGCATCGCTCCAGGGCGCTGTTGTTGTTCTCGGCCGTGCCGCCGCCTGCTGCACCGCTGACCGTGCCCTTGTTGCCGCCCAAAGAGGGGTCGGTGGCACAGCCAGACATCAGCGCCATGGCGGTGGCCATGGCCAGGGTCAGGGCGGACAGCCCCAGGGAGGAACGAGTGCGAACGCTGGACATGGGTTCTCCTGAAACGGTGACAAAGGCAACACAAAGCAGCTTTTCGCTGCAGTGTAGCGTTTGAAAATGGCAGGTCCAAGCGCTGTTGCCGCCTGGCCCGGGCACCCCCCTAGATCACCACCGGCTCGGGCTCCAGGCGGATGCCAAACCGACCGTACACGCTTTCCTGGATGGCACGCGCCAGCGTCACCACCTCGGCGCCGCGGGCGTCACCGCGGTTGACCAGGACCAGGGCCTGCTTTTCATAGACACCGGCCTGGCCCACCGTCTTGCCCTTCCAGCCGCAGGCGTCGATCATCCAGCCGGCGGCCAGCTTGAAGTTGCCGTCAGGCATGGGGTAGTGGACGATTTCCGGGTCGCGTTGGATGATGTCGCGGCACTGCTCCGGCGTCACCACCGGGTTCTTGAAGAAGCTGCCAGCATTGCCGATGACGGCCGGGTCGGGCAGCTTGGCGCGGCGCACGGCCACCACCCAGTCGAAGATCTGGCGGGCGCTGGGCGCGGTGATGCCCGTCTCGGCCACCTTGCGCTCCAGCTCAGCGTAGCCCAGCATGGGCTGCCACGGGCGCGGCAGGCGCAGGCGCACCCGCGTGATGACGGTCTTGCCGGCCAGGGCCTGTTTGAAGAGGCTGTCGCGGTAGTCGAATCGGCAGGTCGGGCCGTCCAGCGTGATGGTGCGGCCGGTCATGAGGTCCACCGCGTCCAGGGACTCGAAGCGGTCTTTCAACTCGATGCCGTAGGCGCCGATGTTCTGCACGGGCGCCGCGCCCACCGTGCCGGGGATGAGCGCCATGTTCTCCAGGCCGGGCAGGTCGTTGTCCAGGCACCAACTCACCAGGTCGTGCCAGCGCTCGCCGGCGCCGGCTTCGACGATCCAGGCGTCGTCGCGCGTTGCCAGCAGGCGCATCCCCGGCACCTCGACCTTCAGCACCACAGGTTTGATGTCTTGGGTGAGGATGAGGTTGCTGCCGCCGCCCAGGATGAACTTCGGCGCACGGCCCAGTTGGGGGTCATCGACCACGCGCCGCACGTCCGCCTCGCTGCGGATGCGCACCAGCGTGTGCGCCATGCAGGGCAGGGCGAAGGTGTTGTAAGGCTTGAGATTGACGCCGTGTTCGACGGCCAGGGCGCTGTGCATGCGAGAATTTTCGCAGACAACGGACGCAGCAGACCCTCTCGGAGAACACACATGCCCAGTTTTGACACCAAGCTCGACCCCAACCTGGACGCCGTCGGCAACGCGGTGGACACCACGTCCAAAGAAATCGGCACCCGCTTTGACTTCAAGGGCACCAGCGCCGCGGTCGAATTCAAGAAGAAGGAAAAGGAAATCATCGTCTTCGGCGACAGCGACTTCCAGATCGACCAAGTCCGCGATGTGCTTTACAACAAGCTGACCAAGCAGAAGGTGGACATCCGCTTCATGGACGTCGGCAAGGTCGAGAAGATCGGTGGCGACAAGGTCAAGCAGGTGGTGAAGGTCAAGGCCGGCATCGAGGCCGAGCTGGCCAAGCGCATCACCAAGCTCATCAAAGACAGCAAGATCAAGGTGAACGCCAGCATCCAGGGCGAGGAAGTGCGCATCCAGGGCACCAAGCGCGACGACCTGCAGGCGGCCCAGGCTCTGATCCGCAAAGACATCGACGACGTGCCGCTGGACTTCGGCAACTACCGCGACTGAGCCGGGGCTGATCGCTCACGGCTGGCGCAGGCGCTGCACGCTGCGGCCCGCAAACACAACAGGGGGATGGCTGTGAAAGTGAATGATTCGAGTGGCGTGTGCGCCGCCTGGCTGTTCTGCCTGTCGCTGGCGAGCGCGCCGGCGTGGGCCCAAAGCGTGGCCATGACCGGCAGCATGGGCAGCAAGGCCTTGCTGGTGGTCAACGGTGGGGCGCCCAAGGCCCTGGCCGCAGGCGACACCCACCAGGGCGTGAAGGTGCTGAGCGTCGGGGCCGACCAGGCCACGGTGGAGGTGGGCGGCAAGCGCCAGACGGTGACGCTGGGCGGTGCGCCCGTCAGCGTGGGCGGCGGCGCAGGTGGTGGCGGGCAGGGCAGCCAGATCGTGCTGACCGCCAGCTCGGGCGGCCATTTCCTCACCCTGGGCAGCATCAACGGGCGCAGCACGCAGTTCATGGTGGACACCGGCGCCACCGCCGTGGCCCTGAGCGCTGACGAGGCCCGCCGCATGGGCATCGACTTCGAGAAGGCGCCGCGCAGCTTTGGCAGCACGGCCAATGGCACCATCACGCTTTACCGGGTCAAGCTGGCCTCGGTGCGCATCCAGGACGTGGAGGTGCACGACGTGGACGCCGCGGTGGTGCCGCAAGGCATGCCGCACGTGTTGCTGGGCAACAGCTTCCTGACGCGTTTCCAGATGAAGCGTGACAACGACGTGATGACGCTGACGCGGCGGTACTGAGGGCGGTACCGAACGCGGTACCGAGCGCAGTTTGAGGGCCGGGCGGCGTCAGGCGGCGCGCTGGGCGCCCTTGCCGCTGGCACCTTGCGTGCCTTGAGCGCCATTCGCGCGGCCGTGTGTTCGGCGCTGCAGCTGGGCCAGCTCGACCGGGTCGTGCGCGCAAAACAGCGTGACCTCGTCGCCATGCGCTTGCTTGAGCGCGTGCAGGCGCTGCTGGTTGGCGCGCCGCTGCACACCGTCCATCTGAACGAGGTTCTGGAACACCTTCAGGCCGAAGGTGCAGTGCGGGTCGGCGTCCATTTCGCCGCGGTAGAAGTAGGCGTCGCCGCAATGCAGCAGCCAGCCCTCGTCGGTGCGCACGGCCACGCCGCAGTGGCCTTGGGTGTGACCGGTCAGGGGCACCAGCAGCACCTCCTCGTCGGTGTCGGGCAGGGCGCGGATGGCATCGAAGCCCAGCCAGCGCTCGCCGCTCACATCGTGTTCTGCCCACTTGGGCCCGTGCGCCCACTGTGCGGGCACGTAGCGGCCTTTTTCGGGCAGGCTGGCGCGCGCCGTGGCGGCTTGCAATTCGCGGGTGAAGACGTGCACCTGGGCCTGCGGGAAGTCGCTCAAGCCACCGGCGTGGTCGAGGTCGAGGTGGGTGGGCACGATGTGCTGCACGTCGCGCGGGTCCAGGCCCAGCTCGCGGATCTGGTGCAGTGCGGTTTCCTGCATCAGCAGGCGAGGGCGGGTGACCGTGTTGAACAGGGCGCCCAGGCGATCCGGGTGGGCCACATCGCCCGTGCCCAGGCCGGTGTCGACCAGGATCAGGCCGTTGCGCCCCTCGATGAGCAGGCAGTGGCAGCACATGTGGCCCGAGGCCAGCCAGCCGCCGTCGCCGTTGATCAAGCGACGCCCGAGCGGGCACATGGAGCCGCAATTCAGGTGGTGAACGCGCATGCCGTCAATGCAGAAAGCCAAGGTGATGTGCATCATGGCAGCACAATCGGGGTTTGACCAGCGTCTGTCTTTGCCTGCCATGCCTCCCCGCACCCGCCTGCCTGCCGGCCACGAACTCCTCTCCCAGATCCTGTTTGCCCAGGGCTTCGGCGAGCGCCGCGTTTGCGACGGCCTCGTCGTCAAAGGGCTGGTGAAGGTCCATGGCGAAGTGGTCGACGACCCCGATGCTGTTTTTCCCGAAGACCGCCTGGTGCTCGACGTCGATGGCCTGCCCTGGGTGACCCACGTGAAAGCCCTGGTGATGCTGCACAAGCCGGCGGGCTACGAGTGCTCGCTCAAACCCGGCGCCTGGCCGGGCGTGCACAACCTGTTGCCCGTGCCGCTGCGCCGGCGAGGCCTGCAGCCCGTGGGCCGGCTTGACCAGGACACCACCGGCCTGCTGCTGCTGACCGACGACGGCCCCTTGCTGCACACGCTGACTTCGCCCAAGAAGAACGTGCCCAAGGTGTACGAGGTGACGTGCAAGCATCCGGTGACCCAGGCCATGTGCGACAAGCTGCTCAAGGGCGTGGTGCTGGACGACGACCCGGAGCCTGTGGCCGCGCATGCGGCTGAACGCATCTGGCCGCCGTCTGTCGATGGTGCCTCGCCCGATGCCGAGACCGAGGCCGAAACCCTGCACTTGCGCCTGACCTTGGTGCAAGGCAAGTACCACCAGGTCAAGCGCATGGTGGCCGCCGTGGGCAACCGCGTCGAGGGCCTGCACCGCAGCAGCATCGGCCGCCTGGCCCTGCCCGAGGACCTGGCCGTGGGGCAATGGTGCTGGGTGGAAGACCCGGCCGTGGTCTTGCCTTGATAATCTGACCCCATGCAAGTCTTTCGCGGGTTCCACCATGCGGCACTGGCCCCGGCCTGTGCCCTGACGATCGGCAATTTCGATGGCGTCCACCGGGGGCACCAGGCCATGCTCGCCTTGCTGCGCAGCGAGGCCCAGCACCGCGGCCTCCCGGCTACCGTGCTGACCTTCGAGCCGCACCCGCGTGACTATTTCGCCGCCCTGTCGGGCAAGCCGGAGTTGGCGCCCAGCCGCATCGCCACCCTGCGGGACAAACTCTCCGAGCTGGAGCGCTGCGGGGTGGACCAGGTCGTCATCCTGCCGTTCGACCAGGCTTTGGCCTTGCTCAGCCCCGACGCCTTTGTTCGGCAGGTCATCGAGGGCGGTTTGCACGCGCGCTACGTGCTGGTGGGCGACGACTTCCGCTTTGGCGCCAAGCGCGCCGGCGACTACGCCATGCTGGACGCCGCAGGTCAGGCCAGCGGCTTCGACGTGGCCCGCATGCTGAGCTACGAGGTCCATGGCGAGCGCGTGTCGTCGTCGGTGGTGCGCGAGGCGCTCACGGCCGGCGACATGGCCCGCGTGGCCACGCTGCTGGGGCGGCCTTACACCGTCAGCGGCCACGTGGTGCACGGCGCCAAGCTGGGCCGCAGCCTGGACTGCCGCACCCTCAACGTGCGCTTCGGCCACGACAAGCCCGCCACCAGCGGCATCTTCGTGGTCCGCACACACGGCCTGGCCGGTCAGGCGCTGGAAGGCGTGGCCAGCCTGGGCGTGCGCCCCACGGTGGAAGACGCCGGGCGCGTGCTGCTGGAGGTCCATTGCTTCGATTGGCCTGCCGAACTGGGCAGCGAGGGGGGCTACGGTAAAATCGTGCGGGTGGAACTCCTGCACAAACTCCGAGACGAAGCCCGCTACGACGGGCTGGACGCGTTGCAGGCCGCCATCCACAAGGACATTGCCGACGCCAAGGCCTTTTTCCAGGCCCAGCACCGCCAGACCTCGCGCGACCGAATTTGACGCGGGCTGACGACCCGCCGGCCCTGGCCGGTGGACCGCCCGCACACGCCGCCTTTGCTGCGCCACGTCGGAAGGTGCCGCCCCCCATGCTGTCAGACCCGCGCCGGACGCGCCTGCCCTTTGCAGCGCCCGCGACGGGTCTGTTTTGACCGAGATCGCCATGAGCCAAGACCCCTCTGCCCACGCCGCCAAGCCTGCCAAACCCGCCAAGGGTGGCACCGATGCGCCGGAATCCAAGTACCGCGCCACGCTGAACATGCCCGACACCCCCTTCCCGATGCGCGGCGACCTGCCCAAGCGCGAAGCGGGCTGGGTGGCCGAGTGGGAAGCCAAGGGCGTCTACGCCAAGCTGCGTGCCGCCCGCCAAGGCGCACCGAAGTTCGTGCTGCACGACGGCCCGCCTTATGCCAACGGCGTCATCCACATCGGGCACGCGGCCAACAAAATCCTCAAGGACATGATCGTCAAGGCGCGCCAGCTGGCCGGCTTCGACGCCAGCTACATCCCTGGCTGGGACTGCCACGGCCTGCCCATCGAGAACCAGATCGAAAAGACCTTCGGGCGCAACCTCAGCCGCGACGAAGTCCAGGCCAAGGCCCGCGTTTACGCCGCCGAGCAGATCGACGGCCAGCGCAACGACTTCAAGCGCCTGGGCGTGCTGGGCGACTGGGCGCGTCCTTACCGCACCATGGACTTCGGCAACGAGGCCAATGAAATCCGCGCGCTGAAGAAAATCATCGAGCGCGGCCACGTGTACCGCGGCCTCAAGCCCGTGTACTGGTGCTTCGACTGCGGCTCCTCGCTGGCCGAGTTCGAGATCGAGTACGCCGACAAGAAGTCCCAGACGCTGGACGTGGCCTTCCTGAGTGCCGAGCCCGACCGCTTGGCCGCTGCCTTCGGCCTGAGCGCGCTGGCCAAGGACGCCTTCGCCGTCATCTGGACGACGACGGCCTGGACCATCCCCGCCAACCAGGCGCTCAATGTGCACCCCGAGCTGAGCTACGCCTTGGTCGACACGCCCAAGGGCCTGCTGGTGCTGGCCGAAAGCCTGGTCGAGAAGGCCACGACGCGCTACGGCTTCGCGGCCGACGAGGTCAAGGTGCTGGCAACCACCACCGGCGCCAAGCTGGAGCACCTGAAGTTCAAGCACCCGCTGGCCCACGTGCACGAGGGCTACAACCGCTTGAGCCCCATCTATCTGGCCGACTACGTCAGCGCCGAAGACGGCACGGGCGTCGTGCACTCGGCGCCAGCCTACGGCGTGGACGACTTCAACTCCTGCGTTGCCAATGGCCTGAAGTTCGACGACATCCTCAACCCGGTGCAGGGCAACGGCGTCTACGAAGCCGAGCTGCCGCTGTTCGGTGGCCAGCACATCTGGAAGGCCGCCCCCGTGGTGCTGGAGACCCTGCGCGAGCACGGCCGCCTGTTGGCCTCGCAAGACATCGTCCACAGCTACCCGCATTGCTGGCGCCACAAGACGCCGGTCATCTTCCGTGCCGCGGCCCAGTGGTTCGTGCGCATGGACGAAGAGGACGGCGGCAACAAGGGCGTTTTCGCCATCGAGAAGCCGGCCAAGACCCTGCGCCAGACCGCACTCGACGCCATCGACCAGACCACCTTCTATCCCGAGAACGGCCGCGCCCGCTTGCGCGACATGATCGCCAACCGCCCCGACTGGTGCATCAGCCGCCAGCGCAACTGGGGCGTGCCACTGCCTTTCTTCCTGCACAAGGTCACCGGCGAGCTGCATCCCGACACGCTGGCCTTCATGGAGCGCGCCGCGCAGCTGGTGGAGCAGGGCGGTGTGGAGGCCTGGGCCAAGCTGGACGTGGCCGAGTGGCTGGGTGAGCAGGCCGCCGAGTACAGCAAGTCCACCGACATCCTCGACGTCTGGTTCGACTCCGGCACCACCTTCTTCCACGTGCTCAATGGCGAGCGCGGCAGCCACGCCCATGCAGGCCACCTTCAAGGCCCCGAGGCCGACCTCTACCTCGAAGGCCATGACCAGCACCGCGGCTGGTTCCACAGCTCGCTGCTGGCCGCCTGCGCCATCTACGGCCGTGCGCCCTACAAGGGCCTGCTGACCCACGGTTTCACCGTGGACGGTCAGGGCCGCAAGATGTCCAAGTCGCTGGGCAACACGGTCGCGCCGCAGGAAATCAGCAACAAAATGGGCGCCGAGATCATCCGCCTGTGGGCGGCCTCGACCGACTACTCCGGTGACCTGGGCATCGACGACAAGATCCTCGCCCGCGTGGTGGACGGCTACCGCCGCATCCGCAACACCTTGCGCTTCCTGCTGGCCAACACCTCGGACTTCAACCCCGCGGCTGATGCCGTGCCCGTCAGCGAGCTGCTGGAAATCGACCGCTACGCCCTGGCCCGCGCCGCGCAGCTGCAGGCCGACATCCTGGCGCACTACGAGCGCTACGAGTTCCACCCCGTCGTGGCCAAACTGCAGGTGTATTGCTCCGAAGACCTCGGCGCCTTCTACCTCGACATCCTCAAGGACCGCCTCTACACCAGCGCCGCCGGCAGCCACGCCCGCCGCTCGGCCCAGACCGCGCTGTGGCAGATCACGCACGCCATGCTGCGCTGGATGGCGCCCTTCCTGAGCTTCACGGCCGAGGAAGCCTGGCAGGTGTTCGATGGCGGCCGCAGCGAGAGCGGCACCATCTTCACCGAGACCTACTGGGATTTCGGCGAGGGTGGCGAAGGCCGAGACGCGGTGGCCGACGCCGAGCGGCTGACCCCGTTGTTGGAGAAATGGGCGCGCATCCGTGCCTTGCGCGAAGAGGCCAACCGCCGCATCGAGGACGTGCGCACCCGTGGTGACGTGGGCGCTTCGCTGCAGGCCAACCTGTTCATCACCATCGGCACGCAAGACGAGCAGGGCGCGCGCCTGCTGGCCGACCTGCGCAGCCTGGGTGACGATCTGAAGTTCGTGCTCATCGTCTCGGGTGTCGAGCTGGCCGAGGGGCACAGCACGCAAATCGAGGTGAACCCGTCGAAGGCCGTCAAGTGCGAGCGCTGCTGGCACTACCGCGACGACGTGGGCGCCAACCCCGCGCACCCGACGATCTGTGGCCGCTGCGACAGCAACCTGCACGGCGACGGTGAACACCGCGCGCACGCCTGACCATGGCCAGCAAATCCTCCCAAGGCGCGCTGATGCCCTGGCTGGGCATCGCCCTGCTGCTCATCCTGGCCGACCAGTTCACCAAGGTGCTCATCGTGGGCGCCTATGAGCTGGGCCACAGCCATGCGGTCACGTCTTTCTTCAACATCGTGCGGGTGCACAACTCGGGCGCGGCCTTTTCCTTCCTGGCGCACGCGGGGGGCTGGCAACGCTGGTTCTTCGTGGGCCTGGGCGCGGTGGCCACGGGCTTCATCGTCTGGATGCTGCGCCAGCACGGTGGCCAGCGCCTGTTCGCCTGGGCGCTGTCGCTGATCCTGGGCGGCGCCATCGGCAACGTGATCGACCGTCTGGTGCATGGCTACGTGGTCGATTTCCTCGACTTCCACTGGGCCTTCCTGTCACCGATGTTCCCGGGCGGGCACTTCCCCGCTTTCAACATCGCCGACTGCGGCATCAGCATCGGTGCGGCATTGCTCATCCTGGACGAACTGAGGCGCGTGCGGCGCGGTTGAGGGCGGGCGGGGGCTGACCTCCGCTTGTCCACATTCCGCATACCTTTGCGCGATCTTCGCCGAAGGGCAGGGCCGGCGTGGCGGCGCCCTGCATTTACGATCAGGCACCTCTTTTGTCTGACCGTCCATGCCTGCCCTGACCCCTCACCGCTGGCGCACCGCTGGTGCGATCGCCGCCTTCGCTTGTCTCGGCCTGGGCGCCGCTTTCCTGTGGCCCTCGTCGCCGTCCATGGCGCAGAAGGCGGCAGGCGGCAAGGCGACACCGCTGGTGCCTGTCAAGGTGGCTGCCGTGCGGGTGCAGGACCAGGCCTTGTCGCTCAGCGCGGTGGGGCAGGTGCAGGCCGCGCGGCAGGCGGTGGTCAAATCCCGCATCGACGGGCAGCTGACCGAGGTGAATTTCACCGAAGGCCAGCAGGTGCGCCAGGGCCAGGTGCTGGCCCGCCTCGATGACCGCAGCCTGCGTGCCCAGGTGGCCCAGGCCGAGGCCGAGTTGCGCCGCCTGCAAGCCCAGCTGGCGCTGGCACAGCTGGACCTGAAACGCTACGAGGACCTGGCCGCGCAGTCGGCCGTGTCCACCCAGCAGCGCGACCAGCAGCAGGCCCAGGTGGCGCAGTTGCAGGCGCAGCTGCAGTCGCAGCAGGCCAGCCTGAACCAGAGCCAGACCCAGCTGTCCTACACCGTGATCACCGCGCCCTTCAGCGGGCGCGTCGGCTTGCGCCTGGTCGATGTGGGCAACATCGTGCGGCCACTGGACGTGCAAGGCATCGTCACCCTGGCGCAGACCGAGCCGCTGATGGTCGTCTTCAGCGTGCCGCAAACCCGCCTGAGCGACGTGCGCGAGGCCATCGCCCAACCCCAGGGGGCGGTGGTGCGCGTGGCCGAGCGCGAAGGTGCGCCGACGCTGGCTCAGGGGCGCCTGCGTTCGGCCGACAACGCCGTGGACGCAGGCACCGGCTCCTTGAAGCTCAAGGCAGAGCTGGCGCCGCCGCGGGACCCCAGCGAGAGGCTGTGGCCCGGTCAGTTCGTGACGGTCCAGCTCGACACGGGTGCCATCTCGGGTGCCTTGACCGTGCCGGCCGCAGCCGTTCAGCGCGGACTCCAGGGGCCGTTCGTGTGGCGCGTGGCGAAGGTGGAGGGCCAGGCCAAGGCGCAGATGGTGCCCGTGCAGCTGCGCTGGCAGTCCGACACCTGGGTGGTGGTGGCGCCCCGCGCTGAGGGCCTGAAGCCGGGGGACCAGGTGGTGGTCGACGGCCAGTCCCGCCTCAAGCCCAAGGCCGCGGTCAAGGTGCTGCCCGCGGAAGGCGAGGGCGCCCATGCCCGTGCCCATGCCGCCCCTTCGGCCAGCCAGCCTTGAGCCGCGGAGCCCCGACATGAGCCTGGCCTCCCCCAACGACACCCCCACCGACACCTCCGTCCTGCCCGCCAAGCAAGCCGCCACGCCGACCGTGACACGCGTCAATGGCCTGTCCGCGTGGTGCATCGCCCATCCCGTGGCGACCGTCCTGCTGACGCTGGCCCTGGTGCTGCTGGGCTTGTTCGCCTTCCCGCGCCTGCCCGTGGCGCCTTTGCCGCAGGCCGACTTCCCGACCCTGCAGGTCAGCGCCCGCTTGCCGGGTGCCAGCCCTGAGACGATGGCCTCGGCCGTGGCCACGCCGCTGGAAGTGGCCCTCAGCGGCGTGCCAGGCGTCACCGAGATGTCGTCCACCAGCTCGCTGGGCAACGTCTCCATCACCCTGCAGTTCACGCTGAAGAAGAACATCAACGAGGCGGCCCAGGAGGTGCAGGCGGCCCTCAACGCCACGGCGGGGCGTTTGCCCTTGGGCATGCCCTCGCCACCCACTTGGCGCAAGGTCAATCCGGCCGACGGCCCCGTCCTCATCCTCAAGATGCAGTCCGAGTCGCTGGGCATGACCGAGCTCAGCGACCTGGCCGAAACCGTGCTGGCGCGGCGACTGAGCCAGATCGACGGGGTCTCCGAGGTGGCGATCTCGGGGCAGCAAAAGCCGGCCATCCGCATCCAGGCGTCGCCTGCTCGGCTCGCCGCTCACGGCCTGAGCCTGGCCGACATCCGCGCCGCGGTGCAAAAGGCCAGCGTCAACCAGCCCAAGGGGGCCCTGGTCGGCGAGGGCCGCAGCAGCACCCTGGCCACCAACGACCAGCTCTTCAACCCCGCCGACTACGAGGCCCTCACCCTGATCGACCGCAACGGCGTGCCCGTGCGGGTGGGCGATGTGGCCCAGGTCCTGGCCGGGGCCGAGACCGACTATGTGCGTGCCTGGCAAGACGGCAAGCAAGGCCTGGGCATCATCGTGCGCCGCCAGCCCGATGCCAACATCGTGGAGACGGCCGATCGTGTGCAGGCGGCCCTGCCCGAGCTGACCAGCCGCATGCCCGCCAGCGTCAGCGTCGAGGTGCTCAACGACCGCACCCGCACCATCCGCGCCTCGCTGCACGAGGTCGAGGTCACCCTGATCCTGACCTTCGTGCTGGTGGTCGTGGTGATGGGCGCGTTCCTGCGCCAGGTCTCGGCCACGGTCATCGTCACGGCGGTGCTGGGCGTGTCCATGATCGCCACCATCGCGGCCATGGAGCGCCTGGGCTTCAGCCTCAACAACCTCACGCTGGTGGCGCTCATCATCGCCATGGGCTTCGTGGTGGACGACGCCATCGTGGTGGTCGAGAACATCCACCGCCACCTGGAGCTGGGCGAGCCCATGCGAGAGGCCGCGCTCAAAGGCGCGGGCGAGGTGGGCTTCACCGTGGTGTCGATCAGCGTGTCGCTGGTGGCGGCCTTCATCCCGCTGCTCTTCATGGGCGGCGTGGTGGGGCGCTTGTTCAGCGAGTTCGCGGTCACCGTCACCGCGGCCATTGGCGTGTCGGTGCTGACCTCGCTCACGCTGGCGCCCATGCTGGCGTCGCGTTGGATGTCGCGAGCACCGGCCCACCACGAAGGCGGCTGGGTGCAGCGTTTGATCGACGGCTATGGCCGCAGCCTGGCTTGGGCGCTGAACCACTCGTGGCTGATGCTGCTCGTGTTCTTCGCCACCATGGCCATGGCGGTGGTGAGCTATGTGCTCATCCCGAAAGGCTTCTTCCCGCTGCAGGACACGGCCTTCGTGTTCGGCACCACCCAGGCTGCGCAAGACGCGTCTTTCGAGACCATGGTCGAGAAGCACACCGCGCTGGCCAAGATCCTCGACCAGGACCCGGCCGTGCTGGGCTACAACCAGGTGGTGGGTGCCTCGGGCGGCGGTGGCAGCGGCAATTTGTCGAGCGGGCGCTTCTTCATCGTGCTCAAAGACCGCGCTGACCGCGATGTTTCCGCGCAAGGTTTCATCGACCGCCTGCGGCCCAAGATGGCCCAGGTGCCGGGCATCACGATGTTCATGCGTGCCGCGCAAGACATCAACCTGGGCACCGGCTCGCCGCGCACCCAGTACCAGTACGCGCTGCTGGGCGACGACAGCGCCACCCTGGGCCTGTGGGCCGACCGTCTGACCGAGCGCCTCTCGCGCCTGCCGCAATTCCGCGACGTCTCCAACGACCTGCAGCTGGGCGCCGGCATCACCCGCCTGACCATCGACCGCGCCGCCGCGGCCCGCCATGGCCTGAGCGTGGACGACATCAACCAGGTGCTGTACAGCGCCTACGGCCAGCGCCAGATCGGCGAAACCCAGACCGAGCAGAACCAGTACCAGGTCATCCTGGAGATCGACCCCGCCCTGCGCGGCCAGACCGACAGCCTCAACTGGCTGCACCTGCGCTCGACCAAGACCGGCCAAATGGTGCCGCTGGCCGAAGTGGCCCGCCTGGAGCCGCCTGAGACTGGCGCGGTCAGCATCAACCACTTGGGCATGGCGCCGGCGGTGAACCTGTCCTTCAACCTGGCGCCCGGTGTGGCCCTGGGCGATGCCGTCAAGCTGCTGGAACAGGTGCGCCAGGAGCTGCAGGTGCCCGACAGCGTGGCCGGCAAGTTCCAGGGCGCCGCCCAGGCCTTCCAGGACTCGCTGGCCACCCAGCCCTTCCTCATCCTGGCGGCGCTGCTGGCGGTCTACATCATCCTGGGCGTGCTGTATGAGAGCTTCGTGCATCCGCTGACCATCCTGTCCACCTTGCCATCGGCGGGCATTGGCGCGGTCGCCTTGCTGTGGCTCAGCGGGCAGGACTTCTCCATCATGGCGCTGATCGGCGTGGTCCTGCTGATCGGCATCGTCAAGAAGAACGGGATCATGCTGGTGGACTTCGCCCTGCAAGCCCAGCGTGAGCGGGGCCTGAGCCCGCGCGAGGCCATCCAGGAAGCCTGCGTGGTGCGCTTCCGCCCGATCATGATGACGACGCTGGCCGCGCTGCTGGCCGCCATCCCGCTGATGCTGGGCCACGGCACCGGCGCCGAGTTGCGCCAGCCCCTGGGCTTCGCCGTGGTGGGCGGGCTGCTGCTCAGCCAGGTGCTGACGCTGTACACGACGCCGGTGGTCTACCTGGCGCTGGACCGCCTGTTCCACCGCCAGCCTGCACCCGGTGGACGAGGGATAGCCTGACGCACCACCGTCAGGGGCGTGTGCTACGCTGATTTCAACACCTTGACTGCACACGCCACTCCCATGCCCGGCCTCCTTCCCGACATCGATCCCGACGGTCTGCTTGAGTTCTCGGTGGTCTACACCGACCGCGCGCTCAACCACATGTCCAAGCGCTTCCAGGGCGTCATGACCGACATCTCGGCCATGCTCAAGCGCGTCTACAAAGCGCCCTCGGCCGTGCTGGTGCCGGGCAGCGGCACCTTCGGCATGGAATCCGTGGCGCGCCAGTTCGCGCAGGGCAAGCACGTGCTGGTCATCCGCAACGGCTGGTTCAGCTACCGCTGGACCCAGATCTTCGAGATGGGCAGCATCCCGGCCAGCCACACCGTGCTCAAGGCCCGCCGCGTGGCCGAGGGCCCGCAAGCCGCCTGGGCGCCCGCACCCATTGAGGAGGTCGTGGCCACCATCGCCCGCGAGCAACCCGCCTTGGTCTTCGCACCGCACGTGGAAACCGCCGCCGGCATGATCCTGCCCGACGATTACCTCAAGTCCGTGGCCGATGCCGTGCACGCGGTGGGCGGCCTGTTCGTGCTGGACTGCATCGCCTCGGGCGCCATGTGGGTGGACATGACCGCCACGGGCGTGGACATCCTCATCAGTGCGCCGCAAAAGGGCTGGAGCAGCTCGCCGTGCTGCGCCATGGTCATGCTCAGCGAGCGCGCCCGCCAGGCCATCGACGCCACGCAAAGCACCACCTTCGCCATGGACCTGAAGAAGTGGCTGCAGATCATGGAGACCTACGAAGGCGGCGGCCACGCCTACCACTCCACCATGCCCACCGATGCCCTGCTGCGCCTGCGCGACGCCATGGCCGAAACCGAAGCCTATGGCTGCGACAAGGTGCGCCAGGAGCAGATCGCCCTGGGCCGCCAGGTGCGCGCGTTGATGGTGCGCCACGGCCACCCCAGCGTTGCCGCCGAGGGCTTCCAGGCGCCCGGTGTGGTGGTGAGCTACACCACCGACCCCGACATCCAGAACGGCAAGAAATTCCTGGCGCTCGGTCTGCAAACCGCCGCTGGCGTGCCCCTGCAATGCGACGAGCCTGCCGATTTCCGCACCTTCCGCATCGGCCTGTTCGGCCTGGAAAAGTGGCACCACGTGGACCGCACCGTGCAGCAGCTGGCGCATGCGCTCGAAGCCGTGGCGGCGCCCAAGCCTTGATGCCAGCCTGACGCAGGCACCCGCCAGCGTCAACGCGTGACGCCGCGCCCGGCCGCCGACCGGGTGTTCGTCCGGATGCCCGGGCTGCGGTGGCGGCGTAAGGTCTGCCCATCGACCCCTGCGAAGGAGGATCCATGGGCGTGGCCAGCCGTTTGTCTCAGCACCACCTGGTGTCCCGCCGCCGCGTGACGCGGCGCAAGCCCGTCGTGCGGCGCAAGCTCGCCTGGAGCGATGCGGTCGGGGCCGCCGCAGACGAAGCGCTGCCCACGCCGCTGCCCGAGCCCAACGCCGATGGCCTGGCGCCCCTGGGCTTTGACGCCTCGCCCGTGCCCAGCGCCCTGGACCTGCCCCTGGCGACGCTCCGCTTCAAGGACCCGCTGCGCTGGCTGGCTGCGGGTTGGCATGATTTCCGCCGCGCGCCCCACATCGGCTTGTTCTTCGGCGTGTGCTTCGTGCTGATGGGCTGGGCCCTGGTGGGCACTTTCCGCCGTGCGCCCGAATACACACTCGCGCTGTCGGCAGGCTTCCTGCTGATGGGGCCCTTCCTTTGCCTGGGCCTCTACCACGCCAGCCGAGAGCTGGAAGAGGGGCACCGCCCGGGCTTCTGGTCGGCCCTGACGGCGTGGCGGCAAAGCGGTGCGCAACTGGCCATCTTCGCGGCCGTGTTGCTGGTGCTGGAGATGCTGTGGGGCCGCGCGGCCATGATCGTCTTCGCCATCAGCCTGGACGGCGTGCCCGATTTCAGCCAGCCCCTGGCCAGCTTCCTCACCGAGGAATACATCACCTTCGCCGTGGTCTACACCCTGGTCGGTGCCGTGTTCGCCGGCCTCATCTACGCCATCAGCGTCGTCAGCATGCCCTTGTTGCTGGACCGTCAGGTCGATGCCGTCTCTGCCGGCCTCTTGAGCATGCGCCTGGTGCTCACGCAGACCGGGGTGATGCTGTGGTGGGCGGCGCTGATCGCAGGGCTCACCCTGCTGGCGCTCTTGCCAGGTTTCCTGGGCCTGCTGCTGGTCGGCCCGGTGCTGGGCCACGCGACTTGGCACGCCTACCGGGCCTCGGTGCCGCGTTGAATGCGTTCCAAAACCACCTGAATGAGGGGGGTGTGATCTCTGAGTGAAACTCCGCGCCCTCGGCGGGCGTAGTGGTGGGCAAGCGGTGCGAACACAAGCGTGCCGGCATTGAAGGGGTGCGTCTCGCACCCACGACCGACCCACCAGGAGTTCCAGATGATCAAGCTTCCCCTCATCGCCTCGGCCCTCGCCCTGGCTTCCCTGGGCGCGCAGGCCGAAACCCTGTATGCGCTGACCACCGACAACCAGCTCATCACCCTCGACAGCGCTGCGCCCACCATGGGCTCGGCCGTGTCGATCACGGGCCTGGGCGCCAGCGAGCGCCTGCTGGGCCTGGACCTGCGTCCCAGCAACGGCCTGCTCTACAGCATCAGCAGCGCCGGCAAGCTGTACACCCTGGGTGCCGACGGCCAGGCGTCCTTCGTGGCGACCCTGTCCACCCCGATCACGGGCAGCGTCGGCTTCGACTTCAACCCGGTGGCCGACCTGAGCGGCGCAGCCTCCCTGCGCGTGATCACGTCCGGTGGCAGCAACTACGCCGTCAACGCCAACACCGGCGCTGTGACCACACAAACCGCGGTGACCGCTTCTGGTTCGACCGCCAAGCTCGCCCTGACCGGTGCCGCCTACGCCGACAACGATGCCGACCCGGCCACCACGGCCGTCAAGCTCTACGCCATCGACACGGCCTCCAACGGCCTGTACTTCACCGGTGGCCCCGGTGGTGGCGTGTACAGCCGCGTGCGCGACCTGGGCGCCAGCAGCCTGAACGTGTTCGGCTTCGACATTTCGCGCTCGGGTGCCGCTTTCGCCGGCTTCACCTCGGCCGACGGCTACAGCGGCCTGTACGCGCTGGGCCTGGCCGCTGACGGTCAAACCACCTACATCGGTGACTTCGGCATCAACGGCAACACCGCCATTGCGCCCATCGTCGGCCTGACCGCCGCTGTGCCAGAGCCCACCTCCGTCGCCCTGATGCTGGCCGGCCTGGGCCTGATGGGCCTGGTGATGCGCCGCCGCCAAGGCTGACGCACGGCCCCCTCAGCCTCCTTGCCGAGGCTGTCCGCAACCCGCCAATGCGTTTTGCAACGCTTGGCGGGTTTTTCGTTATAACCATTAAGTTGTGCGAATAACGGTGTGCATTGCCGTCAAATTGACGCTGTCATGTTGGATGTTCATTGGGAATTCTTCTTGGTGTATAGCCCGAATGGGTTAATTGAGGTGAGTGTGTGACCCAGGCCTGCCACGGCCGCTGGCTAAGCTAGACAGCATCTCGGTGGGGGTCTGGCCGATGCCAACCCGACCGATGGTCCTGCCCTAGCCTTCATGGAGTTCACAGATGTTCAAGCCCTCCCTCATCGCCGCGACCTTGTCCGTGGCCGCCTTTGCCGCACAAGCCGAGGGCATGCTCGCCCTGACCAACAAAAACCAACTGGTCCAGTTCGACAGCGCCAACACCGCTGCCGGCAGCGTCATCGACATCACGGGTCTGAACCTGGCGGTGGGTGAGCGCCTCCTGGGCCTGGACCAACGCCCCGTCACCGGTGACTTCTACACCCTCAGCAGCGCCGGCCGCCTGTTCACGCTGAACGCCACCACCGGCGCCGCCACCTTCGCCGGCAGCCTGCGCGCCGACACCACCCTGGGTGCCTCTGGCGCAGCCTTCTCTGGCCTGAACGGCCAGGCCTTCGGCTTCGACTTCAACCCCGTGCCTGACCTGGGCCAGAGCCTGCCCTCGCTGCGCGTGGTCAGCAACACCGGCCAGAACCTGCGCATCAACGTCAACGGCAGCAACGCTGGCCTCGTGCGCGTGGACGCCCCCATCAACGTCGTGTTGGCCCATCCCAATGGCACGTCGCCGAGCGTGGTGGCTTCGGCCTACACGAACAACGACCGCGACGCCGGCACGGGCACCCGCCTGTACGCCATCGACGCCCGCGGCGACGCCCTCTACGAGCAGACCAATCCCAATGGCGGTCAACTCAGCTACGTGGCCGACTTGAAGATGCTGGACATGGCCTCGGGCCTGGGGGCGCTCGTGGGCGTCAACACCACCAGCGTGTCCGCGTTTGACGTGTCGGCTTCCGGCATCGCCTATGCCTCGCTGACCGATGAATTCACCGGCGACAACTGGTTGTTCTCGGTCAACCTGAGCGGCCAGCAACCTTCGCTGACCTACCTGGGCCTGTTCGGCCAGGCCGGTGTCGGCCTGGGCTCCGCCGTCATCGGCCTGACCGCCACCGTCGCCGCACCCGTGCCCGAACCCACCGGCATGGCCCTGTCGCTGGCCGCCCTCGGCCTGATCGGTTTCGGCCTGCGCCGCCGCATGGCCTGAGTTGCGCGCCACGGATGGGGTGGCGCGCTGACGTCGTGATGTGGGCACCTGCGGGTGTCCCTGCCGCAAGGGAAGTTTGAGCGACCTGCTCTAATGCGTTCATCCGCATCAGACAGGCCGCTTTTTTGCCTTCCTCGCTGTGAACCTTTCCCCGCGCACCCTGGCCTTGCTGGTCATCCCGCCCATGATGTGGGCCGGCAATGCCGTCGTGGGCCGCATGCTGGTGGGCACCCTGCCGCCCGTGGCCATGAACGCCCTGCGGTGGGGCCTGGTGGCCGTGCTGCTGGCGCCGCTGGCCTGGCGCGTTTGCCTGGCGCCCCGGCGCATCCTGGCGCGCTGGCCTTACCTGGCCCTCATCGGCATGCTGGGCGTGGGCACCTACAACGCGCTGCAGTACCTCGCCCTCCAAACCTCCACCCCCATCAACGTCACCCTGATCGGTGCCAGCATTCCCGTGTGGATGATGCTGGTGGGGCGCGTGGGCTTCGGGCAGACGTTGCAAGTGCGCCAGTTGGCAGGGGCGGCCCTGTCCATCCTGGGCGTGTTGCTGGTGCTGGCGCAGGGGCAGTGGGCGGTGCTGCGCCAGGTGCAGCTCGTGCCGGGTGACCTGCTGATGCTGCTGGCCAGCCTGGCTTGGGCGCTCTACAGCTGGTGGCTGGCCCAACCGCCCGCCCACATGCGCGGCGAGGCCCGCCCTGACTGGGATTGGGCCGAATTCCTCTGGGTGCAGGTGTTTTTCGGTGGCTTGTGGGCCCTGGGGTGCAGTGCGGTGGAAGCCAGCTGGCTCGGTGCACACACCGCGCCAGGCACGCTGGCGGCGTCCTGGTGGCCCCATGGTTGGCGCACCTGGGCCGGGCTCTTGTTCATCGCCATCGGCCCGTCCATCCTGGCCTACCGCTGCTGGGGCTTGGGCGTGCAGGCGGTCGGGCCTAACATGGCGGCCTTTTTCATCAACCTGACGCCCGTGTTCGCGGCGCTGTGGTCTGCGCTGTTCCTCGGGCAGTGGCCCCGCTGGTACCACCCATGCGCGCTGCTCTTGATCACGGCGGGCATCGCCGTGTCTTCAGGTTGGGTCAAGTTCAGAAGCGGCCGCGGCCAGAGCCTCGGCGGGGTTTGAACGGCGGCTGGCCACGCCAGAAGCGCAGCATGAGCCAACCACCGAGCATGCCGCCCAGGTGGGCAAAGTGCGCCACGCCCGACGAGGTGCCGGTCACGCCCATGAACAACTCCAGGCCGCCGTACAAGGCCACGAAGACTTTGGCCTTCATCGGGATGGGCGGGAACAGCGGCATGATGGTCCGCTCCGGGAACATCATCCCGAAGGCCAGCAGCAGCCCGAACAGCCCGCCCGAGGCGCCCACCGTCGGGTTGCCCCAGCCGAAGGCAGCCGAGATCAGCAACTGCGTGGCTGCGGCCGTCAGCACGCTGGCCCCCAGGAACTCCATGTAGCGGCGCTGGCCCCAGATGCGTTCCAGCTCGCTGCCGAACATCCACAGGCCCAGCATGTTGAAGAAGAGGTGGCCCAGCGAGCCGTGCAGGAAGGCGTAAGTCAGCACCTGCCAGGGCATGAAGCCACCGCTCTGCAGCGGCCACAGCGCCATGTTGAACGTGAGCGCACGCCCCAGCAGTTCGTCCAGGAAAAACATGGCCACGTTGACGAGGATGAGTGCCTGGGTGACGGGGGGCAGCGGCGGCATGGGCTCAACGGGGGAGGTGGTACGACTCCGCATGATAGGGCCGACTGACGGCCACCCGTTGCGCGGGGCTGACGCAAGGTGCATGGCGTGCCAGCCGATGCGGGCATCCGTCACGGTCCCTCGCACTCTCGCCCTGTGCTATTCTCGCGCCTCTCACCAGTGCCCTGGTGGCGAAATCGGTAGACGCGCCGGATTCAAAATCCGGTTCCGCAAGGAGTGACGGTTCGAGTCCGTCCTGGGGCACCACACTGGCATCACCATCCGCCTGTTGGGCGCGGTGGTCTCTCAGTCTCTCAGATGGGTCTCGAGTGGCCCAGAGGGGCATGGATCGCGCGATGAGCTACCCCACCCTTGAAGACGCCATCGGCAAGACCCCGCTGGTCCGCCTGCAACGTGTGCCCGGAGCCGATGGCGATGCCCGCGGCAACGTCATCCTCGCCAAGCTCGAAGGCAACAACCCGGCCGGCTCGGTGAAAGACCGCCCCGCCATCAACATGATCCGCCGTGCCGAAGAGCGCGGTGACATCAAGCCGGGCGACACCCTCATCGAAGCCACCTCGGGCAACACCGGCATCGCGCTGGCCATGGCCGCCGCCATCCGCGGCTACCGCATGGTGCTGATCATGCCGGAGGACCTGTCGATTGAGCGCGCCCAGACCATGAAGGCCTTCGGCGCCGAGCTCATCCTCACGCCCAAGAGCGGCGGCATGGAATACGCCCGCGACCTGGCCGACCAGATGGTCCGCGAAGGCAAGGGCGTGGTGCTCGACCAGTTCGCCAACCCTGACAACCCGGCGGTGCACTACGACACCACCGGCCCCGAGATCTGGGCAGACACCCAAGGTCGCGTCACGCACTTCGTGAGCGCCATGGGCACCACCGGCACCATCACCGGCGTCTCGAAGTTCCTCAAAGCGCAGAACCCTGACGTGCGCATCGTGGGCGCCCAGCCGCAGGAGGGCTCTCGCATCCCCGGCATCCGCAAATGGCCCGAGGCCTACCTGCCCAAGATCTACGAGCCCAGCCGCGTCGACGAACTCATCTACGTCAGCCAGGCCGATGCCGAAGACATGGCACGCCGCCTGGCCCGTGAAGAGGGGCTGTTCTGCGGCATCTCGGCCGCCGGCGCCTGCTGGGCCGCGTTGCAACTCGCGCAAACGCTGAGCAACGCCACCATCGTCTTCATCGTGTGCGACCGGGGCGACCGCTACCTCTCGACCGGCGTCTTTCCTGCATGATGGCACCCATGGACATCCACAAGGAACTCGACGCCCGCGGCCTCACCTGCCCGCTGCCCATCCTCAAGGCCAAGAAGGCCCTGTCGGACATGCACAGCGGCGAGGTGCTCAAGGTGCTGGCCACCGACCCCGGTTCCGTGCGCGACTTCCAGGCCTTCGCCCGCCAGACGGGCAACGACCTGCTGGAGCAGCAAGCCAACGAGGTCGAAGGCAAGCCCGAGTACGTGCACCTGCTGCGCAGGCGCTGAGTTGCCGCTGCTGGCCGGTGCCGCTCAGGCGTCGCCAGGCCCGTCGCCATCCTGCGGCGCAGCCAGCCCCAGGTGCCTGAACGCCGCCGCCGTGGCGATGCGGCCACGTGGTGTGCGCTGCAGAAAGCCTTGCTGGATCAGGTAGGGCTCGATCACATCCTCGATGGTCTCGCGCTCCTCGCCGATGGCCGCCGCCACGTTGTCCAGCCCCACCGGTCCGCCGTCGAAGCGGTGGATGATCGCCTCCAGCAGCTTGCGGTCCATCACGTCAAAGCCGATCGGGTCCACGTCCAGCATTGCCAGGGCCTTGTCGGCCATCGCTTTGTTGATGCGACCGTCGCCCTTGACCTCGGCGTAGTCGCGCACGCGCCGCAGCAAGCGGTTGGCGATGCGGGGCGTGCCGCGCGAACGCCGCGCCACCTCCATCGCACCCACCGCATCGATTGGGGCGCCCAGCAGGCCCGCAGAGCGCGTCACGATGCGCTGCAACTCCTCGGGTGTGTAGAACTCCAGCCGAGCCACGATGCCGAAGCGGTCTCGCAGCGGGTTGGTCAGCATGCCGGCGCGCGTGGTCGCGCCCACCAGGGTGAAGGGCTGCAGGTCGAGCTTGATGGAACGCGCTGCCGGCCCCTCGCCGATCATGATGTCGATCTGGTAGTCCTCCAGCGCCGGGTAAAGAATTTCCTCGACCACCGGGCTCAGCCGGTGGATTTCGTCGATGAACAGCACATCGTGCCGCTCCAGGTTGGTCAGGATGGCGGCCAGGTCCTTGGGCTTTTCCAGCACCGGCCCCGAGGTTTGGCGCAGGTTCACCCCCAACTCGGTGGCGATGATGTGGCTCAGCGTGGTCTTGCCCAGGCCGGGCGGACCGAACAGCAGCACGTGGTCCAGGGCCTCGCCCCGCTTGCGCGCCGCGCCGATGAAGATTTCCAGCTGCTCGCGTGCCTTCACCTGCCCGACGTATTCATCGAGGTCCTTGGGGCGCAAGGCACGTTCCAGCGCATCCTCGTGGGGAGACGCCACGCCGGCCTCCACCATGCGTGCCGGAAGGCCGGCGTCCAGCGCTGCGCCCGGACTGCGTGGGGTGTCCCGCTGGGCCTGGCGCGATGAAGCGCGCTTGCCCGCAGGGCCGAAATCGTCGGTCTGGATGCTCATGCGGCCATTATCCGGCGTCCCGATCTGTTGCGGTGAGGCAACATTGAGCCGGTCGGACTATCGTTATGACAACCCTGTCATCACCCACCTTTGAAAAATCTGGTGCAATGCAGTGCAGTTTCAGCAGCCTGAAAAGAGGTGACAACCCTGATCACCTCACCCGCACCACCTCGGTCGCGATCTGCTGAAGCCTCTGGTTCAACTTTGGAGATTTCAATGAAAAAGACTGTGCTGGCCCTGGCCGCCATCGCCGCCTCCTCTGCCGCTTTCGCTCAATCGTCGGTGACCCTGTACGGCGTGGTCGACATGTCCGTTGAGTCCGTCAAGGGCAACACCGCTGGCAAGAGCACCACCTTCAACCGCGTCTCTTCCGACAACCTGGCCACCTCGCGCATCGGCTTCAAGGGCGTGGAAGACCTGGGCGGCGGCCTGAAGGCCAAGTTCCAACTGGAATCCGGCCTGAAGACCGACACCGGCGCCTTCGGCGACACCGGCCGTGCTTTCAACCGCGCTGCCTGGGTGGGTATCTCGTCGGCTGAAGCTGGCGAACTGCGCATCGGTCGTCAAGACTCCCTGATCGGCGCTCAGATCGCTGACACCATCGGCGCTCAAGCGTACGACGCTTCCGTCGTGGCTGGCACCTCGGGTGGCGTGACCTTCCGTCGCATCGACAACGCTCTGACCTACATCGCTCCCACCTTCGTGCCTGGCCTGACCCTGTCGGCTCAGTACAGCACGGCCGTGGATTCGGTCACTGCTGGCAACAACAACGCTGAAGCCACCAGCGGCTCTGCCATCGGTCGCGGCTTTGGCTTCGCTGCCAACTTCGTGCAAGGCCCCCTGGCCGCCGGCCTGAGCTACATCCAGGTCAACACCCTGGCCAACGGCAACAACGAAAACGTGGGTCTGTACGCCTACGGCGCCTACGATCTGGGCGTTGCCAAGCTGACCGCCTTCTACAACGATGACACCAACGACGGCAACCGCGCTGTCAACGGTCACCGTCTGTATGGCTTCCAAGCTGCTGTGCCCGTGGCCGCTGGCCTGACCGTGACCGGCGGTTATGCCTACGCTCACAACGTGACGTCTGCTGGCACGTTCGATGCCAAGGGCACCAAGCACGACAACGCTGGCATCATCACCCTGAAGGCCCAGTACGACCTGAGCAAGCGCACCGCCGTGTACGCCCTGTTCACCGAAGTGCAAAACAGCGACAACGCCCGTCTGGGTCTGGCCAGCGTCGCCACGATCAACGACAAGTCGGCTCGCGGCCTGGCCGTCGGTGTCCGTCACGCCTTCTGATCCAGGCTTCGCCTGATCTGATCGCAAAAAGGGGCTTCGGCCCCTTTTTTCATGCCCATTTGCGATCCACAGATGGGAAAACGGGGCTTCGGCCCCGTTCTGCATCTGGTGTGACGCGCATTCTTTTGCGGTACATCCAAGGCCTGTCGTGTTTTGCGTGGTCCCGGCGCAACAACCTATGGCAAACCTGAGGATGCCGCGCGTACGCCTCAGCAACAATTTCCTACGCCCCCGATTCAAGGGGGGTTTTCAGGAGAAACACATGCAAAAGCGCGTTCTGTCCTCGGCCATCGCTCTGGCCCTGACCGCCCTGGCCTCGGGCTCCGCTCTGGCTCAGTCCAGCGTCACCATCTACGGCAACATCGACATCTCGTTCGATCACATCAAGCGGGATGCAGGCGCCGACGCCTCGGCTGCGCTGCTCGCTGGTGGTGTGCCTGCTGCAAACGTGGCTGCGGTGAACACGGCCTTCCGCGGCAAGCAAAGCCTCAACCGCGTCGGTCCCGACATGAGCTCGCAGTCCTCTTTGGGCTTCAAGGGCGTCGAAGACCTGGGCGGTGGCTACAAGGGCAACTTCGTGCTCGAAGGTCAGGTGGGCACCGACACCGGCGCCCTGCTGCGTGACGGCCGCCTGTTCGGTCGCCAAGCCTTCGTCGGCCTGACCACCCCGTTCGGTGAAGTGCGCCTGGGTCGCCAGTACGCCCCGATCTTCTTCTCCAGCGCTGTGATCACCACCGAGCGCTTTGGCGGTACCGACCAATTCGTTGAAGGCGGTTTGACCAACGCACTGAACATCCGCTGGGACAACGCCATCACCTACTCTGCGCAGGTGGACGGCTTCCGTGGCCAGCTGGGTTTCTCGCCCAATGCTGGCGTGGCTGACTACGTCAACGCCAACCGCGGCGCGGCCGGCAGCGACTCCGCAGGTTCCATCCTGGGCGGCAACAACAGCGGTTCCTCCAGCGAGAAGACCTCGGGTCGCGGTCGCAGCTACGGTGCTTTCGGCGCCTACACGATGGACGCCCTGACCCTGAGCCTGGGTTACGGTGCCACCAGCTTCAAGAACGTCAACGTCGGCCTGCTGACCCTGCCCTCCACTCTGGCCCTGTTCCAGATGGGTGACTACAAGGTGTGGAACCTGGGTGGCAAGTACGTCCTCAAGGACCTGGGCCTGACCTTCAACGGCACCTTCGGTCGCGGCACCTATGACATCTCGGGCGTCTCCGCCAGCCCCAACGCCCTGGCGCGTTCGCTGTTCGGCTTGGACAACGGCACCCTGGCTGTGAGCTCGCTGGTGCTGGGCACCCGCTACGACATCGGCGCCATGGGCTTCATTGCCCAGTGGTCTGAAGTCAAGTTCCGCAACGAAGGTCGCGGCAAGAACCAGGGCATCACCCTGGGTGCAGAGTACTCGCTGTCCAAGCGCACCACCCTGTACACCCGCTACGCACAGGTCAAGGACACTGGCACGGGCCCTGCCGTGGTGTTCGCGCTCACCGGCATCCGCGAAGTGCCTTCGCTGGGCCTGAGCGTGCCTCCGGCTCCGGACGGCAAGGTGTCGATGTTCGGTCTGGGCATCCGCCACAACTTCTGATCCGAGCCTCAAGGTCGAATCAGCTTGAAAGCCGCCTTCGGGCGGCTTTTTTCATGACTGGGCCACCCATGAAAAACGGGCCGCACCTGCTGGAGGTGGGCCCGTTGTGGTGTCTGCTGACCCGTCAGGCCAGCCTGGGGTCAGCCGGTCAGATCAGCCGTTCGTTGGCGATCAGCTGTGCGACCGTTTCGCGCTCCCGGATCACCCACGTCTGGCCGCCATCGACCATGATTTCGGCCGCACGCCCGCGCGTGTTGTAGTTGCTGGCCATGGTCATGCCGTAGGCGCCCGCCGACAGCACGGCCAGCACGTCGCCGGGCTCAACGGTCAGGGCGCGGTCGCGGCCCAGCCAGTCACCCGACTCGCAGACCGGGCCGACAACGTCCCACACCTGCGCCTGCTCTGGCGCGCGCTGCTGCGTGTTGACGATGCCCATCCAGGCCTCGTACAGCGCCGGGCGCATCAGGTCGTTCATGGCGGCATCGACCACGCAGAAGTTCTTCTGCTCGCCTTCTTTCAGGAAGAGCACCTCGGTCAGCAGCACGCCGGCGTTGCCCACCAGCGAACGGCCAGGTTCGAACATCACCTGGCGGTGGCCGTGGCCGCGGGCGTCGATGCGCGCCAGCAGCTGGGCGATGAGCTCGTCGGCCTTCGGGGGCACTTCGTCGGTGTAGGTGATGCCCAGGCCGCCGCCCAGGTCCAGGTGGTGGATGCGGATGCCTTTGGCTTCGATGGCGTCCACCAGGTCGAGCACACGGTCGAGCGCGTCCAGGTAAGGGCCCACGTCGGTGATCTGTGAGCCGATGTGGCAGTCGATGCCCACCACCTCGATGCCGGGCAGGCTGGCTGCACGCTCGTAAGTGGCCAGGGCGTGGTCGTGGGCCACGCCAAATTTGTTGCCCTTCAGACCTGTGGAGATGTAGGGGTGCGTGCCGGCGTCCACGTCGGGGTTGACGCGCAGGCTCACGCGGGCGCTCAGGCCCAGTCCGTGGGCCACTTGCGACAGGACTTCCAGTTCGGCCGTGCTTTCCACGTTGAAGCACTTCACGCCAGCCTTCAGCGCCTCGGCCATCTCCGCGCGCGTTTTGCCCACGCCCGAGAACACCACTTTGGCCGCATCGCCACCGGCTGCCAGCACGCGAGCCAGCTCGCCCGAGGAGACGATGTCGAAGCCGCAACCGGCCTGCGCGAAGGTCTGCAGCACAGCCAAGTTGGAGTTCGCCTTGACCGCGTAGCAGATCAGGTGTTCGCGGCCCTGCAGGGCCTTCTGATAGGGCGCGAGTGCCGCCAGCATGGCCTGGCGCGAGTACACGTACAGAGGGCTGCCGTGCTGGCGCACCAGCTCGCGCAGGTTGACGCCATCGAGGCACAGGTCGGGGCCTTGCCAGGCCAGGAAGGGGGAGCCGGGGAGGGTCATTGTGCGGGGGTGTTCGGGGTGGAGGGCGTGGCCGCAGGTGCAGCCACAGTGGCCGCCGGGCCCGGCAGGTACAGGGGGCCTTTGAGACCGCAGGCACCCAGCGACAGCGTGAGGGGCGCCGCGACGCAAAGGGTCACCAGCAAGGTGCTGCGCCGCAAAGGCGCGCGACTGCCTAGAATTTGAGGATTGCGAATCATGCCCACATTCTAAGGAAGCTGCCATGCCCATCCCCGCCACGCCCGCCGAAACTGGCGATGTCTCCCCCTCCGTGGCGACTTTGAGCGATGTCCAGTACCACGAGGCCGTGCAGGCCGCGCTGTCGCGCATCGAAGGCACGGTGGACCGTTGGCTGGAAGAAGACGTCATCGACATCGACGGCGCACGCACGGGCAACATGCTCACGCTGAGCCTGCCGGACCGCAGTCAGCTCATCGTCAATGCCCAGCCGCCGTTGCAAGAGCTGTGGCTGGCAGCCCGCCGAGGCGGGTTCCATTTCAAGCTGGACGCGGCCGGCGCCTGGCGAGACTCCCGCTCTGGGCAGGAGTTCTTTGCCTTGCTGTCCGAGTGTGCGTCGGAGCAGTCCCGCGTGACGCTGCGGTTTTGAGCGTCGGCGCGGCGGCCTGACGCCCAGGCTCATTCGTTTTTGTTGCCGCCGTTGCCGAACAGGTCGAGGATGCCCTTCTTCTCCTCTGGCGAGGTGGGGGCCGGCGTGCTGCGGTCCTCGGCATCCGGGCTGAGTTCCTTCACGCCGGTGCTGGCGGTGTACTCCTCGTAGAACCATTCGCCGCCGATGTTGACCAGCCCTTCGGGCACGGGCGGTTCTTCCACAGGCACGCCTTTGAGTGCGGTGCCCATGAAGTCGATCCACACGGGCAAGGCCAGGCCGCCACCGGTTTCCTTGTCGCCGAGCTTGCGCGGCTGGTCGTGGCCGATCCACACCACGGCCACGTTGTGGGCGGTGTAGCCGGCGAACCAGGCGTCCATCGAGTCGTTGGTGGTGCCGGTCTTGCCGTACAGGTCTGGGCGCTTGAGCGTGGCCTGCGCGCGTGCGGCCGTGCCCGAGCGGGTGACCTCCTGCAGCAGGCTGCTCATGACGAAGGCGTTGCGGGCGTCGATGACGCGCATGCTTTCGTCCAGGGTGGCCGGGCGGTACTGGGCCAGCACATGACCGCGGTTGTCGCTCACCTGGGTGACCAGCGTCGGATTGACGCGGTAGCCGCCGTTGGCGAACACGCCGTAGCCATTGGCCATTTGAAGCGGTGTGACCGAGCCCGCGCCGAGTGCCATCGTCAGGTAGGCGGGGTGCTTGTCGGCCTCGAAGCCAAAGCGGGTGATCCATTCCTGCGCGTATTTGGCACCCACCGACTTCAGCACCCGGATGGAGATCATGTTCTTGGACTTGGCCAGGCCGCGTCGCAGCGTCATCGGGCCTTCGAACTTGCCGTCGTAGTTCTTGGGCTCCCAGGCCTGGCCACCCGTGGTACCGGCATCGAAGAACAGCGGGGCGTCGTTCACGGTGGTGGCGGGCGTGAAGCCCTTTTCCAGCGCCGACGAATAAATGAAGGGCTTGAAGCTCGAGCCCGGCTGGCGCCACGCCTGCGTCACGTGGTTGAACTTGTTGCGGTTGAAGTCGAAGCCACCGACCATGGCGCGGATCAGGCCGGTGCGCGGGTCCAGCGACACGAAAGCGCCTTGCACTTCGGGGATCTGTACCACCGCCCAGTTGCCCTTGCCGTCCTTGACAACGCGCACGATGGCGCCGCGGCGGATCTGTTGCTTGGGGTTGGCCTTGTCGCTGAGGGCGTTGCCCACGGCGCGCAGGCCATCGGCGCCGATGTCGAGCTGCTCGCCCGACTGCAGCACGGCCTGGATGCGCTTGGGCTCGGAGCCCACAACCACGGCGGCGCGCATGTCGTCGCTGTCTGGGTGCTCTTCCAGGGCTTCGGCGATGCGCACGTCCACCAGCTTGGGGTCGGCCGGCAGGTCGATGTAGCCCTCGGGGCCGCGCCAGGCCTGGCGGCGGTCGAAGTCCAGCAGGCCTTTGCGCAGGGCCTTGTAGCCGGCTTCCTGCTCGCTCATGTTGATCGAGGTGTGCACGTTCAGGCCGCGGCTGTAGGCCTCTGCGCCGTACTGGTCCTGCATCAGCAGGCGGGCGGCTTCGGCGGCGTACTCGGCGTGCACGGGGATGGGCGCCTTGGCGCGGTAGTGCAGCTCCTCGGCTTTGGCGGCGTCGCGTTGTTCGGCGGTGATGAAGCCGTTCTCGAGCATGCGGTCGATGATGTACTGCTGGCGCAGGCGCGCGCGCGGCGGGTTGCGCACCGGGTTGTAGGCCGAGGGCGCCTTGGGCAGGCCTGCCAGCATGGCGGCCTCGGCCACCGAGATGTCCTTGATGGGTTTGCCGAAATAGGTGTCGCAGGCGGCAGCGAAGCCGTAGGCGCGTTGGCCGAGGTAGATCTGGTTCATATAGAGCTCCAGGATCTGGTCTTTGCTCAACAGGCTTTCGATCTTCAGCGCCAGCAAGATCTCGTAGATCTTGCGCGTCATCGTTTTTTCGGTGGGCAGGTAGAAGTTGCGCGCCACCTGCATGGTGATGGTGGAGGCGCCCTGGCTACCCGCTTCACCGAAGTTGGCCAGACCGGCGCGCAGCACGCCCAGGAAGTCCACGCCACCGTGGCGGTAGAAGCGCGCATCCTCGATGGCGAGCACGGCGTTGCGCATCACCGGGGGGATGTCCTTGATGGGCAGGAAGTTGCGCTTTTCCTCGCCGAACTCGCCGATCAGGACCTGGTCGGCCGAGTACACCCGCATGGGCATCTTGGGGCGGTAGTCGGTCAGGCCTTTGACGTCGGGCAGGTTGGGGTAGGCGACGGCCAGCCCCACGCCGACCAGCAAGACGCCGCTGAGCAGGCCCGCCAGGCCCAGTCCCGCCAGGATCAGGGGCGCGCGGATGAACCATCGCCGCCACCAGGGCCGGGCGCCGCCACTGGCGCGGCTGGCAGAGGGAGAGGAGGGGCCGGAAGGATCGGAATCGCTCATGGGTGGTGCTCGCAGACGTGGCGGGATTATAGAAACCCCGGCACGCCCCCGACGCCCGGCTTGGGCGAAGCCAGGCAAATGCTTGCAAATGGTTGATTTTGAAACGGTCTGTAAGGCGTGTGCATACCGCAACGTGTGGGGGATTTCTCCTGCTTTATCTGCATTCGCGATCAAAACCTTTGCTGCTACGATTCAAGTGGTTTATTAACTTTCCTGCGCTAACTTCGGCGCACGGGGGACGGTGTGAGCTTTCTAGACACGCTCTTGGGCCGCAAGCACGCGCAAATGATTGGGCTGGACATCAGCTCGTCCAGCGTGAAGCTGGTGGAGTTGAGCCAGACAAACACGGGTGAATATGTCCTGGAACGGTTTGCCTCCGAGCCGTTCGAGAAGGGCTGGATTGCCGACGGCCAGATCGAGAAATTCGACGAGGTCGCCGAAGCCGTGCGCAAAGTCGTGACCAAAAGTGGCACCCGCACCAAGCAAGTGGCCATGGCCATGCCCCAGTCGGCCGTGATCACCAAGAAAATCATGCTGCCGGCCGGCCTGCGCGAAGAGGAAATGGAATTGCAGGTCGAGGCCGAAGCCAACCAGTACATCCCGTTTTCGCTGGACGAGGTCAGCCTCGATTTCTGTGTCATCGGCCCCAGCACCACCTCGGCCGGTGACGTCGAGGTGCTGATTGCCGCGTCGCGCAAAGACCGTGTCCAGGACCGCCAAGGCTTGGCCGAGGCCGCTGGCCTGAAGCCCGCCATCCTCGACATCGAATCGCACGCCTCGCGCCTGGCCATGCAGCGCCTGGTGGCCGCACTGCCCGGCGAGGGCAAGGACGCGCTGGTCGCGCTGTTCGAAATCGGCGCGGAAAACACCAGCCTGAAGGTGCTGCGCGACAACGAACTGCTCTACGACCGCGATCAGGCTTTCGGTGGCGCCCAGCTCACCCAGCTGATCTCGCGCCAGTACGGCTTCTCCTTCGAGGAAGCCGAAACGAAGAAGCTCGCGGGTGACCTGCCCGAAGATTTCCAGAACACCATCCTGAGTCCCTTCGTGGACAGCCTGTCGCAGGAAATCGGCCGGGCCTTGCAGTACTTCTTCACCAGCACGCCGCACCACAAGGTGCACTACGTGATGCTGGCAGGCGGCACGGCCACCTTGCCAGGGCTCAAAGACCGCGTCACCGAGCTGACCGGCTTTGCCTCCATGGTCGTCAACCCCTTCGATGGCATGAAGCTGGGAGCCTCGGTGCGTGAAAGCAAGTTGCGGCGCGAGGCGCCGTCCTACCTGACGGCGTGTGGTCTGGCCATGCGGAGGTTCCTCGCATGATTTTGATCAACCTCCTGCCTCACCGCGAGGAAAAACGCCGCCTGCGCAAGCAGGCCTTCTTCGCTGGACTGGGTCTGGCCGTGGGCGTGGGCGGTCTGCTGGTGGCTGGCGGCTATGCCGTGCAGCAGCAGATGATCTCCAACCAGCAGGCGCGCAACGACTACCTCGCCGCCGCCAACCGCAAGCTGGACGAGGAAATCAAGGACGTGTCTGCGCTGAAGGCCGAGATCGAGTCGCTCAAGGCGCGCCAGCGTGCCGTGGAAGACTTGCAGACCAACCGCAACATGCCCGTCTACCTGCTCAACGAGCTGGTGGCCCAGACGCCCGAAGGCATCTACCTGAGCTCGATCCGCCAGGACGGCCGCACGGTGATGGTCACGGGCATGGCCCAGACCAACGAGCGCGTCTCCGAGTTCCTGCGCAACACCGGCAACCGCTCGACCTGGCTGGAGCGCCCCGAGCTGCAGGAAATCAAAGTGTCTGCCGTGGCGCAGAAAGATGCACGCAACCCCAAGCGCCTGTTCGAGTTCTCCATGCGGCTGACGCTCAAGCAGCCACAAGACGTGGCCGAAGCCGCTGGCGGCGCCTCCGCACCTGCCGGTGCCAAGGGCCGCAAGGCGCCTGGTCGACCTCCGCTTGCCCCTGTGGCTGCACCGCAGTCCTGAGGAGCACACCATGGCCAAAAACCTCAACATCGATCTGAACACGCTGTTCGAACAGGCCCAGGGCCAGTTCAGCGGCCTCAACCCCAACGAACCGGGCCAGTGGCCCTTGCTGCCCAAGCTGGCGAGCTTCATGTTGGCCATCGTGGTCGTTGTGATCCTGGGCTGGGTGGCCTTGCTGTCCAGCCAGAGCGACGAACTCCAGGCCGAGCGCGACAAGGAGCCCCAGCTCAAGACCGAGTACCAGGCCAAGGTGGCCCAGGCGGTCAACCTGGCCGAGTTGCGCAAGCAGCGCATCCAGGTCGAGGAATACGTCAAGCAGCTCGAAAAGCAGTTGCCCGGCAAGGCCGACATGGACGCGTTGCTCTCCGACATCAACCAGGCCGGTCTGGGCCGTGGCCTGGACTTCGAGCTCTTCCGCCCGGGTCAGGTCGTGGTCAAGGACTACTACGCCGAGCTGCCGATCGCCATCCGCGTGACCGGCCGGTTCCATGACATCGGTGCCTTCACCGCCGACATCGCCAACCTCTCGCGCATCGTGACCCTGCACAACATGGTGGTGGGCAGCGTGGTGTCCAAGGACGCCCAGGGCAACCTGTTCATGGACGCGACCGCCCGCACCTACCGCTACCTGGACCAGACCGAGCTGGACGCCATCCGCGCCGAGAAGGCCAAGCAGAAGGGCCCCAAGAAATGAAGCGCCCGAATACCCACCGTTCGATCGCCTGGCCATGGCTGGCCGTGTGTCTTTGCCTGGGCCTGAGCGCCTGCGACAGCGACCACAACGAGTTGCAGACCTGGATGGACCAGGAGCGCCAGCAGGTGCGTCCCAACGTGCAGCCGCTGTCGCCACCCCAGAAGTTCAACCCGCAGGCCTATGTCGGCGTCGAAGGCGTGGAGCCTTTCAGCGCACAAAAGCTGGCGGGCGCCCTCAAGCAAGAGGCGCGGCAGCCGAACTCTGCAGTGGCGGCCGAACTCAACCGTCGCAAGGAGCCTCTGGAGGCTTTCCCCCTGGACAGCATGTCCATGGTCGGCAGTGTCCAGAAAAAGGGTTTGCCTTTCGCTTTGCTCAAGGTGGATGGCTTGCTCTACCAGGTCAAGGCCGGTGACTACATCGGTCAGAACTACGGAAAGATCTTGAAGATCACCGAAACCGAAGTCTCGCTGCGCGAGATCGTGCAGGACGCCGCTGGCGAGTGGATCGAGCGGCCCTCCACCCTGCAACTGCAAGAGGGTGGCAAATGATGATGAAGCTGGAGAACCTGTCTATGAAACCGTGGCGTCTTGCGATGGTCGGGCTTGGCCTGGCGCTGGCATCGCCCCTGAGCTGGGCCGCCGCTGCGATCCAGGCCATCACCAGCACCCAGCAGGCTGGCGCCGAAGTGGTGCGCATCGAGCTGTCCGAACCCCTGGCCGCCTTGCCGGCTGGCTTCGTGGTGCAGAGCCCGCCGCGCATCGCCCTGGACCTGCCTGGCGTGTCCAGCAGCCTGGCGCGCAATGTGGTGGACATCAACAACGGCAACCTGCGCACAGTGAGCGTCGCCAATGCCGGTGACCGTTCCCGCGTGGTGCTGAACCTGCGTCAGGCCACGACCTACCGTGCCGAGTTGCAGGGCAAGACGCTGATGGTCTACCTGGACCCTTCCGTGGCCTCCGCGCCGGCGGCAGCACCCGCCGCGGTGCTGGCCAAACCGAAGGCCGACACGGGCGATGACGCCCTGCACTTTGCCGAGAACAAGAACGTCGCGCCGCTGGCGCTCAAGGACATCGACTTCCGCCGCGGCCAGGACGGTGCCGGCCGCGTTGTGGTCGAGCTGCCGAACAACCAGGTCGGTGTGGACATCCGCCAACAGGGCCAGTCCCTGGTGGTCGAATTCGTGCGCGCCTCCCTGCCTGAGCGTCTGCGCAAGCGTTTCGACGTGGCCGACTTCGGCACCCCGGTGCAGGCTGTCACGGCCACCCAGTCGGGTGACCGCGTCAAGCTGGTGGTGAACCCGCGCGGTGACTGGGAGCACTCTGCCTACCAGAGCGACAACCAGTTCGTGCTGGAAGTGCGTTCGCGCAAGGTGGACCCCAACAAGCTGACGCAAGGCCCAGGCTATTCGGGTGAGAAGCTCTCGCTGAACTTCCAGAACATCGAAGTGCGCGCCCTGCTGCAGGTCATTGCCGACTTCACCAACTTCAACGTGGTGACGTCCGACACGGTCAACGGCAGCGTGACCCTGCGCCTGAAGGACGTGCCTTGGGACCAGGCGCTGGACATCATCCTGCAGGCCAAGGGTCTGGGGGTGCGCAAGTCGGGCAATGTGCTGTGGATCGCGCCCAAAGACGAGATCAACGCCAAGGAAAAGATCGACCTCGAAGCCAAGGCCCAGGTGGCCGCGCTGGAGCCGCTGCGCAACCAGTCTTTCCAGCTCAACTACACCAAGGCCGAAGAAATCGCCAAGGGCCTGACGGGCAGCCGCACGGGGGGTAGTGGTGGTTCGGGCAACAGCACCCGCATCCTGTCGCCGCGTGGCAGCGTGATCTTCGAGACGCGCACCAACCAGCTCTTCGTCAACGACATCCCCTCCAAGCTGGAAGAGATCCAGGCGATGATCGCCAAGATCGACATCCCGGTGCGCCAGGTGCTGATCGAGGCCCGCATCGTCGAGGCCGACGACAACTTCAGCCGCAACCTGGGCGTGCGCCTGGGCACCACCAACAAAACGGCGGTGGCGTCTTCGGGCAACCTGAACCTGGGCATCAACGGCAACTACTCTGGCACGGTGGCTTCGCCTGACCAGGGCCTGGGCGGCGTGTCTTCGGTGGCCAACAGCTACTTCGTGAACCTGCCCAGCCAGGGCATCAACGGCTTCAACGCAGCCACCGTGGGCGTGTCCTTGTTCACCTCCAGCGTGAACCATGCGCTGAACCTGGAAATCTCGGCACTGGAAGCGGACGGCCGCGGCAAGATCGTGTCCAGCCCGCGCGTCATCACGGCCGACCAGGTCAAGGCGCTGATCGAGCAGGGCACGGAACTGCCCTACCAGACGGCGACGTCCAGCGGCGCCACGGCCATCACCTTCCGCAAGGCCAACCTGAAGCTGGAAGTCACGCCCCAGATCACGCCCGAGGGCAGCATCATCCTGGACGTCGATGTGAACAAGGACAGCGTGGGTCAGGTGACGACGGCGGGCTTCGCGATCGACACCAAGCACGTGCAGACCCAGGTTCTGGTGGAAAATGGCGGCACGGTGGTGATCGGCGGCATTTTCCAGCAGAGCGAAGCCAGTGCAGAACAGCGTGTGCCGGTGCTGGGGGACATCCCGGTGCTGGGCAACCTGTTCAAAAACAACAGCCGCTCCACCAAACGCTCTGAATTGTTGATTTTCCTGACGCCCAAGGTGGTGTCGGAGAAGGCAGCCTTGCGCTGACAGAAAGTGGCTTTTGAAATCGGTGGTTGCTTTGGTGGGCCTGCCGGGTGGCGGCAAGTCCACCGTCGGGCGGCAGTTGGCCCGGCGCCTGGGTGCGCGTTTCCTCGACGCTGACATCGTGCTGGAAGAACGGATCGGCATGCCGATCCGTGCCTATTTCGAGCAGCACGGTGAAGTCGCTTTCCGTGACCTGGAAGAGCAGGTGATCGACGAACTCACTCGGGAGGGTGGAGAGCCCTTGGTGCTGGCAACGGGCGGTGGTTCGGTCTTGAGGCCGGCCAACCGTGCTTGCCTGCACGAGCGCACCACGGTGATCTACCTGCGCTCCACGCCCGAAGAGCTGTACCGCCGTTTGCGGCACGACACCCAGCGCCCCTTGCTGCAGGTCGCAGACCCGCTGGCCAAGCTGCGTGAGCTGTACGAGCAGCGCCACCCGCTGTACGACGAGGTGGCGCACTACCGTGTGGACACGGGGCGGCCCTCGGTGTCCACCCTGGTCAACATGATCATGATGCAGATGGACATGGCCGGTTTGTTGCCGGCCATGGGGCATGACGCCGCGGTTAGCCCAGATCCAGCGCCTTGAGGTAGGCGCGGAAGCCCGCACCGATCTGCGGGTGACGCAGGGCCAGCTCGACGTTGGCCTCGAGGAAGCCTTCCTTGCTGCCGCAGTCGTAGCGCTTGCCCGCGTACTGGTAGGCGAATACCTTCTCTGAGCGAAGCAGCCCGGCGATGCCGTCGGTCAGCTGGATCTCGTTGCCCACGCCGCGGGGTTGCTGGCGGATCTGGTCGAACACCGCCGGCGTCAGGATGTAGCGGCCGGCCACGCCCAGGCGCGACGGTGCCTTCTCCGGTGCTGGCTTTTCAACGATTTGCTGCACCTCGACCAGGCGCTCACCGACGGCCACACCGGCCACGATGCCGTAGCGCTTGGTGTGCTCGGCGGGCACTTCCTGCACGGCCAGGATGGACGCCTGCAGCGTGTTGAACTGCTCGACCATCTGCGCCAGCACGGCAGGCTCGCCGACCATGAGGTCGTCGGCCAGCAGCACGGCGAAGGGCTCGCCCCGCACCAGGCGTTCGCCGCACAGTACGGCGTGGCCCAAGCCCAGGCTCTTGGGTTGGCGCACGAAGACGCACTCCATGTCGTCGGGCTTGATGGACTGAACCAGCTGCAACAGCTCATGCTTGCCCGCGAGCTCCAACTCGTGTTCGAGCTCGAAGGCCATGTCGAAGTGGTCTTCGATGGGGCGCTTGTGGCGGCCCGTCACGAAGATCATCTCGCGGATGCCGGCGGCATAGGCCTCTTCCACGGCGTACTGGATGAGGGGCTTGTCCACCACGGGCAGCATTTCCTTGGGCTGCGCCTTGGTGGCCGGCAGGAAGCGGGTGCCCAGGCCGGCCACCGGGAAGATGGCCTTGGTGATGGGGGTGTTCGGGGCAAACGACATCGGTGTCCTTGTGAACTCAGGCCAGGCGGCTGAGCTGGCCTTGCAGGCGCTCCAGCGTGGCGGAGAAGTCGGCCACACGGGCCTTTTCCTGTTCGACCACGGCAGCGGGCGCACGGGCCACGAAGCTCTCATTGCCCAGCTTGGCCTGGGCCTTGGCGATTTCGCCTTGCAGGCGGGTGATTTCCTTGCCCAGGCGGAGCTTCTCGGCTTCGACGTCGATCTCGACGTGCAAGGCCAGGCGGGCTTCGCCGTGCACGGCCACCGGGGCCATGGTGGTGGCTACGGCGAAAGCGGCTTCGTCCAGCAGTTGGACCTCGCTGAGCTTGCCCAGCGCCTGCAGGATGGGTGCGGCCTGGCGGATGAAGTCGGCGTCGCCGGTGGTGAGCAGCGGCACACGCTCGGCAGGCGACAGGCTCATCTCGCTGCGCAGGTTGCGCGCGGTGCTGACCACGGCCTTGAGCTTGGCCACCCAGGCGTCCGATTCTGCGCACACGCGGCCCAGCTCGGGCTGGGGGTAGGGCGCCAGCACGATCGTGTCGTCGCTGTCTGCGGCTTTGCGGCCGGCCACCGGTGCGACGACTTGCCACAGCTCTTCGGTGATGAAGGGCGTGATGGGGTGCAGCAGGCGCAGCACGGTTTCCAGCACGCGGATCAGGGTGCGGCGGGTGGCGCGGGCCTTGGCCTCGTTGCCCTCGGCCTTGGCGGCGTTGAGCTGCGCCTTGGCGATCTCGATGTACCAGTCGCAGTATTCGTCCCAGACGAACTGGTAGATGGCGTTGGCGACGTTGTCCAGGCGCAGGTCGGTGAAGCCTTGCTCGACGGCGGCTTCCACGCGCTGCAGCTCCGAGACGATCCATTTGTCGGCGGGGCTGAAGTTCAGGTACTCGCCCGTGACGCAGGCGCCCGGCGCGTGCTTGTCGAGGCCGCAGTCCTGGCCCTCGGTGTTCATCAGCACGAACTTGGTGGCGTTCCAGAGCTTGTTGCAGAAGTTGCGGTAGCCCTCGCAGCGCTTGGCGTCGAAGTTGATGGCGCGACCCAGGCTGGCCAGCGCAGCGAAGGTGAATCGCAGCGCGTCGGCGCCGTAGCCGGGGATGCCTTCCGGGAACTCCTTTTCGGTGTTCTTACGGACCTTGGGTGCGGTCTCGGGCTTGCGCAGGCCGGTGGTGCGCTTGTCCAGCAGCGGGCCGAGTTCGATGCCGTCGATCAGGTCGACCGGGTCCAGCACGTTGCCTTCGCTCTTGCTCATCTTCTGGCCTTGGGCGTCGCGCACCAGGCCGTGGATGTAGACGTGCTTGAAGGGCACCTTGCCGGTGAAGTGCTTGCTCATCATGATCATCCGGGCGACCCAGAAGAAGATGATGTCGTAGCCGGTGACCAGCACGGACGAGGGCAGGAACAGGTCCATCTCCTTCGTGGCTTCAGGCCAGCCCAGCGTCGAGAAGGGCACCAGCGCCGACGAGTACCAGGTGTCCAGCACGTCCTCGTCGCGGGTCAGTTCGCCCGTGTAGCCGGCCGCCGTGGCCTTGGCGCGGGCCTCGTCTTCCGAGCGGGCCACGTAGATGTCGCCATTGCTGCCGTACCAGGCCGGGATCTGGTGGCCCCACCACAGCTGGCGGCTGATGCACCAGTCCTGGATGTTGTTCATCCACTGGTTGTAGGTGTTGACCCAGTTCTCCGGCACGAACTTGACGTCGCCACTGGCCACGGCTTCGATGGCCTGGTCGGCGATGCTGACGCCTGGCTTGCCATCCTTGGACGCGCCCGGCTTCGTCATGGCCACGAACCACTGGTCCGTCAGCATGGGCTCGATCACCTGGCCGGTGCGGGCGCAGCGCGGCACCATCAGCTTGTGCTTCTTGACCTCGACCAGCTGGCCGTCGGCATCGAGCTGGGCGACGATCTTCTTGCGGGCCACGAAGCGGTCCAGGCCGACGTACTCGGCAGGGATGTCGGTGGCCTCGTGGGCGCTGACCTTGGCCTCCAAATCGAAGATGGTCAGCATGGGCAGGCTGTGGCGCAGGCCGACCTGGTAGTCGTTCGTGTCGTGGGCCGGGGTGACCTTGACGACGCCGGTGCCGAAGTCCTTGTCGACGTGCTCGTCGGCGATCACGGGCACCAGGCGGCCGGTGATGGGCAGCTTGACCTGCTTGCCGATCAGGGCGGTGTAGCGCTCGTCTTCGGGGTGCACCATGACGGCCGTGTCGCCCAGCAAGGTCTCGGGGCGGGTGGTGGCCACGACGAGGGTGTCCGCGCTGCCATCGATGGCGTAACGGATGTGCCACATCGAGCCGTCCTCTTCCTCGCTCTCGACTTCCAGGTCAGACACGGCGGACTTGAGGATCGGGTCCCAGCTCACCAGGCGCTTGCCGCGGTAGATCAGGCCTTCCTCGTGCAGGCGCACGAAGGTCTCGACCACCACCTTGGAGAGCTTCTCGTCCATGGTGAAGTATTCGTGGTCCCACGAGACCGAGTCGCCCATGCGGCGCATCTGCTGGGTGATGGTGGAGCCCGATTGCTCCTTCCACTCCCAGACGCGGGCGACGAAGTTCTTGCGGCCCAGGTCGTGGCGGGTCTTCTGGCCTTCAACGCCCTTTTCCTGCAGCTGGCGCTCCACCACGATCTGCGTGGCGATGCCGGCGTGGTCGGTGCCCGGGATCCACAGCGTGTTGTGTCCCTTCATGCGGTGGTAGCGCGTCAACGAGTCCATGATGGTCTGGTTGAAGGCGTGGCCCATGTGCAGCGTGCCCGTGACGTTGGGCGGCGGCAGCTGGATGCAGAACGAAGGCTTGGACGCGTCCAGCGTGGGCTTGTAGAGGCCGCGTTGCTCCCACAGGGGGCCGTACTTGGCTTCGATGGGGCCGGGTTCGAAAGATTTGGCGAGTTCGGTCATGGTGTGCGTGGAAGCTGCGGCCGCGGCGCCATGTGCCCGGGGGGGGGCGTGCATGGCAAAGCGCAAAGGTGGAGCCCGAGGGTGTCGCGCGTGGGCAAACCGTGATTTTAGGTCCGCGGCGGCGAGGTGCGGGCCACCGACGCAGGGTGAGCAAAACCTGAGTCAGATCAAGGATGTGCCGGATACGCCATCAGTGCCATGCCCCGGGGGCTTGGCGCGCCGTGTGGATGGGCCTAGGATGAACCCGAGGGGTGACCTGAGGCAGGTGGCCCGGGATTTTCGGACGGAGGGGGAACCATGTACGACCATTTGCTGGTGCCGGTGGACGGCAGTGAGCTGTCCCACAAGGCCATGACACACGCCATCGGCCTGGCCAAGATGCTGGGCGCATCCATCACCGGCTTCACGGCCGAGCCCCCGCTGCCGGTGCTGGTGGTGGAGCAAGCCGCGGTGGCCTACGACGTGGCCACCTTCCAGGACCACGAAAAGCGCTGCGAGGCCCATGCCCGCGAGTTGCTGCAGGCCTTCGCGGCCCAGGCCCAGGCGGCGGGCGTGCATTTCGATGGCCAGTTCGTCATCACAGACGACGTCCAGCAAGCCATCGTCGATCTGGCGCGCAAGCAGGGCTGCGACCTCATCGTCATGGCCACGCACGGCCGCCACGGTCTGGACGCCCTCATCCACGGCAGCTTGACCAAGAGCGTGCTGGCGCACAGCCAGGTGCCGCTGTTGGTGGTGCACTGAGCGGCTGCCTGTTTTTTTCTTTGACTCGAACGGAGAACACCATGAGCGATCTGAGCACAGCCCAGAAGGATCAGTTGATGAGCGACCTCAAGCGGGTGCTGGCCGATGCCGAAGCCCTGCTGCATGCCACGGCCGATGACACGGGCGAGGAGGTCACACGCCTGCGCAGCCGCGTGACGGCGACGCTGTCTCAGGCCAAGACCGGCCTGATCGAAGCGCAAGCGGCCGTGGTGGACAAGGCCAAGGTCGCCGCCAAGGCCACGGACGAGTACGTGCACGACAACCCGTGGAAGTCGATCGGCATCGCCGCGGGCGTCGGCCTGCTGGTGGGTGCGCTCATCGGACGCCGTTGATGGCGGGTGAGCCTGTGCCCGAACCCGGTGCTGGCGCCCCTCGGAATGACGCCACGGCCGGCCTGGGGGTCTCCCTGCGTCAGTTGGGCGGCACGCTGCTGGGCATCGCCCACACGCGGCTCGACCTGCTCGCCACCGAGGTCGAGGAGGAAAAGCGCCGCTTGCTGTCGGTGATGGCCTGGGGCGCTTTCGGCGTGCTGATGGCCAGCGTCAGCCTGGTCTTTCTGGCCGCGTTCGTCAGCGTGCTGTTCTGGGACACCCACCGCCTGGCGGTGCTGGGCGGCTTGGTGCTGGCCTTTGCCGCGGCCTGTGCGCTGGCCTTCTGGCAAGTGCGGATGCGCCTGCGCGAGTCGCAAGGCATGCTGCGCGAAACCCTGGCCGAGCTGGACGCCGACCGCCAGGCCCTGCACAAAGGTGCCCCATGAGCACGCGCTACCCTGACCTGGCCCTCAAGAAGCGCTTGTTGCGCACGCACAGCGCCTTGCTGCGCCACCAACTCGCCGCAGACTGGCAACAGACCGTGGCACCCGTGCAGCGCGTGGCCGATCGGGCCCGCCAGGGGGCCCACTGGCTGCGCGGCCATCCGGCCTTGGTGGCGGGCGTGGCGACGCTGGGGACGGCCTTGCTGGTCCGGCGACCCTCGGCCTTGCTGACGCTGGCCCGCCGGGCCGTGTGGCTGTGGCAGGTCTGGCAGCGCTTCCAGCCTCGCCCCCCATCCCAACCCTGAAAAAGCGATTCCCCATGGACGTGACCTTTTACGGCGCCACCGCCACCGTGACTGGCTCCAAGACCTTGGTGGAGGTGGGCGGCAAGCGCCTGCTGGTGGACTGTGGCCTCTTCCAGGGCTTCAAGACGCTGCGCGAGCGCAACTGGGCGGCCCTGCCATTCGACGCGTCCAGCCTCGACGCGGTGCTGCTGACCCATGCCCACATCGACCACAGCGGGGCCTTGCCTTTGCTGATGCGCCAGGGCTTCCAGGGACGCATCTGGACGACCGCCGCCTCGGCGGAGCTGTGCAGCATCCTTTTGCAGGACACGGCCCACCTGCAGGAGGAAGAAGCGCGCTACCGCAACCGCCACGGTGCGACCAAGCACGCGCCGGCCGAGCCGCTCTACACCGTCCAGGACGCCAAGCACAGCCTGGAGCACATGCACGCGGTGGGCCATGACGGCCTGCTGCAATTGGGCAACGGCGTGGAGGTGCAGTTCACCCCGGCCGGGCACATCCTGGGCGCCAGCAGCGTGCGCATCGCGCACGAAGGTCGCTCAGTGCTGTTCTCGGGCGATTTGGGCCGGGAGGACGACCAGGTCATGCTGCCGCCGACCACAGGGCAGGTGGCCGACTGGGTGGTGATCGAGTCCACCTACGGCGACCGCCAGCACATCGAACTGGACCCCACCGAGCAGCTGGGCGACATCGTGCGGCGCACGGCCGCGCGCGGCGGTGTGGTCATCATCCCGGCCTTTGCCGTGGGGCGCACGCAGGGGCTGCTGTACGCGCTCTACCGCCTCAAGCAGGCGCGGGCCATCCCCGACCTGCCCATCGTGCTGGACAGCCCCATGGGCATCGCGGCCACGGGGCTGTACCACCGCCACAACGACCTGCACCGCCTCACCGACGAGGAGTGCGAGGGCATCCAGCACATGACGCGCTTCGTGCGCGATGTGGAAGAGTCCAAGGCGCTGATGCGCCAGCGCTACCCCATGGTCATCATCGCGGGCAGTGGCATGGTCACGGGCGGGCGGGTGCTGCACCACCTCGCCAACTACGGGCCGCACACGCGCAACTCGGTCGTGCTCAGCGGCTTCCAGGCGGGGGGCACGCGGGGTGCGTCGCTGGCCGAAGGCGCGAAGTCGGTCAAGCTGTTCGGTGAGTACGTGAGCATCCGCGCCGAGGTGTGCCAGATCGAAGGGCTGTCGGCCCACGCCGACCAGGCCGGTTTGCTGGCCTGGTTGAAGGCGCTGGGCAAGGTGCCGCAGCAGGTGTTCGTCAACCATGGCGAGCCGCAGGCCGCCGACACCTTGCGCTTGCGCATCACCGAGCAACTGGGCTGGAAAGCCCGCGTGCCGGATTACCGCGAGACTTTCCGCTTGGCTTGATCGCTCTACCGGGGCCCTGCTGGGGCGCTTCGGCGGGGCTCAGCGCTTCATGAAGAAGTCGCCGATGAGCTCGGTGGCCGAAATGGCGTTGGAGCCTTGCGCACCGCCCAACGGCTTGCGCCCGCCGGGCCAGCTGTGCCCGCCGGTCTCGGTCACGCAGAGCTTGACCTGCGCGCCGCCACGGCAGCCACTGTAGGCCTCGCAGTGGGCGTCGGCCACTTCCAGCACGCGCTTGGGTTCGGGCTGGCAGCCGTTGAGTGCGGCCCACTTGGCCATGTTCTTGGGCACCGAGACGAAGTCGGTCATCTGCGTGGCCTGGCTGCCCGCACCGCCGTTGAAGAGCACGCGGTCGTCGTCGCGCGCATGGATGTGCAGCACCGACACCGGCCGCGAGGGCGTGCAGCTCAGGGTGTTGTCGGTGCCGGCCACGGCCGCGATGGCGGTGAAGCTGTCGGCCATCTCGCAGGCCAGGCGGTAGGACATCATCCCGCCATTGGAGATGCCATCGGCGAACACCCGGGCCGGGTCCACGTTGAGCTGCTGCTTGAGCTGGGCCAGCAGGGCCCGCACGAAGCCGACGTCGTCGATGTTCTTGTCGCGCGCGGCGCCGCAGCAGGCACCGGCGTTCCAGGTGGCCAGCTTGCCGCCGGGCAGCCGGCTGTACCCGTTGGGAAAGGCCACGACGTAGCCCAACTGGTCGGCCTGGCTGATCTGGCCGTAGTAGCGGTCGTTGGCCTGGATGGCCATGTTGCCACCGCCGCCGTGGAAGGCCAGCACCAGGGCCGTGGCTTGTTCAGGCCGGTAGCTGGGCGGCACGTGCACGCGGTAGTGGCGGGTCAGGCCGCCATGCTGCAGGGTGAAGTCCTGGTCGCCGGGCGCGGTGATGCGGGCGACGGCGTCCGGCGCCGTGTCACCGCTTGGGAGAAGGTCGCGCAGGCGCGCTTGCGCGGGCACCATCGGCACGGCGAGCACCGCGGCCAAGCCCAGTGCGCCCAGCCACGCGAGGCCCGAACGTGTCGCTGTGTGCAGCGTGCTCATGTGCTGCTCCCTTGTGTGGATTTGCCCAGCAACGCGCGCATGTCGTCGGCCGCCGGCACCAGGGCCAGCGACGCCAGCAGCAGGGCCAGGGGCAGGGTCATGGCGTAGCCCAGGTGTTTGAAGCCCAGTGCACCGATCAGGCCGCCGAGGAAAAAAGCACCGACCAGCGCGCTGAGCATGCCCAAGCGGCCCAGGTTCACCCGCACCGGTGGGCTCACCGATTCGGGCATGCGGTTCCAGTAAAACAGCTTGCCCAGCTCGATGCCGATGTCCGTGACCATGCCCGTGAGGTGGGTGGTGCGGATTTCCGAGTTTGAGATCTTGGTGATGACGGCGTTTTGCAGGCCCATCATGAAGCACAGCACCACCACCGTGGCGGGCACGAAGTCCTCGCCGATCTCGGCCAGCTGCGAGCCCATCAGGCCGAACATCAGCATCCACAGCGCTTCGAGCAGCAAGGGCAGGGCGTACTGGCTGTGCAGGCTGTGGCGACGCGCCAGGTTGACCAGCACTGCCGTGGTGGCCGCACCCAGGATGAAGGACACCAGCCCGCCGAGCGCGCTCAGCACCAGGGGCGTGTTGCCCAGCACGATGTCATCGGCCATCGATGACACCAGGCCCGTCATGTGCGAGGTGTACTGCCGCACCGCCAGGAAAGCGCCCGCGTTCGTGGCACCTGCCACGAACGCCAGGGCGATGCCCAGGTGCCGGTTGGCGTCCGGCGTGCGTTCCCGACCGATGAGTCTGCGTGCGTACTGAAACAGCATGTGCCATTGTCGCGCAAGCCAGCCTCAGCGGCAGGCCTGACACGGCCACGTCAGGGTTTGTCGGCGGGCTCGCTGGGGCCGGCTTTGTCGCCCTGCTCGCTGCGCGCCAGGAGCTGCGGCACGAAGCGTTCCGAGAACCCTGCCACGAAGGACCAGAACAGCAGCTTGGCGACGTCCTGGCCCGAGGTCGGGTAGGTCTGGCTCAGGAAGCGGATGACGTCGTCGCGCGTGGGCAGCGGCTCGGTGAAGGGCGGGATGGCGAAGTGCGGGAACAGCGGGCCTTTGACGATCTCGCTGAGCAGCCCCACGTACAGCACCAGCGAAAAGATGCCACCGTAGATGGGCACCAGCAGGATCTGGAACCACGACCGCGACAGCAAGGCCAACTCCTCGTCGCCCAGCTTCTTGAGCCGCTGCTGGATGCTGACAAAGCCGCCCAGCAGGCCGCAGCCGAAGCACACCCACGAAATCATGAAGCGCTGGTGCCAGAACAGCGTCAGGCCAAACACCGCGACGACACCGGCCAGGGCCGTGGCCGTCATCAAAATCAGCCGCTTCGTGACGGTGTGCAGCATGGCGGTGCGGGTGCTCATGGCGGTCCTCCGGTTTGTTTGGGAGACATCATGCAGCAAGCCCCGCGGCGCATGAAGGCCGCACCGCCTCACCCCCGTGAACGGGCTGCCGGTCCCTACAATCCAGGCCATGCCCTTTTCAGACCATTCCGCGCGCCCCGCTGTGCCATCGGTGCCGTCCGCTGCCTTTTCGTCGCCCCTGCTGGCCGGCCTCAACCCGGAGCAGCTCGCCGCCGTCACCGCGCCACCGGGCCCGTCGCTGATCCTGGCGGGCGCCGGCTCGGGCAAGACGCGCGTGCTGACCACCCGCATCGCCTGGCTGATGCAGACGGGGCAGGTCTCCCCGGCGGGCATCATGGCCGTGACCTTCACCAACAAGGCCGCGAAAGAAATGCAGGCGCGACTGTCGGCCATGCTGCCGGTGAACACGCGTGCGATGTGGATCGGCACCTTCCACGGTCTGTGCAACCGCTTCCTGCGCGCGCACGCCAAGATCGCCGGCCTGCCGCAGGCCTTCCAGATCCTGGACACCTCGGACCAGCTCTCCGCCGTCAAACGCGTCATCAAGGCGCTGAAGTTCGACGAGGAAAAGTGCATCCCCAAGGCCACCAGCTACTTCATCGCCAACGCCAAAGATGCCGGCCAGCGCCCGCAGGACCTCCAGCCGCGTGACGAGCTCGGCCGCATGCAGCTGGCCGTCTACCAGGCCTACGAAGACCAGTGCCAGCGCGAAGGCGTGGTGGATTTCGCCGAGCTGATGCTGCGCACCTACGAGATCATGCGCGACCACCCCGAGGTCCGCGAGCACTACCAGCGCCGCTTCAAGCACATCCTGGTCGACGAGTTCCAGGACACCAACCGCCTGCAGTACCTCTGGCTCAAGGCCTTCGCCGGCAGCCCGGGCGTCACCGGCACCAGCGTGTTCGCCGTGGGCGACGACGACCAGAGCATCTACGCCTTCCGTGGTGCCCAGGTCGGCAACATGGCCGATTTCGAGCGTGAGTTCCGCGTGCCCCACGTCATCAAGCTGGAGCAGAACTACCGCAGCCACGGTCACATCCTCGATGCCGCCAACACCCTCATCGCGCAGAACAGCAAGCGCCTGGGCAAGAACCTGCGCACCGATGCCGGCCTGGGCGAGCCCATCCGCGTGCACGAGGCGGCCAGCGATTTCGCCGAAGCGCAATGGATGCTCGATGAAATCCGCCAGGTCAAGCGCGAAGGGCATCCGCTGCACGAAGTGGCCGTGCTCTACCGCAGCAACGCGCAGTCGCGGGTGATCGAGTCGGCGCTGTTCAATGCTGGTGTGCCCTACAAGGTCTATGGTGGCTTGCGCTTCTTCGAGCGCGCCGAAGTCAAGCATGCGCTGGCTTACCTGCGCCTGATCGAGAACCCCAGCGACGACACCAGCTTCCTGCGCGTGGTGAACTTCCCCGCGCGCGGCATCGGTGCGCGCAGCATCGAGCAATTGCAAGATGCCGCCCGCGCCAGTGGCCGTAGCCTGGGGCAAAGCGTCACCGCCGTGCCTGGCAAGGCCGGCACCAACCTGCAGGCCTTCATGGCCTTGATCGACACCATGCGCGAGGCCATCCGGGGTCTGACGCTGCGCGACATCATCGAGCATGCGGTCGAGGCCTCGGGCCTGGCCGAGCACTACCGCGCCGAAAAGGACGGCCAGGAGCGCGTGGAGAACCTGGCCGAACTGGTCAACGCCGCCGAGGCCTTCGTCACCCAGGAAGGCTTCGGCAAGGACGCCGTCGCGCTGCCTGTCGATGAGCCTGCCGGCACCATCGCCGCGGGCTTGCCGGCCGCCGTGGCCGCCGTCGAGCTGCAGCCGGACGCCGAGACGGGCGAGATCATCTCGCCGCTGCTGGCCTTCCTGACGCACGCCTCCCTGGAGGCCGGCGACAACCAGGCCCAGGCGGGCCAGGACGCCGTCCAGCTCATGACCATCCACGCCGCCAAGGGCCTGGAGTTCCACCACGTCTTCCTCACCGGTCTGGAAGAGGGCCTGTTCCCGCACGAGAACTCGATGAGCGACACCGACGGCCTCGAAGAAGAGCGTCGTCTGATGTATGTGGCCATCACGCGGGCACGCCAGCGCCTCTACATCAGCTTCAGCCAGACGCGCATGCTGCATGGCCAGACGCGCTACAACGTCAAGAGCCGCTTCCTCGACGAGCTGCCCGAAGACGCGCTCAAGTGGCTGACGCCACGCAACCAGGGCTTCGGTTCGGGCTTCGAAAAGCCTTACCGTGACGCCTGGGCCAGCGGCAAGGGCATGGGCTCGATGGTGGGTGCCGGGGCTCAGCCCTTCCGCCAGGCGCCCGCCTGGGGCGGTGGCAAGCGTGGCGAGGACAACTTCAAGGACCTCACCGCGCCCATCCCCAAAGCCATGGCCGAGTCCAAAACAGCCGGCGGCTTCCGCGTGGGCCAGAGCGTCTTCCACAACAAGTTCGGCGAGGGCGTGGTGCTGACGCTGGAGGGCAACGGCTCCGAGGCCCGCGTGCAGGTCAACTTCGGCCGCCACGGCACCAAGTGGCTGATGCTGAGCGTGGCCAAGCTCACGCCCATCGAGTGAACGGTCTGTGGATGGCGGCATGGGTGATTGAGCGCATGCAAGGCCGCCATAGGCGCAAATGCCACAAGCCTGCGGCCATCGGCGCCTGCCCGCGCTAAAGTCCTTCCCAAGGCGTCCAGCCCCACCATTGCCCACCGCGTCAGGAGATCCGCACCATGGCCAAGAACGAGAAGAAACCCGCCGACAAAGCTGCAGACAAAGCCGCCGTCAAGCCTGTCGGCAAGACCGCCGCCAAGCCCGCCAGCAAATCTGCTGCCAAGCCGGCCACGAAGCCGGTCCACAAGGGCGCCGCCATCGACATCGGCATCGCCGCCAGCGACCGCGCGGCCATCGCCAAGGGCCTCAATGGCTTGCTGGCCGACACCTTCACGCTCTACCTGACCACGCACAACTTCCACTGGAACGTGACGGGTCCGATGTTCAACACCCTGCACACCATGTTCATGGCGCAGTACACCGAACTGTGGAACGCGGTGGACCCCATCGCCGAGCGCGTGCGCGCCCTGGGCTACCCGGCCATCGGCTCCTTCGCCGACTTTGCCAAAGCCGGCACGCTGCCCGATGCACCCGCGCAGCCGCCCAAGGCCAAGGAGATGATCCGCATCCTGGTGACTGGTCACGAGGCCGTGGCCCGCACCGCGCGTGCCCTGTTCCCGCTGGTCGATGAGGCCTCTGACGAGCCTTCGGCCGACCTCCTCACCCAGCGCCTGGACGTGCACGAGAAGGCCGCCTGGATGCTGCGTTCGCTGCTGGAAGAGTGAGGCTGACGCCGCCTCAGCCGCGTGATCCGATGGCCCCGCGGAGGAGTCGCTTGAGCTTGACCAAGTTGGCAATGATGCGTTTGTGACCCGCCTGCCAATGACCTTGGCAGGTGCGCGCCAGCCCGAACACGCGGGTCTGAAAGGCCGGCAGCCTGACGATGGGTTCGGTGAGCACCGAGTAATGCACGGCGCTGAGCTTGAAGTGATCGCCTTGACCTTCGTAGAAGCTGTAGCGCAGGCCACCCTCCCGCTCCACGTCGAGGAAGCGATGGGGATGCTGGTCCCTGATGGCGTGGATGGCCTGGGAGTACGCGATCGGGCCTGTGACGTGCAGCACCCCCTGGCGACCGAACCTCGCCGGCACCGGGCCGTACGACACGATGTTGCGCAACACCCGTTCGCACACGGCGCGCAGGTAGGGGTGGCCTGGTGATGCTGCCACGAACCATTGCTGGTATTCCCCGCCGCTGATGTGGCGGACGCCGGCGTGCAGTCCCCAGTCCGAGTACTTGGCGTCGGGGCCGTTGTCCCACTGCGACAGGATGAACCTGTCGGAGGCGCGAATCCACTGGTCGAGCGACATCGTGGTGGTGCTCTTGAGGTCGAGGTACAGACCGCCCAGGCGGAACACGCACAGGTAGCGGAAAAGGTCCGCCCTGGCCGCGCCGTAGCGGGTGTTGAGCGCACGGTAGATGCCGAGCACATGGGGGCCGAATTGCTCTCCCAGAAAGGCCTCGATGTCCGCGTCGTCGTACACCGTCAGGCGCCAGTCGGGGTTCTGTGCCTGGATGTGCTTGAAGTTCGCCAGCACATCGCCTTCGAGCACTCTGCTGCGCGCCGTCATGTGCACCTGCTTCGGCATGGCGGTGTCCTCGAAGCGCACCGCGTCCAATTCACGCAGGGCCCCCTGCAGCATCGAATGTTTCATGGCGTGACGGGTTTGCGCAAGCTGACCCAAGACAGGAGTCGGCCCAGGTGCCTGCTGTTCTGGCTCAGCATGGCGAGGTCGCTGTCTTCCCATGCGCCGAGGTTGATGGACAGGACCAGGTAGGTCAGGCCGAACACCAGACAGGCGAGGATGGACAGCACGATGTGCCCTCCGGCAGGCAGCGCCCAGGTCAGCAAGGCGAACGGGATGCCCGCGGACAGCCACTGCAGCAAAACCTTGCGCAATGGGAAGCGGATGTGCAGCACCAGGTGCGCCGAGGCGGCGACGATCACGTACGTGCTCACGTTGCCGACAAACACCGACATCAAGGCGCCTTCGTACCCTTTCCAGGGAATGAAGGCGAACGAGGTCACCAGTGAGATGGCCGATGACAGGAAGATGAACAGCATCCGGGCTCGGTGGCTGTCGGTGGCGATGAACACGGCCGAATACGCAGCGTTGGGCAACAGGATGCCCCCGACCAGGGCCATGATGCGGAGGGCGGGGATGGCCTCCCGGTAGGCCTCTCCGTAGAGCAGGGTGATCAGTGGCTCGGACATCAGGTAAGAGCCGGCGGCAACGATGATGCCCACGCACTGGTAGAAGCGGACCGATCCGGCGAAGATTTCCTGGACCCGCTCGCGCCCGCCCTCGGCGCCGGCCCGCGCAATGAAGGGCAGCAGCATCGATGAAAAACCGGTGGACAGCAAGTCCAGCCCTGCTTTGGCCAGGGACGAGGCCACGTTGTAGTACGCGATGGAGGCCGGCAGCGCGTACAGGCCCAACAGGTAGGTGTCGACCGACTTGGTGGACAGCAGCCCGACCAGCGTGAAGGCCACGTTCCAGGCCAGCGCGCGCCAGACCTTGCCTTTGAGGTCGGAGGGCAGCTCGCCCGATTGCGGCACCAGGGCGTGCTTGCGCATCAGCAGGCGGGCCAGCAGCGGGTGGGCCAGCGATGCCAGCAGGAACAGCATCAGGTAGGCGTCCAGGCCTTGGTGGCACAGGTAGAGCACCGCGCTGATGGCCGTGCTCGTCAGGCCGACGATGCTGGTGCTCACGGCCTCGGTGTAGAAGATCGCGTAGCCCTTCGAGGCCGAGATGTCGAACATGTAGATCGACTTCAAGGTGGCGCAGGTGATCGCAAATGCCAAGTACAGGTGAAGCCTGCTGGCGATGTCGCGGGGGTAGGTGCCGGGGAACAGCAGCGTCAGGGCGAGTGCGCCGGCCATCAGGACCATGGCGACCCACAGCAAACGGCGCATCCAGGCAAACAAGGCGCTCGCCTGGGCCGTGTTCTTGGCCCCCATGGCTTCGGAAATGAAGCGGATGGTGGTGACGTTCAGGCCGCCCGTGGTCAGGCCCACCGCCATGGCCACCATCCAGATCAGGTAGGAGTAGACGCCGTAGGCCTCAGGCCCCAACCCGCGCGTGATGAAAATGCTGTTGACGAAGCCGGTCACGAACGCGACGTAGCTGGACCCCGTCATCCATTTCGCTGCGCTGTAGGCTGTTTGTTGACCGCGATGAGCTTGCATGTCCGGCATCATCGGCGATGCCGAGTCAGGTGGCGCGTGTCGTGTCCCGCTGACTCCGGGGGGATGCCACACGTTTGCGTGTGTGCCGTGAAGATGTTCATGGCTTCACACCAAGCCGTTGCGGATGGCGTACACCGTGAGCTCGGAGTTGTTGGTCAGCCCGAGCTTTTCCAGCACCCGGGCGCGGTAGACACTCACGGTCTTGGGGCTGAGCAGCAGTTGCTCGGCGATGTCCGAGAGGCGCTTGCCCGAGGCGATCATCACCAGCGTCTGCAACTCGCGGTCCGAGAGCTTCTGGTGCGCGTCTTCCTGGGCGGGGGTGGTCAGGTTGTCCACCAGCATCTGCGCCATCTCGGGCGTGACGTACTTGCGGCCCTGCGAAACGGTGCGCACCGCCGCCACGATCTGGGCGGCATCGCTGCCCTTGTTCAGGTAGCCGCTGGCGCCGGCCTTGAGCGCACGCATGGCGTACTGGTCTTCGGGGTACATCGAGACCACCAGCACCTTGACCGGGTTGCCCTCTTCCTTGAGCACGTGCAGCACGTCCAGGCCGCTGCGGCCGGGCAGGTTGATGTCCAGCACCAGCACGTCGCAGGACTGGTCGCGGAACAGGGCGCGCAACTCGCCATAGTCTGCGGCTTCGCCCACCACGTCGATGTCGGCCGCATCGGCCAGCGTGTCGCGGATGCCCCGGCGGATGAGGGCGTGGTCGTCGCAGAGGATGACTTTGATCATAGTTTGCCCCAGGCGGTCGGGTCGTCAGGGTCGTCGTGGTCGATGCTGGCGACATCACCGTCCAGCCCGGGCAGCAGGCGGTCGATGAAGCCGTTCTCGGGGCCTGAGAGAGGAACCGACAGGATCAGCGTGGTGCCGCCGGGCTTGCTGCTGATGTCCACCCAGCCACCCACCGTCTCCGCGCGTTCGTGCAGGCCGCGGATGCCGAAGGACCGGGCCTTGGCCAAGTCTTCCCCATTCAGGCCTCGGCCATTGTCGGTCACTTCGATGGACAGAACGCCGCCTGCCTGAGACACATCGACGCTGACCTTGGTGGCCTGTGCGTGTTTGGAGACATTCGTCAGCGCTTCCTGGGCGAAACGGTAGGCCACCAGGGGCACGCCGGGGGCCAGTTGCATCGATTCGTGGCTGGTGCGGAAGGTGGCCTCCAGGCCGGTGCGCTTGCCGAAGCGGTCGGTCATCCACTGCAGCGCGGCCACCAGGCCTTGCTCCAGGATGGCCGGGCGCAGGTTGTGCATGACACGCTGGCTGGCCTCGTGGGCGTGGTTGACCGACTCCAGCGCCTGCGCCACGCGCTCGGCGATTTCGGGCGAGGGCGCATGGCGGGCCATCCAGGCCAGATCGAACTTGACGGCCGTGAGTGCGCCACCCACGTCGTCGTGGATCTCGCGGGCGATGGCCGCGCGCTCCTGCTCGATGCTGGTCTGCAAGTGCTGGGCGAGTTCGCGCAGCTGCTGGCGCGAGCGGGTGAGGGCGTGGTCGGCACGCTGCTTGGCGATGCGGGTGCGGTTGGCCTCGATGGCCAGCAGGGCCGCGGGGGCCAGGCGGGTCAGGTTGCTTTTGAGCAGGTAGTCGTTGGCGCCGTTGCGCATGGCCTGCACGGCGATGTCTTCGCCGATTTCGCCAGACACCAGGATGAAGGGCACCAGCTTGCCCAGCGAGCGCACCTTGTCGAGCGCGGCCAGTCCGGAGTAGCCGGGCAGGTTGTAGTCGGAGAGGATGAGGTCCCAATCGTCGGCCAGGGCCTCGATGAGGGTGGACTCGGTTTCGACGCGGTGGATGTCGGCCTCGATGCCACCGCGCATCAGGTGGGCCGCGACCAGGGCGTGGTCACCCTCGTTGTCTTCCAGGTGCAGCACCCGCAAGCGCACAGGTTGCTGGCCCGGTTGCAGCCCGTTGGGGCTCACCAGGGGCGGTGGGGATGAGAACTCCGGCACAGGCAAGCTTCGATCCTTCGATTTACGCCCAGTTTCGCCACGTCATTGCGGGCACCTTGGGGCGGGGAATGTGAAAAATTCTACCAACCGGCCGAAGCGCGTGATCCGATTATGCAAAGCCCTCAGGATCGCTGGAAACCTGCCGACAACCCGATGTACCCGGTCGCTCTGACGACCCCCGACATTAACCCTGGTTGAGTGGAGCCACGATGAGCCACGACGACAACGTCGCGTCCCAGCCCCCCGAGATGTCTTTGCTGCTGGCAGCCGGCCTTCAGGACCACCTGATGACGGCCAGCAACGACCTCGAGCGGCTGCAGCGCCTGCTGGACGACGCCTGCCTGGCCCTCATGGAAGGCTTTCACGATTCTGCCGGTCAGCTCGGCTCCGTGATCGACCAGGGCCACGAAATCACGCCGCACCTGAACGAGGTGCGTCAAACGCTGTTCAAGGCGGTCACGGCCCTGCAGTTCCAGGACATGGCCACGCAGTTGATCGCCCACACCAACAAACGCCTGCGCAACTGCGCCGACCAGATCGCCCGAGACGCCCTCGGTGACGACGATCCGGACGGCGCCGCTGTGGTCGAGGAGGGGCCGCTCAAGCCCAACCCCGTCACGCAGGACGAGATGGACGCCGGTTCGGTGGAATTGTTCTGAACCGTGGCTAAAGATTCCATCCCGTCTGCCGAAATCCGAAAAAGTTGCAAAGTCAGTCAAGTTGATTTGACCCTGCCTGCCCACACGCAAAGTTCATCAAGTACCGGAGAGCGCCATGCACTCGATTCTTGCCGTTGACGATTCCGCATCCATGCGTCAGATGGTTTCCTTCACCCTCAAAAGCGCTGGCTACAACGTGGTCGAAGCGGTGGATGGCCAGGACGCCTACGAAAAGGCACAGGGTCGCAGTTTCGATCTGGTGTTGACCGACCAGAACATGCCCCGCATGGACGGCATCAGCCTGACCAAGAAGCTGCGCGAATCTCCCCAGTTCAAGACAACGCCGATCCTGATGTTGACCACCGAGTCCAGCGATCAGATGAAGCAGGCAGGCCGCGCCGCGGGCGCGACCGGCTGGCTGGTCAAGCCCTTCGACCCCACCAAGCTGATCGAAGTCATTCAGAAGGTGATCCGCTGACCTCAGGGATCCGCTGACGGGCCGGCGCACGTGCCCGCAAGCATCGCCACGAACATCTGGAGCCAGACATGGCAGACACGAGCACCGACAACAGCACATCTTCGGCAGGGATCGACCTCAGCCAGTTCTACCAAGTCTTCTTCGAAGAGGCGGGCGAGAACCTGGAGAACATGGAACAGCTCCTGCTGGAGCTGGACATCGAGGCCGCCGACGACGAAGAACTCAACGCCATCTTCCGCTGCGCTCACTCCATCAAGGGGGGCGCAGCGACGTTTGGTTTTTCCGATGTGGCCGAGCTGACCCACCAGATGGAAACGCTGCTGGACAAGCTGCGCCGCCATGAGCTGGCGCCCACCGCGCCGATGGTGGACGTGCTGCTGCAGTCGGGCGATGCGCTCAAGGCCATGCTGGGCCGCCACCAAGGCTCCGGCGGCGCGGTGGTGGACACCTCCGAGCTGCTGGTCAACATCCGCGCCATGTCTGCTGGCGAAGCCCCGGTGGTCCAGGCTGCGCCTGTGGCCGCCACTGTCAAAGCCGTGTCGGTCGCAGCCCCCGTTGCGACCCAGGCCACGACAGCTGCTGCCGCTGCGACCTCCGGCCAGCGCACCGTCGAGTTGCGCGTCGGCCCGCTGAGCGACCCTGCCCAGGCCGACAACCTCGTCGACCTGTTCAAGGAAATCACCGACCTGGGCACCATCGAGCCGCTGGCCGACGATGCCTCGCTGGCCGGCATTCGCCGCTTCCAGGTCAGCACCGCTGCCGCCGAGTCCGAGCTGCTGGACCTGTTCACCTTCCACGTGGCACGTGAGCAAGTGGCCTTCGTTGCCCTGGGCGACGCACCGGCCGCCGCGAGCGCGCCTGCCGACCCTGGCTACGGTTTCTTCGATGCGCCGGAAGCCGCCGTGACGGCGGGCGCCGAGCCCCAGGAGAAGGGCTATGGCTTCTTCGACAACGCACCTGGCGCACCTGACAAGGCCCCTGCCGCCGCAGAGCCTGCTGCGCTCAAGCCCGTGGTTGCTGCGGTCAAGCCCGTGGCGCCCAAGGCCGACAAGCCTGCCGCTGCCCTGGAGGCATCGACCATCCGCGTGTCGGTGGAGAAGGTGGACCAGCTCATCAACCTGGTCGGCGAGCTCGTCATCACCCAGGCCATGCTGGCGCAGAACAGCCGTGGCCTCGACCCGGTCGTCTACCAGCAACTGGTCACCGGCCTGACCGACCTGGACCGCAACACCCGCGACCTGCAAGAAGCGGTGATGTCGATCCGGATGATTCCGATGTCGACGGTGTTCAGCCGCTTCCCGCGCATGCTGCGCGACCTGGCCAACAAGCTGGGCAAGAAGGTCGAGCTGGTCACTCAGGGTGAAGCCACCGAGCTGGACAAGGGCCTGGTCGAGAAGATCACCGACCCGCTGACCCACCTGGTGCGCAACTCCTGCGACCACGGCATCGAGATGCCGTCCGACCGCCTGGCCGCTGGCAAGCCCGAAGTGGGCACCATCACCTTGGCAGCCTCCCACCAGGGCGGCTCCATCGTGATCGAGGTGCGCGACGACGGCAAGGGCCTGTCGCGCGAGAAGCTGCTCAAGAAGGCCCGCGAGAAGGGCATCGACGCCCCGGACTCCATGACCGACCCGGAAGTCTGGAGCCTGATCTTTGCGCCGGGCTTCTCCACGGCCGACGAGGTCACCGACGTGTCCGGCCGCGGTGTCGGCATGGACGTGGTCAAGAAGAACATCACCTCGCTGGGTGGCACGGTCGAGATCGACTCGGCCGAAGGCTACGGCATGCGCGTGGCGGTTCGCCTGCCACTGACCCTGGCCATCATGGACGGCATGAGCGTGGGTGTGGGCGAAGAGGTCTACATCCTGCCGCTGTCCTCGGTGGTCGAGAGCTTCCAGGTCAGCACCGAGATGATCAAGACCGTGGGTGGCTCGGGCCGCGTGGTCGAGGTCCGCGACGAGTACATGCCCGTCATCGAACTGGAGCGCGTCTTCAACGTGCCTCGCTTCGACTGGGAGCACAACAGCGGGATCATGGTCGTCGTCGAAGCCGAGAGCGGCCGTGTGGCCCTGCTGGTCGACGAGCTGCTGGGTCAGCAACAGGTGGTGGTCAAGAACCTGGAGACCAACTACCGCAAGGTCAACGATGTGTCGGGCGCCACCATCATGGGTGACGGCCGTGTGGCACTCATCCTGGACGTGGGCAGCCTGGTGCGTCGCTCGCGCCACTGACACGGCCACTGAGCACGCCACGCAACAAGAGGAGCAGCCAAATGGGCATGATGGAAAAACTGGACGTGCAATCTGAGTTGGCACGTGAGTACCTGACCTTCCGGCTCGGTGACGAGGAATACGGCATCGACATCCTGAAGGTGCAGGAGATCCGCGGTTACGAGAATCCGACCCGCATCGCCAACGCGCCGCACTTTCTCAAAGGTGTGGTCAACCTGCGCGGCACCATCGTCCCCATCGTGGACCTGCGCCTGCGCTTCGGTTGCAGCTCGTCCGAGTACAACGCCTTCACGGTCACCATCGTGCTGCACATTGGCCAGCGCACCATCGGCACGGTGGTGGACTCGGTCAGCGACGTGATGGAGATCCCGGTCGAGGCCGTGCGCCCCGCCCCGGAGATGAGCTCGGCCATCGACGCCACCTACATCCGCGGCCTGGCCCAGGTGGGTGAGCGCATGGTCATCCTGCTCGACATCGAAAGCATGTTGATGAGCCAGGACATGGGCCTGATCGACTGACAACTGACAACTGACAACGGGCTGCCCGGGCAGCCGCACCGCGGCCGTGAGCGGGGTCACTCTTGCACGGCATCTTTTTTGCACGAGGACACCCACATGAAGCACACCGCTCGCATCGCCGTCCTGGCCCTGACGGCCAGCCTCACCACCCTCGGCACGGCCTGGGCTGCCGAAGGTGGCGCCACCAAGGACGACGCCGTCACCATGGTGAAAAAAGGCACGGCCTACGTGAAGTCGGCCGGCAAGGACAAGGCCTACGCCGAGTTCAGCGACAAGGCCAGCCCCGCTTGGCACAAGAGCGACCTCTACCTCGTCGTGTACGCCCTGGATGGCACCGTGCACGCCCATGGCGCCAACGCCAAGATGGTGGGCAAGAACCTCATCGACCTCAAGGACATCGACGGCAAGCCCTTCGTCAAGGAGCGCGTCGAGATGGCCAAGACACACGCCAGCTTCTGGCAGGACTACAAGTTCACCAACCCCGAGAACAAGAAGATCGAGCCCAAGAGCATGTACTGCGAAAAGCTCGATGACACGGTGGTGTGCGGCGGCATCTACAAGTGACCCGCAGGTGACGAAGACGGGCCCCCACGGGCCCGTTGGTCCAAGGAGACGACAACATGAATTTGCGCACGACACTGATGGCCGCGCCCACCGCGGTCAGCCTGGTGCTGTTGGCCAGCCTGGTGGCCGTGCTGATGGCGATGAGCCGCTACGAGTCCAGCGTGTCTGCCACGCACGCACAGGGGGCTGCCCATCAGGACACCGTCTCAGCCGCGCGGCAGCGCCTGTCTGAAGCCCACGCCGGGCTGTACCGCACGATCACCGTGATCGGCTCGATGAGCGACGCGGACATCACCGCATTCCGCGCCAGGCTGACCGATCTGGGCAAGGCCAGCCGCGCGTCGGTCGGTCAGGTGCTGTCGGGCAGCGACGCCAACACCGATGTCGCCAAGGCCTTTGATACGAGCCTGGGCAGCTTCCTCAAGAGCGCAGACACGGCCGTGGACCTGTCCTCCATCGATCCCAACACGGGCATCGCGGCCCTGCAATCGGCCGATGCCGACCACAAGGCCATGATGGCCTCGCTGGACGCCCTGCTCAAGCAGGTGGAGGCCGACGCCGAGGCCGACCTGGGCGAACTGCGCCATGGGTTGATGGTGCAGGAGGTGGTGATCGGCGTCGTCGGTCTGCTGGTTTGCGTGGGCGCCTTCGGCTTTGCCTGGGCCATGCAAAAACGCATCCTGCAGGACGTGCACCTCGCCCTGGACGCAGCCAACCACGTGGCCGATGGCCGCTTCGACGTGGACCTGCGCAGCCAGCGTGACGACGAGATCGGGCAGCTGCTGGGCGCACTGGCGCGCATGACGCACGAGCTGTCCTCGTCGATCCAGACCGTGCAACGCGCGGCGCAGTCCATCGAAACCGCTTCCAGCGAAATCGCCGCCGGCAACCAGGACCTCAGCCAGCGCACCGAGACCACGGCCTCCAGCCTGCAGGAAACCGCGTCCTCCATGGACCAGCTCACCGGCACCGTGCGCCAGACCGCCGAGTCCGCGCGCTCGGCCAACAGCCTGGCCACCGATGCCACCGCGGCAGCCCGCCATGGTGGCGAGGTGATGCAGCAGGTCGTGAGCAACATGACCGAGATCGACACCGCCTCGCGCAAGATCAACGAGATCATCAGCGTCATCGATGGCATCGCGTTCCAGACCAACATCCTGGCGCTGAACGCCGCGGTGGAAGCGGCCCGGGCCGGCGAACAGGGCCGCGGTTTCGCGGTCGTGGCCGGCGAGGTGCGCTCGCTGGCGAAGCGCAGCGCGGATGCCGCCCGCGAAATCAAGACCTTGATCAGCAGCTCGACCGAGCGGGTCGAGGCCGGTTCGCGCCTGGTGCAGGAGGCCGGTGCCTCCATGCAGGGCATCGTGACCGGGGTGGAGCACGTCACCCAGATCATCCGCGAGATCACGCAGGCGGCCGATCAGGAATCCGAAGGCATCGGCCACGTCAGCCAGGCGGTGACCCGCCTGGACCAGATGACGCAGCAAAACGCCGCCCTGGTGGAGCAGTCGGCTGCAGCGGCCGAGAGCCTCAAGGACCAGGCCGAGACCCTGGCCACGGTGGTGGGGCGCTTCCGCTTGCGGGCTTGAGCTGCCTGCTCGGCGTCAGGCCGCCGCCTTGGGGTTGCGGTAGACGTCGACCAGGTCGCCCTGTGCGCCGAACAGGCGCTCGCGCCAGGCCGCTTCGAGTGCCTGCGTCTCCTGCTGGCTGGGGTGGAACTTGCGGCGCCAGAAGGTGGGCATGTGGCGCAGCACCTCGCTGATGAGGGCGCCGCGCCCGAACAGGGCCCTCAGGCCCCGGCGGTTCTCTTTGAACCGCAAGAGCTGACCTTCCTTGACGAGCAGGTGCAACCAGGCGGCCACCACCGGCAGGCCGATGAAAAAGCCGACCAGCCAGCCGGCCTGCTTGCGCTCGCGCTGTGTGCCGCCGATGAGGTCGAACACGTCGTAGGCCACCGATTTGTGCTCCAGCTCCTCCAGCGCGTGCCAATACCAAAGTTGGAGCATCTCGGGGTCGGAGGATGCGGCCATCGCCTTGTCGGTCAGCCACTGCTCGGCCAGGTGGGCGGTGAAGTGTTCCATCTGCGTGGTGCAAGCCAGCTGCAGGCGGGGTGAGAAGCGCTCCAGCTGTCGCAGCCCGAAGCGCACGTAGCGTGCGGGCAGGTCCACGTCGAAGCCGCGCTCGCGGAAGAAATCGTTGAGGCGGTCGTGCTCGCGGCCATGCAGGGCTTCCTGGCCCATGAAGCCGGAGACCTGGGCCTTGAGCACCGGGTCGGTGATGCGATCGCGGAAGTTGCGCACCGATTCCATGAAGAAGCGTTCACCCGGCGGGAAGATGCCGGAGAACACCACGAACACCAGGCTGGCCAAAGGGTTCTGGTCGAAGAAGAAGTAGCGCTGCTGCGCTTGCGAGAAGCGGAAGTCGATGTGGCGAGGCGGGATGCCCACTTGGGCGCCCGTGAGGGCACGGGGTGTGGCGGTGTGGTTCATGGGAGCGTCTCCGAGGTGCTGCGCTTCAGGTTGACGTGCGCGATAATCAGCGACAGTTTGTTCCGAATGTTCATTCGGATTCAATTCGGATCGCCTGAACCGCGCCTTGCCCATGCCCCGCATCCCCCGACAGCAGCGAGCCAAATCCACCGTCGAAGCCATCCTGGACGCCGGCTACATCAGCCTGGGGCGGCACGGTCTGGCGGGCACCACGACCACGCACATCGCTGACATCGCTGGCGTCAGCGTGGGGTCGCTCTACGAGTACTTCAAGAACAAGGAAGCCATCTACGAGGCCATGCTGGCGCGCTTCGTGCGTGACTTGGTGGGCGTGCTAGAGCCCTTGACGCCACGCGTCGTGCGCATGCCGCTGACCGAGGCCATCCCGACCATCCTCTACGGCGTGCAGGCCTTGCTGCTGCGCGACGAACAGCGCTACCTGAAGTACGCCCGCGAGGTGTTCAACGCGGACTTCCGGCTGGACCTCTCCGAGGTGTCGCGGCAGCTGGGCAACATCATCCTGCAGTACCTGCTGCACAACCCGCAGCACGCGCGCATGCAGCGCTTTGCGGCCATGAGCTACATCTTCGTCAACGCAGGGATGTTCACGGTGATCCGCCACATGTCAGACCCCAACCCGCCCATCACCTACGACGAGTTGGTCGATGGCCTGGCGCACATGGTCAGCCACTATGTGCGCATGGAGCAGCATCTGGCCCGCAAGGTCGAGGCGGGTCTGGCGCAGGGCGGCTGAGTCCCGCAGGCTTCAGCCTGCTTGCAGTGCGCTCGCCACGTGGGCGTCGAGGGCGTCCAGGGACAACGCCAGGCGTGCCGCGGCGTCGGTCACTTCGCGCTGTGCGGGTGCCCACACCGGCGCAGGCCAGCGGGCGTCCCAGTCGAAGCGCGCGATCACGTGCCAGTGCAGGTGCGGCACCACATTGCCCAGACTGGCCAGGTTGACCTTGGTGGGCGAGAGCGCGGCGCGCAGCACCGTTTCCACCTTGGCCACGGCCTGCATCAGGTGGCTGCGGTCGGCGGGGACCAGGTCGGTCCACTCGGCCACGTGGGCGTTCCAGACCACGCGGTAGAAGGCAGGGTGGTCGGTGCTTTGCGCATCGCCCACCGCGCGGATCACGCGCAGCTTGTCACTGCGCCAGACCAGCAGGCCACCGTCTTGCGCGCAGAGTTCGCAAGCCATGGCCGCCATCACACCAGCACGCGCTCGATGCCGCCGTTGTTGGCGCGGGCCACGTACTCGGGCATCCAGTTCTCGCCCAGGATCTGGCGGGCCATCTCGATGACGATGTAGTCGGCTTCCAGCAGGCCGTTGGCGGTGTCTTCGCCGTAGCGGCTCAGGCCTTGCAGGCAGGCAGGGCAGGAGGTCAGCACCTTGACGTTGTCCTTCGGCCCGATCAGGCCTTGGTCGCGCAGCTCGGCCTCGCCTTTGCGGATCTCTTCTTCCTTGCGGAAACGGATCTGCGTGGACACGTCCGGGCGGTTCACGGCCAGGGTGCCGGCCTCGCCACAGCAGCGCTCGGACTTGACGACGCCGTCGCCCAGCAGGGCCTTGACGGTCTTCATCGGGTCCTGCAGCTTCATCGGCGTGTGGCAGGGGTCGTGGTAGAGGAAGGCGCCCTTGCCTTGCAGGGTGATGCCCTTCTCCAGCAGGTACTCGTGGATGTCGATGATGCGGCAGCCCGGAAAGATCTTGTCGAACTGGTAGCCCTGCAGCTGGTCATAGCAGGTGCCGCAGCTCACCACCACCGTCTTGATGTCCAGGTAGTTCAGCGTGTTGGCCACGCGGTGGAACAGCACCCGGTTGTCGGTGATCATCTTCTCGGCCTTGTCGAACTGGCCGGCGCCGCGTTGCGGGTAGCCGCAGCACAGGTAGCCCGGCGGCAGCACGGTCTGCACGCCCGCATGCCACAGCATGGCTTGCGTGGCCAGGCCGACCTGGCTGAACAGGCGCTCCGAGCCGCAACCGGGGAAGTAGAAGACGGCTTCGGTGTCGGCCGTGGTCTGCTTGGGGTCGCGGATGATGGGGACGTAGTCGCGGTCTTCGATGTCCAGCAGGGCGCGCGCCGTTTTCTTGGGCAGTCCGCCGGGCATCTTCTTGTTGATGAAGTGGATGATTTCCTGCTTCAGCGGTGCCTTGCCCACCGAGGCGGGCGGTGCGTCGGTCTGCTTGCGGGCCACCACCTTCATCACGTCGTGCGCCATGCGTTGCAGCGGCATGGCCACGTCCACCAGCGCCGAGCGGATCAGCTTGATGGTCTGCGGGTTGTTGGTGTTGAGCATGGCCATGCCGGCCGCACCGGCAGGACGGAAGCTCTTCTTGCCCATCTTGTTGAGCAAGTTGCGCATGTTCATCGACACGTCGCCGAAGTCGATCTTGACCGGGCAGGGCGTCAGGCACTTGTGGCAGACGGTGCAGTGGTCGGCCACGTCCTCGAACTCTTCCCAGTGCTTGATGGACACGCCGCGGCGGGTTTGCTCTTCGTACAGGAAAGCCTCGACCAGCAGCGAGGTCGCCAGGATCTTGTTGCGCGGGCTGTAGAGCAGGTTGGCGCGTGGCACGTGGGTGGCGCACACCGGCTTGCACTTGCCGCAGCGCAGGCAGTCCTTCATGGACGTGGCGATGTCGCCGATGTCCGACTGCTGCATGATCAGCGACTCATGGCCCATCAGGCCGAACGAGGGCGTGTAGGCCTCGGTCAGGTCGGCGGCGTGGACGTCATCGCCCAGGTTCTTCAGGGCGTCACCACGCAGCAGCTTGCCCTTGTTGAAGCGGCCTTCCGGATCGACCTTGGACTTGTAGGCCGTGAACTTGGCCATCTCGTCGTCGGTCATGAACTCCAGCTTGGTGATGCCGATGCCGTGCTCGCCCGAGATGACGCCGTCCAGGCCACGCGCCAGCTTCATGATGCGCGCCACGGCCTCGTGCGCCGTCTGCAGCATCTCGTAGTTGTCGGAGTTGACCGGGATGTTGGTGTGCACATTGCCGTCGCCGGCGTGCATGTGCAGCGCCACCCAGACGCGGCCACGCAGCACCTGCTTGTGGATGCGCTTGAGCTCGTCCACCACGGGCGCCATGGCCGCCCCATTGAAGACCTTGGCCAGCGGCTCGCGGATTTCCTTCTTCCAGCCGGCGCGGATGCTCCACGTTTGCAGCAGGTTGAAGACGGTGTCGCGGCCTTGGGTGATCTCGTCGGGCACGTAGGTGCCGTTGCGGTGCTGCTCGTAGCCCAGCGCGACCAGTTCGGCATCGACCTGCGACAGCGGCGTGTCGATGCGGTCGTGCAGGAAGCGCCAGCGCGCGCGCACCTCGGCCAGCAAGGCCTTGGCCGCGTCGATTTTCTCGGTGAGCTGCTCGGGGCTGGGCAGCTCCGAGGGGTCATCGGTCTTGCCGATGAAGTTGGCGATGTGGGCCGGCTCGGAGGCGAAGAAGGCGTCGAAGGCGTCCAGCAGGGCCAGCTTGTTGCGCAAGCTCAGCTCGATGTTGATGCGCTCGATGCCCAGCGTGTACTCGCCCATGCGCGGCAGCGGGATCACCACGTCTTCGTTCACCTTGAAGGCGTTGGTGTGCTTGGCGATGGCGGCGGTGCGCTTGCGGTCGGCCCAGAACTTCTTGCGGGCGTCAGAACTGACGGCCACGAAGCCTTCGCCGTTGCGGCCATTGGCCAGGCGGATGACCTCGCTGGTGGCGCGGGCCACGCGGTCTTCGTCGTCACCGACGATGTCACCGATCAGCACCATCTTGGGCAGGCCGGAGCCCGCCACCGTGCGCTTGCTCTTGGTGGCGTAACCCACGGCCTTGAGGTAGCGGTCGTCGAGGTGTTCCAGGCCGGCCAGGATGGCGCCGCCCGGTTGTGCCATCTCGGCGAACATGAAGTCCTTGATCTCGACGATCGAGGGCACGCACAGGGTCGGGTTGCCGAAGAACTCCAGGCACACCGTGCGGGTGTGCTTGGGCATGCGGTGGACGATCCAACGGCAGCTGGTGATCAGACCGTCGCAGCCTTCTTTCTGGATGCCGGGCAGGCCGGCGAGGAATTTGTCGGTGACGTCTTTGCCCAGGCCTTCCTTGCGGAAGATGCGGCCGGGGATGTCGAGGCGTTCGGTGCGCAGCGGCGTCTTGCCGTCGGCGGCGAAGTAGCGCAGCTCGAAGCTGGCGACCTCGACGTCGTGGATCTTGCCCAGGTTGTGGTTGAGGCGAACCACGTCCAGCCACTCGGCGTCGGGCGTGACCATGCGCCACGAGGCGAGGTTGTCCAGGGCGGTGCCCCACAGCACGGCCTTCTTGCCGCCGGCGTTCATGGCGACGTTGCCGCCCACGCAGGAGGCTTCGGCGGAGGTCGGGTCCACGGCGAAGACGAAGCCGGCGCGCTCGGCGGCATCGGCCACGCGCTGCGTGACCACGCCCGCACCGGTCCAGACGGTGGCGACCTTGTGGGCCACGCCGGGCAGATCGACCATCTCGACCTCGGTCATTGCCTCCAGCTTCTCGGTGTTGATGACCGCGCTCTTCCAGGTCAGCGGCACGGCGCCGCCGGTGTAGCCGGTGCCGCCCCCACGCGGGATGATGGTCAGGCCGAGTTCGACGCAGCCCTTGACCAGGGCGGCCATTTCCTCTTCGGTGTCCGGTGTGAGGACGACGAAGGGGTACTCGACGCGCCAGTCGGTGGCGTCGGTCACGTGCGAGACGCGGCTCAGGCCATCGAACTTGATGTTGTCGGAGCGGGTGACGGCGCCCAGCACCTGGGCCGTGCGCTTGCGCAGCGCGCCCATCTGGTCGAAGGCCTTGGCGAAGCGGTCGATGGCCTGGCGGGCGCTGCCCAGCAGCTCGGCCACAAGCTTGTCGCGGGAGGCGTCTTGCGCTGCATGGGCCGCATCGGCCTGGACATCGGCGGTGTGGCGGCGCTTGTCCACCTCGCCCAGGCGGTGGTGCAGCGCTTCGATGAGCTGGCCGCGGCGCTTGGGGTTGTCCAGCAGGTCGTCCTGCAGGTAGGGGTTGCGCTGCACCACCCAGATGTCGCCCAGCACTTCATAGAGCATGCGCGCGGAACGGCCGGTCTGGCGTTCGGTGCGCAGCAGGCTGAGCACTTCCCAGGCGCGCTGGCCCAGCAGGCGCTGGACGATTTCGCGGTCCGAGAAGGACGTGTAGTTGTAGGGGATCTCGCGCAGGCGCGGATGGCCGTCGGTGAGGACCTTGGCGGCCTGGGCGGTCATGTGGTTCAGCTCGGTGGGTGCGTTCATGGGGAGGGGTCTTCGCGCCTGAGGCGGAATGGTAACGCAGCCGCCTTGACCTTCCCGGGAAAAGGCCACTTCCTCGGGCCTTGTGGATCGCTTCAAGGCGGGGGCATCTGGGTATGCTCATGCCCATGACGATGCCGGATTCCCACCTCGCGCCATGGCCTTATCCCTGCTGGATTGCCCACCGTGGCGCCGGCACGCTGGCCCCTGAGAACACCCTGGCGGCCTTCCGCCTGGGGGCGGACCACGGTTTCGCCATGTTCGAGTGCGACGTCAAGCTCAGTGCCGATGGCGAGCCCTTCCTGTTGCACGATGCGGAACTCGACCGGACCACGAATGGCCAGGGCGCGTCTGCGTTGCTCAGTTGGGACGCTTTGTCGCGCCTGGACGCTGGCAGCTGGCACGGCCGCGCCTACGCGGGCGAGCCCTTGCTGCGCCTGGAAGCCCTGGCCCGCTGGTTGCAGGGCCTGGGGCTGATGGTCAACCTGGAGATCAAGCCCAACCCGGGCGACGACGTCCGCACCGGCCGCGTCGTGGCCGAGCGCGTGGCTGCGCTGTGGGCGCGCAGCGAGGTCAAGCCCTTGCTGAGCTCGTTCAGCGTGGAGGCTCTGGAAGCGGCCATGTTGGCCCAACCCGAATTGCCCCGCGCTTTGCTGCTGGACCGCTGGCAGACCGATGGCATCGCCGAGGCCCAGCGCCTGGGCTGCGTGGCCATGGTGGTGAACCAGGCCTTCCTCAACGACCGCCGCATCGAGGCCATCCACGCCGCGGGCATGAAGTCGCTGGCCTACACGGTCAACGACGCCGAACGTGCCGGCACGCTGTGGCTGTCCGGCCTGGACGGCATGGTCACCGACCGCGTGGACCTGTTCGAGCCCCAGGCCCGCCTGGGCGCCTGCCCGGGGCTGAGCCTGGCGCTCGACGTGCTGATCGCCTGACCAGGCCTTGGGGCCTCAGGCCTTGCGTTTGCCCGTGATGCCGTCCACCACGTAGTGTGCGAGGGCGTACACCGTTTCCGACGGGTTGTAGCCAATCGAGGTCGGCAGCAGGCTGGCGTCCACCACGTAGAGGCTGCGCACGTCGTGCGTTTCGCCCTGCGGGTTGACCACGGTGCGCTTGGGGTCGGCGCCCATGCGGCAGGTGCCTTGCGGGTGGAAGGAGGTGTAGCGGTACCGCGCCTTCTCGTTCTTCAGCGCCATGATGGTCGGCACGATGTCCTGCTCGCGGGTGATTTCCACCTTCTGCGAGGCCGGGATGTGCAGCGTCTTGGCGCCCGAGGCCCACAGCACGCGGGCCGTGGTGACCAGGCCCTTCTTCATGGCCTCGAAGTCCTCGTCGTCCACGTCGTACTTGATCTCCTTGACGCCGTTCTGCCAGGTCACTTCGCCACAGTTCTTGTCGTGGATGAGGCTGATGAGGCGCACCGTGTTCTTGTAGTGCGTCATGTAGGCGGCAAAGGGTTTGCCGGTGCCGGGCTCGACCTGGGTGCTGGCCTCGACCGGGTCCTGCACGGCGTTGAGCAGCAGGTAGCCACCGGCCTGGGGCAGGGTGTACTTGTCCATGTAGAGCGAGTGGGTGGCGCCGAAGAAGTCGCGCACGTCCTGCTCGAAGATGCCGGTGACGGACATGGTCGGGTGGCAGGCGAAGTTCTTGCCGACCTGGCCGCTGCTGTTGGCGATGCCGCTGCGCAGCAACAGCACGGGCGATTGCACCGGGCCGGCGGCCAGCACCACGAGGGGCGCCTTCACCACCACATCGGCCTTTTTCTGGCCGGTGGCCGGGTCGATCACCTCGGCCTCGACGCCACTGGCGCGGCCCTCGGTGGTGAGGATGCGCGTGACGCGGGTGTCGGCGACGATCTTGGCGCCGTGCGAGACGGCCCAGGGCAGGTAGGTGACCAGCATGGACTGCTTGCGGTCGGAGGCGCAGCCCGAGAAGCAGGCGCCGCTCATCACGCAGTCCTTGACGTTGCGGCGGGCCTTGCCGCGTGGCAGGCGCAGCTTGTCCAGGCCCTTGCCGATCAGCTCGGCGCCAGCGCTGGTTTCGTGTCCCGCCACGGTGTTGATGCGCAGGTTGCGCTCGACCAGCTCGAAGTAGGGCTTCATCACGGCGGGCGTCAGGTTCGTCAGGCCGAACTCCTTGCCCCAGGCGTGCAGGTAGTGGTCGGGCGTGCGGAAGCACAGCGCCGCGTTCACCACGGTGGAGCCGCCCACGCAGGCGCCTTGCAGGATGGCGATGTCGCCGGTGGCGTTGTTCTGGCCACCGTGGTCGGCGTAGAGCTGGCCCATGCTGACGGCCAGCATCTCGGTGAATTTCTCGGAAGGCACGTAGGGGCCGGCTTCCAGCACGATGACCTTCTTGCCGGACTTGGCCAGCTCGTAGGCCGCGATGGCGCCGCCTGCGCCCGAGCCGATGACGACGGCGTCGGCGTCCCAGTGGATCTGGCTGTCGCGGATGTCAGCGGCCTGGGTGACTTGCAGGCCGTGCTTGGGGATGGGGGCCGCCTTGATGGCTGCCTTGTTCTTGGCGATGTGAACGGTGTTCATGGTGTGTCTGTCTCCGTGGGTGCTTCAAACCTCAGGCCTTGGGGGCGGGGGCGTTGCCCAGCGAGGGGATGCCGCTGCGGCGCGTGAAGGGGCCGGGGTAGCCCAGCGGGGCCCAGGTGGGCGGGTTGGCGAAGTAGGACAGGGCGAGCAGCTTCTTGAGGCCCACGCTCAGGGCGCGCTTGGGCTCCTCGGCCGCATTGGCCCAGGTGTCGCAAAAGCGGATGGCTTGGGCGTCGTCCAGTTCGACGAAGCGCTTGCCGAACATCGCCTGGGGGCCCTCGTTGAAGTAGCCGATGCCGCCCTTGAGGCCGGCCAGGATGTGCGGGGCCATGGTGGCCAGCAGGGCGGCGTCCAGGGTGGGCAGCACGGGCACCTGGGCCAGCGGCAGCAGCGGCGTGCCCTCGGTGGGCAGCATCACCTCCAGCAGGCGCTGCATCACGGCGGCCTCGTCGGCATTGAGGAACTTGAGGGCGGGCACCGTGGCCGGGCCAGGGGCGGCCCAGGCCAGCGACGGCCCGACAGACAGGGCGGCCGTGGCCGCGGCGACGGCGGCGCTGGCCGCGCGCAGGAACTGGCGGCGGGGCAGTTGTTGCAGGGCGACCGTGGCCTGGGTGATCTCGGTGGATGGCATCGACGTGCTCATGGGGGCTCCTCGTGGGATGGTGTCGGCAGGGAGGGGCGGGCGCTGCCCGGTGGGGGCGAGCAGCGCCGCAGCTCAGAACAGTTGCAGCAGGCGGACGTTGATGCGCGAGTTTTCCTTGAAACCGTTGCTCACGCTCAGGTCCTTGCCCCACAGCGCCATGACCTGCGTGGTCGGCGTGATGAAGGCGGCGGTGCCCAGCTGGAACTTGTCCACGCGGTTGCCCGTGTTGGCCTGGCTGACGCCGTCCAGCTTGGTGCTGCCGCTGTGGCCACGCGACAGGCCAGCGCGCAGGTCGATGCCCGGACGCAGGTCGTAGCGCAGGAACGCCTGCAGCTGGTAGCTTTGGTTCTGTTCCAGCGTTTGTCCAGCGGTGTTGGCCCGGTTGTTTTTGCCGTAGGCGGTGACGTCGGCGGCCAAGTCCACGGTGAACTTCTCGCTGATGCCCTGGATGTAGCCGACCTGCAGCGCGTACTTCCAGCGGTTTTCACCCAGGTTCAGCGCCTTGTTGCGGTCGTAGTTGCCAATGGGCGCATAGACGAAGGGCGTGATGCCCAGGTAGCGGCGGTTGGCCGGGTCGTTGATCGTCCAGACCGTGGCCGCGAAGATGGCATCGGCCACGCCACTGCCCTTGCCCAGCACGGGGGCCACATCGCCCTTGGCCTTCAGCTCGCCGAAGGGCAGCAGGATCTGCGGGTCCACGATGTAGCCGGCGATCTTGGTGAAATGGATGATGCGCAGCACGCCGATGTTGGAGTCCAGGCCGTAGTTGCCCTTGACCTGGTCGCCGCGGGCGTACAGGCTGTTGCGCTGGGCGTGCTGGCCGTACAGGGCCACGACGTTGGTGCCTTCGGGCAGGGCGGTGTAGTCGCCGGCGTCGATGTCGATGGCGTGGGCGCTCTGGCTGGTCAGGGCGGCAAGTCCGAAAGTGGCCAGGGCGGCCAGGGCCGAAGAAGTGCGCAGGAACGAAGGCTTGGACAGGCTCATGGAGGTCTCCTCTTTGGTGTGGGAACGGTGGGTGGGGCTGTGGGGAAGGGGCGGTGGCGTCAGAACGGGTACTGGATGCCCTGGGCCATCACGCTGACCCATTGCGTCTGGGTGAACTCGTGCGCATTGGCCGGGCCACCGAAGCGGCTGCCATTGCCCGACGAGGCGCCCATGCCGCCGAAGGGCACGTGGAACTCGTTGTTCACGGTCTGGTCGTTGATGTGGACCATGCCGGTGTGCAGGCGCTGGGCGATGGCTTGGGCGCGGTGCGGCTGGCGGGTGTGGATGGCGGCGGCCAGGCCGTAGGGCGAGGCGTTGGTCAGGGCGATGGCTTCGTCTTCGGTGTCGAACACGGTGATGGGCGCCACCGGGCCGAAAATTTCTTCCTTGAAGGCGCGCATGTCGGTGCCGACGTCGGCCAGCACGGTGGGGCGGTAGAACAGGCCTTCGTTCGCTCCCCCCATGGGACCACCCGTCAGCAGGCGCGCCCCGGCGCGCACGGCGTCCTGCACGATCTCGTCGATGCGCTCGTGCTGGCGGCGGTTGATGACGGGGCCCATGTGGACCTGGCCGCGGTGCGGGTCGCCCACGACCAGGGCCTCGGCGCGGGCGCGCAGCTTGTCGGCATAGGCCGCAGCCACGCTGCGGTGCACGAGGTGGCGGCCGGCCTGCATGCAGATCTGGCCTTGGTGCAGGAAGGCGCCCCAGGCCCCGCTGGAGGCGGCGGCGTCCAAGTCGGCGTCTTCGAGCACCATCAGCACGTTGTTGCCGCCCAGCTCCAGGATGCACTTCTTGAGCATGCGACCGCAGACCTCGCCGATGTGGCGGCCCACGGCGGTCGAGCCGGTGAAGGACACCATGGCCACGTCCGGGTGCTGCACCAGGGCTTCGCCCGCCTCGGGGCCACCGGGCAGCACCTGCAGCACGCCTTCGGGCAGGCCGGCGTCGGCGAACAGCTGGGCGATCAGGGCACCGCCGGTGACGGCCGCCTGCAGGTCGGGCTTGAGGATGACGGCATTGCCCATGGCCAGGGCCGGGGCCACCGAGCGCATGGCCAGCAGCAGCGGGAAGTTCCAGGGCGTGATCACGGCCACGGTGCCCAGCGGCACGCGCTGCACGTGGTTGATGCGGCCGGGCAGGGTGGAGGGGTAGATCTCGCCGATGGGCTGCATGGGCAGGGCGGCGCACATCTGCAGCTGCTCGTAGGTGGCGTGCAGCTCCCACTCGGCTTTCGGGCCGATCGAGCCGCATTCGCGCACGTTCCAGTGGTGGAACTCGGTGGCGCGTTCGCGCAGCAGGGTGGCGGCGCGGCGCAGCACTTCGGCGCGCTGGTCGAAGGGCGTGGCGGCCCAGCCCAGCTGGGCCTGGGTGGCCAGGGGCACGGCGCGCTGCACGTCGGCCGCGTTGGCCACGCCGACGGTGCCGAGGGTCTCGCCCGTGGCGGGTTCGCGCACGGCGGTGTGGCCGCCTTCCGAGGCGCGCCAGCCGGGGCTGAAGATGCGGGCGTCCCAGGCGGGGGCGGTGTGGGACATGGGCGCGTTGGTGGCGGGGTTATTCACTTCGTCTCCTTTGGGTCACGGTGTGGGTCGGTGCGTGGGGGCGGACATCACAGGCCGGCCACGCTGGCCATGCCTGCAGGTGCGCAGGAATTGATCCAGCTCATGCCCGAACGGCGCCGGAGCCTTGGCCTTCCCAGGAGGGCTTCCGGGTTAACACCGAGGGTTGAGGGCGGCCGGCGCGCAGGCCTGGGGCCAGCTGTCTCGTCTCATGGGACGTCTCGCGGGACGGCGGTCGTCTCAAAATGAGACGGTCGCGCAGCCGAACGCCAGCGCCACCTCTGGTCGTGTGCCGCCGCCTGTGCGGCATGCGAACGCGCGGACGGCCTTGCGGGCCGCCACCGATTGCGCATCCCCTGCGGGCTGGGTACTGTCGCGGCTCAGTTGTTGTTCCGCTCCGCACCCCACCGCATGCCCTCCCCACGCGCTCCCCAGGCTGTCCAGGCCGTGGCCACCTACCGACCCGAGCAGATCTGGTCCGCCCGCCGCAGCTTCTTCGACGAAGGCCGCGCGCCGCACGGCCTGGTGTCGGACATGGTCTTGCGGGGCTGGCAGCGCTGCCAGGCGCAGGGACGCCGCCCAGACGAGGCCATCGACTTCTGCCAGCTCGACCGGCCTGCGCTGGGCACTTTGCTGGACCGCCATGCCGGCTTGCTGGCTGCGGCCCGTCCGGCGGTCGAGACCCTGGCGGGCGCCGTGGCCGATGCGGGCTATGCCGTCATGCTCACCGACACCAGCGGCGTGGTGCTGCTGGCCGAAGGCGCGGCCCCTTCGCAGAACGTGTTCTTCCGGCGCGCCTTCCGGCCTGGGGTCGATGTGTCCGAGCAGGCCATCGGCAGCAGCGCCATGAGCGTGGCCCTGGCCGAGGGGCAGGCGGTGCGCATCTTCGGGCCCGAGCACTTCCTGTCGGCCACGCAGATCTTCCATTGCTGCGCCGTGCCGGTGTTCGACCCTTCGGGCCGCATCGTGGCCACGGTGGACGTCAGCCGCGACATGCCCGGCATGCTGGAAAGCTCGCTGTGGCTGGCCCAGCGCTGCGCCAACCGCATCGAGCGCGGCCTGTTCGAATCGCGCCCGGCCTTCCTGCACGTCGAGCTGGACCTGGCCCAGGGCTTGGTGGACGGCGGCAGTTCCCAGGCCCTGCTGGCCATCGGCGAAGACGGCGAGCTCATGGCCATCAGCCGCAGCGCGCGCCAGCTCATGAGCCTGGCGCCCGAGGCCGATGGCCTGCATTTCGACGACGTGTTCGAGGGCGGTTTCCAGCACTGGATGGACCAGGCCCTGGCCCTGCCCGAACGGCTGAGCCTGCGCCTGCGCGGTGGCATCCACCTGCGTGCGCGCGTGCTCAACGGCGGCAGCCAACGGCGCTGGCAGGTGCTCGGGGGTGAGGTCACCGACAGCGGCACGGTCTGGCCGGCGCAGACCGGGGGCCACACCGAGGCCTTCGACGAGGCCCGCGCCACCCTCGGCCCTGCAGGGGCTGCCACAGTCCGCGGCCCGGCGCTGGAGCTGGGCGATGCCGACCTGGCCCAGACCTTCGCCCTGGCCAGCCGCGCCTATGCGGCCGACCTGCCCGTGCTGATCACCGGCGAGACGGGCTGCGGCAAGGACGTGGTGGCGCAGGCCCTGCATGCGCACAGCCTGAGGGCGCGCCACAACCCCAAGTCACCCTTCGTGGCCGTGAACTGCGCGGGCCTGCCGGCCGAGCTGCTGGCCGGCGAGATGTTCGGCCACGTCGATGGCGCCTTCACCGGCTCGCGCAAGGGCGGCGCCTGCGGCAAGGTCGAGGCGGCGCACGGCGGCACCCTGTTCCTCGATGAAATTGGCGACATGCCCCTGGGCGTGCAGGCCACGCTGCTGCGCGTGCTCGACAGCCGCGAGGTGGTGCGCCTGGGCGCGGCGCAGTCCCGCAAGGTGGACGTGCGCATCGTCAGCGCGACCCACCAGGACCTGCGCGCCCTGGTGGCGCAAGGCCGCTTCCGCGAAGACCTCTACTACCGCCTGGCCGGCTACGAGTTCCACATCCAGCCCCTGCGCGAACGCAGCGCCTTTGCGCGCCTGCTCGACACCTTGCTGGCCGACATGGGCTGCCCCGGCGAGCGCCTGGACGCCGAGGCCCGCGCCTGGCTGGCCGCCCAGCCCTGGCCGGGCAATGTGCGCCAGCTGCGCCAGGTGCTCAAGCGCGTGCTGGCCCTGGCCGAGCCGCAGGGCGCGGTCAGCGTGGCGGCGCTGCGCCAGGCCATGCCGGAGGCCTTGGTGGGTGGGGCTTTGGTGCCGAATCCGGTGCCGAACCTGATGCAAAAAGCGCAGGACGAGGCCATCGAAGCCGCGCTGGCCCGCTGCGACGGCAACGTCACCGCCGCGGCCAAGCTGCTGGGCATTGGCCGGGCGACGCTTTACCGCCGGCTGGGCGCCAAAGCGGCCTGAGCGGGGCGGCGCGCCGCGCTGAAAGTGCCGACCGTCGCGCTGGAAGCGTCGACCACGGCGCTCAAAGTGCCGTGCACCGCACTGGCAGTGCCATCGACCGCGGTTGGCGAGTCATCTTTTGTGTCGGGCTGTGCCGTGCGTGGCACTTCGCGGGCCGAGCGCCGCACTGGGCGCGCCGAGCGTGTCGCGAAAAGCGCGGAACCACACCCTCCGCGTGCGGCCGATGGCCCGCGCTGACCGAGGTGTTGTCGCGCATTGCGCGGCGCATGTCGCGAAAAGCGTGGCGCATGGGGTGGAGGTGCCCGACGTGTCGCACAACGTGGGCGGCGCATGGCTCGGGGAGGGTGGCGGGCCGCGGTGCCAGGGCGAAGGCTCAGGCCCGCCAGGCGCTCGGCGCCACGCCTTCCCAGCGCTTGAAGGCGCGCCGGAAGTTGGAGAGGTCGTCGTAGCCCAGCATGAAGGCCACTTCCTGCAGCGTCAGCTTGCCGGCCTTGATGTGCTCGACCGCCAGACGGTGGCGGATGTCTTCCAGGATGTCGCGGTAGGACGTGCCCTCGTCCTGCAGCCGGCGGTGCAGGGTGCGTGGCGTCAGGTTGAGCAGGCGCGCGCTCACCTCCAGGCTGGGGAAGCTGCCCTGCTTTTCCAGCATCAGGCGGCGCACCCGCGCTGACAGCGTCTGCTGGCGCGTCAGCTTGGCCAGCTCCTGCTGGCACAGGTGCTCGGCCTCGCGCAGGGCTTGCGGGTTGCCGGTGCGCAAGGGCAGGTCCATCTGCCCGGCGGGCAGCTCGAAGCCGGTCCAGTCGCCGTCGTAACGCACCTCGCAGCCGAACAGCTCGCGCGCCAGGTGGGCGTGGGCCGGGGCCGGGAAGGTGAAGCTCACGCAGCTCACCTGGCATTCGCCCAGGGTCACGTGGTCGATGAGGTTCTTGATGGTCAGCACCACGGCCTCGCTCACCGGCACGTGGATGTCGCCCAGCGGGTGCGGCTCCAGGAAGACCAGGCGCACCCGTGCGCCGTGCACCTCCAGCTTCACGCTGAACAGCGAGGTGCGCACGAGGAAGTAGCGCTCGGTGAACTGCAGCGCCTGGCGCAGGTCCAGGCTGTTGACCGCCGCATAGCCCAGCAGCCCGTGGCTTTGCACCAGCAGGCGCTCGCCCACCAGCAGGCCGAAGGCCGGCTCGCCCGTCAGCGCGATGGCCTCGCGCACCAGGCGCTGGAAGCCGTCGAAGGACAGCTGCTGGATCTCCAGCTCGCCATTCGGGCCGGGGCGCTGCAGCTGCAGCAGCCAGTCCGGCAGGCGCACGCCCATGCGCGTCATCTGCCCGGCGATGTGCTGCACGTACTGCGAGGGGAGAACGAAGTCGGTGTCGGACATCGCGTGGGCAGGGGCCTGGCGGGGGCTGTGCGTGGATGGGTGGGCGATTGTCAATAAATGACCTGTTGATGTCAACGCGTGCCCTCCCGCATGGGGCGGCGGATTTTTACGATCTGCCCATCCTCCACCCACCCTCACCCGACCGCAGGAGAGTGCATGTTCCGAATCCTGTCCCTGTTCCAGGCCGCCAAGCCCGTGACCGCCGTGGTCAACGACACCGCCATCACCGTGCAGCCCAAGGAAACGCTGCTGCAGGCGGCCTTGCGCCAGGGCATCGACTTACCGCACAGCTGCCGCGTGGGCGGCTGCGCCACCTGCAAGTGCCGCCTGGTGGAGGGCCACGTCAAGGAGCTGACCCAGGCCGGCTACATCCTGTCCGACGCTGAGCTCGACCAGGGCTACATCCTGGCCTGCCAGAGCGTGCCGCGCGGTGACGTGAAGATCGCCGTCGACCTGCAAAGTGCCGCTGCGCGCAAGCAGGTGGCGGGCCGCGTCATCGGGCAGGACAAGCTCACCCACGACATCGTGCGCCTGCGCATCCAGCTCGACACCACGCTGCCCTACAAGGCCGGCCAGTTCGCGCAACTGGCCCTCGACGGCCTGCCGGGCGTGGCGCGCAGCTACTCCTTCGCCACGCCGGTGCAGCCCGACGCGCAGGTCAGCTTCTTCGTGCGCCAGGTGCCGGGCGGGCTGTTCTCTGCGCACGTGCATGCGCAGTCGCTCATCGGTCAGTCGGTCACCGTGGAAGGCCCGATGGGCGACTTCTGGCTGCGCCCGGCCGATGCGCCTTTGCTGATGGTGGCCGGTGGCAGCGGCCTGGCGCCGGTGCTGGCCTTGCTGGAAGACGCGCTGGCCGCGGGCGAGCAGCGGCCCGTCACCCTGTTCTTCGGTGCGCGCACCCAGGCCGACCTGTACGCCCTGGACGTCATCGCCATCCTCGCGCAGCGCTGGCGCGGCCGCTTCGACTTCGTGCCCGTGCTGTCGCAAGAGCCCGAGGGCTCGTCCTGGCAAGGCCTGCGCGGCATGGTGGTGGACGCCCTGGCCGAGCACCAGCCGCCGGCCCGACTGCGCGACAGCCACGCCTACCTCTGCGGTCCGCCCCCGATGGTGGACGGCATCCGCGCCCACCTCCTGCAGCACGGCATGCCTGGCGCCCACATCCATGCCGACCGCTTCACCACCCAGCACGACCTGCCGGTGGCCGCCTGAGCCACCTGAACCCTCTCGCGTGCCAGCTTTCCCTGCTTTCCCCGCCCCCCCAAAACCATGACAAGCGACGCCTGATCGCCACCGAGGAGACAACCCCATGACGCTGTTCCACTACCTCAAGTACTTCCTGTTCCACGCCATCGGCCTGCTGGCCCTGACCATGCTGCTGGCCGGTGGTGTCTGGGTCACCGTCGGCCTGGTCGCCGTGCTGGCCATCTACATGGTGGGCGACGCCGTCTGTGGCGACGACACCGCCACGCCCAAGCTCCAGCACGCCGGCATCCTGACCGTGCAGCTCTGGATGGCCTTGCCCTTGCTGTCTGCCATCGTGCTGGCCTTCGTGTGGTCGGTCAGCCCGGGCGATGCCCTGGGCCTGGGCGCCCTGGTGCAGCAGTTCACCGGCCACGACGCCATCGCCATGCGCGATGCGGCCCACTGGGGCCACCACGTCTCGGGCGTGGTGCTCACCGGCCTGATGATCGGCATGATCGGCACCATCCCGGCGCACGAACTCACGCACCGCACCTGGGACCCGGTCTCCATGCTGGTGGGCCGCTGGTTGCTGGCCTTCAGCTTCGACACGGTGTTCGCCATCGAGCACGTCTACGGCCACCACCGCTACGTCTCCACCACGGAAGACCCGGCCACCGCGCCGCGCGGCCGCAACGTGTACTTCCACGTGCTGGCCTCGACCATCAAGGGCAACGTCAGCGCCTGGCAGATCGAGCAAAAGCGCCTCAAGCGCGAAGGCCACGGCGTGTTCACGCCCTTCAACGCCGTCATCCGCGGTCACCTCATGAGCGTGCTGCTGGTGGCCGCCGCCGCCTGGCTGGGTGGTGCACAAGCCGCCGCCTGGTTCGTGGCCTGCGCGCTGTGGGGCAAGGCGCTGCTGGAAATCGTCAACTACATGGAGCACTACGGCATGGTGCGCGACCCGGCCACCCCGGTGCAGCCGCGCCACTCGTGGAACACGAACAAGCGCATCAGCTCCTGGACCATGTTCAACCTGACCCGCCACTCGCACCACCACGCCCAGGGCGAAGTGCCTTACCAGGACCTCAAGCCCTTCCCCGACGCCCCGATGATGATCGGCGGCTACCTGACCACCATCGCCGTGGCCATGGTCCCGCCGCTGTGGCACAAGCTGATGACGCCCAAGGTGCTGGCCTGGGACCGCGACCACGCCACTGCGGCCGAGCGCGAGTTGGCCCGCCAGGCCAACCGCAAGAGCAACATCCCTGCGATGACGGTCGCGGCATGAGGCCAGGGCCGCGCGCCTCGGCGGCCGAGCAGGACCGGCAGGCGCTGCTGCAAGCCCTGGACGCCTTGCTGGCCCCGATGGCGCGCGCCGCCGCCGGACCTGGCCCCCCGTCCACGGCCGTGCTGGCCGACATCCTGGCGCAGCACCAGGCCATGCGCCCCCTGCGGGAACTGCTTTTGAGTGGGGCATGGCTGCCTTTGGGCCAGCTCGGCCCGCTCGTTGGCAAAGCCTTGCAGAACGCCGAGCAAGCGGCCCTGCATGCCTCGGGCGGACAGGCCAGCCCCCAACACGTCCATGTGCGGCTGTTGGCCTCCATCTCGCGCTTCCGTGTGCTGCTGGCGCACTGGCCGTTGGTCGCGAAACACCCCCCAACACCGTGTGCGGTCTCACACTCGCATGGAAACCCCTTGCCTGAAGGCGCCAGCGCAGGGTCCATCCTCCGGCTTGCATCGCCTGCCAGCCGTTCGGCCCCGTCCCCATGCGCGTCTCCCCCGTCAACCTGAAGATCCTGGCCTACACCCTCGACGTCGAAGGCTTCGACGCCAGCGAGGCCCTGCGCCAGTGCGGCCTCGCCTCGGCCGACGCGCTGCAGGACGATGGCGAGTGGCTGCCCGCGACCCTGTTCGACCGCATGATGGCCGCCGCCATCGACACCACCGGCGACACCGCCTTCGGCCTCGTCGCTGGCAAGAGCCTGGCCTTGATGCGCTACGGCGCCATCACGCCCCTGGTGCTGCCCACGCCCAGCCTGCGCCAGTTGCTGGCCGACCTCCAGCGTTTCGCCTGCCTGAGCGTCGAGCACAGCGAAATCGATCTGCAGGAAAGCGCCCGCGGGGCGCGCCTGCGCATCCTGCCCGTGGTGGCCCAGGGCCGCAGTGGCCACTTCCGCATGGAGCAGGTGGCCACCAGCGCCGCACAGATGCTGAAGTTCGTCGGGGCCAGCAGCGCCGACATCCGCCAGGTCGATTTCCCCTACGCGGCCCCGGCGGGCCAGGTGCACCGCTACGAAGCCACCTTCGGCCCGCGCATCGCCTTTGGCCGCAAGGACTGCGGCATCGAGTTCAACCCCGCCTTGCTCGACGCGCGCATGCCCACCCACGACCCGGTGGCCTATGTGGCGGCCTGCACCCGCGCGGAATCGGCATTGGCTGCGATGCGTGCCGGCACCGACGTGGCCGAGCGCGTTCGCCAATGCCTGCTGCAAGCCTTGCCGGAGCAGCCCACGGTGGCGAAAACGGCGGCCCAACTGGGCCTGCCCGAGCGCACCCTGCGCCGGCACCTGGGCATGCTGGGCACCTCGTACGCGGCCCTCATGCAGGAGTGCCAGCAACTGGTGGCCGAACGCCTGCTGGCCGAGGGCCGGATGCCGCTCAAGCAGATCGCCGAGGCGCTGGGCTTCCTGTCGGTGCACAGCTTCCACCGCGCCTTCCGCCGCTGGACGGGCGTGACGCCCTCGGCCTGGCGCGAGGACAAGAAGGCCTGAGCCTGCGCTGTCGCCTCCCCGTGCTTGAGGGGGGAGGTGGGGTGCTTGTCATGGGAGGGTCATCTGGCCCCCGCATGGTCGCCTGTTTCGAGATGTGTCTGCATGCACATCCATCACAGGAGTACACCCATGAACAAGCTGACGTCTTCCCTGCTGGCCGCCGCTGCCGGCGTGCTCGCCCTGACCGCCACCGGCGCCCAGGCCCAAGTCCGCATCACCGAAGTGGCGCCTTGGGGCAGCAGCACCAGCGCCCCCGCCATCCCCTACGCGACCGACTGGTTCGAGCTGACCAACTTCGGCAGCACCGCCGTGAACATCAGCGGCTGGACGATGGACGACAACTCCAATGGCACGGCCAAGGTGGCGTTGACCGGCATCACCAGCATCGCCGCCGGTGAGTCGGTGATCTTCACCGAGAACGCCGCAACGGCCTCCTTCCTGAGCACCTGGTTCGGCAGCAAGGCTCCGGCCAATCTGCAAATCGGCAACTACACCGGTTCGGGCGTGGGCCTGGGCCAGACCGGTGATGCGGTCAACATCTTCAACGCCAGCGGCGTGCTGCAGGCCAATGTGGTGTTTGGCGCGGCCGATGCCACCTCGCCCTACCAGACCTTCGACAACGCCGCTGGCCTGAACAACACCACGATCTCGCAACTGAGCGTGGTGGGTGTCAACGGTGCTTTCGTGGCCGCGAACGACGCTGTCGAAATCGGCTCGCCGGGCCGCATCTCCGCCGTGCCCGAGCCCGAGGGCGTGGCCCTGGTGCTGGCCGCCCTGGGTGTGGTGGGTCTGGTGGCGCGCAAGCGTCAAGCCTGATCGGCCTTTCTCCATTCCACAGGCACACACCATGAAACTCCAACACCTCGTCCTCGCCCTGGCAGCCGCTGGCTGCGTTTCCGCGCAAGCCGCTGACTCGCTCAACCTGGCCAACTACCAGGTCACCGGCACCCACGCACTCGACATCTTCAACGGCACCAGCGGCGGCCTGTCGGGTCTCGAAGGCTCGGCCATCGCCTACGCCCGTGACCGCGGCACGCTGTTCTTCGTTGGCGACGAAGGCACGGGCATCATCGAGATCTCGCGCACCGGCCAGACCATCGGCAGCATGGCCTTCGACTGGGCCGGCACCGGCTCGACCAAGAACGACACCGAAGGCCTGACCTACCTGGGCAATGGCCAGTTCGTGGTCACCGAAGAGCGCCTGCAAAACGGCTACAAGTTCAGCTACAGCGCCGGCGGCACCGCAGCCCTGGGCAGCGCGCCTTTCGTGTCCTTTGGCCCGACCATCGGCAACATCGGCATCGAAGGCATCAGCTACGACGCGCGCAATGGCAACTTCGTGACCGTCAAGCAGGACGACCCCGCCAAGCTGAGCATCTACAACGCGCTGAGCTTCTCCACGACCGCTGCGGCCGATGCGGTGGCCAACATCGAGTACACGGGTGCGAACAGCAACTCCTCGCTGTTCGGGCTGAACAGCCTGTCCGATGTGGCCGTGCTGGGTGGCGTCAACGCCTTGGTGGGCACCACCGCCGCAGACAACCTGCTGCTGCTGAGCCTGGACTCGCACAAGCTCATCGAGATCACCCGCGGTGGCGTGATCAAGAGCAGCTTCGATTTGTCCAACGTGCTGCCGCACAACGGCATCGAAGGTGTGACCATCGACGAGAACGGCACCATCTACCTGGTGGCCGAGCAAATCCAGGACGGCAGCAATGTGCTGCCCAACCCGGCGTCGCAGTTGATCGTGCTGTCCAACGTGACCGCCGCTGTGCCCGAGCCCGAGGGCGTGGCCCTGGTGCTGGCCGGCCTGGGCATCATGGGCGCCATGGGCGCGGTGTCGCGTCGCCAGAAGCAGGCCGCTCAGGCCTGAGCCTGACGCGGCGCAGAGGTGCGGCGCTCACGGGCGCCGACGCTCAAGGGGCGCTGGACCGCGTGTGGATCGCGTCAGGCCAGCGCCGCCAGCAGCTTGGCGTGGATGCCGCCAAAGCCGCCGTTGCTCATGCACAGCACATGGTCGCCCGGCTTGGCGACCTTGACCACCTTGGCCACGAGCGCGTCGATGGTGTCGGCCACCACGGCGCGTTCGCCCATTTCCACGAGCGCCTCGTGGGCGTCCCAGCCCAGGCCACCCGAGTGGCAGAAGGCCAGGTCGGCGTCTTCCAGTGACCAGGGCAACAGCGCCTTCATCGTGCCCAGCTTCATGGTGTTGGAGCGCGGCTCGAACACCGCCAGGATGCGCGCGTCCGGCCCGACCTTGCGGCGCAGGCCGTCCACCGTCGTGCGGATGGCCGTGGGGTGGTGGGCGAAGTCGTCGTAGACGGTGATGCCGCGCGCCTCGCCCTTGATTTCCATGCGGCGCTTGACGTTGCCAAAGCGGGCCAGGGCCTCGCAGGCCACCTGCGGCGTCACGCCCACGTGCTCGGCCGCCGCGATGGCCGCCAGCGCGTTCATCTGGTTGTGCTCGCCCAGCAGGGCCCATTCCACGCGGCCCACCAGCACGCCGGCTTTCAGCACGTCGAAGGCATGGGGCTCGCCACGGGCGCGGAAGCCCGGCACGTCGCCGCGCACGCCGAAGCGCGCCACATCGCTCCAGCAACCGCGCGTCAGCACGCGCTCCAGCGCCTCCTCGCGGGCGTTCACGACCAGGCGACCTGAGGCGGGCACCGTGCGCACGAGGTGGTGGAACTGCGTCTCGATGGCGGCCAGGTCGGCAAAGATGTCGGCGTGGTCGAATTCGAGGTTGTTGAGCACCGCGGTGCGCGGGCGGTAGTGCACGAACTTGCTGCGCTTGTCGAAGAAGGCGGTGTCGTACTCGTCTGCCTCGATCACGAAAGGAGCCCCCACGCTCGGCCCGGCGGCGCTCACCGCACCCAGCCGAGCCGACACCCCGAAGTTCTCCGGCACGCCGCCCACCAGGAAGCCGGGCTGAAGGCCGGCGGCCTCCAGGATCCAGGCCAGCATGGACGTCGTCGTCGTCTTGCCATGGGTGCCGGCCACGGCCAGAACGTGGCGGCCTTGCAGCACATGCTCGCTCAGCCACTGCGGGCCGCTGGTGTAGGGCAGGCCGGCGTCGAGGATGGCTTCCATCAGCGCGTTGCCGCGGCTGACCACGTTGCCGATGACGAAGAGGTCGGGCTTGAGTGCCAGTTGCTCGACGTCATAGCCTTCGATCAGATCGATGCCCAGGGCGCGCAGCTGGTCGGACATCGGCGGGTAGACACCCGCGTCGCAGCCGGTCACGCGGTGGCCCGCTTCACGGGCAAGGGCGGCCACGCCACCCATGAAGGTGCCGCAGATGCCGAGGATGTGGATGTGCATGGGGACTTCCGAAAGGCTGTGCCGAGCCAGGTCGGCATGGGCCCGGCCCCTGTGTGCAGGGCCGGCCGGGTCGTTCAGGGGTCAGAGCTGGCGGAACGCGTTGGCGGCCGCGGCCACGGTGTCGGCGATGTCCTGCTCGGTGTGGGCGGCGCTGACAAAGCCCGCTTCGTACATGGCCGGCGCCAGGTACACGCCCTGGTCCAGCATCAGGTGGAAGAAGCGGTTGAAGGTGTCCGTGCCCTTGGCCATCACCGTTTGGTAGTTCTGCGGCAGGCTGTCGGCGAAGAAGAAGCCGAACATGCCGCCTTCGCTGTCGGCCGTGAGCGTCACGCCGGCATCGCCCGCGACCTTCACGAAGCCGTCCACCAGGCTGCGGGTGCGCTGGCCGAGCTGCTCGAAGAAGCCCGGGCGCTGGATGATTTGCAGCGTGGTCAGGCCACAGGCCGTGGCCACCGGGTTGCCCGACAGCGTGCCGGCCTGGTAAACCGGGCCCAGCGGGGCCAGCTTGGACATCACCTCGCGCGAAGCCGCAAAGGCCGCCAGCGGCATGCCGCCGCCGATCACCTTGCCAAACACGCTGAGGTCGGGCGCGAAGCCGGGAATGGCCTTCGCGTAAATGCTTTGCGCGCTGCCCAGGGCCACGCGGAAGCCGCTCATCACCTCGTCGAACACCAGCAGGGCGCCGTGCTGTGTGCACAGCTCGCGGATGCGCTGCATGAAGGGCAGGCTGGCGCGCACGAAGTTCATGTTGCCGGCGATGGGCTCGATCATCACGCAGGCGATTTCGCTGCCTTGCGTGGCGAACGCCTCTTCGATTTGCGCGATGTTGTTGTACTCCAGCACAAGCGTGTGCTGCACCACCTCGGCGGGCACGCCCGCGCTGGTGGGGTGGCCGAAGGTGGCCAGGCCGGAGCCGGCCTTGACCAGCAGGGCGTCGGCATGGCCGTGGTAGCAGCCCTCGAACTTGATGATCTTGTTGCGGCCCGTGAAGCCGCGCGCCAGGCGAATGGCGCTCATGCCGGCCTCGGTGCCGGAGCTCACCAGGCGCACCTGCTCGGCGCTGGGCACGAGCTTGAGGATTTCCTCGGCCAGCTCGACCTCTCGCTCGGTGGGGGCGCCGAAGCTGAAGCCATCGACCGCCGCCTTCTGCACCGCGGCCAGCACCTCGGGGTGGCCGTGGCCCAGGATCATCGGGCCCCAGGAGCCGATGTAGTCGGTGTAGCGCGTGCCTTCGGCGTCCCAGAAGTAGGGGCCTTGGGCGCGCTGGACGAAACGCGGCGTGCCGCCCACGGCCTTGAAGGCACGCACGGGCGAGTTCACACCGCCCGGGATGACGCGCTGGGCGCGTTCGAACAGGGCGGCGTTGCTCATGGCATCAGTGGACATTGCGGGAACTCGGGGGGGGAACAGAATCGTCCAGCGCGGGGTGGCCGGACTCGGTGGCTTCCTCGCCTTCGGCCGGCGGCTCGCCCGGGGGCAGTGCCCAGAAGAAGCGGTCGGGCACCACGCCGCCCATGCCGGGGCGGAAGCCCGCGTCCAGCGACTGGTCCAGGAAGCTCAGGGCCTCGGAGACGGCCACGTCCAGCTCGGTGCCGCTGGAGATGATCGCTGCCAGGGCCGCCGACAGCGTGTCGCCCGCGCCCACGAAGCTGGCCTCGAAGCGCTCGAAGCGCTCGCCGGCCACCGCGCCTTGCGCCGTCGCCAGCACGTTGTCGATGAACTGGTCGGGCAACTGCACGCCCGTCACCAGCACGTAACCCGCGCCCAGCTCGGCGGCCGCCACGGCCAGCTCGCGCGCCGAAGGCGGGCGCTCGGACTCCCAATCGGGCAGCAGGAAATCGGTCAGCGTGGTGTGGTTGCCCACCAGCACGTGGCTGGACGGCACGATCAGCTCGCGGAAAGCCTCCAGGTAGGTGTTCTGCGCGTCCTCTTCCATCCACGACAGGTTGGGCAGGTAGGACACCAGCGGCACGTCGGGGTAGTCTGAGATGATCTCGGCGACCACGCTCACGCCCTCGGCGCTGCCCAGGAAGCCGACCTTCCACGACGCGATGGTGGCGTCTTCCAGGATGGAGCGCGCCTGCTCGGCGATGGCATCGGCGTCGATCTCGACCGACTCGAACACCTCGGCGGTGTCGCGGATCAGCAGGCTGGTGATCACGGGCAGGGCGTGGGCGCCCATGGCCGCGATGGTGGCGATGTCGGCGGCGATGCCGGAGGCCCCGCTGGGGTCGTTGGCGTTGAAGCTCAAGACACAGGCCGGGGCGCCCGCATCCTGGTCTGCGGGGTCGGGGGTCTCGTCAGAGACGTTCTGGGGGCCGGTCTGGGGGGCGTTCATGCGTGAGGTAAGCAATGTAAGAAGCGTGAGCCAGTGCCCGAGATGGTGGCGCACACCTGCGGAATTCACAGGAAATGCGCCCCGAGCCCGTGGCTACAATGGGTTCATTGTATTCAAGTGAACCCAAGCGACGTGAGCGACTTCTCAACCTGGATGTGCCTGATCTGTGGCTGGATTTACGACGAAGCCGCGGGCCTGCCCGAAGAAGGCATCGCGCCTGGCACGCGCTGGGCTGACGTTCCCATGAACTGGGTGTGTCCCGAATGCGGCGCGCGCAAGGACGATTTCGAGATGGTGCCGGTCTGATGGCCGCTGCGCGCTCCCCTCAAGGGATGGAGGAAGGTGTCCGTGTCTGATTTCGACAAGCCGCAAGAGCCCGCAACCACCAAAGTCCTCGTCATCGACGACAGCAACACCATCCGGCGCAGTGCCGAAATCTTCCTCAAGCAGGGCGGATACGAGGTGGTGCTGGCCGAAGACGGCTTCGATGCGTTGTCAAAGGTCAACGATCACGCCCCAGATGTTATTTTTTGTGACATCTTGATGCCCCGCCTGGACGGCTACCAGACCTGCGCCATCATCAAACGCAACCCGCGTTTCGCCCGCACGCCCGTGATCATGCTGTCGTCCAAAGATGGCCTGTTCGACAAGGCCCGAGGCCGCATGGTGGGCTCGCAGGACTACCTCACCAAGCCCTTCACCAAAGACCAGTTGCTGCAGGCTGTCGCCCAATGCACCGCGCAGAATCAGGGATGACCTGGGTTCAACGGTGTCCGTGGGTGTCGCCCATTGCAGCCAGAATGTGAGTTCCACGCCGCAGGCGGAGCCCGGGGATGACGCAGGGCGGCGTTTCAAGAGGTTCCTATGCCAATCCAGAAGATTCTGCTCGTTGACGACTCCAAGACCGAACTGCATGTGCTGTCGGAGTTGCTGACCAAGCGCGGCTACAAAGTGCGCACCGCCGAAAACGGCGAAGAGGCGCAGCGCCGCCTGGCAGAAGAAAAGCCCGACCTCATCATCATGGACGTGGTGATGCCCGGCCAGAACGGCTTCCAGCTGACCCGCGCCATCACCCGCGACCCGCTGTTTGCCAGCGTGCCGGTGATCATCTGCTCCAGCAAGAACCAGGAAACCGACCGGGTCTGGGGCATGCGCCAGGGCGCACGCGACTACGTCGTCAAGCCCGTCAACCCCGAAGAGCTGCTGTCCAAGATCAAGGCCTTCGGCTGATCGGGACGCGAGGACATGGCCAACAAAGACGCCCTGAGGGAGCTGCAGCAACGGCTGGCCCAGCGCCTGCAAACGGTGCGCGAGCAAGCCCCGACCCGCAACTGGCTGGCCGTCGAGATGGCCGGCCACGGCTTTTTGCTGCCGCTGGACCAGGCCGGTGAAATCTTCCCCTTGTCGGCCGTGCACGCCGTGCCTCACAGCCAGCCCTGGTTCCTGGGCGTGGCCAACCTGCGCGGGCAGTTGCACGGTGTGATCGACCTGGCGGGCTTCGTCGGTTTGCCGCGCGACGCATCCCGCAGCACACCGCGCGCCACACCGCGCGCCCAATTGGCCGCCCCAGCCCGTGACACCCGCGAGGCCCGCGAAGGCGCCCGCCTGGTGGCGTTCAACGGCAAATTGCAGGTCAACGCGGCGCTGTTGATCGACCGCCTGCTGGGTCTGCGCAATGCCAGCGCGCTGCAGCCCGCGCCGGCCGCCGAAGAAGACGGCAAACCCCATTTCATCGGCCAGCAGATGGCCGACGCCCAGGGCCGCATCTGGTACGAGCTGGACCTGGCGGCACTGGCCGCGGACGAAGCCTTCGCGCGCATCGATGCGCATTGATGTGCACCGAAGCGCATTGACGCCTGAGCACCGTGGCCTGCACACCGAATCATTCTGAAGTCATTGGAGAGCGAGCATGAGTTTCCTGAGCCGTTTCAAGGAACTGGGCAAATCACAGGACCGCGACGAGGTCCAGCCCGAGGCCCTGAGCACGGAAGGCATGGTGACCGCCGCCGGTGTGCAGATGGTGGACACGCAAGCCTCGCCCTCCACCCTCCAGGGCGGTGCGACCACCACCTCGGACTCGATCATCTCGGAAGCCGCGCCCTCGCAGTTCCCTGACGACTACAACGAAACCCGCCTGCACCCAGATGCCGATGCGGCCACCCACGAGGCCCGCTCGGGCCTGCCCCTGATCGGCCACCTGCGCCTGGATCGCCAGCAGCGCGTGCTGGGCGCCACGCTGGCCGTGGGCGTGCTGGGCCTGATGCTCAGCGCTTTCCTGTCGGTGAACTCGGCCGACCGCCGCGCCGCGCAAACCGGTGCCACCGGTCAGGCGCTGATGCAGTCGCAACGCCTGGCCAAATCGGTCTCGCAGGCCCTGATCGGCCGCGCCCAGGCCTTCGCCGAGGTGTCGGACAGCGCCAAGGTGCTGGCCAGCAATGTGCGCGGCCTGGCCCAGGGCGACAGTGGCATGGGCCTCAACCAGGTGAAGGGCGGCGCGCAAGAGGCGCTCAATGGCCTGATCCCGCTGGTGGACCGCGCCGAGAAGAACGCCAACTTCGTGCTCTCGCAAAAGCAGACGCTGACCCAGGTGAGCTCGGCGCTGCGCGAGGTCAACGGGCAGTCGTCTGAACTGCTCGACCTGGCCGAGGGCATCGCTTCGGCCCGCATCGAGAAGGGCGGCGTCAGCCCTGCCGAGGCCTTGTCGCTGAACCAGCTGGTGATGCTGACGCAGCGCATCGGCAAGTCGGCCAACGAATTCCTGACGGTGGAAGGCGTGTCCACCGAGGCCGTGTTCCTGCTGGGCAAGGACCTCAACGCCTTCAAGGAAATCGCCGAAGGCCTGCTCAATGGCAACCAGGAGCTCAAGCTCGTCGCCTCGCGCGACCCGGCCGTGCGCGAGCAGCTGGACGCGCTGCTGAAGATTTTCGAGCGCACCCGCACGCAGTCCACGTTCATCCTGGGCTCGCTGCAAGGCCTGGTGGCCGCGCGCGACGCGCAGGTGGCCGTGATCGACGACTCGGAACCCCTGCGCAAGGGCCTGGAAGACGTGCAGCGCAAGCTGACCGAGGGCGCCGGCATCGGCGGCCTGAACGTGGCGCTGATCCTGATCTTCCTGCTGGTGACGGCGGCCGGAGCCTATGGCCTGCTGCGCGTGTTCCTGACCGACCAACGCCAGCGCGCTTTGGTGGCGGAAGCCCAGCGCCAGGAAGCCGAACGCCAGGAGCGCGAAGCCAAGCGCGTCAACGACGCCACCCAGGCGGCCATTCTGCGCTTGATGAACGAGCTGCAGATGGTTGCCGAAGGTGACCTGACACAACAAGCCACGGTGACGGAGGACATCACCGGCGCCATCGCCGACTCGGTGAACTTCACGGTGGAAGAGCTGCGCACCCTGGTGGCGCAGGTGCAGGGCGCGGTGTCGCGGGTGTCGGACACGACGGGTCAGGTGGAATCCACCTCGACCGAGCTGCTGGCGGCTTCCGACGAGCAGCTGCGCGAGATCCGCGAAACCGGCGAGTCCGTGCTGCAGATGGCGGGCCGAATCAACGAGGTGTCTGCCCAGGCCCAGCACTCCGCCGAGGTGGCACGCCAATCGCTGGCCGCAGCCGACTCCGGTCTGGCCGCTGTGCAGAACGCCATCGGCGGCATGAACACCATCCGCGAGCAGATCCAGGAAACCTCCAAGCGCATCAAGCGGCTGGGCGAGTCCTCGCAGGAAATTGGCGAAATCACCGAACTGATCTCGGACATCACCGAGCAGACGAACGTGCTGGCCCTGAACGCCGCCATCCAGGCCGCGTCTGCCGGTGAAGCCGGTCGCGGCTTCTCGGTGGTGGCCGAGGAAGTGCAGCGCCTGGCCGAACGCTCGGCCGACGCGACCCGCGAAATTGCCGCGCTGGTGCGCACCATTCAGACCGACACCCAGGACGCCGTGGCCGCCATGGAGCGCTCCACGCAAGGGGTGGTCGAAGGGGCTCGCCTGTCCGACGCGGCCGGTTCTGCGCTGGGTGACATCGACCGCGTGTCGCGCCGCCTGGCCGAGCTGATCGAGCAGATTTCCTCGCAGGCCCTGCGCGAGGCCGCATCGGCCAACGTGGTGGTGTCGAACATCCAGCACATTTTTGCCGTGACCGAGCAGACGGGTGAGGGCACGCGCTCCACCGCCCAGCTGGTGCGCGAACTGGCCAAAACCGCCGACGAGCTGCAGCAGTCGGTGGCCCGCTTCAAGATCTCGGCCTGACCCCGAACAGGGACACCAACGCCATGGACAGCCTCCACCCAGAAGCTCCCCGGTCTGCGCCCCAGTCCGCGCCTGACAGCGACTTGCATGCCGACGACCTCAGCGCCCTGGCCTGGGTGCAGGAGGAATTGCGCAAGTCGCTGGACGCCGCGCACAAGGCGCTGCACCGCGCCCTGAAAGACCGGCAAGCGGCCGCGCAGTCGGACGTCGATGCGCTCGACCCGGCCGTGCTGCGCACCGCACGCCAGCAGATCCACCAGGGGGTGGGCGCGCTGGAGCTGGCCGGCCTGCCCGCCGGTGCCGCCTTGCTGCGTGCCAGCGAGGCCGTGGTGCAGAAGTTCGTCAACCGTCCGAGCGCGCTGAATGCCGAGGCGTTGCGCGACATCGAGCGGGCCTCTTTCGCCTTGCTGGACTACATGTCGCGCCGCGTGGCCGGCAAGCAGGTCTCGGCCGTGGCGCTTTTCCCGCAGTACGAGGCCCTGGTGGCCCGCGTGGGTGGCACGCTGCCGCGCCCGTCCGATTTGTGGTCGCAGGACTGGCCGGCGCTGTCGCTGGAATCGACCCTGGCCGCGCCCGATGACGTGGCACCGCGCAAGGCCGATGCCGAGACGGTGGAAGCCTTCGAAGCGGGCCTGCTGAGCCTGCTGCGCCGCCAGCAACCCGAGGACGCCCAGACGCTGGCGGGCCTGTGCACCGGCCTGGCCCGCGATGCCGAGCAGCGCCGTGCCCACCGCGAAGCCGCCACCTGGATGCTGGCCAGCGGCTTCCTGGAGGGGCTGTCCGACCGCCACATCGAGCTCAGCGTGCACGCCAAGCGCGTGCTGTCGTCGCTGCTCAGCCAGCTGCGCGTGATCGTCAAGGGCAATGGCGTGCCCTCCGACCGCCTCGCGTCCGAGCTGCTGTTTTTCTGTGCACAGGCCGCCGAGGCTCAGCCCTCTGAGCACTCGGTGCTGGCCCGTGTGCGCCAGACTTTTGGCCTGGAGCGCCACCGCCCGGTCAGCCTGGTGCAATCGGCGCTGGGTCGCCACGACCCGGCCGTCATCACCCAGGCGCTCAAGCGCGTGGGCAGCGCCAAGGAAGGCTGGTCGGCCGTGGCCGCGGGCGAGGTTTTGCGCCTGGGCGGCCTGGGCGAGCAGTTCTCGCTGGTGGGCGACTCGCTGCGCAAGCTCTTCCCCGAGGGCGAGGTGCTGGGCAGCGCCCTGACCGATGCCGTGCAGCGCAGCGTGGCCCGCGCCCAGGCGCCGGACGCCGGCCTGGCCATGGAAGTGGCCACCAGCCTGCTGTACGTCGAAGCCAGCCTGGAAGATGCCGAGTTCGATCAGCCCGAACAACGTGACCGCGTGCACCGCCTGGCCGAGCGCATCCGCCAGGTCAGCGAAGGCCAGCCGGCCGCCCCGCTGGAAGGCTGGATGGAGGACCTCTACCGCCGCGTCTCCGACCGCCAGACCATCGGCAGCGTGGTGCAGGAGTTGCGCACGGCGCTGTCCGAATCCGAAAAGCACATCGACCAGTTCTTCCGCGATCCGCAGGACCGCAGCCCGCTGATCGAGGTGCCGCAGCAGCTGCAATCCGTCCGTGGCGTGCTGGCCGTGCTGGGCCTGGACCTGGCTGCCCAGGCCAGCGTGCACATGCGCCACGACGTCGAGCACCTGCTGCAGCCCGACGCCGACCTGGACGCCGCCGCGCAAGCGGGTGTCTTCGACCGCCTGGCCACCAACCTCGGGGCGCTGGGCTTCCTCATCGACATGATGGGTGTGCAGCCCAGCCTGGCCAAATCGCTGTTCACCTTCGACGAAGCCACCGGCGTGCTGTCGCCGCTGATGGGCCGGGAAAAAAAAACACCGCTGACGTCCGACGACCCCGTTGAGGCCGCGGCACACCACGTCCAGCAAGTCGAGAAGGACGAAGCCCAGGCCGCCGCCGAAGAGGTGGTGCAGGCGCTGGGGAAGGGCGATGCGAGCCTGGACGATGTCTCCGAGCATTTGCAGAAGCTGGCCGAGACGCCCCACGTGCAGGACCAGGCTGGCCTGGTCGACCAACTGGCGGCCGTGCAGGCCACGCTGGACCAGGCCCGTCAGGGCGAGCACGGTGAGGCCGATGCCCAGGCCGTGGCCGCCGCGCGCGAACAAGTGGCCGAGCAGGTCGCCCAGGTCCTGGCCGACCTGAACCCAGCCGAGCCCGAGCCGGAGGAGCCCGCGGCGCCGGTGCTGCCCCTGCTGGCACCGACGCCCGCGACCGAGGTGGCCTCGACCGGCCTGGAGGACGACGACGAGATGCGCGGCATCTTCCTGGAGGAAGCCCGCGAGGTGATCGGTGAGGCGCGCGAGGCTTTGACCACGTTGCAGCGCCAGCCGTCCGACCTCAATGCCCTCACAGCCGCGCGCCGGGCCTTCCACACGCTCAAGGGCAGCGCGCGCATGGTGGGCCTCAAGGAGTTTGGCGAGGCCGGTTGGGCCTGTGAGCAGCTGTACAACACCTGGCTGGCCTCGCAGCAACCGGCCAGCGACGACCTCATCGGCCTGAGCGCCGAGGTGCTCGACCACCTGGCCGACTGGACCGAGGCCATCGCGGCTGGCCAGGATGCCGGCTGGCACAGCGCCCCCGTGGTGGCCGCCGCCGAAGCCCTGCGCCTGCGCGGCGAACGCCAGCCGCTGCGGTTGGCCGATGCCCCTGTGCCCGATGCGCTGCCCGCATTGCCGCACCATGACGCCTTGCCGGAGGCTGCGCCGCCGGCGATGCTGCTGGACGCTGTCGCCGAGCCGGACCGCCTGGCGCTCGACCTGTCAGCCTTGCCTGAGTTGTCCGACATCCCTGAGCCGTCTGAGCTGACCGAAGCGCCGGCGCATGGCTTGGCTGGCACCGACCCCGCCATCGGCACAGCCACGGCAGCCTTGGACACCGAAGGCGAAGATGCCGAAGCCCCGCTGGACCTGGGGGCGCTGGAGGTCATCGAGCCCACCGACGTCGTGCTGCTCGATGACACCGACCCGACCCAGCCTGCGTCGCTGGCAACGGATGCGGCGCCGGACATCGACCTCTCTGCCGACTTCGACGCGGGGGTGGAACCCGCCGAAGCCACCGACGACAGCGACGAGCAGGTCAAGGTCATCGGCCCGCTGCGCATCAGCATCCCGCTGTTCAACATCTACCTCAACGAGGCCGACGAGCAATCGCGCCGCCTGTGCACCGCGCTCAACGAATGGGCGCTGGAGGTCCACCGCCCCGTCAGCGACGAGGCCGTGGCATTGGCGCACTCGCTGGCCGGCAACTCGGCGGCCGTGGGCTACAGCGGGCTGTCGCAGCTCGCCCGCCTGCTGGAGCACTGCCTGATGCGATCGCAGCAGCTGGGCCCGGCCGATGCCGACACCGCCGAGCTGTTCAACGAAGCCGCTGACGAGATCCGCCAGTTGCTGCACCAGTTCGCCGCGGGCTTCCTGCGCGAGCCCTCCGAGCCCTTGCGCCAGCGCCTGGAGGATTTCGACCACGAGGCCTCGCGTCGCATCGAGGCCGGCGATTTCGGCCAGCCCGCTGAGGCGCCGGCGTCGCACCTGCGCCTGGTGCACAGCGGCGATGGCCTGATGTCAGACGAGCCGCTGGCCGATGACCCGCACGGTGGCCTGCACGATGGCATCCACGTGAACGAGCCGCTGTCGCACGAGCCTGCGCACCCCATTGCCCACACCACGCCCAGCCCGCACGACGCGCTGGCGCCGCTGCACCTGCCCTGGGACGACGAAGACGACATCGACGCCACCGACCACATCGACGCGGACCTCTTCCCCATCTTCGAGGAAGAGGCGCTGGAGCTGCTGCCGCAGTTGTCGTCGCAAACCCGACAGTGGCTGGACCACCCCGATCAGCCCGACGCGCCCGCGGCCTGCATGCGCACGCTGCACACCTTCAAGGGCGGCGCCCGCCTGGCCGGCGCCATGCGCCTGGGCGAGCTGGCGCACCGACTGGAATCCAGCATCGAGCGCCTGCTGGCCCATGGGGCCGTGGACCGCGATGCCATCGCTCCGCTCGAAGCCCGGGTGGACCGCCTCGTCGATGTGTTCGAAGCCTTGCGCCAGGCCGATGCCCAGGCCCAGGCGGCACAACCGGCCTTGTCGGCCTTGCCAGCGTCGCCCGAGGTGGTGTCGATCGGTGAGCCCGGGGCTGCGTCCCTGGGGCAGCCTGTTGGTCCGTTTTCCGCCGATGTGGGGACGGACGAGGTGGAGGCCGATGCCGCACGGGGCCTTGACCTCGACCTCGACATAGACGTCAACCTCGACCAAGCCACCCTGGCGCCATCACCCGATGACCGCACCAGCGCGCTCGAGCCACGTTCCGCGGCCTCGGGTGCCGCGCCGGCAGAAGCCCGGGAGCCCATCGCCTGGTCGGCCCTGGTGCGCCCGCAAGGCATGGTCTTGCGCCCGGCCGTCCGCGAAGCTGTGCAAGGCCCCTCGCAGGCCGCGGTGCGTGTGCGCCCGCAGCTGCTCGACCGCCTGGTCAACCACGCAGGCGAGGTCGCCATCACGCGCTCGCGTCTGCAAGGCCAGGTCGGCCAGATCCGTGGTTCCCTGACCGACCTGACCGAGAACCTCGACCGCCTGCGCCAGCAACTGCGCGACATCGAGCTGCAGGCCGAAACCCAGGTGGCCACCCGCATGGAAGCCGCGCGCGCCGCGTCCCAGCAGTTCGACCCGCTGGAGTTCGACCGCTACACGCGCTTCCAGGAACTCACCCGCATGATGGCCGAGTCGGTCAACGACGTGGCCACCGTGCAGCGCACCTTGCAGCGCAGCCTGGAAACCACGGAAGACCAGCTCGTGGCCCAGGCCCGCCTGACGCGCGACCTGCAAGACGACCTGCTGCGCACCCGCATGGTGGAATTCGAAGGCCTGTCCGAACGCCTCTACCGCGTGGTGCGCCAGGCCGCCAAGGAAACGGGCAAGCAGGTGCGCCTGGACATCGTCGGTGGCAGCACCGAAGTCGACCGCGGCGTGCTGGAGCGCATGACCGGCGCCTTCGAGCACCTGCTGCGCAACTGCGTGACCCACGGCATCGAGGTGCCCGAGGTGCGCACAGCCGCGGCCAAGGACGCCACCGGCACCATCACCGTGACGCTGGCGCAGGAAGGCAACGAAGTCAGCCTGGCCTTCAGCGACGACGGCGCCGGCCTGCAACTGGGTCGCATCCGCGAGCGCGCCGTGGCCCAAGGCCTGATCACGGCCGATGCGCAGCTCAGCGACGCCGAGCTGGCCCAGCTCATCTTCACCCCCGGCTTCTCCACCGCCGAGCAGGTCACCGAGCTGGCCGGCCGCGGCGTGGGCATGGACGTCGTGCGGTCCGAGGTCAACGCCATGGGCGGGCGCATCGAGACGCAAACGCAAGAGGGCCAAGGCACGCGCTTCTCCCTGGTGCTGCCGCTGACGACCGCCGTCACGCGCGTGGTCATGCTGCGCTGCGGCCAGGTCAATGTGGCCGTGCCCACCCACCTGATCGAGATGGTGCGCCGCGCGCGGCCCGCCGAGATCGAGCAGGCCTACCACCAGGGCCAGATGCCGTTCGGTGACCTGAACCTGCCTTTCTTCTGGCTGGGCGCGTTGCTGGACCTCAGCCCGGTGGGCCTCGAAGGCGCTCGCAGCCTGCCGGTCGTCATCGTGCGCTCGGCGCAGCAGCGCATCGCGGTGCACGTCGACGAGGTCCTGGGCAACCAGGAAGTGGTCGTCAAGCACCTGGGCAGCCAACTGGCGCGCCTGCCGGGCCTGGCGGGCATGACCTTGCTGCCCTCCGGGGCCGTCTCGCTCATCTACAACCCGGTCGCCCTGGCCACGGTCTATGGCGAGCGTGCCCACGCCTTGACGGGCCAGGCCCTGCAGCGCGGTCTGGGCGGCCAGCCGCTGGCGGGCTGGTTGCAGCCGGACGCCCGTGGCCACATCCCTGCGCAGGCGGGCGATCTGACGCCGGCCGAGCCCGATGTGCCCCTGGTGCTGGTGGTGGACGATTCCCTCACGGTGCGCCGCGTCACCCAGCGCCTGCTGGCGCGCGAGGGTTACCGCGTGGTGCTGGCAAAAGACGGCCTGGAAGCCCTTGAATTCCTGGCTCAGGAGCGCCCGACGGTGGTACTGTCCGACATCGAGATGCCCCGCATGGACGGCTTCGACCTGGTGCGCAACATCCGCGCTGACCGGAAGCTCGCCGACCTGCCGGTCATCATGATCACGTCACGCATCGCACAGAAGCACCGCGACTACGCGGCCGAACTCGGCGTCAACCACTACCTCGGCAAGCCCTACCGCGAGGAAGAGTTGCTGGCCCTGGTGGCCACGTACGCATCGGTGTCGGCATCGGCCGCCGCATCCGCTTCCGTGCCTGCCAACGTGGTTCCCTGAAGGTTTCACCGCAGCCAACATCTTGCAGCAGTCCCAGGTCTCGACATCTGACGCTCGCCAAGGGCCCATGCCCGGGGTGGACGACGCCATCACGCACCTGGCGGCCCTGACCGCCCAGCGCGACCGCGAGTTGCTGGACGTCACGCTGGCGCAAGGCGTGCTGGACCTGTTGGGCGCGGCCAGCGTGGCCGTCTACCGCCTGATCGGTCGGGAGGACGAGTCTCGCCGTTGGCTGTGCTGCGGGCTGTCCCGCAAGGGCAACCTGACGGTGAGCGATCCGATGTGGGTGGACCTCCACCAGCTGCCGCTGGAAGAGGAGTACCCCCACCGCCAGCGCGCTCTGGCATCGCGCCTGCCCGAGCACGACGAAGAACAGCTCATGGGGCACGGCGAGCACGCGGTGCTGGCCCGCCACATCGTCACCCTGCCGCTGCCCGTCGAGGTGGGCCTGCCCGGGGTGCTGGAAGTGGGCTCCACCGAGCCCTTGACGGTGCAGTCCATGCGCACGGTCCAGACCCTGCTGAAGGTGTTCGGCAATTTCCAGAACCTGCTGGAATCCAGCCAGCGCGATGCGCTCACCAGCCTGCTCAACCGCCAGACCTTCGACGCCACCTTCCTGAAGGCATCGATGCCGCTGGCCGAGCGCAAGGCCGACCATGGCCAGGGCGAGCGCCGCCACAACAGCGCCGCAGGTTACTGGTTGGGCGTGGTCGACATCGACAACTTCAAGCGCGTCAACGACAACTTCGGCCACCTCATCGGCGACGAGGTGCTGGTGCTGGTGGCGCGCATCATGCGACAGACCTTCCGCCACTACGACCGCCTCTACCGCTTCGGTGGCGAGGAATTCGTGGTGCTGCTGCGCGGCGGCACCGAGGCCGATGCCATGGGCGCCTTCGAGCGCTTCCGCCGCAACGTGGCCAGCTACCCCTTCCCGCAGGTGGAGCGCGTCACGGTCAGCGTGGGCTTCACCGAGGTCATGCACCACGACACGCCCAATGTGACTTTCTCGCGCGCAGACCAGGCGGTCTACCGCGCCAAGCACCAGGGCCGCGACCAGGTGCTGTGCCACGAGGCGCTGGTGCGCGACGGCGTCATGGCGTCCAGCGAACAGCACATCGGCGACGTCGAGCTGTTCTGAGCCTGCTGCACCGGCATCCACCGGCAGAGGCTCAGGCCTTGTTCGCTTTCACCACCGCATAGCGCGCCAGCGTCTCGGCGCGGGCCTCGTCGTGCTGAACGATGGGCTGGGGGTAGTCGCGCCCGATCACCACATCCTCGGCTGTGGCCAGGTCGGCCGGACGGGCCAGCCAGGGCGCGTGCAAGGCCTTGTCGGGCAGGCTGGCCAGTTCGGGCACGTAGCGGCGGATGAACTTGCCCTGCGGGTCGAACTTCTCGCTCTGGCTGATGGGGTTGAAGATGCGGAAATAGGGTTGCGCGTCGCAGCCCGACGAGGCCGCCCACTGCCAGCCACCGTTGTTGGCGGCGAGATCGAAGTCCAGCAGCTTCTCGGCGAAGTAGGCCTCGCCACGGCGCCAGTCCAGCCCCAGGTCCTTGATGAGGAAGCTGGCCGTGACCATGCGCAAGCGGTTGTGCATGTAGCCCGTCTGGTTGAGCTGGCGCATGGCCGCATCCACCAGCGGGTAGCCCGTGCGGCCTTCGCACCAGGCGGTGAAGTGGGCGTCGGCGTGCTTGCCGTGGGCCCATTTGATGAGGTCGTACTCGCGCTTGTAGGCATGGCCCACGACGTGTGGGTGGTGGAAGAGGATCTGGTGGTAGAAGTCCCGCCAGACCAGCTCCGACAGCCACACCCGTGCGCCTTCCGAGCCGGCCTGCGCGCGTTCCCAGGCCAGCCCGGCCAGCTCGCGGATGGACACCGTGCCGAAGCGCAGGTGGGTGGAGAGGTAGCTCGGGCCCTTGACGCCGGGGAAGTCGCGGGTCTCGCCGTAGTGGTCGATGCGCTCCAGGAAGTCGGCCAACAGGGCCTGAGCGCCACGGGTGCCTGGGGGCACCTTGAGCGCGTCCACGGGCTCGAAGTCCAGGTCGGGCAGGGTGGGCACGCGTGGCAGCTCGGGCGGGCAAACCGCGGCCGGGATGGCGGCCAAGTGGGCCGCGTACTTCTCCACCGGGTAGGGTTTGACGTAGAAGTCGTCGACCTTCTTCAGCCAGGCATTTTTGTAGGGCGTGAACACACCGTAGGGCGTGTCGTTGCCCGTCAGCACCTCGTTGCGCTCGAAGATGACGTGGTCCTTCAGGGTGTACAGCGCCGCGCCGACGTTGCTCAGCGCCCCGCGCACCTGGGCGTCGCGCTGCAGGGCGTAGGGCTCGTCGTCGTGGGCGGCATAGACCGATTGCACGCCCAGCTGCTCGGCCAGTTTGGGGATTTCGCGGCGGGCCGGGCCGTGTCGCACGATCAGCCCCGTCAGCGCGGGCATCGGCGCACCGGCGTTGGCGGCCAGCACGCGCAGGGCGCCGTCGAGCTCGACCAGGCTTTCGCGGATGAAGGCCACGCGGCGGTCGTGGCGCGGCAGTGCGTCCAGGATGTCGGTGTCGAACACGAAGACGCACCAGACCTTCTGTGCGTTTTTCAAGGCGTGGAAGAGGGCGGCGTGGTCGTGGCAACGCAGGTCGCGGCGCAGCCAGACCAGGGCGGATGAGTGGGCTTCGTTCATGGCTTTGTTCTGCCCGCAGGCATTGTCTTGGTGCAGCCGCAGGCGGCTGGCCTAAAATCATGGCATGTCTGCCGACGTTTCCCATTCCATCGACCTGACCAACCAGTTTCTCATCGCCATGCCGGGCATGGTGGATGACAACTTCGCGGGCACCGTCGTCTACCTGTGCGAGCACAGCGACAACGGCGCCCTGGGCCTGGTCATCAACCGCCCGACGGACATCAACCTCAAGAACCTGTTCGAGCGCGTGGACCTGTCGCTGGACCGCGATGACCTCGCCGTGCGCCCCGTGTTCTACGGTGGCCCGGTGCAAACCGAGCGCGGCTTTGTGCTGCACGAGGGCTTGGGCGACGACGGCGACCATTACAGCTCCACGCTCAAGATCTCGGGCGGCCTGGAGATGACCACCTCGCGCGATGTGCTGGAGGCCCTCTCCAACGGCGCCGGCCCCAAGCGCGTGTTCGTCACCCTCGGCTATGCGGGCTGGGGTGCTGGGCAGCTGGAGGACGAAATCTCGCGCAACGGCTGGCTGTCGGTCAACGCCGACCCGGAGCTTATCTTCGCCACACCGGTGGAGCAGCGCTATGACAAGGCTTTGTCTCTGTTGGGCGTGGACCGCAGTTTCCTGATGGGCGAGGCCGGGCACGCATGACCGGCCCGACGCCCTCGTCTGCAGTCCTCAACTACCTGGCCTTCGACTACGGTCTCAAGCGCGTGGGCGTGGCCACGGGCAACAGCTTCACGCGCCAGGCCCAGCCCCTGCAAACCATCGTGGCCGAGGGCGACGCACGCTTTGCCCGCATCGGCCAACTGGTGTCCGAGTGGCAGCCCGCAGCCCTGGTGGTGGGTGTGCCTTACCACCCCGATGGCGCCGAGCACGAAAACACTTTGCGGGCGCGCAAGTTCGGCCGCCAGCTCTCCGGCCGCTTCCACCTGCCTGTGCACGAGGTCGATGAGCGCTACTCGACCACCGAGGCGAAGTCCTTCGGCGCACGCGACCTGGACGCGGCCTCGGCGGCCATCCTGCTACAACAATTTTTCGACGCCACCCCCTCCGAGAGGCCCGAGTGACATCCCCTGCACCCCACACCCTGAGCCTCGATGCCGAGGCCCTTTACGGCAGCCTGCTCGATGGCGTGCGCCGTCTGGCCACGCCCGACACGGCCCTCGTGGGCATCTGGTCGGGCGGCGCCTGGCTGGCCGAACGCCTCGCCACCGACCTCGGCCTGAAGACACCGCACGGCGTGATCTCCTCGGCCCTGCACCGCGATGACTTCAGCTCGCGCGGCCTGGCCGTGGGCAAGGACGCCACGCACCTGCCCTTCGAGGTCGATGGCCGCCGCATCCTGCTGATCGACGACGTGCTCTACACCGGCCGCACCACGCGCGCCGTCATCAACGAGCTCTTCGACTTCGGTCGTCCCGCCAGCGTGACCCTGGTCGTGCTGGTGGACCGCGGTGGCCGCGAGCTGCCCATCGAGCCGGCGTTCTCCGCCGCCCGCATTGCCTTGCCCGACGACGAGCGCGTGTCCCTGGACCGCACGCCGGAAGGCCGTTTCCAGTTCCATTTCGAGAGGGTGTGATGAAAAAACCCCAACGCAATCCGCAACTCAACGCCCATGGCGAGCTGATCCACCTGCTGTCCACGGAAGGCCTGCCCAAGGCCATCCTGCACCAGATCCTGGACACCGCTGAGCAGTTCCTCAGCGTCAACGAGCGCGAGGTCAAGAAGGTGCCGCTGCTGCGCGGCAAGAGCGTCTTCAACCTGTTCTTCGAGAACAGCACGCGCACCCGCACCACGTTTGAGATCGCGGCCAAGCGCCTGAGCGCCGACGTCATCAACCTCGACATCGCGCGCTCGTCGGCCTCGAAAGGCGAAAGCCTGCTCGACACCATCGCGAACCTCAGCGCGATGCAGGCCGACATGTTCATCGTGCGGCACAGCGAGTCGGGCGCGCCCTACCTGATCGCCCAGCACGTGGCGCCGCATGTGCACGTGGTCAATGCCGGTGACGGCCGCCACGCGCACCCCACGCAGGCGCTGCTGGACATGTACACGATCCGGCACTACAAGAAAGACTTCTCGAACCTCACCGTGGCCATCGTGGGCGACATCGTGCACTCGCGCGTGGCCCGCTCCAACATCCACGCGCTGACCACGCTGGGCGTGCCTGAAGTGCGTGTGGTCGGCCCGCGCACCCTGGTGCCCGGCGACCTGCGCGAGATGGGCGTGCGCGTCTGCCACAGCATGGAAGAAGGCATCAAGGATGCCGACGTCGTCATCATGCTGCGCCTGCAAAACGAGCGCATGACCGGTGGCATGCTGCCCAGCTCCGGCGAGTTCTTCAAGGAGTTCGGCCTGACCCAGGCCAAGCTGGCCCTGGCCAAGCCCGACGCCATCGTGATGCACCCGGGCCCGATCAACCGCGGCGTGGAGATCGAATCGGCCGTGGCCGATGGCAAGCAGAGCGTCATCCTGCCGCAGGTCACCTTCGGCATCGCGGTGCGCATGGCGGTGATGGGCATCATCGCGGGGAATGAAGCATGAAGATCATCATCAAGAACGGCCGCCTGGTCGATCCCGCTTCCGGCCTGGACCAGGTTGGTGACCTCGCCATCACCTCGGGCCGCATCAGCGCCATCGGCAATGTGCCCGGCGATTTCGCGGCCGACCGCACCATCGACGCCACCGGCCTCATCGTGGCCCCGGGCTTGGTCGATCTGGCCGCCCGCCTGCGCGAGCCGGGCCACGAGCACGAAGGCATGCTGGAGTCCGAATTGGCGGCGGCCGCTGCCGGCGGCGTGACCAGCGTGGTCTGCCTGCCCGACACCGACCCCACGCTCGACGAGCCCGGCCTGGTCGAGATGCTCAAGCTGCGCGCGCGCAAGCTCAGCCGCTGCCGCCTGTTCCCGCTGGGGGCGCTCACGCGGGGCCTCAAGGGTGAGAACCTCACCGAGATGGCCGAGCTGGTCGAGGCCGGCTGCATCGGCTTCTCACAGGCCGAAGTCGCCATCAAGGACACCCTGGTGCTGCAGCGTGCCATGCAGTACGCCGCCACCTTTGGCTACACCGTCTGGCTGCGCCCGCAGGACCCGTGGCTGGGCAAGGGCGTGGCCGCCAGTGGCTCGGTCGCCACGCGCCTGGGGCTGTCGGGCGTGCCCGTCAGTGCCGAAACCATCGCCATCAACACCTTGATCGAGCTGGTGCGCGCCACCGGCACCCGCTTGCACCTGTGCCGCATCAGCAGCGCCGCCGGCGTCGAGCTGGTGCGCCAGGCCAAGGCGCAAGGCCTGCCCATCACCGCCGACGTCAGCATCAACTCCCTGCTGCTGACCGACGTCGACATCGGCTACTTCAACTCGGCCATGCGCCTGACCCCACCGCTGCGCCAGGGCCGCGACCGCGACGCGCTGCAGGCCGGCCTGGCCGATGGCACGCTGGACGCGCTGGTCTCCGACCACACCCCGGTCAGCGAAGACGAGAAGGTGCTGCCCTTCGGCGAGGCCGAACCCGGCGCCACTGGCCTGGAGCTGCTGCTCAGCCTGGCGCTGAAGTGGGCTGGCGCCGACCACCAGGCCCAGCCCGCGGCCGACAAGCTGCGCCGCGCGCTGTCGGTGGTCACGCAAGGCCCGGTGAAGGTGCTGGGCGATGCCTTGGGCTCGCTGTCGTCGAGCGCCGGGCGCCTGGTGCCCGGGGGCGTGGCCGACGTGGTCGTGTTCGACCCGGCTGCGCGCTGGACGGTGACGCCGTCTGAGCTGGTCAGCCAGGGCAAGCACACGCCGTTCGCTTTCGAGACCACCGGTTTCGAGCTGTCGGGCCGCGTGCGCCTGACCCTGGTGGCCGGCCAGGTGGCCCACGAGTCGGCCGTCCTGACCGAGTCCACATGAGCACCGCGGCACCTGGGCCCGTGCCCACCGCCTCGATGGCGACGAACTGGTGGCGCGCACCGATCGCCATCTGGCGGCTCAGCCGGGTGGTGGCGCACATCCTGTACGGGCTGGTGCTGGTCTACACCGTCTGGGATGCGCAAGACGCGGCCACGCGCGAGCGCCGCACCATCGCCTGGTCGATGCGCCTGCTCAACCTGCTCGGCCTGACCGTGCAGTGCCAGGGCAAGCCCCACGCGGGGGCGCGGCTCGTGGTCTCCAACCACATCTCCTGGCTGGACATCATCGTCATCAACTCGGTCATGCCCTCGCGCTTCGTCTCCAAGGCCGAGGTCGGACAGTGGCCGGTCATCGGCCGCTTGGTGACAGCCGCGGGCACGCTCTTCCTGGTGCGTGAGCGCCGCCGAGACGCCATGCGCGTGCTGGGCCTGATGGCGCAAGCCTTGCGCGATGGCCAGAGCGTGGCCGTCTTCCCGGAAGGCACCACGGGGGCGGGCCACGAGGTCATGCACCTCCATGCCAACCTCGTGCAGTCGGCCATCGACGCGCCCGCGCCCATCCAGCCGGTGGTGCTGAGTTACCGCGATGCCCAGCATGCCGTCAGCCCCTCGGCGGCCTACATCGGCGACACCGGCCTGCTCGCGTCGATGTGGATGGTGGCCAGCGCCAAGGACCTGACGGTGTCGGTGCAGATCCTGCCCGCTGAAACCGTGGCCCACGCCGACCGCCGCGTGCTGACCGAGCGCCTGCACAGCGAGATGTCGGCGCGCTTGGCGCAGGCCATCCAGGCGGCCCAGGCTTGATTCAGACTTGATCTGGGTTCAGATGAAGGCGGCTGTGAAGATGTGTTGCGCGCTTGTGTGAACAATTGCGCAGCATTTGGGCGCTTTTTCGGACAACTTCTCAGGGCATCGGCCGATAGTCTTAGGCCACCCCTTGCCACATCGCGCAAAGGGCCTGCGACGCTCATGGGTTCCCTCGACCGAGGCCTGGGCGCCGTGGCGTCGATCCCAACCCCTTGAGGAGTCCCTCCATGTCCAAAAAGAACCTTCGGTGCCTGCCTCTGGCTGCAGCCGCCATGGTCGCCTGCATGAGCGCTCAGGCCGAGTACACCATCGCCGATGGCAAGCTGCGCCTGTCCGGTTTCGGCACCGTCGGCGTGTCCCGCACGAACAACGACCAGGCCTACTTCAACTACCCCGGCCAGGGTGGTGGTGCCGATCGTTCGGCCAGCTTCGACCCTGACACCAAGCTGGGCCTGCAGGGCACCTACAAGTTCACCGACACCCTCTCGGCCACCGCCCAGCTGTTGACCAAGTACCGGGCCACCGGCGAGTACACGCCCGAGTTCGAATGGGCCTTCGCCAAGTGGCAGGCCACCCCGGCGGTGGCGGTGCGCGTGGGGCGCATTGGTGCGCCGTTCTTCATGGTCTCGGACTTCCGAGACGTCGGCTACGCCAACACCACCGTGCGTCCCCCGCTGGACGTCTACGGCCAGGTGCCTGTGAGCTTCACCGACGGTGGTGACGTCAGCTACCAGGCCACCATCGGCAGCGCCACCCTGACCAGCACCCTGTGGGGCGGCCAGACCAAGGCCAAGTACGCGTCTGCCCTGCGCAACGGTGGCGCTGACCTGGACCCGGTCCTGGTCAAGCTGCGCAACCAGCTGGGCTTGAACTTCCAGGCCGAATTCGATGGTGGCTACACCCTGCGCTTCGGCCACAGCCAAAGCAAATTGAGCGTGGAGACCTCGTCGCTGGGCACCTTGCGCAGCGGCCTGTCGGGCGTGCTGGCGGGTGGCCTGGGTGCCGGACCGCAAGCGCTGGCCACCCAGATGCTCAATGACGTGACCACCACCGGCCAGAAGGCAACCTTCACCGGTCTGGGCGCGTCGATGGACCGCGACAACATCGTGCTGGCCACCGAGTACACCTGGCGCAGCATCGACAAGGGCGCTGTCGCCGACACCACCGGCTGGTACGTGCTTGGTGGGTACCGCCTTGGCACCGTCCTGCCTTACGTGGTGGTGTCTCGCCTCAAGGTCGACGATGTCAACGCCAACCTCAATCCGCAGGCGGCGGCCCTGGGTGCGGCTTACCGTGGCGCCCAAGGCCTGATCAACGTGGGCAAGGTGGCCCAGAACACCCTGTCTGTGGGCACACGCTGGGACTTCCGCTCCGGCATGGCCCTGAAGGCGCAGTTTGACCGCGTCTCCAAGCCTGCGGGCAGCAACGGCCTGTTCCTGAACCCTGACGCGTCCACCGCTTCGGGCCAGGACTTCTTCAACAACAAGAAGAAGGTCAACGTGCTGAGCCTGGCCGTCGACTTCGTGTTCTGAGCCTGAGGGAGCCACACACATGACCCACAACATCACCCTCAAGTCCGCCCTGAAGTCTGCTGCCGCCATCGGTTTGCTGACACTGGCGCATGCAGCCTCGGCCCAGGTGGCCGTGATCGTCAACCCCAAGAGCGCGATCGCCAACCTCTCGCCCGAGCAGGTCTCGTCGATCTTCCTGGGCAAGAGCAACACCTTGCCGTCCGGCAGCACCGCCGCGCCTGTGGACCTGCCTGACGGCAGCCCCGTGCACGAGCAGTTCTACACCAAGGCCACCGGCAAGACCTCGGCGCAGGTCAAGGCCACCTGGGCCCGCCTGACCTTCTCCGGCAAAGCCACCCCGCCGAAGGAGTTGGGCAGCTCGGCCGACGTCAAGAAGTTCGTGGCGGCCAACCCCGATGCCATCGGCTACATCGAGAAGTCGGCGGTGGATGGCACGGTCAAGGCCGTGCTGACGATCGACTGATCGACGGATCGGCGCACTTCGCGGACAAATGACCGCGAACACAGGGTTGTCTCGTGGCTTTGGCCGCGCGGCAACCCTTTATCTTTTCAGCAGGGATGGGCGCGCCCTTGCGGACACCTACAATCTCGCGTCCCGCTGAAAGGTCTTTTGATGTTCGATTCCGCTTTGTTGCAGGCCCTGCACGACGGCCTGCTGGGCTGGGCCATCCAGGGTTTGGCAGATGCCAGCTGGTGGCAAATTGTCGCCTACACCCTGCTTCTCACCCACATTACCATCGCTTCGGTGACGATTTTCCTGCATCGCGCTCAGGCCCACCGGTCGCTGGAGCTGCATGCCATCCCCTCGCACTTCTTCCGCTTCTGGCTGTGGCTGACCACCAGCACCGTCACCAAACAGTGGGTGGCCGTGCACCGCAAGCACCACGCCAAGTGCGAAACCGCCGAAGACCCGCACAGCCCCGTGGCCCACGGCATCAAGACCGTGCTGCTGACCGGCCGTGAGCTGTACGCCGCCGAAGCTTGCAAGGCCGAAACCCTGAAGAAATTCGGCCACGGCACGCCCGACGACTGGCTGGAGCGCACGCTCTACACCCCGCGCAACAACTGGGGCCCGATCGCCATGCTGCTGATCGACCTGGCCCTGTTCGGCGCCATCGGCATCACCGTGTGGGCCGTGCAGATGGTTTGGATCCCGATCACGGCGGCAGGCATCATCAACGGCCTGGGCCACTGGTGGGGTTACCGCAACTTCGAGGCGCCCGACGCTTCCACCAACATCTCCCCCTGGGGGATCATCATCGGTGGCGAAGAACTGCACAACAACCACCACACCTACCCGACCTCGGCCAAGCTGTCGGTCAAACCCTACGAGTTCGACATCGGCTGGGGTTACATCCGTGGCCTGGAAATGCTGGGCCTGGCCAAGGTCCGCAAGACCCCGCCGCGCCTGACCTTGGGCAACATCAAGCCTGTGGCCGACGCCAAGACGCTGGAGGCCATCGTGGCCAACCGCTACGAGTTGATGGCCGGCTACGCCCGCGAAGTGCGCCTGGCCTGCCGTTCGGAGCTGAACCGCTTGAAGGCTTCGGGCGAGGAGGGCGCTGCCACCCGCCTGGCGCGCGTGCGCCGCTGGATGCACCGTGACGTCGAGCAGATGCCCGCGGGCGTGCCACAGGAAGTGGCTGAGGCCTGCGAGGCCCACCCCCACCTGGCCAAGCTGATCGCCATGCGCGAAGAGCTGCGCGCCCTGTGGACCCGCACCAATGTGTCTGCCGAGCAACTGGTGGCCGACCTGCAGAACTGGTGCCAGCGTGCCGAGGCCAGCGGCATCCAGGCGCTGCAGGAGTTCTCGCTGAAGCTGCGCGCAGCCCACGCCTGAGCCAGCCCGCACTGCGCGTCGCGTAAAGCACGTTGCACCCAGCCGCCTTCGGGCGGCTTTTTCATGCCTGTGCCTGTGCCTGTGCCTGTAACTGTGCGTGGGTCCTCACGCCATGATGTTCAGGCCGCCGTCCACGTACACCGTCGAACCGGTCAGGTGGCGCGCCAGGGGGCTGGCCAGGTGGGCACAGGTCAGACCCACGTCCATGGTGTCGATGGGCTGGTGCAGCGGCGCCTCGTTGGCCGCGTGTGCCAGCAACACGTCGAATTCTTTCAGCCCCGAGGCCGCGCGCGTGGCGATGGGTCCGGGTGAGATGGCGTGCACCCGGATGCCCCGCGGCCCCAGCTCGTAAGCCAGGTAGCGGCAGCTGGCTTCCAGCGCGGCCTTCACCGGCCCCATCAGGTTGTAGTTGGGCACCACCTTGTCGGCCCCGAGGTAGCTCATGGCGAAGAGTGTGCCGCCCTCGGTCATCAGCGGGGCGGCGCGCCGGGCCAGGCGCAGGAAGGAATGGCAGGAGATGTCCATGGCCATGGCAAAGCCCTCGGCCGAGCTGTGCAGCAGGCCGGATTGCAAATCGGCCTTGGGCGCGAAGGCGATGGAGTGCACCAGCAGGTCCAGGCGGCCCCAGCGGGACTGCAGGGCCTCGAACAGGGCGTCCATCTGGTCGGCTTGGGTCACGTCCAGCGGCAACAGCAACTCGGCGCCGATCTCCTGGGCAATGGGCTCGACGTGCGGTCGGGCCTTGTCGTTCTGGTAGGTCAGGGCGACGTCGGCGCCGCACAGGCGGAAAGCCCGCGCGCACCCCGTGGCGATGGAGTCCCCGTTGGCAACGCCCACCACCAGCGCCTTCTGGCCGGCCAGCAGGGTCGGTAGGGCCTGCGTGGGCAAGCTGCTGGCGCGGGCCTTGGCGGGGGTGTCGGGGTGGGTGTCGGGCATGGCGAGCGAGCAGGGTCACAAAAGCCCCATGCTGCGCCGCACACATGAATGCCGCAAGTCAGCCGAGTGGTGTGCTCGGACAAAATGCCCGCAGGCAAAGTCGCGCAGACAAAGAAAAACCCACCGGGCTGGTCGCCAGGTGGGCTTTGCGTGTGGCGTGAGCGGCGCTTGCGTGTGCAGGCGCCTGACACATCACTTCAGCTTGACTTCCTTGTAGGCGACGTGCTTGCGTGCCTTGGGGTCGAACTTCATGAATTCCAGCTTTTGGGGCGTGGTCTTCTTGTTCTTGCTGGTGGTGTAGAAGTGGCCGGTACCCGCAGTGGATTCCAGCTTGATCTTTTCGCGTCCGCCTTTAGCAGCCATGGTGTTCTCCTAATTACAGTTCGCCGCGGGCGCGCAGATCCACCAGGATCGCGTCGATGCCCTTCTTGTCGATCAGGCGCAGAGCGGCGGCGCTGATGCGCAGACGCACCCAGCGGTTTTCGCTCTCGACCCAGAAACGGCGGTACTGCAGGTTGGGCAGGAAACGACGCTTGGTCTTGTTGTTGGCGTGGGAAACATTGTTCCCGGACATCGGGCCCTTACCCGTGACTTGACAGACGCGTGCCATGACGCTTCTCCGTTCGCTGATATGCACCGCTTGAGGCGATGCTGATGTTGCGTGGCCAGTGCTCAGAGCAGGACCCAAGCCCTGATGAACACCCTTCCGAGCGCTGTGGCCAGACCCGCGAAAAACCGTGGACCTGACCCTGGCATCGGGACGAATTTGCAAAGACATCGATTATAGCCAGATTCTGACCGTTTGGCAAAATCTGGCTGACATTCGACTTTAGGCGCCGCCTTGCTCCAGGAAGCGTTGCGCGTCGAGCGCCGCCATGCAGCCCGTGCCGGCGCTGGTGATGGCCTGGCGGTACACGTGGTCCTGCACGTCGCCGGCCGCGAACACGCCGGGCACGCTGGTCATGGTGGCGAAGCCGTTGCTGCCGCTGCGGGTCAGGATGTAGCCGTCCTTCATCTCCAGCTGGCCCTTGAAGATGTCGGTGTTGGGCGAGTGGCCGATGGCGATGAAGCAGCCCTTGAGTTCGATGTCTTTCGTCGAGCCGTCGTTCACGTTCTTGATGCGCACGCCCGTCACGCCGCTCTGGTCGCCCAGGACTTCGTCGAGCGTGTTGAACAGGTGCAGTTCCATCTTGCCGGCGGCAACCTTCTCCTGGACCTTGTCGATCATGATGGCTTCGGCGCGGAACTTGTCGCGGCGGTGGATCAGGTGCACCTTGCTGGCGATGTTCGACAGGTACAGCGCCTCTTCGACGGCCGTGTTGCCGCCGCCCACCACGCAGACCACGGCGTCACGGTAGAAGAAACCGTCGCAGGTGGCGCAGCCGCTCACGCCGCGGCCCATGAAGGCTTCTTCGGAAGGCAGGCCCAGGTACTTGGCCGAGGCGCCGGTGGCGACGATCAGGGCGTCGGTGGTGTAGGTGCCGCTGTCGCCCTTGAGCGTGAAGGGGCGCTTGGAGAGGTCCACCTCGTTGATGTGGTCATAGACCATGGCGGTGTTGAAGCGCTCGGCGTGCTGCTGGAAGCGCTGCATCAGCTCCGGGCCTTGCACGCCCATCACGTCGGCGGGCCAGTTGTCCACCTCGGTCGTCGTCATCAGCTGGCCGCCTTGGGCCATGCCGGTCACCAGCGTGGGCTTGAGGTTGGCGCGTGCCGCGTAGATGGCGGCGCTGTAGCCGGCAGGGCCTGAGCCAAGGATGAGGACGTTGCTGTGCTGGGGGGTGCTCATGGGTGCCTTTCTGGGTGGCGTGCCGCGGGATCAGGCTGCGGATGGCCGTGCGTTCGTTGGCTGCCATTTTCGCTCAGAGACGCACCGGCTGCGAGCTGTGAGGGATTCCCATGGCTGTTCCGGCGATGCGGTTGGTGCGAGATTCCATAAAGTGCTAAAAAATCCCGCGCGGATGCCGAAATATGGTCAGACAGGTTGTTTGTCACACCCGCGCAGGTGCTTTTTTCACCTGAAGTTCCCGTCACACGACGGACTTGATCGTCTCCATACCCGCTGAGGAGCCCTCCATGGCCATGTTGTCCAACCTTGACCTGATCCGGCGCGTTCCGCTGTTTTCGATGCTGACGCAAGCGCAGGCCGAATCCATTGCCGAGGGTGTGGTCAAGCGCCGCTACCGTCGCGGTGAGCTGATCGTGGAGCGCGGTCGCAAGACCAACGCCCTGTTCATCCTGCTGACTGGCCGTGCCCGCGTGGTGGCGTCCGACGAGCGTGGCCGCGAGGTCATTCTGGCGGTGCTGGAAGCCGGCGACTACCTCGGCGAAATGAGCCTGATCGACAACGAGCCGCATTCGGCCACCGTCCGCGCCGAGGTGCAGACCGATGTGCTGGTGCTGGGGCGTGCTGAATTCGCCCGCTGCCTGCCCGAAAACTCCTCGCTGAGCTACGCCATCCTGCGCGGCTTGGTGCAACGCCTGCGCAATGCCGACCGCCAGATCGAATCCCTGGCCCTGCTGGACGTTTACGGCCGCGTGGCCCGTGCCCTGCTGGACATGGCCGACGAGGACGCTGGCGAGAAGGTCATCCGTGGCAAGGTGTCTCGCCAGGATCTGGCCAAGCATGTGGGCGCCTCGCGCGAGATGGTCTCCCGTGTGATGAAGGACCTCGAAGAGCGTGGCCTGATCGAAACCCAGGATTCCGGCAGTGTGGTGCTGAAAGACCGACTGGCCGCGACCGCCTGATCGGCATGGCCTGTTCAGGCCTGCCATGAAAAAAGCCACGCCTGAGCAGCGTGGCTTTTTGTTGTGCGGGTGTGCAAGCGGTGGTGTGCAGGTCGTGTGCGCACGACCGGCTCGGATCAGGCTGCCCGGCGGCGCACAAGGCCCAGCCCGAGAAGGCCCAGGCCCATCAAGAGACCTGCGCCGGGTTCTGGCACCACCACCTGGAAGGGGGTCAAGGTCAGGGACGTCACTTGCACGCTGGCCAGGGTGCCGCTGGGCACGTCCAGGCTGTAGCTCAGGCTGCTCAGGCCGAAGCTGGCGTCCACCGTGCCCTTGAAGGAGAAACTGCCGTCCAGGGCGCTGGACTGGCGGGCGAGGGCGATGCCCATCTTCTGGCCTTGGGCGTTGAAGGCGTCCAGTGTCAGCGTGTAGGGTTGGAGGTCGGTGCTGGGCGTGAGCAGCTTGCCAGCCAGCGTGACCGAGAACGCCGTGCTGGCCGGATCGGTCATCTGAATCAGCAAGGGCAGGTCGAGGTAAGCGCGGGTGTGCGTCTCGACCATGAACGAGCGGACGGGCACCAGTGCGCGCGAGGCCTGCAGCCCCGCCGAGCCGTCGGTCAGCGAGGCGGTGGTGATCGTCAGGCTCTTGCCATCGCTCACGGCCGTGGCCACATTCACGTCAGGGCTTGCGGGGAAGCCAGCGCTCAGGCTGTCGGTCAGCTCCATGCCATAGGTGGGCAGCACCAACAGGCCGGGTTGGTTCTGCGAACCGTAGGCCGTGTTGACGGTGACCTTGCCGAGGCTGTTGGTCAGCGTCTGGTAAGTCTGGCCAAAGGCCGTGGTGCAGCCAAAGGCCATGCCTGCGATGAGGCCGAGCAGGTACGCGCGGTTGGGTGTCATGGATCCCTCTTCTGGTCAATCAATGGTGTCGCCTGGCCGGTGTGGGGTGGGCTACGCGGAAGCTGGGTGGGGGCAGCTGTCAGCGCGGTGGGTTTTGCGTGCGGCTCATCAGGCTCCGGCGACCCATGCGCAGTCCAGCCATGCCACCCAGCCCCACCAGCATCAGGGCCCAGGTTCCGGCTTCGGGCACAGCCGCGGCCAGAGGCTGGATGCGGATGCTGTTGACCACGAACTGGCCGTCGTAGCTCGCGCCACCTTTGATGTAAGCGAATGGCAACGGGTCGACGATCTTGAAGGTCGTGCCCAAGTCAAAGCTCAGTTTGTTCAGGTCGACGCCGGCCGGGATCAAGGCCGACAGCTTGACGTTTTGCGTCGAAACGTCGGCCACGCCTTTGCTGAAATTCAGCAGGGTGCTGACGGTGCCGTCGGCCAGGGTGCCGCTGATGCTCGCGGTGAAGTTGAACTGCGGTGCGGTCAGGCCCAGGTCGCGCGAGTAAAGGCCGTAGCTGCCAGGGTTGCTGACGAGCGTGGCGTCCACCTCGATGCTGTAGCTGCTTTGGTGGGCGGCGACGCCGAACGACAGCGGTGCCAGGACATTGCCGCTGTATTTGGTGGCGGTGGAGGGTTGAAAGAGGTCTCGGGAAGCAATGAAGGGGCCGCTGGGTCCACCGGGGGGCGCGGGGAAATCGATGATCACCGCACTGCCGGCCACCGTGGCCATCGGGAAATAACTGGTGGCCCCGCTGGCCGTCAGCATGGCGGGGGTGAGTGGCCCGCTCATGTCGAAATAGGACAGGCTGAGCGACCCGGTGGGGCCGGCCGCCGTGACGGTCGCGGCTTGCGCGAGGTGGGGCATCAAGGCCATGGACAGGGCGACGCCCGCGAACACATTCGCTTTCATTCGAAACTCCCGGTTTGATGTTGTTTGTGCAGCAGGTGCGTGAGAGCGCCTGCCTGGCTTTTTGCCTTGCTCAGTTTAGAGCGTTGCAAGGGCCGGTGCCGATCGGGAGATCCCTCTCATCCCTTGGATGGAGGGCGCTTTGCCGCACAATGCGCGCATGACATTTCCGCTGGGATCTCTCCAATCAGACGGCGCTGCGCCACCCCACCGCGGCGAGCGCATGGCAGAAGCTGCAGCGCCCCGCGTGACCGGCCGCTTGCACCGCGTGCCAGGTGGGCAGCGCGTGGCCGAGCCTGCTGCGCCAGCCGAAAACACCCTGCGCTTCCAGTTGGGCTTGCTGCTGGGCGGCGTGGCTTGGTTGCTGGCCGTGTTGGCCCTGCTCAGCCACGATCGGCTGGACCCCGCCTTCACCACGTCCGGCCAGCACCACGATGCGGCGAACTGGGTCGGGACCTTGGGGGCGCAGGTCTCTGACATCGCCCTGATGCTGTTCGGGCTGTCGGCTTGGTGGCTGCTGCTCATCGGTGGGCGCGCCTGGTTGAGCGGCCTGGCGCGCTGGTTGCGGCGCGACACCACGGTCTCCGTGGCCGTTGGCGGCCAGGCCCCGCAAGCTGCGCACGGTGCCGAGTCGCCGGCCTGGACGGTTTGGCTGGGCACGGTGTTGTTGATGTCGTCGAGCTGTGCCCTGGAGTGGACCCGCTTGTACCGGCACGAGGAACTGCTGGCCGGCGAGCGCGCTGGCGGCGTGCTGGGCTACGCCTTGGGCAAGCTGGGCATGACCTGGCTGGGCTTCAATGGCTCTGGCGTGCTGTGGATCGCGCTGCTGGTGGCGGGCCTGGCCCTGGCGCTGCGCTTCTCCTGGCTGGAATTGGCCGAGCGCCTCGGCGAGCGCATCGAGGGATTGCGTGACAAGCGCGAGGCCCAACGCGAGGTGGCGCAGGACCTGCGCATCGGCGAGCAGGCCGCCATCGAGCGCGAACGCGTGGTCGAAGAAGTGCGCCACGAGCTGCCGGCCGAGCCCATCCCGCTGATCATCGAGCAGCCCGTCGTCGAGGTGCCCAAGTCCGAGCGCGTCGTCAAGGAAAAGCAAAAACCGCTGTTCGCCGAGATGGGCGACAACAAGCTGCCGCAGATCGATCTGCTCGACGCCGCCCCGGGTCGCATGGAAACCATCACGGCCGAGTCCCTGGAGATGACCTCTCGCATGATCGAGAAGAAGCTCAAGGACTTCGGCGTCGAGGTGCGCGTGGTCGCGGCCTCGCCGGGCCCGGTCATCACGCGCTACGAGATCGAGCCCGCCACCGGCGTCAAGGGCTCGCAGATCGTCAACCTGGCGAAAGACCTGGCACGGTCGCTCTCTCTGGTCAGCATCCGCGTGGTCGAGACCATCCCGGGCAAGAACCTGATGGCGCTGGAGTTGCCCAACGCCAAGCGTCAGATGATCCGCCTCACCGAGATCCTGGGCTCCGAGGTCTACCATGCCGCCCAGTCGATGCTGACCATTGGCTTGGGCAAGGACATCGTGGGTGCCCCCGTGGTGGCCGATCTGGCCAAGATGCCGCACTGTCTGGTCGCCGGCACCACCGGCTCAGGCAAATCGGTGGGCATCAACGCGACCATCTTGAGCCTGCTCTACAAGGCCGAGGCCCGCGACGTGCGCCTCATCCTGATCGACCCGAAGATGCTGGAAATGAGCGTCTACGAGGGCATCCCGCACCTGTTGTGCCCGGTCGTGACCGACATGAAGCTCGCCAGCAATGCGCTGAATTGGGCGGTGGGCGAGATGGAGCGCCGCTACAAGCTCATGTCCAAGATGGGCGTGCGCAACCTGGCCGGCTACAACAAGAAGATGGACGAGGCCAAGGCCCGCGGCGAGCTCATTCCCAACCCCTTCAGCCTGACGCCCGACGAGCCGGAGCCGCTGGACCGCTTGCCGCACGTCGTCATCGTGATCGACGAGTTGGCCGACCTGATGATGGTGGTGGGCAAGAAAATCGAAGAGCTCATTGCCCGCTTGGCGCAGAAGGCCCGCGCGGCCGGCATCCACCTCATTTTGGCCACGCAGCGGCCGTCGGTGGACGTCATCACGGGCCTCATCAAGGCCAACATCCCGACGCGCATTTCCTTCCAGGTCAGCAGCAAGATCGACAGTCGCACCATCCTCGACCAGATGGGCGCCGAGGCGCTGCTGGGCATGGGTGACATGCTCTACATGCCCTCGGGCACGGGCTTGCCTGTGCGCGTGCACGGTGCCTTCGTGTCCGACGAGGAAGTGCACCGCGTGGTCGAGTACCTCAAGACGCAGGGCGAGCCCAACTACATCGAAGGCATCCTCGAAGGCGGCAACCTGTCGGACGAAGGCAGCAACCTGGATGGCTCGCCTTCGGGCGGTGGCGACGGCGAGCAGGACCCGATGTACGACAACGCCGTGGCCATCGTGCTGCAGCACAAGAAGGCGTCGATCTCGCTGGTGCAGCGCCACCTGCGCATCGGCTACAACCGGGCCGCGCGCTTGCTGGAGCAGATGGAGAAGTCCGGTCTGGTGTCCAGTATGGCCACCAACGGCAACCGAGAACTCATCGTGCCGCAGCGCGGCGGGGAAGGCGGCGCCACCGCGGCACCGTGGGATGTGTGATGCGAGCAAGCATGACGACAACAGCTCTGTGGATGTGCGGTGCGGCCCTGGCCGTGACCTGTGCCAGCGCGGGGGCAGCGACAGCTGCCGCGCCCCGTGATCGCGATGCCGTGGCGCAGTTGCGCGCCTTCGTGAAAGACGTGCAGTCCGGCCGCGGCAGCTTCACGCAGACCGTGACCTCGCCCGATGGCAAGAAGACGCGCAAATCGGCCGGCACGCTGGAGTTCCTGCGGCCCAACCGATTCCGTTTCGCCTACACGGCGCCGATGGAGCAGCTCATCGTGGGCGATGGCAAGCAGGTGTGGCTGTACGACGCCGACCTCAACCAGGTCACGGTGCGCCCCATGGGCCAGGCCCTGGGCGCCACGCCGGCTGCCTTGCTGGCCGGCGGGTCGCTGGACAAGGACTTCGTGTTGAGCCCGGTGTCAGTGGATGCGGTCGTGGCTGTGTCCTCGTCGGGTGCGGCGTCCGCGACCCCGACGGCTCAACAGGCAACAAAAGCGATGGCACCGTCGGCCGCGACGCCCTCAGGTGCGTCCACGGCGACAGTGGCCTTGAGTTGGGTGGAGGCCCGTCCTCGTCACAAGGAAGGGCAGTTCCAGTCTGTGCGCGTGGGCTTTCGTCAAGGGCAACTGGCCGAGCTGGAGATCCTCGACAGCTTCGGGCAGCGTTCGCGCCTGACGTTCACGCAGTTCGAGCCGCACGCCAAGGTGACGGCCGATCATTTCCAGTTCACACCGCCCAAAGGGGCCGACGTGCTGGCGCAACCTTGACCCTGACGGTCACCCTGGCGACGACGTTCGTGTCGCTGGGGTGAGGTCAGGGCGGTGATGAGGGCGGCAGGGGCATCCCCGCCATCGCCCTCGGTTCAGGCTGGATCAGCCTTCGCGCTTGCCGAAGCCGGGGCGCTTGCCGCCAAAGCCGGGCTTGGGGCCACCCGACTTGAAGCCGGGCTTGGCGCCAAAGGCAGGCTTATCGCCGAACGAGCGCTCGCCGCCAAAAGCAGGCTTGCCACCGAAGGACTTGCCAGCCGGCTTGCCGCCGAACGACTTGTCGCCAAAGGGCTTGTCACCGAAGGGGCGGTCGCCTTGGGGGCGGTCGCCGAAGCTGCGCTCGCCGAACGGCTTGCCACCCTTGCCGCCGAAAGGCTTGTCGCCGAACGGCTTGGCACCAAAAGGCTTGCTGCCGAAGGACTTCGCCGGGCCACGGTCGTCGGAACGCGGGCCACCGAAGCTTCGCTCTTCGCGCGGGGCAAAGCCACGGTCTTCCGACGGACGGCCTTGGCCTTCGAAGCGCGGGTCGTGGTTGGGCTTGAAGGACGGGCGATCTTCGCGCGGCGTGAAGCCACGGTTGTCGCCACGGTCTTCACGGGGTGCGAAGCCGCGGGGCTCGCCCCAGCCGCCGTCGCGCTGACCGCCACCGAAGCCACCACGGTCACCGCCGCGGTCGCCACCGTAGCCGCCGCCACCGAAACGCTGACCGCGGTCGTCACGGCGACCGTAGCCGGGCATCGGCTTGTCGCGGCGCGGGCCACCCTTGTCGGCCATCATCTTGGTCTTGGGCTCCAGGCCGGCGATCGCCGACTCGGGGATGCGCTGCGTGGTGAAACGCTCGATGCGGCGCACCATCGGGATGTCGCGGCGCTCTGCCAGCGTCACGGCCAGACCGGAGCGACCGGCGCGGCCAGTGCGGCCGATGCGGTGCACGTAGTCCTCGGCCTTCATGGGCATGCCGTAGTTGATCACGTGGGTGATCGTGGGCACGTCGATGCCGCGGGCGGCGACGTCGGTGGCCACCAGCACGCGCAGTTCGCGCGAGCGCAGGGCTTGCAGCACGCGGTTGCGACGGCCTTGCGGCATGCCACCGTGCAGGGCGGCGACAGCGTGACCCATGTCGGCCAGGCGGTCGGCCAGGATGTCGGCGTCGCGCTGGGTGCTGGTGAACACCACGGCCTGATCGACCTCCTTGGTGGTCAGCAGGTGATCCAGCAGGTCGTTCTTGTGCGCCAGCGAGTCGGCCAGGTGCAGGCGCTGTTCGATGTTGTCGTGGCTGTCGGTGTGCGACGCCACTTCGATGCGCAGGGCGTCGCGCGTCAGGCGCTGGGCCAGTTGACCGACGTGGCCTGCGAAGGTGGCCGAGAACATCAGGGTCTGACGGTCGGCGGGCAGGGCTTCGGCGATCTGTTCGATGTCTTCGATGAAGCCCATGTCCAGCATGCGGTCGGCCTCGTCCAGCACCAGCGTTTCGACGCTGCTCAGCACGGCGGCGCCAGTGCCGATGTGGTCGAGCAGGCGGCCGGGGGTGGCGATCAGCACGTCCAGCGGGCCCTTCAGTGCCCTGAGCTGGTAGCCGTAGGGCACGCCACCGACGATGGTGGCCACGCGCAGGCCTTGCATGTGGTTGCCATAGGTGGAGGCGGCCTTGGCGACCTGCATGGCGAGTTCACGCGTCGGGGCCAGCACCAGGATGCGCGGGCCTTGGATGCGGCGCTTGTTCTCGCTGCGGGCTGCGGCGATGAGGCGCTCGAGTGCGGGCAGCATGAAGGCGGCGGTCTTGCCCGAGCCGGTGCTGGAGGCGACCATCAGGTCAACGCCCTTGATGGCGGCGGGGATGGCTTGCACCTGCACGGTGGTGGGCTGGGTGTAGCCGGAATCGTTCAGGGAGCGCAGCAGCGGTTCGCTCAGGCCCAGGGAAGCGAAGCCGGGGCCTTCGGGCTCGGCGGGGGCGCTGTCGTCGGCTTCATCGGCGGCGCCGAATTCGGCATCGCTGCCTTCGGCCTGGATGCGGCGGGCGAGGGCGTCGATCAGCGAAGCGCTGTGGGCGTCCACGTTGGCGGCGGTCTCGGTGCCGGCTGCGGGCGCGGTGGTGGGGTTGATCTCTTGATCGCGGGAGGAATCAGTCATGTGACGTCTTTCAAGCAAAGCAATGCGCTGCCGACCCCCGATGAAAAATGGGGTCAGAAACGCCATGGCGCGGTTGCGGCAAAGTTGCCGGCTGGCCGCGGCCAGGGTGGAGTCGCTGGGATTCGTGTCCAGACCTCGTGACGACCGCGGGCTGACAAGCCCTGGCGGTGGATGACCACGTTGAGTCGGTGAAAGCGACGGCATCGCCGCCAACCGGAACTCAAGACACGATCTGAGCATCGCGGGCTGTGCCCGGACTGCGCCGTCGCTTCAGGTCTGTGGGCGACGCGCCGGAGGTGTCTCCGAGGTTGCTGCCACGACCTGGCTTGAAAAAGGTCAGAGGGGATGAACGGAAAACTTCGTCCTCTCAAGAACGAAGACGCTCATTGTGGCGCAAATATCAGGGTTTGTCCAGTGTCGTGGCCGCACGCATCATGGACAGCTCGATCGTCTGGTGGCGACCGCGCAGCCCCAGATCGATCAGCATGGGGATGGTGACCAGGGCAAGGATGGTCAATGTCAACATGGGGAACCTCAGCTTTCCTGCGCAAATGGGGGAAGCCGACCGTGAACGAGCGCCGGTGTGAGCCTCAAGGATGCGCTTGTCGCGAAAGGTTCAAATCGGTGTTTACCTTCATCAAACTGTCATTTTTCGGGCTTTCGATGCCGGTGTGCCACGCGGCGACAATCTCCCCATGCAAGACAACCTGTCCCTCGACTTGCCAGAGCCACCCGAGCCGCGGGCCCACACCGGCTTGAGCGCCGATGGCGCGGCCCACCACGGTGCCCAACAGACCGCGACGGCCAGCCACGCCCCGCTGGCCGAGCGGCTGCGCCCGCGCACGTTGGACGAAGTGGTCGGCCAGGACCACCTGCTCGGGCCGGGCCAGCCAGTGCGCGTGGCCTTCGAGTCTGGGCAGCCGCATTCGATGATCTTGTGGGGCCCACCCGGTGTCGGCAAGACCACGCTGGCACGCCTGATGGCCCATGCCTTCGACGCGCAATTCCTGGCGATCTCGGCGGTGCTGGGCGGCGTCAAGGACATCCGCGAAGCGGTCGAGCAGGCGCAGGCCGTGCGCCGCACCGGTCGCCGCACCATCGTGTTCGTCGACGAGGTGCACCGTTTCAACAAAGCCCAGCAGGACGCCTTCCTGCCGCACGTCGAGTCGGGCCTGTTCACCTTCATCGGCGCGACGACCGAGAACCCCTCGTTCGAGGTCAACGCCGCCTTGCTGTCGCGTGCCACGGTGCATGTGCTGCGCGCGGTGGACGAGGAGGCCATGGCGGCGCTGTTGCAGCGCGGCCAGGAGGCCTTGTTGGGCCCTGAGCTCACACCCGATGCCCGCGCCCGCCTGATCGCCTACGCCGATGGCGATGCGCGCCGCGTGCTCAACACCTACGAGACCCTGAGCGGCATGCTCAAGGGCCATGCCCTGATCGACGAGGCCCTGCTGGAGCGGGCCCTGGGCGAGCAACTGCGCCGCTACGACAAGGGTGGCGACCAGTTCTACGACACCATCTCGGCCCTGCACAAATCGGTGCGGGGCTCGGACCCCGACGCCGCGCTGTACTGGCTGGTGCGCATGCTCGATGGTGGTGTGGACCCGCGCTACATCGTGCGCCGTCTCATCCGCATGGCCAGCGAAGACATCGGCCTGGCCGACCCGCGCGCCCTGCGCATGGCCCTCGATGCCGCGGAAACCTACGAGCGCCTGGGCTCACCCGAGGGCGAGCTGACCTTGGCCGAGTGCGTGATTTACCTGGCCATCGCGCCGAAGAGCAATGCGGCCTACACGGCGTACAAGGCCGTGCGCGCCTGGGTCAAGCAAGACACCACGCGCCCCGTGCCCATGCACCTGCGCAACGCGCCAACGAAGCTGATGAAGACGCTGGGCCACGGCGAAGGCTACCGCTATGCCCACGACGAGCCCGATGGCGTGGCCGCAGGCGAGTGCTATTTCCCCGACGGCATGGCACCGCAAGCCTTCTACCAGCCGGTGCCCCGTGGCCTGGAGATCAAGATCTCGGACCGCGTGGCGCAGTTGCGAACCCTGGCGGGTGATGCCCGGGCCGGTGCGGGCCCGAGCAAGCGCAAGGACTGAATCCTCAGGGGGCTGGCACCCGACGCCAGGTCTGCGTGCGGCCAAAGTAGGGCGAGCCAAAGTAGCCTCGCACCTCCATCGTTTGGCCCTCGTCTTTGAGGCGCAGGCGGACGCGGTAGCTGCGGCCGCTCTTGGGGTCGAGGATGTGGCCGCCTTCCCAAGTCAGAGGTTCGGTGGCGGTGGCGCCCACGCCCTGGATGATGGTCAGCCCGATGAAGGGCGCATCGCGCAGCGGGCCCTCGCAAGCCTCGCACTTGAGGTTGACCTTGTTGGGGTCGATGATGCGGGTGATGCTGCCCTGCAAGGTTTTGCCGACCTCTTTCACCACCACATGGGACACGGCCTTGCCGGAGTGGTCGTCGATGGTCTGCCATTCGCCCGCAGGCGTGCTCTGTGCCCAGGCCGCGCCCAGGCTGCCGAGCAGCAGGAGCGCAGCGCTCAGTGGGCGCCAGACGGCGGAATCTGCGCTGGGACGCAGGCCGCCGCGCAGGGCGCGGGCCTGCACATTGCAGGAATCGGTGTGGGGTGTTGGGTGTGTGGCACGCATGCGCAGATTGTCGCGCAAAAACCCCAACGATTGCAGAATTCATGCAACATCAAGGCAGCGTCACCGTGATGTTCGCCACCTGCGGTGCCAGTTGCACCACGTGGTGGTAGGCCCCCAAGGCCGCCTGCGTGTGTTCGCCCAGCTGCCAGCGCAGTCCCGTGAAGGCCAGCAGGGCCATGGCGCCGAACACCGCGCCCATCACCCACAGCGGCACCTGGTGGCGCAACTGGTGGCGGATGCGGTCGGGCGCGGCCCAGTGCGGCGCGAAGCCCACGCTCTGGCCCTTCATGCGGGCGATCTCGTCACCCAGGCGGGCGGTGAGGAAACCCAGCTTCTCAGAGCCCTCGATGAGGTACTTGCCCTGAAAGCCCAGCAAGAGGCACATCTGGAACACCTCCAGCGCCTGCAGCCGGGGCAGGCCCTGCTGCCGCAGTTCCTCCAGCTTCTGGAAGAACTGTTCGCCGGCGAGTTGCTCGCCGAACAGCTGTACCTGCAGCGGCAAGCGCTGCCAACTGTCGCGCACCTTGAAGCCAGAGGTCAGGATGGCTTCGTCCACCGTCGCGCAAAAGGCGTATTTGCAAGCGTAGATGTCCTCGGCGGACGCGCCCAGCTTGCCAGCGCCGCGCTCGAACTGCGTGAGGAATTGCTTGAGGTGGTCGCGGAAGGCGTCGGCGTCCTGCGGGGCGTGCTTGCCCTTGACCAGGAAGAGCAGGTAAAAGCCGTCATACATCAGGTCCAGCAGGCGCGACGGCATGGGGGTGGACGTGGGTTGAGGCGGCATGTTGGCTGGGGTGCGCGGCGTCGGTTCGCTCATCAAGGACGGCGGGGATGAGGATGAGGGCGGTGAGGAGGATGAAGACATCATGGGGATGTGCCCTTCAAGCGTTCACGGCGACCAGTTCCAGGCGCAGGTCCTGGATGCCGCTGGGTGCGTACAGGGTCAGCGCCTGTGCCTGCAGCATGCGTTCGTACAGGCTGCCGCGGGGCTCCAGGCTGAAGTAATAGCTGCCAGGGCGAACCGGCACGGCGGCCGGCACTTGGGGCGCATGCACCAGGCGCACGCCGGGCATGGCCGACAGCACGAGCTTGTCCACATCGTCCGGCGCACCGACCTTGAAGCGCTGTGGCACCACCTCGACGAGCTCGGCCGGCGGCATGGCCGCGCTCACGCCCAGGAAGAACTGGGTGCCCTGCGTGATCTGTTCCGACTCCAGGCGGCCTTGGTGGAAGGACGGGATGCGTTCTTGCAGCGCGATCGCGAAGCAGCGCGTGGAGATGACGGTCTCCAGCAGCTCCCGCACGATCTGGTCGAGGCGCTGGAAGCCGGGGCCTGGCTGCTGGTGATCGTAGCTGGGCAGGTCGGCCAGCGTGAACGTCTTCGAGAAGGTCATCAACGCACCGGCCAGCTCCAGCAGCTTCTCGAACAGGCGCTCGGGGTGCAGGGCAGGGTGGCGCGCCAGGTGCGTCAGGCCCGCCAGCGCGGTGCTGGCCGTGTGCAACAGCCAGAACGAGGCGACATCGCCCGAGCGGAACTCGATGACATTGCGCGAAGGCTCGCGGTGCATGCCATACAGCGCATCGACCTTGGCCTGCAGCACCTCCAGCAGGCGCCGAAGATGCAGGGACAGCATCGGCGAAGACTGGATGTGGACGGAAGGCGGCATGAAGCGCCCGTCCAGTTCGAAGCCCCCCGCAGACGTCCGCTTGAGCCGCAGCAGCGGCAGGCTCATGAGGTGAGATCGCGGCGCCGACTCGGGCAGCAGCCGCACCGACTTGCGCAGCGTGACGACCTCGGCCGACACCGCCGCCGTGTAGCCATCGCCGATGTGCTGTGCGACGCGGTGGTAACGCACGGCCGTGTCGGCTTCCTCCAGGGTTGCGGCCAGGTTGCTGCCCTGGTGGCGCACGGGGGCCATGGCCAGGTGAAAGGCCAGCGTGCTGCCCTCGGCATGTGGGTCGGCGGCGCCTTTGCCCAGGCTGCCCAGGTCGATGGGCGGCGGCAACTCGTCTTCGGCGGGAGCGTTCAGCAGTTCGCCATCGGGGAAGGCCACTTGCAGCTCCAGCAGGCGCAGTCGCCCAGCCTGCAGGGCATCGGCATCGACCTTGAGCTGCCGCACGCCCCAGGCATAGGGGTGCAGGGCGCGCAGGCTTTGGGCCAGTCGCCACTCGTGGTAAGCGTCCTGTTGCTGGAAATGCTGGGGCCTCAGGAACAAGCCTTCGCCCCAGAGGACCTTGGCAGACGGGATCATGGGCGGTACTCCTTGCTGGATGTTGTGCGTGCCTGAGCGTGTGTGTGCGATGTCAGGGGCAGCTCACCGCGACCGAGCGCGCGCTGCCCGCCGCCTGGCCCACGGGTGCGCCTGTTTGCACATTGAGGGCGCAAGCGTGCGCACCCAGTGACAGCCCGCCGAGCTCGGCGTCGGCCGCCTTGAAGGCGTAACGCCACCGGCCGGCTGCCGGACGGCGGTAGAGCGCCACGATGCCGATGTAGGGCACATCGCGCGCGACCTTGTCGGTGGCCTCGTGGTGCTGGCCGGGCACGAGTTGCACTTCTCGCACGGCCACCAGGTCATCGCCCAGGGCCAGCTTTTCCCGGACTGGATCGCCGAAGACGTCCGCCTGGGCTTGCAGGAAGCTGTCGGGGTTGCGCAGCTTGAAGATGCGCGTGACGAGCCCGAGGGGCTGGCCGTTGTCGGTCGCGTTCAGCGAGCTGCTCGCATGTAGCTGCCAGCGGATGCGGCGGTCGGGCAGGGCGCTGTCAGGCAAGGCGTCCGGCAGCTTCGCAGGCGCCTTGATGCCGGAGACCTCCAAGGCCTTGTCGGCCACCGAGCCCAGCAATCCCATGACCCCGCTCGGGGCCTCTGAGCCCGTCGCGTCGATGGCACCGGTTGTGCCTGCCGTGCCTGCGGCATTCAGCGCATCGGCGACCGGTGGCGCGGATGCGCACGATGCCAGGCAAGACGCCAGCAACAGCGCCAGGCACGTAGCCAGCAGCGGTGTGGCTGGCGCTGCTGAAAAGCGTCCTTGGATCCCTGATTTCATGTGTGTGTGCGGGGCAAGCTGCGCCCTTCGCCGCGCGTAGTGTAGGCAGCTGTGGTGGCTTGTTTGGCAGCGTCCCCCCACAAGGGGGGACTGGACATGCAACGGAATGCAAGAGTCTGTAAACCACCCTCCAATGGGGGAATGCACGACCGCCAAATTCGGCTCTAATCCGCCGCAAAGGCAACCGACTCGACATGAAGTGGGTGCCGAAATTTGAATCATCAGGGAGTGTTCGATTGCATTCGAATGGCAAGAGCCGCGCGTTTGTGTGCGCGGTCAATTTGGCAGTGCGTCCGCGCACCGGGCACAGGTCGATGGCGTTGCTCGCCAGCGCGGTGATGGTCACCGCGTTGGTGGGTTGCGGTGCCATGTCGGGCAAGCCTGGCATCACAGACAAGCTTGCGCTGCAAGAGAAGGTCGATGAGCGCATGGCCGCGGCCGACAAGGCCCTCAAGCAAGGCCAGACCGACCAGGCCCTGGCTCAGCTCGACAGCGCCATCCAGGTGGATCCGGCCGCCAAGCAGCCGTGGCTGAAGAAGGCACAGATCCATTTCGAAGCGCGCCAGTACGGGCTGGCCATCACCGAGGCCCAGGAAGTCCTGCAGCGCGATGTGCGTGACCTCACGGCGCAAAGCATCCTGGCCGTGAGCGGCTTACGGGTCAGCGCCCAGGCGCTGGAGCAGCTGCGCAAGGTCAACGAGGTCAACGGCTCGACCCGCAGCGAGGCCGAGAGCGTGGCCCGCATCATCCATGAGGCCCTGGGCGAGCCCATCTTGCTGTCGGCTTCGGCCGCTTCTGCGCCCGCGCAAGCGTCTGCCCCTGCCGCCAGCCCGGTCGCCGGCAACGGCCGCGTTCGTGGCGCTGTCGTGCGACCCCGTCCCGCAGCGCCGGTGTCTCTGGTCCCGGGTGCAGTGACTGCCGCAGCGCCCGCCGCCGCTCAGCGCCCCGCGCCCGCGCCTTCCCCTGTTCCCTCCGCACGCACCAACCCCTTTGGGGCTTTGCAGTAAACCCGTTCAAACAAGGAGTCCGGCCATGGCCAAGAAAGACAGCGTTCAACAGCGACTGGGACGCGTTCGCCCACCCCGCGTTCAGCTCACGTACGACGTGGAAGTCGGGGATGCCATCGAGCAAAAGGAAATTCCCTTCGTGATGGGTGTGATGGCGGACTTCACCGGCCAACCCGATCCTGACAAGCCCTTGGCCAAGCTCAAGGACCGCAAGTTCGTCCAGATCGACATGGACAACTTCGACGAGGTCATGGCCGGCATGGCGCCGCGTGCCAGCTACCGCGTGCCCAACCTGTTGTCGCCCGATGGTGGCGAGTTCGCGGTGAACCTGGACTTCGCTGGCATGGACGACTTCCGCCCCGAGGCTGTGGTGCAGCAGGTCGAGCCCCTGCGCAAGCTGCTGGAGGCGCGCACCAAGCTCTCCGACCTGCGCAACAAGCTGGCAGGCAACGAAAAGCTGGAAGACGCCCTGGGCGACGTGCTGGGCAACACCGAGCAGCGCCGCCTGCTGGAAGCCGAGGCCCAGGTGGCCTCCGACACCACCCACCAGGAGTGAGCCATGAGCGCCCAACTGCAATCCAACGGTCAGCCCGCAGCCACCGAGGCCCAGAGCCTGCTCGATGACATCGTCGCGCGCAGCAAGGTCGCCAAGACCGAGGTCGAGCATGCCCGCGCCAAGGACATCATCGGCGAACTCGTGCGCGAAGTGATGGCTGGCACCGTGACGGTGTCGGACAACCTCTCGGCCAGCATCGATGCGCGCATCGCCGACATCGACCGGCTGATCTCGGCCCAGCTCAGCGCCGTCATGCACGCGCCCGAGTTCCAGAAACTGGAGTCCACCTGGACCGGCCTGCAGTACCTCTGCAAGCAGACGTCCACCGGCGAGCGCCTGAAGATCAAGCTGCTCAACGCAACCAAGAAGGACATGGTCAAGGATTTCAAGACCGCCATCGACTTCGACCAGTCCACGCTGTTCAAGAAGGTGTACGAGGAAGAGTTCGGCACCTTCGGTGGTGCACCTTTCGGCGCCCTGGTCGGTGACTATGAAATCGGCCGAGGCGCAGAAGACATGTTCTTCGTGGAGCAGATGGCCCATGTGGCGGCCGCCGCCCATGCGCCCTTCATCTCCTCAGCCTCGGCCGAGCTCTTTGGCCTCGAAGCCTTCACGGAGCTGGGCAAGCCGCGCGATCTGGCCAAGGTCTTCGACACGGTGGACTACGCCAAGTGGAAGTCCTTCCGCGAGTCGGAAGATGCCCGCTACGTGGGCCTGACCGTGCCTCGCTTCCTCGGTCGTTTGCCCTACGACCCCAAGGAGGGCACCAGCACCGAAGGCTTCAACTTCGTGGAAGAGGTCGACGGCAGCGACCACAGTCGCTACCTGTGGGTCAACACCGCCTATGCCATGGGCGCGCGCCTGACGGCCGCCTTCGAGCAGTACGGCTGGTGCGCCGCCATCCGTGGGGTGGAGGGCGGTGGCCTGGTCGAGGACCTGCCCACGCACACCTTCAAGACCGACGATGGCGAAATCGCCTTGAAGTGCCCGACCGAGGTGGCCATCACCGACCGCCGCGAGAAGGAGCTCAGCGACCTGGGCTTCATCCCCCTGGTGCATTGCAAGAACACCGACTACGCAGCTTTCTTCGGTGCGCAGTCGGCTCAGAAGGCCAAGAAGTACGACAGCGATGCGGCCAACGCCAACGCGTCCCTGTCGGCTCAACTCCAGTACATGTTCGCAGTCTGCCGCATCGCGCATTACATGAAAGCCATGATGCGCGACAAAGTGGGCAGCTTCGCCAACACGCTGGACGTCGAGCGCTATTTGCACAACTGGCTGATGCAGTACGTGGTGGATGCGCAGGACGCCTCTCAGGAGATCCGTGCTCAGAAGCCGCTGCGTGAAGCCAGCGTCGAAGTCAGCGAAGTCCCGGGGCGCCCCGGCTCGTACCGCGCGGTGGCTTTTGTGCGCCCGCATTACCAGCTGGACGAACTGTCGGTGTCGCTGCGTCTGGTTGCCGAGTTGCCGCAAGGCTCGAAGTGACCTGTCCCACCAGCTCGACCGCGGGTGGCGTCACCCACGGCGGCACAACAACACAGGAGTGAATCATGAAAGACATCTACATCAAGTTCGGCAAACCGCTGAACGGCAAGGAAATCAAAGGCGAATCGCGTGACGCCGGTGCTGGCACCCAGCACGCTGCGCCCTGGTTCGAGGCCATCAGCTGGAACCACATCATCCGCCAGCCCAAGTCGGCAACCGCATCAACCGCCGGTGGCCACACCGCCGAGCGCTGCGAGCACGGCGAAATGATTTTCACGAAGGATCTGGACCTGGTCAGCCCCCAGCTGTGGGAGGCTTGCTCGGCCGGTACGTTGTACGACGACGTGGAGATCCACTTCATGCGCGCCAACGGCACGAATGACCGTGTGCTGTATCTCAAGATCCGCCTGAAGAAGGTGCTGATCTCGCAGGTGGTGCCGTCGGTGGAGTCCGAGGGTCTGCCGACCGAAAACTTCGGTCTGCGCTACTCCGCCGTGGAGTGGACCTACACCCAGCAGACCATGGACGGCAAGTCCAAGCCGGGTCAGGTCGCTTCCTGGAGCCTGGCCACCAACAAGGCCGCATTCGACGCGCCGAACTGAGTCTGATCTGAGTCAGGCGTCCAACCTGGGGTCGGTGTGGCCCCAGGTGATCAGGTTTTTGCATCCGACAGATGGTGCGTCGGATGCCTTTTTTCGCTTCCCTTGGAGCCCTGGATGTCATCCTCCTTGCGGATCCGTCGCAGCTTGTTCGATCGCCTCCTGGGTGCGCACCAGGATGTGCCAGACGGCGTGATGCCCACATACACGCTCGATCAGTTGCGTGACGCGGTGGCAGCCGATCTGGAGCGTCTGTTGAACACACGCACTGCGCTGCATGCAGACAGCCCATCTTTGGGGCCTCACGCGCGCCGCTCTGTGCTGAGTTTCGGCGTGCGCGACTTCGCCTCCCGCGTGCTGGCCAGTTCCGAGGACCAGCGCCACATCGCGCGCAGCCTGACCCAGGCCATCGAGCGCCACGAGCCTCGCCTGCGCCACGTCAACGTGGATTTCCGCATGGATGCGAGCACCGGCACGGCCCTGCAATTCACCGTCCGCGCCATGTTGGTTGTGACCCCCTTGAACGAAGGCGTGAGCTTCGATGCGGTGCTCATGCCTGCGGCCTCGCGTTACCACGTCACCCAGTCCCGCTTCATGCGCGCGGCCTGAGCCCCCTCACGCAGCCATTTCCATCACCGCCACCGCCACCTGCCGTTCCATGGACGACCTCCTGCCCCACTACGAACGCGAGCTGGCCTTCTTGCGCACCCGCGCTGCCGACTTCGCTCAGCGCTATCCCAAAATCGCTGGTCGCTTGCAGCTCTCCGGGGATGTGGGCGATGACCCGCACGTCGAGCGCCTGATGGAGTCTTTTGCGCTGCTGTCCGCGCGCATCCACAAGCGCCTGGACGACGACTTCCCGCTGTTCACCGAAGCCCTGCTGGAGGTGCTGTACCCCCATTACCTGCGCCCGTTCCCATCGTGTGCCGTGGCGCGCTTCGAGCTCAGTGCCCAGGCCCTGCAGATGAGCCAGCCCGCGGTTTTGCCGCGTGGCACCGAGCTGACGTCGCGCCCGGTCAAGGGCGTGCCTTGCCGCTTCCGTACCAGCCAGGCGACCACGCTTGTGCCCCTGCGCGTGGCCAGCGTCGGCTTCCGCCATGCTTTGGGGGCACCTGCAGGCACGCCCTTGCCGACGCAGGCCACGTCGGTGTTGTCCATCACGCTGGACAAGCTCTCGCCCGCCTTGTCGTGGCGAGCGGCGCTGTCCGCTCCTTTGCGCATCTTCCTCGATGGCGAGGCCTCGCAGGTCAGCGCCTTGCGCGAAGCCCTGTGCCGGCAGGCCGTGGGGGTGATGTGGCAGACCGACGCAGGCCGACCGTGGCGCCACGCAGCGGGTGGCGCAGCGGCCTTGCCCCAGGGCGTGGGTTTTGCCGACGATGAGGCCCTGATCGATTGGGACGACCGTTCTCATCCAGCCTACCGCTTGCTGACAGAGTATTTCGCCTTCCCGGACAAGTTCCAGTTCGTGGACCTGCCCGCGCTGTTCTCGGGCCCGATCACACCCGATGCCGCGTCAGACCTTGCATCAGTCGCCGCGGGTGAGGTCGGAGTGTCGTCGCGCTTGACGGTGCATGTGCTGGTGGCCGGGCTGCGCGCCGATGCCGATGTCAGCCGCTTGCTGGAGGCAGTGGCCGTGCACAACATCGTGCTGGGGGCCGCGCCGGTGGTCAACCTGTTCCGCCAGGCGGCCGACCCGATCCGCATCACCCACCAGCAGGACAGCCACGCGGTGGTGGTCGATGGCCGCCGCGCCCATGGCCACGAGGTGCACGCCCTGGAGCGCGTGTACCGGGTGCGCCAGACCGCCCATGGCGAGGTGATCGACGAGGTCAAGCCCTTCTTTTCGCTGCAACACGGCGCCTTGCTGGCCGGCGATGGCCTCACCCCGCAGGGCGCGGCCATGTCAACTGGCGGGCGCAACGATGGCCAGGCTGGCGCCATTCCGGCTTACTGGCAATTGCACCGCGACGAGGACCTGGCCGAGCGCAGCCCGGGCCATGAGCTGCTGCTGACCCTGGTGGATGCCGACCAGCGCCTCACCACGCCCGCTGTGGAGACCCTGTCGCTGGACGTGCTCGCCACCAACCGAGATTTGCCGCACCTGCTGGCGCCTGGCACGCCAGGCGGCGACCTGTTCATGGGCGGTGGCGGGCCCGCGCGCGAGGTCGTGCTTTTGCGCAAGCCCACGCGCAGCCAGCGGGTGCGCCGCGAGAAAGGCATGTTGTGGCGGCTGGTCTCACACTTGACGCTCAACCACCTGTCGCTCACCGGTGGCGGCATCGACGCAATCAAGGAGTTGCTGCGCCTCTATGACCTGCCGCACAGCCTCAGCAACCGCCGCCAGGTGGAGGCCTTGGTGGCCATCGAGTTCAAGCCCGACACCGCCTGGCTGCCGGGGGAGCCATTTGCAACTTTTGTGCGTGGCACCGAGGTGCGACTCACCGTCGATGAGCAGGGTTTTGTGGGCACGGGCCTGGGCTTGTTCGCCACGGTGCTGGACCACTTTCTGGGCCTGTATGTCCACATCAACAGCTATGCCCGCCTGACCGTGCTGTCCGCACGCACCCACGAGGAGTTGATCGCATGTCCACCACGACATGGCGCGCGCCCCTTGCTGTGATTGCGCAGTTGCTGCACGCGCCGCAGCAGTTTGGCTTTTTCCAGGCCGTGCGTCTGCTGGAGCGCTGGGTGGGGCTGGAGCGGGTGCAGTTCCACAACTCGGTGTCGCTGAGCTTCCCGGCCAGCGAGATCGAATCCTTGCAGGCGCACTGGACCTCGCCCGAGGTGGTGGGGCTGCCGCCGCGGGGCGGTGGTGTGCCGTCTGCCGAGGGCGTGCAACGCATCGACCTGACGCCCGCCTGCATGGGTTTGCTGGGGGTGTCTGGCGCTTTGCCATTGTTCTACACGGAGTGGCTCTCCCAGGCTGAGGTCAAGGGGCGGCATGCCGCTGCGCGCGCTTTCCTGGATGTTTTCAGCCACCGCTCGGTGACGCTGTTCTACCAAGCCTGGTGCAAGCACCGCCTGGCACTGCGCCATGAGCAGGAAGCTGTGCGCCACCGTGCCTCGGCAGGCGGCAGCCCTGCGCCGCGCGCGCTGGTGTCCGAAGCGTTGGCCTTGTCGGGGATCGGCCTCAAAGGACTGAGGCATCGGCTGGGGGCCGAGCGCGGTGGGGTGAGCGACGAGGCCCTGGCCTACTTCTCCGGCATCCTGCAGCAGCGCACCCTGCCCATGGCGCAATGCCAGCGCCTGCTGTCGCATTACCTCGGGGTGCCTGTGCACATCGAGCCCTTTGTGGGCCGGTGGTATGCGGTGCCGGAGGCCGGGCGCACGGTGCTTGGCGGTGCTGAGGCTGGCGCGGGTGTGGCTGTCTCGGGGGGCTGCGGCGTGCTGGGCCGTTCGGCTTTGCTGGGCGAGCGCGTGTGGCAGCGAAATCTGTGCATGCGCCTCGTGTTGGGGCCGCTGGACCCCACGCCGTTCCTGCGCTTTTTGCCCGGCGGTGCGGGGGCGCAGGCCTTGCGCCAGTGGCTGGGTCTGCTGCTGGGCCCGGCGCTGGAGGTGGAGGTGCAACTGCGGCTGCGCAGTGAGGCGGTGCAGGGCTGTGCACTGGACGCCGAACGATCGCCCCTGTCCGGCCGGTTGGGCTGGGACACCTTTTTGCTGACCGCTCCTGTGTCTTCCGACAGACAGGATGTGCATTACGACATCCGCCCTGGCGAACCTGGGTCTGATGAACCTGAGCCTGATCGGGTGCCCCACGGTCACGCCGCCCTGACGCCGCTTTCTTCTGCCCGCGCGGCGACCGATGGCTCAGCCGTCGCAACAGCCATCGCCACGGCATCCCGAACCCTTGCCCTTGCCTGAACACCATGTCTCATTCGCTCGAACTGCTGATCGCCAAGCTCAACGACACCACCCGGCGTGCCGCCGAACAGGCCGTGGTCCTGTGCAAGCAGCGCGGGCACCACGAGGTGGACCTGGAGCACATCTTCCTGGCCTTGCTGGCCCAGCCCGCCAATGACGTGATCCTGCTGTGCCGCCATGCCGGCGTGAGCCTGGAGGGTTTGCGCGAGGACCTGGAGGCCGAGCTGCAGCGAGAAACCCGCCACAGCCCGCGTCCGCCGGTGTTCTCGGTGCATGTGCCGGTTTTGCTGGAGCAGGCCTGGCTGATGGCTTCGCTGGCATCGCCGCACGGTCGCATCCGCAGTGGCCATTTGTTGCTGGCCTGGCTGACGGAACCCACCTTGGCTCAGCTGTCGGTGCAGGTGTCGGCGCGCCTGCGGCAGTTCCCGCTGGCGGAGCTCAAACACCGCCTGGCCGAGCTGACCGCCGCGTCGCCGGAGGCCGTGTCCGAGCTGCCCGCCGCGACGGCCGGGAGCGCCGAGCCGCTGCGCGAAGGCGGTGCGGCCCAGCCCGCACGCACGCCTGCGCTCGACCAGTTCACCACCAACCTCACAGAGCGCGCCCGCGCGGGGCAGCTCGACCCCGTCATCGGCCGGGATGCCGAAATCCGCCAGGCCATGGACATCCTGTTGCGCCGGCGTCAGAACAACCCCATCCTCACTGGCGAGGCGGGCGTGGGCAAGACGGCCGTGGTCGAAGGCCTGGCCTTGCGCATCGCCGCGGGCGATGTGCCGCAGGTGCTGCAGGGCGTGGCCATCCACGTGCTGGACATGGGCCTGCTGCAGGCCGGGGCGTCAGTCAAGGGTGAGTTCGAGAACCGCCTGAAAAATGTCATCGATGAAGTCCGCCAGAGCCCGCACCCCATCATCCTGTTCATCGATGAGGCGCACACCCTGATCGGGGCGGGCGGCCCGGCCGGTGGCGGTGACGCGGCCAACCTGCTCAAGCCTGCTTTGGCGCGTGGCGAGCTGCGCACCATCGCTGCCACCACCTGGAGCGAGTACAAGCAGCATGTCGAGAAGGACGCGGCCCTGGCGCGGCGCTTCCAGGTGATCAAGGTCGAGGAGCCCAGCGAGCCCGTGGCCGCGGCCATGCTGCGCGGCATGGCGCCGCTGATGGCCCAGCACTTTGGCGTGCAGGTGCTCGACGAGGCCATCACCGAGGCGGTGCGCCTGTCGGCGCGTTACATCAGCGGCCGTCAGCTGCCCGACAAGGCCGTGAGCGTGCTGGACACGGCGTGTGCCCGCGTGGCCCTGGGGCAGCGCAGCACGCCGGCGCGCATCGAGGACACCCGCCGCAGCCTGGCGCAGGTCGACGCCGAAGCGCAGACGCTGCAGCGCGAGCTCGTCGCAGGCGTGCACCTGGGGTCGGAGGGCGCTCACCCGTCCAGCCATCCCACCTCACACCCGAGCTTCCACGCCGCGCGCCTTGACGCCCTTGGCATGCAGCGCCTGGACCTGCAAGCCCGCCTGCAGGCCGACGAGGCCCGCTGGCACCTGGAACAGCAGGCCGTACAGGACATCCTGGCCCTGCGCCAGCGCGCCGAGCAGCACGCCGGTGGCTTGAGCGAGGCCGAGCGCGCCGAGCTGCAAGGGCTGCAGACCCGCCTGGCGGTCTTGCAGCGCGGCAAGCCAGAGGGCGCGCAGGAGGAGGCACAGAAAGGTGCGCAAGGGGCCGCACACGCTGACGCGCAGGCCGGCCCGCTCGTGCCGCTGCAGGTCGACGCGCAGGTCGTGGCCGACATCGTGTCGTCGTGGACGGGCATCCCCCTGGGCAAGATGGTGCAGGACGAGGTGGCCGCCGCACGTGGCTTGTCGGCGGCGCTGCAAGCCCGCGTCATCGGGCAGGACCACGCGCTGGAAGCCATCGCGCAGCGCGTGCGCACCGCCTTCGCCGGCCTGGAAGATCCGTGCAAGCCGCGCGGCGTGTTCCTTTTCGTGGGCCCCAGCGGCGTGGGCAAAACAGAAACGGCCCTGGCCCTGGCCGACAGCCTGTACGGCGGTGAGCGCCACCTCATCACCCTCAACATGAGCGAGTACCAAGAAGCCCACAGCGTCAGCGGCCTCAAGGGCTCGCCTCCGGGCTATGTGGGCTACGGCCAGGGCGGTGTGTTGACCGAGGCGGTGCGCCGCAAACCCTACAGCGTGCTCTTGCTCGACGAGGTCGAGAAGGCCCACCCCGATGTGCTGGAGATGTTTTTCCAGGTCTTCGACAAAGGCCGCATGGACGACGCCGAGGGCCGCGAGATCGATTTCCGCAACACCCTCATCATCCTGACCTCGAACGCGGGCTCGCAACAGATCATGCAGGCCTGCTTCGCCCACGACGAGGCGGCCGGCGGGGCCGTGATGAAGGCGCCGGAGGCCATGCCCGACGCCGACACCCTGGCCGAGGCCCTGCGCGCCGTGCTTTACAAGACCTTCAAGCCGGCGTTCGTGGGGCGCACGAAGGTGGTGCCGTATTACCCCTTGCACGACGACGTGCTGGCCGAGGTCATCCGCCTCAAGCTCGACCGCATTGCCGCGCGCGTGCAAGCCCAGCACCAGGCCGATTTCGCTTACGACGAGGCCTTGATCGACACCGTGCTGGCGCGCTGCACCGAGGTGGACACCGGCGCACGCGCGGTGGACCACATCCTCAACGGCAGCCTCCTGCCGGCCGTGGCCGACCATGTGCTGGCGCGCATGGCGCTGGGTGGGCGCCTGCAGCGCATCCACGTCGGCACCAACGCCCAGGGCGATTTCACGCTCCAGGTGGACTGAGCCGATCGCAGCCCGCGCTCGCCGCGATGGCGGTGCTGAGGACGGCCTGTCTGCGCGGCCTGGGCGGACTCAAGCCGCGTCGAGCACCAGCAGGGCCTCGTCGCGCCAGAAGGTGGCCGCGGCGTAAAAGCCCTCCCAGACACAGCCGTTGCAGCCGCGGCCGCAGCAGGTGGTGGGTTCGGGCGGCGGCTCGCGCAGGCTCAGGCCCTGTGTTTGCGCGCGCGATTGCAGCGACGCGAACACGGCCTGGGCCGTGACCAGCTCGAACAAGGGCTGCGTGAACAAGGCTTGGCTGAAAAACGGGTCGGACACGGTGCGCGCTTCGGGGCAAAAGGAGGCCGTGGGCCGGCGAAGCTGGCAGGCGACACCGGTGGCATGGGCGACATCTTAGCCAGCCTGGTCGCCTTTGGCGCGCTGCGCCCGTGGCATAGTCAAAGCGTGAGCCTTGACACCCCCGACACCACCACCGCATCCGCCACGCCCGAGAGCCCCATGCTCGCGGTCTATGGCCACACCATCACCTGGCGCCACCTCATCCTGACGGCGCTGTTGCTGATCCTGCTGATGTCGGCGCTGGCCGTGGCAGCGGGCTGGTGGGCCTGGCACCACTTGGCCGTGAACGTGGCGTTGCGCGAGCAGCAGGCCCTGGTGCGCCTGCCCGATGCGCTGTCGGTGCGCGCCGAGCTGACCCGCCAGGTGGCGGTGCGGATCGACCAGACCTTGCCGGTCCGGGTGCCCATCCAGCAGGACTTGCTCATCCCCATCAAGGACGCCATCCCCGTGCAAGTCAGCATCGACACGGTCCTGCCCATCCGCCTGGACGTGCCGGTGCGCCAGACCATCCACCTGGACCAGACGGTGGACATCGACACCCAGGTGCGCACCCGCGTGCTGGGCTTCAGCCTGACCTTGCCCATCCAAGGGCGCGTGCCCGTGAAGGCGGAGGTGCCGGTGGACATGGTCATCCCGGTGCGCAAGGACCTGCCGGTGGCGTTCACCACGCTGGCCCAGGTGCGCATCACCGAGCCGCTGCGCACCCGCATCGACACCGTCATCCAGACCCAGGTGCCCATCCACGAGGCCATGCGCCTGCCCATCACCGAGCCCGTGGCGGCGCGGCTGACCTTCCCGCAGCAGCAGGTGCAGGCAGGCCTGGACCTGATGGACCTGACCGTGCCCTTCGAGGCGGTGACCATGGCCTTGCGCCGCAGCACGGGCGTCGCGCCGTGAAGGCTGTGGCGCTCGTGCAAGGCGTGCGCGCGCCACGTGGCTGGAACCGCCCCGTGCGTCCGGTGGCGCTGGTGCTGGTCGGCGCCGCGGTGCTCTTGCTGTGGGGGCTGTTGATGGTCGCGGCCACTTGGTACGTTTACGCCCGCTGGGATGCCGTCGTCGAGCTGCGCCAGCACCCGATCGCACTGCGCCTGCCCGAGGGGCTGCAAGCTCTGGCCGAGGTGTCGGCGCCGCTGCAGGCCCGTGTGAACCTGGCGCCGCGTGTGGTCGTGCCGGTGCACCAGACCTTGGCGGTCGAGGTGTCGGACAGCCTGCAGGCGCGTGCCCGGCTGCAGACGCGGGTGCCCGTGGACACGGTGGTGCACGTCGAGCAGAGCGTGCCGGTGCGCACCTCGCTGCAGCTCAGTGTGCCGGTGGTGAGCTGGCTGCCCCGCTTCGAGGTCACCGTTCCCCTGGTGTTGGACTTGCCCGTCAAACTGGACGTGCCGATCCAGCTCGATGTGCCGCTCGACCTGGACGTGCTGGCCAGCGGTGAATTGCGCGCGCCCTTGCAGGTGCCGCTGGACACCGAGCTGCGCCTGCGCCCCGAGGTGCGGGGCGATGTGCAGGTGGGCATCAGCCGCCAGATGGCCTTCCGCCTCCTGGGGCCGATGCCGCCGATGCCGGTGCTGATCGAGCGTGCGCGTCTGAACCTGCCTTTCAGCCAGCCGCGCCTGCGCCAGCCCGGCGATGGCGAGGCCAACCAGGCCGCCCGCTGAGGCGCTGGGGTCATCCCAGGGGGGATGCGGCTGCGGCGCGGACGCGGCGTGACATGTGCACTCCCGCATTGACGGGGGCGTGGCCTGCGAGCACGGCGTTTATCCCGGGTGTGTTTTGCGTCGCTCGGGGCCATAGTCATCTCCGTGGGGGATGGCAACGTCTCCTGTGATGTGTTTGAGGCTGTACGGGAGTGGCTGGCGTGGGCACGGCAGTGATGCGGTCGGATGGGGCGATGTCGGTGGAAGCCGAGCACGCCGAGCGGGTTGAGGAAACCCTGGCTCAGGGTTTCCCTGCGCTGTCGTTCCCTGCGGCACTGGAATCCCATTTCCTGGCGCAGGCCGAGGGCAGCCGCCGACGGGCGATCACCGAAGCGGGGCTGGCCGCGGTGCTGTTGTTCGCCGGCATGGTCGCGGCAGACGTGCTGCTGACGCCGGACACCGTGAAGTTCGCGCTGTGGGTGCGCCTGCTGGTGTTCGCGCCCGTCGTGCTCGTCGGGCTGGCCGTGCTCAATGTGTTGCGCATCCCCTGGCTCACCGAATGGCTGATCGTCCTGGCGGGCATGTTCGCGGTGGCGCTGACGGCGCTGATCCTGCTGCAGGCGGAGGGGCGCTGGGCCGTGGCGCGGCTGGTCGAGATCAACATCATCGTGGTCTACACCTGCACCCTGGCGCGGTTCTGGCCGGCGGTGGCCCTCGGTGTGTTCACCATGGCGGTGCAACTGGGCCTGGCCAGCGTGCTGCCCGATTTCACCGGCGTGCTGGCCATCAACACCACCTTGCTGCTGGGCGCCGTCGTGGTGTTCACGCTGTACGGCAACTACACCCTGGAGCGCGACGAGCGCATGGCTTACCTGCTGGCCCAACGTGAACAGGCGCTGCAGGACGCGCTGCACACCTCGCACCAGCAACTGGCCCGCATGGCGCGCACCGATGCCCTGACCGAGGTCGCCAACCGCCGCCACGCCGAAGACTTCCTGGCGCAGACCTGGGCGCACGCGCAGCAGCGGCAGGTGCCGGTGGCGTTGGTGATGATCGACATCGACCACTTCAAGCGCTACAACGATCACCATGGCCACCTCAGCGGCGACCGCTGCCTGCAGGCCGTGGCACGGGCGCTCAGCGCCTGTTCGCGCCGGGCCGGTGACCTGGTGGCGCGCTTGGGGGGCGAGGAGTTCGCGCTCATCATGAACGACATCGACCACGCTTCGGCCCTGGGGGTGGCCCAACGCATTCAGGCCAGTGTCCAGGCGCTGGGCGTGCCTCACGGTGGCTCTCCGGGCGTGCCGGTCGTCACGGTCAGTGTGGGCGTGGCGTCGATGCGGCCGCGGCCGGGCGATGAGGCCTTGCTGCTGATGAAGCGGGCCGATGATGCGCTCTACGCCGCCAAGGCGCAGGGCCGCAACCGCGTGTGCGACATGGGCAGCGACGGCGTGATCCGCTGCAAGCCGCCGTTCGGGGAGGGCTGGGCATGAGCATCGTGATGGCGTTGCGCGACTGGGTGCGCAGGGACCCCCAGCAGCCCGTGCTGCGCTTCGATGCGGCGCAGGAGCAGCGCTTCATCGACAGCACCCACGAGGCCCGCATCCGCCACTTCATGGTCAGCGGCGCGGTGGCGCTGGTGATCTTCAACCTCTTCTTGCTGTCCGATTGGTTGATGGCGCCCGACACGTTCTGGCTGGCGGCGCGCTTGCGCTTGCTGGTGTTCACCCCGGTGGCCTTGGCCGTGTTGTACATGCCCTGGCGACACATCGACTGGGTGAAGGCGATGCCCGCCCACCGCTTGGAGAGCGTCATCGTGGCCAGCGGCGTGGCGGCAGCGCTGTGCCTGACGGTGGTGCTGGTGTGCACCGACAGTCCCTACGCCGGCATGTACCGCTGCGGGCTCCTGCCCATCCTGGTGTACGGCACCCTGGTGCAGCGCTTTCGCTTCCGCTTCGCGCTGCTGTTTGCTGCCAGCGTGGTGGCCTGCCATGCGGCCTCGGTGGGCTTGGCCATGGGCCGGCCTTCGCCCTACCCGGAGATCGAAGCCCCGGCCTTCCTGGTGCTGGTCGTGGTCGCGGGCTACACCCTCATCATGAACTTCCGCATGGAGAAGGAGGAGCGGCACCGCTTCCAGCAGAAGGAGCGCCAGGCCGTGCTGCGCAGGGAGCTGGAGGCCTCGCAGGCGCAGATGGCGGCGCTGTCGCGCCAGGACGCCTTGACCGGTGTCCCCAACCGGCGTTGCTTCGACGAGGTGGCCCAGGTGCAATGGCGCCAGCACGAGCGTTCGGGCGAACACCTGGCGGTGCTGCTGGTCGATGTGGACCATTTCAAGGCCTACAACGATCACCACGGCCACCCGGCAGGAGACGCGTGCCTCAAGCGTGTGGCGCAGGCCTTGCAGACCGCCCTGCGCGAGCCCGATGCGGCGCTGGCGCGCTGGGGTGGCGAAGAGTTCATCGTGCTGCTGCCGCACGCCGATGTGGCCTTGACCGAGGCCGTGTCGGCCCGTTTGTGCGCGGCGGTGCGCATGTTGGGCCTGCGCCATGGCGGGGGCGGCGTCAACGGCGTGGTGACGATCAGTGTGGGGGCGGCCATCGCATGCCCGGCGGTCGACCGCAAGCAGCTGCCTGCGGTGGCGGGGCAGGCCGATGCGGCGCTCTACCAGGCCAAGCGGGATGGGCGTGACCGCTATGGCGTGGACCTGGGCTGTGGCGGGGGCGGCTGAGGACCGCCGCGAAGGCTTCAGCCCTGGGCGTCTCGCAGCACCGCGAGGGCCTCCTGCGACCAGGTCACCCAGCTGGCCTCGTACATGATCCCCGTCTTGAGGATGAGGTGCTGGATGCGCGCTTCGCGGGAGAGCTCTGCCCCGGCGGGGAAGTCGCGCGCCTCGATGGCCTCGTAGGCGGCGAGTTTCTCGGCGTGCAGGGCGGCGCGGCGCTCGATTTCTTGGTCCAGGCCCAGTGGCCCGATGACCGCATCGGCGCGCAGGCGCACCATGAGCTCGTCGCGCAACTCGACCATGGGCGCCGGCTCGCGGGCCCAGCGCTTGAGCTCCTTGCGACCGGCCGGGCAGACCTGGTAGAGCTTCTTGCGGGTGCGCCCGCCATCGGGGGCGGCTTGCGAGGCGATCCAGCCGGCGGCCTCCATGCGGGCCAGCTCACGGTAGATTTGCTGGTGAGTGGCGCGCCAGAAAAACCCGATGGATTTGTCGAAGCGGCGGGCCAGGTCGTAGCCCGAGGAGGACTTCTCCTGCAGCGAGGTCAGCAGTGCGTGGGCCAGGGACATGGCGTGCAGTCTAAACGGCGGACACCCAGGTATGCAACCAGTTGCATAGAGGCGCCAAATCTCCTACAGTCACGGCTCGCAGTCTTGCAACTGGTTGCATAGTTCTGCGCCGCAACATTTTTCCCGCCACGTTCCCACGGCATCCCCCACAACGTCCCCACCCAGGACACCGAGCGAGACCCCACCATGAGCGCCTATCCGCACCTGCTTGCCCCCCTCGATCTGGGCTTCACGACCCTGAAAAACCGCGTGCTGATGGGCTCCATGCACGTGGGCCTGGAGGAAGCCAAGGACGGCTTCAACCGCATGGCCGCTTTCTACGCAGAGCGTGCCCGCGGCGGCGTGGCCCTGATGGTGACGGGCGGCATCGCGCCCAACGACGACGGCCGCCCCTACCCGGGCGGCGCCCGCCTGGCCACCCTCGAAGAGGCCGAGCAGCACAAGGTGGTGACGCAGGCCGTGCACGAGGCCGGCGGCAAGATCGCGCTGCAGATCCTGCACTTCGGTCGCTACGCCTACCACCCCGGCCTGGTCGGCCCCAGCCCCATCAAGGCGCCGATCGCGCCGATGGCCCCGCGTGAGCTGACCACGGACGAAGTCAAGCGCACCATCGACGACTTCGCCCACTGCGCCAAGATGGCCCAGGTCGCGGGGTATGACGGCGTCGAGGTGATGGGCTCCGAGGGCTACCTGATCAACGAGTTCATCGCCGCGCGCACCAACCAGCGCACCGACGAGTTCGGTGGCTCCTACGCCAACCGCATGCGTTTCCCGGTCGAGATCGTGCGCAAGGTGCGCGAGGCCGTCGGCCCGAACTTCATCATCATCTACCGCCTGTCCATGCTGGACCTGGTCGATGGCGGCTCCTCGTTCGACGAGGTGGTCGAGCTGGCCCAGGCCGTCGAGGCCGCTGGCGCCACCCTCATCAACACCGGCATCGGCTGGCACGAGGCGCGCATCCCGACCATCGCCACCAGCGTGCCGCGCGCGGCCTTCGCCTGGGTGACCGAGAAGCTCCAGGGCAAGGTCAAGCTGCCGCTGATCACCACCAACCGCATCAACACGCCGGAAGTGGGCGAGGCCATCCTGGCCAAGGGCCAGGCCGACATGGTCTCGATGGCGCGCCCGCTGCTGGCCGACCCCGACTTCGTCAACAAGGCTGCCGCGGGCCAAGCCGACCAGATCAACACCTGCATCGGCTGCAACCAGGCCTGCCTGGACCACACCTTCAGCGGCAAGATCACGTCCTGCCTGGTCAACCCGCGTGCTTGCCACGAAACCATCTTGAAGATCGAGCCGGTGGCTTCGACCCAGTCGGCGAAGAAGCGCATCGCGGTGGTCGGTGCGGGCCCGGCCGGCCTGGCCTTTGCCACCACCGCTGCGCAGCGCGGCCACGACGTCACCCTGTTCGATGCGGGCAGCGAGATCGGCGGGCAGTTCAACATCGCCAAGCAGATCCCGGGCAAGGAAGAGTTCTACGAGACCCTGCGCTACTTCGGCAAGCAGATCGAACTCACCGGCGTGCAGCTCAAGCTGAACACCCGCGTGGGCGCCGATGATCTGGCTGCGGGCGGCTTCGACGAGGTCGTGCTGGCCACGGGCGTGGCGCCGCGTACCCCGGACATCGAGGGCGTGGACCACCCCAAGGTGCTGAGCTACCTGGACGTGCTGCGTGACAAAAAACCCGTGGGCGCCCGCGTGGCCGTGATCGGCGCCGGCGGCATCGGCTTCGACGTCTCGGAGTTCCTGATGCACGAAGGCGTCAGCCCCAGCATCGACGCCGAGAAGTTCTACGCCGAGTGGGGCATCGACACCAGCTACGCCGAGCGTGGAGGCATCAAGCAGCCGCACCTGGAGAAGGCCCCTCGCCAGGTCTACCTGCTGCAGCGCAAGACCAGCAAGGTGGGTGACGGCCTGGGCAAGACGACGGGCTGGATCCACCGCACGTCGCTGAAGAACCGCAACGTCGAGATGATTGCAGGTGCGACCTACCGCAAGATCGACGACGCCGGCCTGCACATCACCGTGGGCGCGCAAGAGTTGGTGCTGCCGGTGGACAACGTGGTGCTGTGCGCAGGCCAGGAGCCTTTCCGAGCGCTGCAGGCCGGCCTGGAAGCCAAGGGCTGCAAGGTGCACCTGATCGGTGGGGCCGATGTGGCCGCCGAGCTGGACGCCAAGCGCGCCATCAAGCAGGGCACCGAGCTGGCCGCAGCCCTGTGATGACCGCACCGTGAACGCCCAGGAGCCCCCGATGTCTGACACCCTCCCCACGCTCGAAACCCTCCGCCTGTCGCTGGCCGACAAGGTCGCCACCGTCACCTTGAACCGGCCCGACAAGGCCAACGCCATGAACTGGCAGATGTGGCAGGACATCCGCAGCGCCATGCAGTGGGCCGACCGCACGCCCGAGGTCCGCGCGGTGGTGCTGCAAGGCGAAGGCAAGCACTTCACCTCCGGCATCGACCTGGCGATGATGATGGGCCTGCAAGGCCAGATCCAGGACGATTGCGATGGCCGCATGCGCGAGAAGTTGCGTGCGCTCATCCTCGAATTGCAAGACACGCTGACCAGCCTGGAACGCTGCCGCAAGCCCGTGCTGGCCGCCATCCATTCGGGCTGCGTGGGCGGTGGCGTGGACCTGGTGAGCTGTGCCGACATGCGTTATTGCAGCGCCGACGCCTACTTCACCATCAAGGAAATCGACATCGGCATGGTGGCCGACGTGGGCACGCTGCAGCGCCTGCCCAAGCTGATCGGCAGCCAGGGCCTGGTGCGCGAGCTTGCCTACACCGGCCGCAAGGTCGAGGCCGAGGAAGCGCTGCGCATCGGCTTGGTCAACCGGGTGTTCGCCACGCGCGAAGACCTGCAAGCTGGCGTGCGCGAGATCGCGTTGCAGATCGCGGCCAAGTCGCCCTTGTCCATCCGCGGCACGAAGGAAGTGCTGAACTACACCCGCGACCACAGCGTGGCCGATGGCCTGCAGCACATCGCGAGCTGGAACGCGGCGATGCTGATGTCCAAGGACCTGATGGCGGCGATGATGGCCTCGATGGCCAAGCAGACGCCCGAGTTCAAGGATTGAAGCGGCCCGGGCGCAGCGGCTTGAGCAGCCCGCTCAGGCCGTTGTGGTCGATCTCCTGCATCAGCGCCAGCAGCCGGCCGATTTCGCCTTTCGGGAAGCCTTCCCGCGCAAACCAGTTCAGGTAGTTGCCGGGCAGGTCGGCCAGCACCACACCCTTGTGCTTGCCGAAGGGCATGGTCTGGGTGACCAGTTTGTGCAGGTCCTCAGGGTTCACCGTGGGCCTCCTCGGTCGTCCAGGCGATGCGACCGTGCGCGGCGTCGTTCAAGCGCGTTTGCAGGGGCGCGAGTGCGCTGTCTGGCAGGCTGAAGGTGACCCTCACTTCGTCGCCGTGCGCCACGTCGAGCAACTGCGCACCGTGCGCATCGAGCTCCCGCCGCAGCAGGCCTTCCAGGGCGTAGGGCACGCGGCAAGACGCGGTGCAGTGCTGCGTGATGGGCACCTTCTCGGCCTTCAGCAAGGCCTGGGCCACGCTGTCGGTGTAGGCGCGCACCAGGCCGCCCGCACCCAGTTGAACGCCGCCGTGATAGCGCACCACGGTGGCCAGCACACCTTCGAGGTCTTGCCGGCGCAGCACTTCGAGCATGGGGCGTCCGGCGGTGCCGCTGGGTTCACCATCGTCCACCGCGGCAGACTGACCACCGGCCAGCAAGGCCCAGCAGACATGGGTGGCCGTGGGGTGCTCGGCCCACAGGCGGGCCACCACCTGCTGGGCTTCGGCGCGGTCGGCCACGGCCTGCACGCATCCGATGAAACGGCTCTTCTTGATGACCAGTTCGCTGTGAACCGGGCTGGCCAGGCTCAGGGGCATGTCAGGCGGCGGGCGGGGTGTGCGGGACGTGGGGCAGCAGGGCCTTGGCCGCCTCGATGCGCAAGGCCAGGGGCACGGTGGCGTCGTTCATGACCTCGCGCAGGAAGGTGCGGGGGTCGAGGGCGGTGCCGGCCGAGGCGGCGCTGGCACCGGGCTCAGGCATGGACATGCTGGCTGGGTGTGTCGCCTGGTGCCCGGCGGTGTCGGCACCGTTCGCGCCGCGCAGCCAGGCTTGGGCGGCCTGCCATTCGGCCGGCTGGACGCTGCGCAAGCGCGACAGCAACTCGGCCTGGCCCTCGGGGCTGGGTGGCAGGTCGAGCCAGGGGGCCTCGTTGAACATGGGGGCGAGGTCGGGCGCCACGAAGGCCGACCACTGTTCGGCCTCGCCTTGCCGCGCCGGGATGGCGGCGGCGTGGTGCGCAGGGGGTTGGGCACCGTGGTGGGCATCCGAGGGCGCTGCGGCAGCGTCCGGCGTGGGCAGCAAGCTCAGGCGCGCGGCGCTGACTTGGCCCAGGCAGCGCTGGCACAGAGCTTCGAGGAAGGCATGGGCGTCGGCCACGGGCACCGCTTCGGCCAGGGAGAACCACAGCTGGAAGCTGTCGGTGCCTGACACCGCGATGCCCGGCGCCGGCAGTCCTGCTTCGGTTTGCACCGCTTGCCACACGGCGGACAGCGGGGCCCATTCAGCCGGGCGCGCCAAGGCCATCACCAGGGTGCGGGTGCGGCCTTGGGCATCGATCAGCGTGTTGGGCGCACCGGCGGCTGTGGTGGGCACGGCCGCGGGGTCGGCCGCGTACAGGCGTTGCCATTCTGCGTGCAGTCGGCTGGAAGAGCGCATGGCGGCTCAGTCCTCGTCGGGTTCCCAGTCACCGGCTTCTTCGAAGGTGCCGCCGGCTTCGACCTTCTGGAAGGCCGCGCCAATCGAGGCTTGGAGGAAGGGGATGATGGACGGGTCGCAGTTGGCGAGGACGTTCACGTCGTAGGCGCCCTGGTTCTTGGCGTTCTCCATGTAGGCATCGCTTTCGGTGCCAGCCAGGAAGCGCCAGCCGCTGTCGTTCTGGCCGATGGGGTCTTCGCGGTACATGAAGCGCACGGGCAGGCCGGCGACGGTGATCTTGTCGGTGGCGATGCAGGTGCCCAGGCCGGTGGCCAGTGGGCGGATGTCTTCAGCGGGGATGTGGAGCTTCTTGGTCATGGGGCAGCGTGCGGGGACGGTCGGTGCTCCGATTGTCCCCGACGCAGGGTGTCCCCGCGTGCCTCAGGCGCCGCGCTTTGTGCGACGGTGCCGGACCAGGCCCATGACGGCCAGGCCGGTGGCCAGCAAGGCCACGGTCCCGGGTTCGGGCACGGGCGCGGGGTTGTAGCCACCGACGGCGTCCACGTCCATCGAGAAGCTGGTGGACGCGTTGGCGACCTTCACATAGTAGAACGCGCCGGTGAAGGCGCCCGCGATGTCCAGTTGGTTGGCCACCGAGTTGATTTGCCCCACGAAGGTGTAGCTGATGTTGTCGGCACTGACGAACAGGTTCACCACCTCGGTGGCGGTGTTGAAGACGTCCACCACGAACAGGTCGTCGCCTGCGCCATCGATCAGGCCGTTGGAAAACTTGACCACCAGCGAGCCTTGCAGGGTGGGCGGGTCGAATTTGTCACCGAGGAACTGGCCGCCGCCGTCCGGCGCGCCCACGACGATGCCGGAGTTGAACGCGGTGGTGTCCATCGCGGACACGAACGAGTCAGCGTAAACGGGGACTGCGGCCAGGGCGCTGGACGAACCGAAGCACAGACCGAGGGTGGCCAGAAGGGCCGAGGTAACGCTTGGACGCATTTGTCGGGAAGTGGACATGAACAACTCCTGAATGTGACATGCTCGGCGGGAGCTTCTGCATGCAGTGTGCAGATTTTGTGCCATCCATGCTACCCCTAGGTGACGCGAACCACACATTTCGGGTGAGTTGAACGGCTCATTCGGGGCGTGGAGCATCCGTTTCTGGGGGGCGGGGTGCCTGGCGGATGGCCAACGGGGTTTGCCCGGTCCAGCGTCGCACAGCGCGGTGCAAGGAGCTGGGTTCGGCGTAGGCAGCGCGCTGGGCGATGGCGGCCAGGGGCAGGGTGGTGTGGCGCAACTCGTGCAGCACCTGGTCACGGCGCACCTGCTCGACCAGGTCCTTGAAGCTGAGGTTTTGCTCGGCCAAGCGGCGCTGCAGTTGCCGCGGCGAGGCGCCCAGGTCGGCCTCCACCTCGGGTGCCAGGTCTTCCAGCAGGGGCAGGTGGCCGGCCTGCAGGCGTGCGGCGATGTGCTGGCGCAGCACCGTGGCCAGGTGGCTGCCGTCTTGCGCCTGCTGGGCCCATTGCTGATAGGTCACGGCGCTCATGAGGCGGTGCATGTGCGGGTCGGCATGCGGGTTGGGCAGGGTCAGCCAGGCGGCCGGTGCGAGTTCGCTGGCCATGTCGGCATCGAAGTGCAGGGGGCAGCCGAAGTAGGCCTGCAGCGGAGCCGGGTCGGCCGGGGCGGGGCAGGGCAGCCAGACGGCGTCGAGCACCAGGTGGCGGCCCGAGACCCAGCGCGCGAAGGCCAGGCGGGTGGCCAGGGCGAAGGTCCACAGCGCGGTGTCGCGGGGCACCTCGCCCAGGGGCTCCAGGCGGCTGCGGATGCGCTCGCCTTGCAGCACGTGCACCGCGCGCACCTGGGTGCAGATCAGGCCTTGCAGGCGCTCGAACAAGGCCAGGCCGTTGTCGAAGGCGGCACAGCTGATGAGGGTGTAGCCCAAGGCGCCCATGTTGGCCGGTCGCACCTGCTGGGCGATATGCAGTGCGGTGTGCGGGTCACCGCACAGCTCGGCGGCCACGGCGAGGCCTTGGGCCAGGCGGGCGGCCGGCACCCAGCTGGCGGGGGTGTCGGCCAGGGCGGGGGGGCCGCCCTCGGCGTCGTCCAGGCCCAAGGCGGCCAGCACGGGGCGTGCGTCCAGGTCGCGGGCGCGCACGTGGTCGGCCACGAGGCGCGCGTAGCTGGCGGCAAAGCCCAGCCCGGGGGCGGAGGCGGGTGGAAGAGGAGAGGCAAGTGGGGGGCTCACAGCGCCGATGGTAGATCAGCGGCGGGCCCCGCTGGCACCAGATGACAAGCCACTGGCGCGTGCCGCCAATGACATCCGCTGCGCCAGCCGGCACAGTCGGTCTCCATGAAGCACGCCACCCTCGACATCCCTGAAGCCGCCACCCCGCCCCGCCGTTTCAGCGACCTGCCCGGGCCTTCGCCCTGGCCCGTGGTGGGCAACGCCTTGCAGGTCAGCCTGCACCGCATGCACCAGAACATGGAGGACTGGGTCAAGGCCCATGGCCCACTGATGCAGGTGCGCCTGGCCGGCTTCCACCTGATGGTGGTGGCCGACACGGACCTCATCGGCCAGCTGCTGCGCGAGCGCCCCGAGACCTTCCGACGGCCGTCGCGCATGCAGGCCATCATGCGGGAGATGGGCATCCCGGACGGCGTGTTCGTGGCCGAGGGCGCGCACTGGGCCCGCCAGCGCCGCATGGTCATGGCCAGCTTTGCGCCGCAGCAGGTGCGCACCTATTTCCCCGCGCTGCTGAACGTGTCGCACCGCTTGCGCGCGCGCTGGTTGCACACGGCGGCCCACGTCAGCGCAGGCGCCCAGGACATCGACCTGCAGGCCGACCTGATGCGCTTCACGGTGGACGCCATCTCTGGCCTGGCCTTCGGGGTGGACGTCAACACCTTGCAGTCCAACGACGACGTCATCCAGCGCCACCTCGACAAAATCTTCCCCACCATCTGGCGGCGCGCCCACGCCCTGGTGCCGTACTGGCAGGTCGTCAAGCTGCCGCGCGACCGTGCGCTCGACGAGAGCATGCGCGTGGTCAATGGCGCCATCCGCGATTTCATGGCCCAGGCCCGCGTGCGCCTGCAGGACCCCGAGCGCCGTGCCGCGCCGCAGAACCTGCTGGAGGCGATGCTGGTGGCCGCCGATGCGCCCGACAGCGGCATGAGCGATGAGGACGTGGCCGGCAACGTGTTCACCATGCTGCTGGCCGGCGAAGACACCACCGCCACCAGCCTGTCGTGGATGATCGAGCAGCTCTGGCGCAACCCGGCGGCCCTGGCCCGCGCCCGCGAGGAAGTCGGCCGCGTGCTGGCCACGCCCGAAGGCCCCCTGCCGATGGCGCAATGGACGCCCGAGCACCTGGCCCAACTCGACTGGCTGGAGGCCTGCATCCACGAAAGCATGCGCCTCAAGCCGGTGGGACCCTTCAATTTGGTCGAGGCGCTCAAGGACACCGAGGTGGCCGGCGTGCCCATCCGCGCGGGCACCCCGGTGCTGCTGGTGATGCGCCACGACACGGTGCGCGACGAGGTCTTTCCTCAGGCCGAGCGCTTCCTGCCCGAGCGCTGGCTGCCCGAGGCCGAGCACCTGGCGCCGGCTTCGGCCAAGCGGGTGTCCATGCCTTTCGGCGCCGGCCCGCGCATCTGCCCGGGGCGCTTCCTGGCGATGCTGGAGCTCAAACTCGCCGCGGCCATGCTGCTGCAGACCTTCGACATCGTGTCCGTGAGCACGCCCGACGGCCGCCCGGCACAAGAGCACATGGCCCTGACCATGGTGCCCGTCGGTTTGAAGATGCGGGTGCGTCCCCGCACGCAGGCGCCGCTCACAGCATGACCTGCGTGCCCAGTTCCACCACCTGGTTGGCCGGCAGCCGGTAGTACGTGGCGGCGCCTTCGGCCTGGCGCGTCATCCAGCCGTACAGGGCGCACCGCCAGGCGGGCAGGGCGCCCGGACCGTCCACCACGGTCGAGCGGGCCACGAAGAAGGTGGTGCGCATGGGCTCCAGCGTCAGCATGCCCAAGGCCTCGGCGGGCAGGTTCGGAACGCCCTGCAAGGCCAGGGGGATGTCGGGCTCCTCGCGGAAGCCGAAGCGCACTGCCAACTGCCATGCGCCCGGTGCGAGCCGCGTCAGGTGCAGGCGCTCTGCCGCTTGCACGCAGGGTGCGTTGTCATTGAGCACGTGCAGGAAAACCGTCTGCTCGTGCATCACCTTGAAGTGCTTGAGGTTGTGGAACAGCGCACTCGGCACGATGGTCGGGTCCGAGGTCAGGTACACGGCAGTGCCCTCCACCAGTGGCACATCGGGCATGGGGCCACCGAGGAAATCGGCCATGGGGATGTCGATCTTGCGGCGCTGGTCCGCGACCATGGTGCTGCCTTCCTTCCATGTCGTGAGCATCAGGAAGATCAGGCCACCCAGCGTCAGCGGGAACCAGCCGCCTTCGCCCAGCTTGTTGAGGTTGGAGAGGAAGAAGCCCAGCTCCAGCAGCGTGAACAGACCGAGTGCCACGAGGGTGGGGCGGCGCAGCGTGCGTGGCGCGATGAAGGTCACGAAAGCCGTCAACAGCGTGGTGATGATCATGGTGCCCGAGACCGCGATGCCGTAGGCCGCGGCCAGTGCGCCGGAGGACTTGAACGCCAGCACCAGCGCGATCACGGCCAGCAGCATCATCCAGTTCACGCTGGGCACGTAGATCTGGCCCTTCTCGCGGTCGGAGGTGTGGAGGATGCGCACGCGCGGCAGGTAGCCCAGGCGGCTGGCCTGCAGCGTCATCGAGAACGCGCCAGAGATGGTTGCCTGAGATGCGATCACCGTGGCGGCCGTGGCCAGCACCACCAAGGGGATCAGCAGCCCTTGTGGTGCCAGCAGGAAGAAGGGGTTTTCGGCCAGCGCAGGGTTGTGCAGCACCAGGGCACCCTGGCCGAAGTAGTTCAGCATCAGGCAGGGGAAGACCAGGCCGTACCAGGCCAGCCGCACCGCCTTGGCGCCGAAGTGGCCCATGTCGGCGTAGAGCGCCTCACCGCCCGTCAGCGCCAGGAACACGGCCGACAGCAGCACGAACGCGGCCCCTGGGTGGTCGATGGCGAAGTGGACTGCGTACATCGGGTTGACGGCCTGCAGCACCATGGGGTTGAGCGCGATGCCTTGCACGCCCATGACGGCCAGTGTCAGGAACCACAGCACCGTGATCGGCCCGAAGAAGGTGCCGACGCTGCTGGTGCCCTTTTTTTGGATCAGGAAAAGGCCGATCAGGATGCCGATGGTGATGGGCTCGATGAAGTGCTCGAAGCGCGGCGTGGCCACGCTGATGCCTTCCACCGCCGACAACACCGAGATGGCCGGCGTGATGATGGCGTCGCCGTAGAACAGCGCGGCGGCGAACACCCCGGCGCTGACCACCAGCAAGGACCTGCGCGGCGCATCGTGCGTGATGCGGTGGGCCAGCGCTGTCAGTGCCAGCACGCCGCCTTCGCCGTCGTTGTCGTACTTCAGCACGACCCACACGTACTTGATGGACACGATGATGAGCACCGCCCACAGCAGCGCCGACAGCGTGGCCAGCACGTTCTCGGGCGTCACCGCCATGGCGTGGGGGCCGTTGAAAGCCTCCTTGAAGGCGTAGAGCGGGCTGGTGCCGATGTCGCCGAAGACGACGCCGAGCGCGGCCAGGGTCAGCGCGCCGATGCCGGTCTTGCCATGGCCGTGGCCGTGGTCTTGATCCTGGGGCGCGGGAAGGGCGCCGAGCGTGGCGGTGGGGGTGTCGTTGGAGGACATGGGGTCAGTCTCCTGAGATGAATCGGTAGCCCACGCCCACTTCGGTGATGAAGTGGCGCGGCTGTGCGGGGTCGTCTTCGAGCTTGTGGCGCAGGTGGCCCACATAGATGCGCAGGTAGTGGGCGCTGTCGGCATACGCCGGTCCCCAGACGTCCTTGAGCAGTTGCCGATGCGTCATCACCTTGCCGGCATGGGCCAGCAGGACGCACAGCAGGCGGTACTCGATGGGGGTCAGGTGCACGGGCGCGTCGTCACGCAGCACCTGGCGGCGCACGAAGTCCACGTGCACGCGGCCAAAGCGCAGGTCGGGGGATTCGATCTCGCTGCCCTGGCGCGAGCGGCGCAGCATGGCGCGCACGCGGGCCAGCAATTCGCCCACCGAGAAGGGCTTGGTGAGGTAGTCGTCTGCGCCCGCATCGAGCACGTCGATCTTGTCTTCCTCGGCGGCGCGGGCCGACAGCACCAGCACCGGCATGCGCGACCAGGTGCGCAGATCGCGCACGAAACGCAGGCCGTCGGCATCGGGCAGGCCCAGGTCAAGGATGACCAGGTCGGGCTTGCGCGTGCCGGCCTCGATCAGGCCTTGCTGCACGGTGCTGGCTTCGGCCACGCGGCAGCCATCGCCTTCCAGCGCGGCGCGCACGAAGCGGCGGATGTGGGGGTCGTCTTCGACCAGCAGGATGGTGGGGGCGTTGCTCATGGCTGCTCGGGCTCGATCGTTGGCGGGGTGCCCAGGGGCAGGTGCATGCACACCTCGGCCCCGCCTTCTGCTGGGTTGCGTGCCTCGATCTGGCCGCCATGGGCTTCCACGATCACCTTGCAGATGGCCAGGCCCAGGCCCATGCCGGGAACGTGGCTTTCAGGTTCGCCGCGTGCAAAGAGCGCAAAGACTTCCTGCAGGCGCGCGGGCGGAAAACCGCTGCCGGCGTTGCGCACCTGCACCCGCAGGTGGTCTGCATCGGCCGCCAGCGTGATGCGGATGTCGGTGTCCGGCGGGGCGTACTTCGCGGCGTTGTCCAGCAGGTTGCCGAACACGCGCTCCATGAGCACGGCGTCCAGCTGCACCAGGGGCAGGTCGGGGGGCAGGTCCACCACCACGCGGTGGCCCGCCAGGGCGGTGCCGAGCAACTGGATGCTGGCGCCAATCACTTCCTCGACGGGTTGCCAGGCCAGGCGCAGCGGCAGGTGGCTGCGCTGGCCCTGCAGGCTGGCCTGCAGGCGGGCCATGTCGAGCAGCTTGCTGACCATCTCGTGCAGGCGCAGGGCCTGGCCACGCAGGGCCTCGGCCATCTCGTGTGCCTGTGGCGACAGCGGGGGTTGCAGCAGGCTCAGGGTTTCGGCCATGCCCACCAAGGCGGTCAGTGGCGTGCGGACGTCGTGCGACAGCGCCGACAGGATGGCGTTGCGCAGCCGTTCGGTGCGCACGTCCAGTTCGGTCTGATGGGCCACATCGACGAAGTGCAGCCGCTCCAGCGCGGTGGCGGCCAAAGCGCCCACCGCGTCCAGCATGGCGGTGTGGTGGCGCAAGGTGGCTTGGGCGCTTTGCGTGTCGGGGGCGGCCGATGCGGGCAGGCTGACCATCATCACGCCGCGGTTGCGGGTGGAGCCTGTCAGCGGCAGCAGCACGTGGTGGGTGTCCGCGCCGTCGCCTCTGCCTGGGTCATCCTGGACATGGTGGGCGTGGGGGCGCGCGCTGTCCTGGGCGATGGAGCGTGCCAGCAGCGTCAGGCTGGGCGAGGGAGCGGGGAGGGCCGTGTCTGCGTCCTGCAAGAGAACCAGGCCGTGGTCCAGCCCGGGTTGCCAGAGGTGCAAATCGGCGCCCAGCTGGTCCTGCATGAACGCCTGCAGGTGGTGCAAAACCTGCTCGGCCGTCAGGGCTCCGGCCAACTGGTGGGCCAGGGCGTGCAGGGCCTGTGCGCGCCGAGCGGCCTGCTGGGCCTCCTCGGCACGTTGGCGCATGCCGATGGCGAGGTGGCCAATGGTCAGGGCCACCGTGAGCATGACCGCGAAAGTCAGCAGGTACTGGATGTCGCTGACGGCGAAAGAAAAGCGCGGCGGCACGTAGAAGAAATCGAACAGCCCCACGCTGAGGAAAGACGCCATGACCGCCGGGCCACGCCCGAGCCGCGCGGCCACGAGCACCACCGTCAGCAGGAAAAGCATGACCGCGTTGACGGGCTCCAGCCAGTCGTGCAGCGGCATGGTGACCAGGGTGGTGACACCACAGGCCACCGCGGCGAGGGGGTAGTGCCAGCGGCGTTTCGACGCCAGTGGCATCGGGGCAGGTGCTTGGGGTCGGGGCATGTCGCCAGTGTGGGTTGGGGCACATTGCGGTGCAGCAAATTCTGGCAGCGCCGGCGTAAAAATGCCGTAAAGACCCAGCTTGGCGCCATCGGTCGATGTGAACAGCCTATGAATAACCCGTTCAGGGGGTGTCTGCCAGGGTTTCCGATGCATCTGCCGCGCAGCGACATCCGTAAAACACGGCATTGGAGACCTGACATGCAGTACACCAGCCCATGCCGACCGCCCGAAGCGCGCACCTTGTTGCGCGTCATTGCGCTGCAGCAAGCCCTTGAAGAAGTGGCCACCCAGTCTGATTTTCTGGCCTGGGCCGTGGGCCCTTTGCAAGACGTGCTGCCCCATGCCAGCATGGCCTGTGGTGTGCTGCGCACCGACCGCGAGGGCGTGGTGTTGCGCCGCGTTCTGCAGCAAGGCTGGCCCCCCGGCTATTTCGATGCCCTGACCCTGGATGGCGGGCGCTTCCGCAGCCCCGTCATCGGGCGATGGGCGCTGCAGCGCCAGCCCCAGATCGTGCACGCGGAAGACACGGCCAGCCTGGGCGACACCCGCTGGCACGAGGTGTTCCACGACATGGGCTTGCACAACATGGCCGCCCATGGCGTGCTGGACCACACTTCGCGCTCTGCCAGTTACTTCTGTTTGTCGCGCATGGAAGACACCCCGGGCGAACAGACCGAAGCGCTGCTGCGCCTGCTGACACCCCACATGGCCCTGGCCCTGCAGCGGGCCCTGTTCGCCGAGGAGGCGGGCACGGACAACCAGCCGGCCTGGCTGCAGCGCCTGACCGAACGTGAACGCGTGGTGCTGCACTGGATGTGCCAGGGCAAGACCAACTGGGAGATCGCGCGCATTTGCGGGCGCAGCGAGCACACCATCAAGAACCAGGTCGAGAGCGTGCGGCAGAAGCTGCGCGTCAGCAACCGCACGCAAGCCTGCGCCATGGCTTCCGATGTGGATTTGCTAACCCAGGCGGGTTAGGCATGGCCAGAACACCATTCCCATCTTCGGGATTCGGCCCCCGCGGGCTGAAAGAAGCACGCCGCCATGGTCGGCGGATGCTGAGGCGCAGCATGCTGGCTTGCCTGTTCGGCATGGTGGCGGTGACGCTGCTCGGGGTGTTGCCTCTGTCTGGCCCGTCACGGCCGGCGGCGCTCAGCCCTGCGGTTGGGGCTGGGGTTGGGGCTGAAGGGCGGTCTGGTGCTCCAGCAGGGCTTGCTGCACCAGCGCGTCCAGGCCGCTGGCCTCGCCTTGCCGGGCGCGCTCCAGGATGAGCTTGCGCATGCGCGGCTCCCAGAATTTGCGCACGTGCGTGGCGATGCCCTGGCGGGCCTCGGCGGCATCAGGGTAGGACTGGAAGAAGCTGCCAATCTGGTTGGCCATCTGGACAAGGTGCTCGGTGTTCATGGTCAAAGCCTTTCGGGGTCACGGCGTGTGCAGGCCGAGGCGTTCGGGGTGGGTGTAGACCACGCAGTCCTGGCCACGCACAAAGCCGGCCAGGGCGATGCCTGCGGCCTGGGCGGTGTCCACGGCACGGGCGGTGGGGGCTGACACGGCGGCCAGCACCGAGACGCCGGCCATCGCCGTCTTGTGGACCATCTCGTAGCTGGCCCGGCTGCTGATGGCGATGAAGCCTTGGTCAGGTGCGAGGCGGGCCTTCACCATGGCGCCGACCAGTTTGTCGAGGGCGTTGTGGCGGCCAACATCCTCGCGCACCAGTTGCACGGCGCCCGCCAGATCGCAGAAGGCGGCCGCATGGGTGGCCCCAGTGAGGTGCTGCAAGGGTTGCCAGTCGCGCAGGCTGGCCATGGCGCGTGCCAGTGCTTGCGGGCTCACCGACCGAGGTGGCGGCGTCGGCACGGCGCGGCAGGCATCGGCCAGGCTGTCGGTGCCGCACAGGCCGCAGCCGGTGCGACCTTCCAGGCTGCGACGCCGTCCCTTGAGCCGCCAGGCGCAGGCCGAGGACACGGTCATCTGCACCTCGATGCCCTGGCCCATGTGCGGGTCGTCCCCCACGGGCAGCACCTCCACGCCGTGCAGCTCGTCCGGGCTCAGCAACAGGCCTTCGGTCAGGCCGAAGCCCAGCGCGAAGTCGTCGAGGTCTTGCGGGCTGACCATCATCACGGCATGAGAGATGCCGTTGAACACCAGGGCCACGGGCACTTCCTCGGCCAGCCAGTCGCTGCGGTGCAATGGCTGCAAGGCGCTGTCGTGCCCCCGGTGCTCGGTGACGTGAACGGAGCGTGCGCCCACAGGTGCGTGCAAGGGGCTGTCCAGGTTCATGGTGTCACGGCGGTGGGCTTTGCCTTGGCGAGGTGGTCCAGCTGCTCGCGGTTGAAGGCGACGTAGCGCTCCTGCCACTCCGAGGGCTGGGCCACGGCCACGACCTGCACCGCGGTCACCTTGTACTCGGGGCAGTTGGTGGCCCAGTCCGAGGCGTCGGTGGTGATGACGTTGGCGCCCGATTCGGGGAAGTGGAAGGTCGTGTAGACCACGCCCGGCTGCATGCGCTGGCTGACCAGAGCGCGCAACACGGTGCGGCCTGCGCGGCTCTCGATGCCGACCCAGTCGCCATCCTTCACGCCACGCTCCTGGGCGTCGTGCGGGTGCAGCTCCAGCACGTCTTCGCTGTGCCAGGCGTTGTTGGGCGTGCGCCGGGTCTGGGCGCCGACGTTGTACTGCGACAGGATGCGCCCGGTGGTCAGCAGCAGCGGGAAGCGGCGGGTCACCTTCTCTGAACTGGCCAGGTACTGGGTGGGGTAGAACTTGCCCTTGCCGCGCACGAAGCGGTCGATGTGCATGATCGGCGTGCCGGCCTCTTCGGTGTCGTCGTTGCAGGGCCATTGCACGCTGCCCAGGCGTTCGATCTTGGCGTAGCTCACGCCCGCGAAGCTGGGTGTCAGTTCGGCGATCTCGGCCATGACCTGCTCGGGGTGGGTGTAGTGCATCGGGTAGCCCAAGGCTTCTGAGAGCTTCACCGTGGTCTCCCAGTCGGCATAGCGCGCCATGGGCGGCATCACCTGGCGCACCCGCGAGATGCGGCGCTCGGCGTTGGTGAAGGTGCCGTCCTTTTCCAGGAACGAGGAGCCCGGCAGGAAAACGTGGGCGTACTTGGCCGTCTCGTTGAGGAAGATGTCCTGCACGATGATGCATTCCATCCGCGACAGCGCTTCGGCCACGTGCTGGGTGTTGGGGTCGGACTGGACGATGTCCTCGCCCTGGCAGTACAGCGCCTTGAACTCGCCGTCGAGCGCGGCCTCGAACATGTTGGGGATGCGCAAACCCGGCTCGGGGTTCAGCGTCACGCCCCAGGCCTGCTCGAACAGGCTGCGCGTGGTGGTGTCGGAGATGTGGCGGTAGCCCGGCAGCTCGTGCGGGAAGCTGCCCATGTCGCAGCTGCCCTGCACGTTGTTCTGGCCGCGCAGTGGGTTCACGCCCACGCCTTCGCGGCCAACCATGCCGCAGGCCATGGCCAGGTTGGCGATGCCCATCACCATGGTCGAGCCTTGCGAGTGCTCGGTCACGCCCAGGCCGTAATAGATGGCCGAGTTCGGGCCTTGCGCATACAGGCGCGCGGCGGCACGCAGCTCGGCCGCGGGCACGCCGGTTTCGGCCTCGAAGGCCTCAGGCGAATTCTCGGGGCGCGACACGAACTCGCACCACTGTTGGAAGCTCTTGTCGTCGCAGCGCTCGGCCACGTAGTCCTGGGCCACCAGGCCTTCGGTGACCACGACGTGGGCCATGGCCGTGATGACGGCCACGTTGGTGCCCGGCTTGAGCGGCAGGTGGTGCTGCGCCTTGATGTGCGGCGAAGCGACCAGATCGATTTGGCGCGGGTCGATGACGACGAGCTTGGCGCCAGGTTGACCAGCTTGTCCCCGCAGGCGCTTCTTCATGCGCGAGGCGAACACGGGGTGGGCGTCCGAAGGGTTGGCGCCGATCACCACGATGACATCGGCGTGTTCCACCGACTTGAAGGTCTGCGTGCCGGCCGAGGTGCCGAAGGTCTGGCCCAGGCCGTAGCCGGTGGGCGAGTGGCAGACGCGGGCACAGGTGTCCACGTTGTTGGTGCCGAAGGCGGCGCGCACCAGCTTCTGCACGAGGTAGGCCTCCTCGTTGGTGCAGCGCGAGGAGGTGATGCCACCGACCGAGTCGCGGCCGTACTTGGCCTGAATGCGTTTGATCTCGGACGCGGCGTGCGTGAGGGCCACCTCCCAGCTCACTTCTTGCCAGGGTTCGTGGATGCTGGCGCGGATCATGGGCGTGGTGATGCGGTCCTGGTGGGTGGCGTAGCCCCAGGCGAAGCGGCCCTTGACGCAGCTGTGGCCCTCGTTGGCCTTGCCGTCTTTCCAGGGCGTCATGCGCACCACGGTGTTGCCCTTCATCTCGGCCTTGAAGCCGCAGCCCACGCCGCAGTAAGCGCAGGTCGTGATGACGCTGTGCTCGGGCTGGCCGTAGAAGGTGACCGTCTTTTCCTGCAAGGTGGCCGTCGGGCAGGCCTCGACGCAGGCGCCGCAGGACACGCACTCGCTGTCCATGAAGGCCTGACCCTGGCCGGGCGAGACGCGGCTCTCGAAGCCACGCCCTGAAATCGTCAGCGCGAAGGTGCCCTGCGTTTCCTCGCAGGCGCGCACGCAGCGGTTGCAGACGATGCACTTGCTGGCGTCGTAAGTGAAGTAGGGGTTGGATTCGTCCTTCTCGGCGTGGCAGTGGTGTTCGCCGCTGACGCCGGCCACGTCCTGGCCTGCCGTGCCGTAGCGCACGTTGCGCAGGCCCGTCACGCCGGCCATGTCCTGCAGCTCGCAGTTGCCGTTGGCGCTGCAGGTCAGGCAGTCCAGCGGGTGGTCGGAGATGTAGAGCTCCATCACGCCCTTGCGCAGGTCCTGCAGCTTCGGCGTTTGCGTGTGCACGACCATGCCGGCCTCGGCGGGCGTGGTGCACGACGCCGGGTAGCCCTTGCGGCCTTCCACCTCGACCAGGCACAGGCGGCAGGAGCCGAAGGGCTCCAGGCTGTCGGTGGCGCAGAGCTTGGGCACGCGCACGCCGGCATCGACCGCCGCGCGCATCAGCGAGGTGCCCTTGGGCACGCTGACCGGCTGGCCGTCGATGGTGAGGGTCACCGTTTCGGTGGCGGTGCTGGCGGGGGTGCCGAAGTCGATGTCTTGCTTGAAGTGGTCGAGCATGGTGTGCTCCGAGGCTGGGGGCCTTGTGGGCCCGGTATGGCGGGATGGTGTCGCGGCGAAGGCTGGCGGTGCTCAGGCAGACACGGCGCCGCGCTGGGCCACGTTCGCGGCCGGCTGCTTTGTCGTGTCGAGGCCAAAGTCCTCTGGGTAATGGTTCAGGGCCGACAGCACGGGGTAGGGCGTCATGCCGCCCATGGCGCACAGGCTGCCGTTGAGCATCGTGTCGCACAGGTCGCGCAGGAGGTGGACCTGCTGCTCGCGCACCGGGCCTGTGTTGCGGGTGATGCGGTCGATCACCTCCACGCCACGCGTCGAGCCGATGCGGCAGGGCGTGCACTTGCCGCAGCTCTCCAGCGCGCAGAAGTGCATGGCGTAACGCGCCAGCTCGGCCAGGTTGGCCGTGTCGTCATGCACGACGATGCCACCGTGGCCCACGACCAGGCCCAACGCGGCATAGGCTTCGTAGTCCAGCGGCACGTCCCACTGCGATGGCGGCACGTAGGCACCCAGCGGGCCGCCCACCTGGATGGCCTTGATGGGGCGGCCACTGCGGGTGCCGCCGCCGAAATCTTCCACCAGCTCGCGCAGGGTCAGCCCAAAGGCCATTTCGATGAGGCCGCCGTGGCGGATGTTGCCCGCAAGCTGGAAGGGCAGGGTGCCTTTGGATCGGCCCACGCCGAAGTCTTTGTAGAAAGCGGCGCCCTTGGCCAGGATGATGGGTACGCTGGCCAGGGTGATGACGTTGTTGATGACCGTGGGCATGCCGAACAAGCCCTCGATGGCCGGCAGCGGTGGCTTGGCCCGCACGATGCCGCGCTTGCCCTCGATGCTCTCCAGCATGGCGGTTTCTTCGCCGCAGACGTAGGCGCCAGCGGCCTTGCGCAGCTCCAGGTGGAAGGCCTGACCACTGCCGCAAACGTCGTCGCCCAGGAAGCCCGCCTGTGTGGCCCGCGCGATGGCTTCGTTGAAGGTGGCGATGGCGTGTGGGTACTCCGAGCGCACGTACACATAGCCCTTCGTGGCCCCCACGGCCACACCCGCGATGGCCATGCCCTCGATGAGCACGAAGGGGTCGCCCTCCAGCGTCATGCGGTCGGAGAAGGTGCCCGAATCGCCCTCGTCGGCGTTGCAGGCGATGTACTTCCGTGCCGCGGGTGTCTGGCGCACCGTGCGCCACTTGATGCCGGCAGGGAAGGCCGCGCCACCGCGACCCCGCAGGCCGGAGTCCAGCACCTCTTGCACCACGGCCTCGCCACCCAGGGCGATGGCACGGCGCAGGCCGGCCCAGCCGCCATGGGCTTCGTAATCGGCCAGCGAGAGCGGGTCGGTCACGCCCATCCGGGCGAAGGTCAGGCGGGTTTGCTTGGCCAGCCAGGGCAGTTGCTCGGTGGGGCCCAGGCTCAGCGGGTGTGAGGCCGCGTGGGTGCTGCCGTCCAGCAAGCCCGCGTCCAGCAGGGAGGCGACGTCGTCGGCTTCCACGGGCCCGAAGGCCACGCGGCCCTGGGGCGTGGTCACCTCGACCAGCGTTTCCAGCCAGAACAGGCCGCGCGAGCCATTGCGCACCAGCTTCAGTGCCAGGCCACGCTCTGCGCAGAGGGACGTCAATGCCTGAGCGACTTCGTCGGCACCCACGGCCAGCGCGGCCGAGTCACACGGCACGAACACCGTGACAGCGGGCTTCACAGCGGCATCGCTCATTTCAGCACCTCCAGTTGCGTCAGCAGCTTGTCGAGTTTGGCGGGGGTCATGCGGGCGTGGACCCGGTCATCGACCTGCACCGAGGGCGCGCTGGCGCACAGGCCCAGGCAGTAGGCCGATTCGAGCGTCACCACGCCGTCGGCACGGGTGGTGTGTTCTGCGCAGCCCGTGACGGCTTGTGCGTGCTGCATCAGTGCTTCCGAACCGCAGGCGCGGCAGGCCTCGGCGCGGCAGATGTGCACCACGTGCCGCCCGGGTGGGCTGCTGCGGAAGTGGTGGTAGTAGGTGATCACGCCATGCACCTCGGCACGCGACAGGTTCAGGCCTTTGGCGATCAGGGGCACCGCGTCAGGTGGCACGAAACCGCAGGTGTCCTGGATGGCGTGCAGCAAGGGCATGAGGCCCCCCGGCACATCGGCGTGCTGTGCAATGAGGCGGCGGATTTCCGCCTCGCGGGGGATGTCGGTCAGCGAGGTCATGGTGTGAATCACGTGTCAATTGAAGAACTTCGCCACGCTCAGCACGGTGCGGTAGACGCCCCAGGCCAGCGGGATGCCCACACCCAGCCAGGCCAGCAGGACGATGGCGCTGCTGGTCTGGCCACCGGCGCCCGAGCCCGTGCCGACCTCGCTGGCCGCGGCCTTCTCGTGGGCCAGGCGCTTTTCCTCGGCGAGTTCGGCATCGCTCATGAAGTGCTTCGGGGCCAGCGGGCGCACCATCAGGTTGCACAACAGGCCCACCACCAGCATGCCCACCAGGATGTACATGGTCTGGTTGTAGACCTGCTCGCGCGGCAGCCCCAAGCCGATCTGGTAGTCGCGCATGTAGTTCACGACCACGGGGCCCAGGATGCCGGCCGTGGCCCAGGCGGTGAGCAGGCGGCCGTGGATGGCGCCCACCATCTGCGTGCCGAACAGGTCGGCCAGGTAGGCCGGCACGGTGGCAAAGCCGCCACCGTACATGCTCAAGATCACGCAGAAAGCGCCCACGAACAGCAGCTTGTTGCCGCCCAGCGCACTGGCAGGCACGCTGGCGTACATCAAGCCGCCCAACACGAAGAAGACGATGTAGGTGAGCTTGCGACCGAGCTTGTCGGACAGGCTGGCCCAGAAGAAGCGGCCGCCGATGTTGAACAGGCTCAGCAGGGCGGTGAAGCCCGCGGCGACCACGGCGATGTCTTTCAGTTGGGCCTTGTCCAGGTCCTTGAACTTCGCGGCCACGCCGATCAGGCTGCCACCGAACACCTCTTGCAGCATCGGGCTGGCCATGCCGATCACACCGATGCCGGCCGACACGTTCATGCACAGCACCATCCACACCAGCCAGAACTGCGGGATGCCCCACACCTTCTTCACGTGCACGTGCTTGGACGTGATCATGGCGTTGTTCGTCTGCGCCGCCGGCGGTGTCCAGCCTTCGGGCTTCCAGCCGGTGGCGGGCACGCGGTAGCCGAGCGCGCCGGCCATCATGAACACGAAGTAGATCAGGGCCATGACGACGAAGGTCGAGGCCACGCCGACGTTGGTGTCGGTGGCGAAGCGCTTCATCAGTTCGGCGGCGAGTGGCGAGCCGATCATGGCGCCCCCTCCGAAGCCCATGATGGCCATGCCCGTGGCCATGCCGCGGCGGTCAGGGAACCATTTGATGAGGGTGCTGACCGGGGAGATGTAGCCCAGGCCCAGCCCGATGCCCCCGATCACGCCCGAACCCAGCAGCATCAGCCAGAACTGGTGCAGGTGCACGCCGAGCGCCGAGATCAGCATGCCGCCGCACCAGCACACCGCGCTGACCACGCCAGCCTTGCGCGGGCCGGCGCGTTCCAGCCAGCCGCCCCACAGCGCGGCCGAGCTGCCCAGCAGCACGAAGAAGAGGGTGTACATCCAGCCCAGCGTGGAGACCTTCCAGTCGCAGGTGGTGGTGAACAGTTCGGCGAAGAAGCCCACGTCGGCCGCGCACTTGATGGGCTCCTTGATGCCCAAGGCCTTGGACAGGGGCAGCCAGAACACCGAGAAGCCGTAGGCCATGCCGATGCACAGGTGGATGGCGAGTGCGGCTGGCGGTACCAGCCAGCGGTTGAAGCCGGCCCCCGCGATGATGCGTTCCTTGTCGAGGAAGCCTGCTTGTGCAGCCGGTGGTGCGGTGGGGGTTCCAAGTGCTTCGATCGCCATGTTGTCTCCTGTAGGCGGACAGCCCGTGATGCTGGGTTGATGTGCGTCATATGCTTTGACAGCACACCCCCATATCTTAGGGGTTGCCTGTATGCGCTGGTAACTGGGGATATCCACGAATCGGTTTGACGCAGGACAGCATATCTTTCATGCTGTCGACAGCATAAGTAAAACGCCGTGCACACCGTTTCCATCACCCCTCACTGGACCATCACCGACGAGCATGGTCAGCAGTTGTCCCCGCGCTTGCTGAGCCTGCTGGCCGAGGTGCAGGAGCACGGCAGCCTCTCGGGCGCCTGCAAGCACACGGGCGCTTCGTACCGCCACGCCTGGAACCTGGTTCGCCAGGGTCAGCAGCAGCTGGGCATGCCGCTGCTCCACATGGACCGCGGCAAGGGATCGACGCTCACGCCCTTGGCCGAGCGCCTGGTGTGGGCCGGTCACCGCATCCAGGCGCGCCTGTCGCCCACGCTGGAGAGCCTGGCCTCCGAGCTGGAGGCCGAACTGGGCCGCGTGCTGGCCGTCGGTGCGGCGGGCCTGCGCGTGCACGCCAGCCATGGTTTTGCGGTGGAAAAGCTCATCGAGGTGCTGGCCCAGCGTGGCGCACCTGTCGATCGCAAGTACGTGGGCAGCCAGGAGGGCGTGGCCTCTTTGCACGCGGGTTCGTGCGACCTGGCTGGTTTCCACGTGCCGCAGGGCGAGTTCGAAGACACGGCTTTGCAGCACTACGCGCAATGGCTGAGCCCCAAGCACAGCCGCGTCATCCACATGGCCACGCGCCGTCAAGGCTTGTTCGTGGCCCATGGCAACCCGCTGGAAATCTACGGCGTGCAGGACCTGGCCCGCAAAGGCGTGCGCTTCGTCAACCGCCAGCCCAGCTCGGGCACGCGCTTCCTGCTGGAGTGCTGTCTGCGCCAGGCCAAGGTGCCCACGCAGCAGATTGCCGGCTGGGAGCTGGCCGAGTTCACGCACGCTGCGGTGGCGGCCTATGTGGCCAGCGGCATGGCCGATGTGGGCTTCGGTGTGGAGCCGCCAGCGCGGCGCTTCAAGCTGGACTTCGTGCCCGTGGCCACCGAGCGCTACTTCTTCCTGTGCCGCGATGCCGACCTGCAGCGCCCCGAGTTGCAGGCCGTGCTGGAGGTGATGCGCGGCGAGGCCTTCCATGCCGTGGTCAATGCCTTGCCCGGCTATTCGGCCGTCAAGTGCGGCCAGGTCGAGACCTTGCAGAAGGCGTTTCCGCAGATGGCGTCGGGGCGTCGCCGGTGAGCCTCGCGCGGGGTGGCCAGGGTGGCCGCTGGTTCGTGAAGCTTGCACGCTTTGCGGGCTTGCCTTGATTGACAGGCGCGCGGGCGGCTTTGAACATCGGACACTGTGGTGCTGGCCGTCAAGCCGGCGCGCTGGCGTGCCACAGCGCTTCCACCGTGGCATTCGATCCCTTCCCCATGCCATTCGACAGCCTGGTCCTGCAGCACATCGCGATGTCGCGCTCCGACATGACCGGACGCCTCGCGGGGCTGCACGACATCGTCCGCGCGCGCCACCCCGTGGTCAACCGCATCGCCCTGGTGCTGTACGAACCGGTCAAGGACCTGCTGTGCACCTTCGCCAGCAGCTCGGACGACGGTCAGGCGCTGCGCCATTACGAAGCCCACTTGGCAGCGGTGCCTTCGCTGCGCGCGCTGGCAGCCGAGCACATCCCCCGCGTCATCGACAACATCGACCTCAGCCTGCGCGAGCCCTCCGTGCACTCGCTTTGGCTCAAGGCGCAGTCCTACCAAAGCAGCTACACGGTGCCTGTCTATGCCGGCAACCGCTTGTCGGCCTTCTTGTTCTTTGACTCCCGCCAGCCCGGCGCCTTCACGCCCGATGTCACCACCGACCTCGACGTCATCGCCGACATCCTGGCCCAGCTCTATGTGCTGCGCATGGCGGCGGTCAACACGCTGGTGGGGGCGGTCGATGTGGCCAAGGGCCTGGCCCGCATGCGCGACGTGGAAACCGGTGCGCACCTGGAGCGCATGGCGAGCTACTCGCGTTTGATCGCCGTGGCGCTTGCCGACAGCCTGGGCCTGAGCGACGAGTTCATCGAGTACCTGCACCTGTTCGCGCCGCTGCACGACATCGGCAAGGTCGGTATCCCCGACCGCATCCTGCTCAAGCCGGGCAAGCTGGACGACGAAGAGCGCCGCTGCATGCAGCAGCACGTGCCAGTGGGTGTGCAACTGGCGCGCAACATCGTCAGCGACCTGGGCATCGACAACGACCTGGCCGCGTCGGTGATGCTCAATGTGGTGGCGCACCACCATGAGCGTGGCGATGGCTCTGGCTACCCGCAGGGCTTGGTGCTGGACGAGATCCCCATCGAGGCGCGCATCGTGGCGGTGGCGGATGTGTACGACGCCATCTCCTCGACGCGGCCGTACAAACGCGCCTGGTCGGAGGCCGAGTGCGTGGCCGAATTGCGCCGAGAGGCGGCGCTGAACCGGCTGGATGCGCGCTGTGTGGAGGCGCTCATCGCGGCGGAAGCGGACCGCATGCGCATCCGCCAGGAGCTGTCCGACGAACTGCCTGCCGCGCTGGCGGCATCGGGCTGACGTTGTCGGGCTGACCTTGCCAGGGTGATGCCAACTGGGGGCGGCTGGGCCACGGCCTTGGCCTTGGCCGTGTGGGGGCGGGGGCCCGCCGCCCTGCCGCTCAGGACTTGGCCGGCTGTGCTGCCGCAGGCTGACCGCTTGCCGAGGGGGCCCAGCCACCGCCCAACGAACGGATCAGCCCGATGGTGCCGGTCGCCCAGGCGCCACGCAGTTGCACGGCCTGGCGTTCCACCGCCAGCAGGCTGCGTTGCGTGTCGAGCAGCGTGAGGTAGCTGTCTTCCCCGGCGCGGTAGCGCTTGTCGGCCAGCTCGGCCGAGCGGCGCGCGGCCACCACGGCTTCGCTCAGCGACAGGGTCTGTGCGCGCACGCTGCCCAGGCCCGAGAGCTTGTCTTCCACATCGCCGAAAGCGCCCAGCACGGTCTGGCGGTAGTCGGCCACCGACTCTTCCAACACGGCCTCGGCGCGGTTGACGCCTGCGCGGTTGCGGCCACCGTCGAAGATCGGCATCGACAGCACGGCGTTGGCCACCCAGCTGCGGGCGCTCCACAGGAACAGGTCCTTGAGCTCGTAGGAGGCAAAGCCGCCATCGGCGGTCAGGCGCAGGGCCGGGAACAGGGCCGAGCGCGCCTGGCCCACGCGGGCGGTGGCGGCCATCATGCGGGCCTGCGCGGCGGCCACGTCAGGGCGTCGTTCCAGCAGGGCCGAGGGCAGGCCGGCCGGCACCAAAGGCACCTGGGCATCGGCGGGCAGCGGCTGTGCGGCCAGGCTGAACGCGGCCGGGGCCTGGCCCAGCAGCAAGGCCAGGGCGTGCTCGGTGCGGGCGCGTTCGCCGCGCTGGGCCTGCAGGTCGGCCTGGGTGGTGGCCAGTTCGGTGCGGGCGCGGGCCACGTCGAGCTCGGAGACATCGCCCGCGGCCAGGCGCCGCTGCGCCAGTTGCAGGCTCTGTTCGCGCAGGGACGCGGTTTGCGTCAGCAGCGCGACCACGGCGTCCAGCGTGCGCAGCTGGAAGTAGGTCTGGGCCACATCGGCCTGCAGGCTGAGCAGCACCGAGCGGTGGTTGGCCTGCGAGGCCAAGGCATCGGCCTCGGCGGCCTGCACGCTGTTGGCCACGCGCTGGAACAGGTCCACCTCGTAGCTGGCACTCAGGCCCGCGCGCCACAGGCTGCTGGGCGCGATGTTCTGGTTGGCGCTCAGGCCCTGTTCGGCCGCAGACGGCTTCTGGCGGGCCACGCCTGCGCTCACGCCCAGCTGCGGCAGGCGGTCGGCCTGGCTGCTGCTGAGCAAGGCGCGTGCGGCCTTGACCCGGGCGGCGGCCACGGCCAGGCCAGGGTTGGCGGCCTCGGCTTGCTGCTCCAGCTGGTTGAGGGTGGCATCGCCAAAGGTTTCCCACCAGGCGCCGCGGGCTTGCGCCTCGGATGGCTCGGCCGGCTTCCAGCGGCTGCCATCGGCCGCAGGCTGGGCCTGGTCCGCGGCTTGGGCGGCGGCCAGCGCGGGGCCTTCCTTGTAGGCCACGGGCACAGCGATGCGGGCATCGGGTTGGGCCGGGGCGGTGTTGCAGCCGGCCAGCACGAGGGTGGCCAGCACGGCCGCCGCGGTGGCGGTGATGGCATGCGTGCGCTGGCGTGGGCGTGTCACGGGTGACGCCACGGCGCCTTGGGGCAGGGAAGGGGAGTGGATCATGGTGCCTCCGTAGCGGGCAGGTCGTGGGCGGCTGCGGTGGTCGTGGTGGCGGGCGCTTGACCCTCCAGCTTCACGGCCAGCTTGCGCAGCAGCACGTAGAACACGGGGGTCAGGAAGAGGCCGAACAGCGTCACGCCCAACATGCCGGAGAACACCGCCACGCCCATGGCATGGCGCATCTCCGAGCCAGCGCCGGTGGACAGCACCAGCGGCACCACGCCCATGATGAAAGCGATCGACGTCATCAGGATCGGGCGCAGGCGCAGCTTGCTGGCCTCGAGCGCGGCTTCGACGATGCTGCGGCCGTGGTGCTCCAGTTCACGGGCGAACTCCACGATCAGGATCGCGTTCTTCGCCGACAGGCCGACCAGCACGAACAGCGCGATCTGCGTGAAGATGTTGTTGTCACCGTGGGTCAGGTAAACACCGGCCAGCGCGCACAGGATGGACATCGGTACGATCAGGATCACGGCCAGCGGCAGCGTCCAGCTTTCGTACTGCGCGGCCAGCACCAGGAAGACCAGCAGCACGCACAGCGGGAAGACATAGACCAGGGTGTTGCCCGCCAGGATCTCCTGGTAGGTCAGGTCGGTCCACTCGATGCCCACGCCCTTGGGCAGCACCTCGGCGGCGATGCGCTCCATCGCGGCCTGGGCCTGGCCCGACGACACGCCGGGCGCCGGGCCACCGTTGATGTCGGCCGAGACGTAGGCGTTGTAGCGCTGCACGCGGTCGGGGCCGTACGAATCCGACATCTTCAGCAGGCTGCCCAGCGGGATCATCTCGCCGGAATTGCTGCGCACCTTGAGGTTGGCGATGCTGTCAGGCGAGGCGCGGTAAGGCGCGTCCGCCTGCACCACCACCTGGAAGGTGCGGCCAAACTTGTTGAAGTCGTTCGTGTAGAGCGAGCCCAGGTTGATCTGCAGGGTGTTGAAGATGCTGGAGAGCGGCACGCCCAGCTGCTTGGCCTTGGTGCGGTCCACGTCGGCGAACAGCTGCGGCACGTTGATCTGGTAGCTGCTGAACACGCCGGCCAGCTCGGGCGTCTGCCAGGCCTTCATCTGCAGGGCTTGCGTGGCTTTGAAGAGCTCGTCGTAGCCCACGTTGCCGCGGTCTTCCACGAACAGCTTGAAGCCGCCGATGGTGCCCAGGCCGTTCACCGCAGGGGGCGGGAAGACCATGATGAAAGCGTCCTGGATGGCGCCCAGGCGCTTGTTGACCTCGGCCGCGATCTCGTTGCCCGACAGGCCCGGGCCCTTGCGCTTGGCGAAGTCGTCCAGCGTGTAGAACACGATGCCGGCATTGGGCGCGTTGGTGAAGCCGTTGATGGACAGGCCGGGGAAGGCCACGGCGCTGGCCACGCCCGGCACGGACTTGGCGATGTCCGTCATGCGTCGGATGACCGCGTCGGTGCGCTCCAGCGAAGCGGCATCGGGCAGCTGGGCAAAGCCCACGAGGTACTGCTTGTCTTGCGCCGGCACAAAGCCCGAGGGCACGGCCTTGAAGACGAAGAAGGCGCCCACGCACAGCAGCAGGTAGACGCCCATGGTGGCCGTCTTGTGCTTGAGCGTGCCGCCCACGCCGCCTTGGTAGCGGTGCGAGGCGCGGTCAAAGACGCGGTTGAAACGCTTGAAGAAACCGCCCAGCACGGCGTCCATGCCGCGCGAGAGGGCGTCCTTCGGCGCGTCGTGTGGCTTGAGCAGCGCAGCGGCCAGGGCCGGCGACAGCGTCAGCGAGTTGAAGGCCGAGATCACGGTGGAGATGGCGATGGTCAGGGCGAACTGCTTGTAGAACTGACCGGTCAGGCCCGCCACATACGCAATGGGCACGAACACCGCACACAGCACCAGCGCGATGGCGATGATGGGCCCGGACACCTCCTTCATGGCCTGGATGGTGGCTTCGCGCGGCGTCAGCCCGTTGGCGATGTTGCGCTCGACGTTCTCCACCACCACGATGGCGTCGTCCACCACGATGCCGATGGCCAGCACCAGGCCGAACAGCGACAGCGTGTTGATCGAAAAGCCAAAGCCCAGCAGCACGGCGAAGGTGCCGACGATGGACACGGGCACGGCCAACAGCGGGATCAGCGAAGCGCGCCAGGTCTGCAGGAAGACGATGACCACCAGCACCACCAGGGCCACGGCCTCGATCAGGGTCTTGACCACGGCGTCGATGGAGGCGCTCACGAACTGCGTGGGGTCGTAGACGATGTCGAAATCGACGTCGGCGGGGAAGTCCTTCTTGAGCTCGGCCATGAGCTTGCGCACGTCGGCCGAGAGCTGCAGCGCGTTGGCGTTGGGCGCCTCGAAGATGCCCATGCCGATGGCCGGCTTGTTGTTGAGCAGCGAGCGCAGCGCGTACTGGTTGGCGCCCAGTTCGATGCGGGCGACGTCGCGCAGGTGGGTGATGCCGCCGTCGGCGTTCGTCTTGACGATGATGTTGCCGAACTCTTCCTCGGTCTGCAGGCGGCCCGAGGCGTTCACCGACAGCTGGAAGGGCGCCTTGGTGTCGGGCGGTGCGCCGATCACGCCGGCGGCCACCTGCACGTTCTGTTCGCGGATGGCGGCCACCACGTCGCTGGCCGTCAGGCTGCGCTGCGCGACCTTCTGCGGGTCCAGCCAGATGCGCATGGCGTAGTCACCCGCACCGAACACCTGCACGTCGCCCATGCCGCTCAGGCGCGCCAGGCGGTCCTTCACGTTGAGCGTGGCGTAGTTGCGCAGGTAGACGTCGTCGTAGCTGCCCTTGGGCGACAGCAGGTGCACCACCATCGTCAGGTTGGGCGAGCTCTTGATGGTCGTCACACCGATCTGGCGCACCTCCTCGGGCAAGCGCGGCAAGGCGCGTTGCACGCGGTTTTGCACCTGCGTCTGGGCCTGGTCGACGTCGGTGCCGATCTTGAAGGTCACGGTCAGGGTCAGGCTGCCATCGGTGGTGGCTTGCGAGGACATGTAGAGCATGTTCTCGACGCCGTTGATCTGCTCTTCCAGCGGCGCGGCCACGGTTTCGGCGATCACCTTGGGGTTGGCGCCGGGGAACTGCGCGCGCACCACCACGGAGGGCGGCACCACTTCCGGGTATTCGGAGATGGGCAGGCGCAGGATGGCGATCGTGCCTGCGATGAAGATGAGGATGGACAGCACGGCCGCGAAGATCGGCCGGTCCACGAAGAAGCGAGAGAAGTTCATGGTGTGGGCCTCACTTGGCAGCGGAGGCGGCAGAGGCTGCCGGACCGCTCATGGGCACAAGTTGCGGTGCCAGCGGTGCGCCCGGGCGCACGCGCTGCAGGCCATCGACGACGACGCGTTCGCCGGCCTTCAGGCCTGCGGTGATCACGCGCAGGTCGCCGACCTGGGTGCCCAGTTGCACCGGGCGGTAGGCGGGCAGGTTCTTGTCATCGACCACCCAGACGAACTTGCGGTTCTGGTCGGTGCCGATGGCGCGCTCGGCCACCAGGGCGGAGGCGGCGCCAGCCTGGTTGTCATTGCCGATCTGGACTTTCGCGAACAGGCCGGGCGTGAGCAGGCCGTCCTTGTTGTCCACCACGGCGCGCATGCGCACGCTGCCGGCTTGCGGGTCGATCTGGTTGTCCACGAACTCCAGGCGGCCCTCGTGCGGGAAGCCGTCCTCGTTGGCCAGGGCCAAGCGCACCTTCAGCGCCTTGGGGTTGCTGCGGGCCAGCTTGCCCACCTGCAGGAAGGTGCCTTCGTCGCCGTTGAAGCTCACGTACATCGGGTTGGCCGACACCAGCGTGGTCAGCACCGTGTTGCCATCTACCAGGTTGCCGGTGGTCACTTCGGCTTTGCCGACGCGGCCATCGAAGGGCGCACGCACCTGTGTCCATTCCAGGTTCAGTCGGGCCGATTGCAGCGAGGCCTTGTCGGCGCGGGCGGCGGCTTCCAGCTGGCGGGCGGTGGATTGGCGCTCGTCGTGGTCACGCTGGGCGATGGCGTTGTCGGCCAGCAGACGCTGGGCGCGCACCAGCTCGGCCTGGGCCAGTTCGGCTTTCAGTTGCGAGCTGGCGGCCGCGGCTTCCAGTCTGGCGGCATCGGCCTGGTAGGGGCGCGGATCGATCACGAACAGCACGTCGCCCTTGTGCACCAGGGCGCCGGGTTGCAGGCGCACCTGCTCGACGGTGCCGGCCACGCGGGGGCGCAGCTGGGCGCGCTCGATGGCTTCGATGACACCGGAGAAGCTGCGCTCCTGTGTGACCTGGCGGGTGATGACTTCGGCCACGCTCACGGGCGCGGCTTGCGGGGCCTGGGGCGCGGCGGCCTGGGCGGTTTGTTCCTTGCCGCAGCCGCTCAGGCTCAGGGCGGCTGCGCTCAGGGCGCCGACGGTGATGGCGGTGGCGATGGCCTGGGCCACGGAGCGCAGGCGGGTGCTGGCGTGGGGACGGAGGTCAGGACGGGATGTGGCGTTCATGGTTGGGCTCCCTTGGCGGATGTGTTGGCTGTGTTGGGTGTGGCAGATGGGTGGGTGTTCAGGCTGAGTTCGGCCATGAAGCGCTTCATGGCCAGGATGCAGGGGTCGTCGGCGGTGATCTCGCAGCGGTCCTGGTTGTCCTTGACGTCGGCGGGGGGGAGGGCGATGTCGTTGGCGCGGTTACCGGCCTGGCGCAGCTTGTCGGCGTAAGCCACCGCCTCGTCGGCCAGGGGGTCGCCCTCGGTGTGGAAGATCAGGGCCGGCGGCAGCTCGCCCAGGCGGCGCGCTTTCAAGGGGCTGGCGTAGGGGTGCAGGCGGTCTGCCGGGCGGGGCAGGTAGCGGCGGTAGCTGTCGGCCAGGGTGCGGGCCATGCTGCCGCCGCCTTCGGCTTCTTCGGCGCAGCGCATGGAGTGGCAGCCCAGGCTGGCGTCGAGCATCGGCATCACCAGGATCTGCCCGGCCAGAGGCGGGCCGTGGCGGTCGCGGCTGACCAGGGCCGACACCGCGGCCAGGTTGCCGCCGGCTTCCACGCCACCCACGAACAGGTGCGTGCCCTTCCACCCCAGCTGGCGCTTGTGCGCGCTGACCTGTCCCAGTACCGCGTGGGCGTCCTCAACGGCGGCGGGGAAGGGGCGCTCGGGCGCCAGGGCGTAACTCGGGGCCAGCACATGGACCTCGCAGGCATCGGCCACCACACGCAGGCAGTGGTCGGCTTCTTCGAGGTCGTCCACCAGGAAGCCACCGGGGTGGAAAAACACCAGCAAGCTGCCGCAACCCGCGGGGTGGGCAGACGATTTGTACAAGCGGAGGTGCAGCGGGCCGCTGTGGCCGGACCAGTCGAACTGGGCATCGGCCAGGGCATGGGCGCCCGACGTGCAGGGGTCAGTGGACATGGTGCGAGCAAGGGTGTAGGGGCAAGGAGGGTTGGACTTTATTGATTTTCTTTTGTCCAATAAACTGCCTGTTAATGAAATCACTGTTCAGGAATGTGAACAATGGACAAGCTCAAGGCCTTCGAAGCCTTCGTCAAGGTGGTGGACACCGGCGGCTTCACACGCGCTGGTGAGGCCTTGGGCATGCCCAAGGCCACCGTGTCCACCCTGGTGCAGGACCTGGAGGCCCAGCTGGGCACCCGGCTGCTGCACCGCTCGACCCGCCGCGTCACGCTGACGGCCGATGGCGCCGCCTACTACGAGCGTTGCGTGCAGGTGCTCGACGATGTGCGCGAGGCCGATGAGTCGGTGTCGTCTCGGCAAGGCGCGCCCAGCGGACGCCTGCGCGTGGACATGGTCTCGGCCATGGCCCGCTACCTGGTGCGTGAAGCCGTGCCCGACTTCCTGCGACGTCACCCTGGCATCGCGCTGGAGCTGGGTTGCACCGATCGCCCCATCAACCTGGTCAGCGAGGGCGTGGACTGCGTCATCCGCGTGGGGCCCATCCAGGACTCGGCGATGGCCGCGCGGCGCATCGGCTCCATGCGCTTCATGACCTGCGCGGCGCCGTCCTACCTGGCGGCACACGGCACGCCGACACACCCGCAGGAGCTCCACAGCCACCGCTGGCTCAACTACTTCGACGGCAGCGGCGTGGTCGGCTGGGACTTCATGAAGGACGGCGAACGCCTGGCGCTGAAGTTCGAAGGCGGGCTGGCACTCAACGACTCCAACGTCTACGAAGACGCCTGTGTGGCTGGCCTGGGCGTGGGCCAGTTGCCGGCCTTCCTGGTGGAGTGGCACGAGCGCGCCGGCCGCCTCGTGCCCCTGTTGGCCGAATGGCAGGTCGAGTCCCTGCCCGTGCATGCCGTCTACCCGTCCAACCGCCACCTGTCCACCAAGGTGCAGGCCTTCGTGGAGTGGGTTGCGGAGGTGTTCGAAGGCCTGCCAGCCATGCGCCGCTGAGGCCATGCGCCCGGGCCCGTGAGGTAAAACCACGTAAACCGTGCCCGTCTTGCGTCAGATGGCGCATCGCTGGTGTCCACGGTGGTGGCATGGTGCACGTTGAGCACCTTGTCCGGGCTGTGCAGGCCCGAGCTCGCCTGCACCTGTCACCTCGCAACAGCACCCAACCGCCATGAACCTGCCCAAGCTGCCGCAAGCGTCGGTCGCCCTTGACCTGGCCGCCCTGGCCACCGTGCCGCGCTGGCTGGTGCGACGGGCACGGTGGCTGGCTTGCGGCTTGGTGCTGGCCACCCTGGCGCACCCAGCTCGTGCGGGCAGCAGCGAGGCCGAGGCCGTGCACGTGCTGCAGCGCCTGGCCTACGGCCCGGCACCGGGTGATGTGGCCCAAGTCATGGCCATGGGGGTGGACGCCTACATCGACGCGCAACTCCGGCCCCCAACCTTGCCGATGCCGTCCCCTTTGCAAACGCGGCTGGACGCACTCGGCACCCTCGGCGCATCGCAAAGCGACCTGGTGCAACAGTTCCGCGAAGCCGCGGCGCAGGCCAAGGCACAGCGCCATCCGGACACCGAGGCCAACGTGGCCCAGCGCAAGGCCTTGCAGCAGCAGTTGCGCACCGAGGCGGCGCAAGCCCGGTTGTGGCGAGCGGTGGCCAGCCCCCGCCAGCTGGAAGAGGTGATGGTGGACTTCTGGTTCAACCACTTCAACGTGTTCGAGGGCAAAGGCCTGGACCATGCGCTGGTGGCCAACTACGAGCGCGAGGCCATCCGTCCATACGCGCTGGGTCGTTTCCGTGACCTGTTGGGCGCCACGGCCCATCACCCTGCCATGCTGTTCTACCTGGACAACTGGTTGTCGCAGCGGCAGGGCGCGAAGGGCGACAAAGGCCTGAACGAAAACTTCGCCCGCGAGCTCATGGAGCTGCACACCCTCGGGGTGGATGGCGGCTACACCCAGAACGACGTGACCGAACTGGCGCGCATCCTGACCGGCTGGACGATTGCGCCCGAGCGGCCCCTGCAGCCCATGCCACCCCGGCGTGCGCGGCAGTTGGCCGATTGGCGGGACGCCTCCCAGCGCACGAGCAGGCCAGGCTTGCCACCGGGCTCGGCCTTCCTCTTCGATCCGGGTCGCCACGACCCGGGTGACAAGGTCTGGCTGGGCCACACCGTGGCTGGGCGAGGCCAGGCGGAAGGCGAGTGGGCGCTGGACGTGCTCGCCGCTCACCCTGCCACCGCCCGCCACATCGCCTTCCAGTTGGCGCAGCAGTTCGTGTCCGAGCGCCCGCCGGCCGAGCTGGTGCAGGCCTTGGCCCTGCGTTTCACCGAGACCGATGGCGACATCCGCGCGGTGCTGGACACCCTGTTCCATAGCCAGGCCTTCCGCGCCCCCGACATCCGCGGCCACCTGTTCAAAACGCCCTACCGGTATGTGGTCTCGGTGCTGCGGGCCACGGGTTTGCCGCTGGACGATGTCCGCCCGGTGCTGGGGGCCTTGCAGCAGCTGGGCATGCCGCTGTATGGCCGCCAGACACCCGATGGCTACCCGCTGGACGCCGCCACCTGGCTCAGCCCGGACGCCCTGACGCGCCGTTTGCAACTGGCCACGGCCTGGGCCTCTGGCAGGCCCTTCAAGGCGCCGCCGGTGGACGATGGCGCGCTGTTGCAGGCCTGGGGCGGCGCCATCTCGGCAGCCACGCGTGCCAAGGTCGTCCATGCCGAGCCGGCCATGCGCGCAGCCATGGTGCTGGGCAGCCCCGATGCCATGTGGCATTGACCCGGACCACCCAACCGAAGAAGGGCCGCCATGCAACGACGTGACTTCCTCCGCCATGCCAGCCAGGCCACCCAGGTTGCGTTGGGCTGCTTTGCCTTGCCCGGCACCCGTGCCGCCTGGGCTGTGCCTGCGCCACAAGCCAAGCCGGGCAAGCGCCTGGTCGTCGTGCTGCTGCGCGGCGCCATCGACGGTCTGCACGTGGTCGTGCCCTTCAGCGAGCCTGCCTACGCCCTGGCCCGTCCCACGCTGGCCCTGGGGCGTCCGGGCAGCGAGGGCGGCGTGCTGGACCTCGACGGCCGCTTCGGCCTGCATCCCGCCTTGTCCAGCCTGATGCCGCTGTGGCAGGGCGGCCGCCTGGGCTTCGTGCACGCCAGCGGCTCGCCCCAGTCCACGCGATCGCACTTCGAGGCGCAAGACGACATCGAGTCAGGCCGCCCGGGGCACGCCACCGGTGCCGATGGTTGGCTCAACCGCTTGTTGGGCTTGTTGCCAGCGGCCTCGACCCAAGCCACGGCCGTCCGCGCGGTGGGCGTGGGGCCGACGCTGCCACGCATCCTCGCCGGGCGACAGGCCGTGGCCACCTTGCCGTCCGGCGCTGCGGCCGGCAAACCCACCGTGCTGGACCGCCCGCAAGTGGCCGATGCCTTCGCGCAGATGTACGCGGGTGACGACGCGCTGTCGCGGGCCTTTCGCCAATCCCAGGCCTCGCGCCGCGAGCTGATGGCCAGCATGGACGCGGCGGCGCTCGACGCCGAAATGCAAGCGGCCAGCCATGGCGCGCCCTTGCCCGCAGGCTTCCCCGACGATGCTGTGCGCCTGGCCCAATTGATGCGCCAGGACCCGGGCATCCAATTGGCCTTCATGGCCTTAGGGGGCTGGGACACGCATGCCGGCCAGGGCGCGGCCACGGGCCAGTTGGCCAACCGCCTGAGCCCGCTCGGGCTGGGCCTGGCCGCCTTCGCACAAAGGCTGGGGCCGGTGCTGGAGGACACGGTCGTGGTGGTGATGTCGGAGTTCGGCCGCACTGTGCGCCAGAACGGCAACGGTGGCACCGACCATGGCCACGGCAACGCGATGTGGCTGCTGGGTGGGCCGGTGGCCGGCGGCCGGGTGCACGGCCGCTGGCCGGGGCTGGCCGATGGCGCCCTGCACGAAGGCCGTGACCTGGCCATCACCACCGATTTCCGCCAGGTGCTGTCCGACATCGCCAGCCAGCACCTGGGCCTGCCCGACGCCCGCTTGAGCGAGCTCTTCCCGGGCTGGCGGCCTGCCGCAGACGCTCCCCGCGTGATCGCTCGGGCCTGACCCTCAGGCCGATGGCAGGGGCGCGTGCCATGATCGGATCTGACCCGCCCTGGTGCCATGCCCCCTCTCGATCCCCCTCCCGCCCCCGATCCCGACTCCCCCACGTCGCCTGTCATCGTCAGAGGGGCGGCCCAGATGACCCTGCGCTCGGAGCGCTTCACTGCGCGCGACGTGGTGGCCGGCCTGTGCGTGGCGGGGTTGTTGTTGCCCGAAGCCGTGGCCTATGCCGGTCTGGCCCACCTGCCCGTGACACACGCCCTGGTGGCCATGGTGGTCGGCCTGGCGGTGTACGCCCTGTTCGGTGGCAGCCGTTTTGCGGTGGTGGCGCCCACCTCGTCCACGGCCAGCCTGGCGGCGGCGGCGGCGTGGTCGCTGTCGGGGGGCGCACCCGCGGGAGGGCTGGACTACGCCACCGTCCTGATGGCGCTGACGCTCTCGGCGGGCGCCATGCTTTGCCTCTTGGCCGCTGCGCGCCAGGGGCAGTTGTCGGCGTATGTGTCTCGGCCCGTGCTGCGGGGCTTTGCCTTTGGCCTGGCCATCACCATCGTGGTTCGCCAATTGCCCGATGCCTTGGGCCTGGTGCTGTCGGGCCAGGGGCAGGCCCCCATCCAACTTTTGGCCTACACCTTGCGCCATGCCGACCAGTGGCACCTGCCCAGCTTGGGTGTGGCGTTGGTGGCGGCCGCTGGCCTGGCGGTGTTGCGCCGCTGGTCGGCCTTGCCCGCCTCCTTGCTGGTGATGCTGGGCGCGATGGTGGCATCCCAGGCCCTGGGTTTGCAGGATGCGGGGGTGCGGTCGGTCGGCGCTGTGGCCGCGCCAACCTGGCACTGGCAAGTGCCCGCGCTGAGCCTGGACGCCTGGCTGCACGTGGTGGAGCTGGCCTTCGGCTTGCTGATCCTGGTGTTTGCCGAGTCCTGGGGCAGCATCCGCAGCCTGGCATTGGCCCAGGGAGACCGCGTCGATGCCAACCGCGAGCTGTGGGTGCTGGGCGGCTGCAACGTGGCTTCGGCCCTGCTGCAGGGCATGCCGGTGGGCGCAGGTTTTTCCGCCAGCGCGGCCAACGCGGCCAGCGGCGCCACCAGCAAGGCCGCGGCGGCGTGTGCGCTGGTTGTGGTCGGCATCGTCATGGTCTGGGCCTTGCCCGAGCTGCGCTGGCTGCCGCGCCCCGTGCTGGCCGTGGCCGTCATCGCGGCCTTGTGGCACGCGCTGAACCCGCGGCCGCTGCTCGACGTCTGGCGCATGAACCGCGACCGCGAGCTGGTGGTGGGTTCGGTGCTGGCGGTGCTGATGCTGGGGGTGCTGCACGGCATGCTGGCCGCCATCGGCCTGTCCTTGCTGGCGTCCTTGCGGCGCTTCAGCCAACCGGTGCTGCATGAATTGGGGCGGCTGGATGGCAGCGACCATTTCGTGGCCCTGGGCACCCACCCCGATGCGATCAAGGCGCATGGTGTGTTGGTGCTGCGGCCGGAAGAGCCGCTGTTCTTTGCCAGCGCCGAGCGCGTCGTGGGCGAGGTCTCTCGGCGCTTGCGCGCGCTCGATGGCGTGCCTCAGGGCGTGCACACCGTGGTGCTGAGCCTCGAAGAAACCGCCGACCTCGACAGCACCGCCGCCGAATGCCTGCTGGAGCTCGACCACCACCTGCAGCAGCAAGGCCAGCGCCTGTTGCTGTCCCGTGTCAAAGACCCGGTGCGCGAGCTGCTCACCCGCTGGGACCCACATGGCTTGGGCGCGCAGGGGCGGATGTTCCTGAGCGTGGCCGATGCCGTGAGGGCCAGCCAGCGCTGAAACCTCGCCTGGGCCTGCCTGGCGCTGCCCCGGCGTTCAGGCCTGCTGGCGGCGTTGCAGTTCGCAGAACAGGCCGGACTGGTCGAGGTCGGCCATGCCGTGGGCGGCGGCATCGGCATACAGCCCCGTCAGCGCCTGGGTGATGGGCGCGTCGAAGGCCATCTCGCCGGCCGTGTGCAAGGCGTTGCGCAGGTCTTTGAGCTGGATCGCCAGCGAACCGCGTTTGGCGAAATCCCCCTCGACCATGCGCTGGCCATGCACCTCCAGGATGCGGCTTTCGGCGAAGCCCCCGCGCAGCGCCTCGCGCACCTTGACCGGATCGGCCCCGCCGCGCTCGACCAGTAGCAGCGCCTCGGCCACCGCGCCGATGGTGATGCCCACGATCATCTGGTTGGCCAGCTTGGCCAACTGCCCTGAACCCGCCGGGCCGACGTGCACCGGCCGGCCCAGCACCGACAGCAGGGGCACGGCCGCGTCGACATCGGCCGCTGCGCCACCGACCATGATCGCCAGTGTGCCCGCCTGTGCCCCCAGCGTGCCGCCCGAGACCGGCGCGTCCAGCACGCGCACACCGCGTGGCGCCAAGTCGCGCGCATGTGCCTGGGCTTGCGCCGGCAGGATGGAGCCCATGTCGATGAACAGGCAACCGGGGCGCATGGCATCGGCCGCCGAGAGGGCGCCAGGCCCCGAAGGCGTGAACACCACCTCCCGCACGACCTCGCCGTTGTCCAGCATGGTGATGACGGTGTCGGCCTGGGCCACGGCCGCGGCAGGTGTGTCGGCCACCCGCGCGCCATCGCCGGCCAGCGCCTCGGCCTTGGAGCGGGTGCGGTTCCAGACGGTGAGGGTGTGACCGGCCTGCAGCAGGCGGCGGGCCATGGGCTGGCCCATCAGGCCGCAACCCAGGAAAGCGATGTGTGCGGGGGTGTTTGACATGGATGGGAGGCCGCAGAAGCGGCAGGGATTCCGGACTTGCCGTATTGTCCGGGATGCAACAAACAGCCAGGTGGCTGGGCCACCGTCTGTGCGAAATGCCACGACTTTCGCGAAAACCCCAGGCTGATCCCTCGTTTGAAGGACAGCCACATGCTGGAATTTCAGCGAACATCGACACATCGGTCGCTCGGCACCTGTCCGGCGCAGGCGGCCCGGAACTCATTCACACACACATGGCCGATCTCCTCGCTCCGGGTTTGCTGGACGGCACCGCCTTGAACATCGCGGTGCTGCACGCGCTTGACCAGCTGGGCCTGGGCGTCCTGGTCAAGGACCTGTCCACCGGTCGCTACGACCTCGCCAACACCGTGGCGCCCCGCCTGCTGGGCCTGGAGGGCCGTGAACTGGTGGGGGCACAAGACGCCGACCTCTTCGATGCCACGCTGGCGGTGGCGCTGCGTGCCGCCGACCTGCAAGCCAAGGCCACGCCCGGCGGCGTGATCTCCGAACACAAACTGGAGCTGGCCGGCGGCCGCCGCGAGTTCACGGCCTGGCGCCAGCTGTTCACGCCGGAAGACGGCGCCCAGAAACTGGTGTCGGTCTGGCAGGACGTCACCGACGCCCGCCGCCGCGAGGCCCAGTTGCAAGGCGCGCTCGCCCAACTGGAGCAGCAGCAAAAAGCCAACGAGAACCTGCGCCGCGACGTCGAAGGCAGCCAGGTGCGCGATGCGCTCTCGGGCCTCTATCACCGCGCGCACTTCGAAGAGCAGCTCTGCCGCGAGGCCGACCTCTCCAGCCGCGAGCAGCGCGAATTTGCCCTGGTGGCCATCGCCGTGGACAACATGGACGAGATCCGCCAGGCGCACGGCCTGGACGGCTGCGAGCGCGTCATCGAATCCCTCGGCCGCCTGCTGCGCGCCGGCACCCGCGCCATGGACGCGCCTTGCCGTTTGGGCGGAGACCGCTTCGTGGTGCTGCTGTCCGGCGTGGGCCTGGCCACGGCGCACTCGCGCATGGAGCAACTGCGCCGCCAGTGCGCCCAGCACATCGTGGCGCACAACGGCCAACCCATCCCCTTCACGGTCAGCATGGGCGTGGCCAGCTTCCCGCACACCGCGGGCCTGGTCGACGAGCTCATGCGCAGCGCCGACCGCGCCCTGGCCGGTGCCCGCGAGAAGGGCGGCAACCGCATCGTGCTGGCCAGCATCCAGTTCACACCCGCGACCTGACCTGTCACTCGCCCCAGCAAAAAAGGCCACCCGAAGGTGGCCTTTGTTTTGGGTGCCGATCGCCGATCAGTACGTGGTCGGTGCCGGCGGGGCGACGGTGAAGGTGTAGCCTTGGCCCGGACCCGACATCAGCGAGCTGATGATCGACGAGGTCAGGCAGCCCTTGATTTTCGGGAAGGTGGTCGTGCCAGTGAAGGTCAGGCCGCCTGCGCCCATCGCGGACACCGGGCCGTCGAAGTTCAGCGGCAGCACGACCGGGCTCTCGGTGGTGCAGGAGCCGACGCCGATGCCGTCCAGCGAGGTGATGGTGATGTTCACGCTGGTCGAGCCATGGATGTGCAGCTGGCCCGAAGTGTCCAGCGAGACGGTGCCCGACGGTGCCGCCACCTGCGTGATGCGCAAGCCCACCTTGGTCGGCAGGCCCAGCACCTTCAGCGTGGCACTGAAGTCGGGCACGGCCATGGTGCTGTTGCTCAGGGCGTTGCGGGTGATGTTGGCATCGCTGCTGAAGTTGGCGCCACTGGGCAGCGTCACGACCTGGTTCTGCATGGTGGCCAGGGTCATGGTGCCGGTGAGGTTCCACTTGGCCAGCGAGACCACGAAGTCACCGCCACCGGGGTTGGCCGTGGAGGTGGGCGCGGAGGTCAGCGTCAGGCAGCTGCCCAGGGTGGACTTGCCGTTGAAGCGGTCGCCCAGCCAGCTCAGCACGGTCGGGGCGGCCTGGAACTGCGTGGCGATGTGCTCGCTGGGGTAGACGCCGAACGTCACGTTGCTGAACTTGCCGCAGTACGACTTCTTCAGCGCAACAGCCTGGTCGATCGGGATGAACTCGTCTGCCCGGCCGTGGTACTGGTAGAGCGGCATCGACAGCTTGGTGCCGCCCAGGTTTTGTGCCGTGAGTGCCTGTTTCACCGAGGGGATGGCCTGCAGCTGGGCCAGCGTCTGGTTGCCGACGGTGTACTCCGACAGCTTGTGGTTCATCAGGTCGAACAGGGCCTCGAACACGCACTCGTTCTTGCCGCGTGCGATCGTCGCCTTGCCGTTGTCGTTGGACAGGCTGTCGATGGGGATGAGGTCGGGGTACTGGGTCGACAGGCCGATCACGCCGGCCAGCAGGAAGGACGAGCCAGCGCTGCCATCCAGGTAGTTGGACGTGCGGATGAAGTCGGCCGGCACGCCACCGGCGGCCACGCCTTTGACGTTGAGTTCAGGCGCGTAGGAGGTCTTGAGCTGCGCGGCCCAGGCCGAGCTCTGACCGCCTTGCGAGTAGCCCCAGATGCCCACCGGGTTGCTCAGGCTCAGGCCCACGCCCGGGATCTGGGCGGCGGCGCGCACGATGTCCAGCACGGCGTGGCCTTGCGAGGCGCCAGCCAGGTAGGTGGGCGTGTCACCGTTGGTGTAGCCCTGGTAGTCGCTGACCAGCACGGCGTAGCCCGCTTTCAGTGCGGCCACGATGTTGGCGTTTTCGTAGTCGGAGCCGGTGGCCATTTGGGCCGAGGGGGCGCAGCGCTGGGCCAGGCCGTGGGTGCCCACGGCATAGCTGATGACGGGGCGGCTGCCGGTGCCGGTCCAGGCGGTGGTGGGCACGAGCACGGTGCCTGTCACCACGTCGACCGCGTTGCGGGCATCGGTGGAGCGGTACATCACGTTCCAGGCGCTGACACCGGGCGCACCGTTGCCCAGGTTGACGCTGGTGACGCGGTAGGACATCAGGTCGCCGTTGTTGCCGGCGGGCACCGGGTTGGGGGCGGTGTAGAAGGCCGAGCCGTCTGGGCCGAGCACGGGGGCGGCGAAGGCGCTGGCGCAGCACAAGGCCACGGCGGAGAGGCTGTATTTGAAGATGGCGGGGATGAGGGTCTGGCGGCGCATGTCCGGCTCCTGTTGAATGGGTGCAGACAGTGTCCCGGCCACACCTCTCGGTGCTGCAGGCGGTTGCCCCCTGAACGGGGCGGAAAAGCGCGTCGATCAGGGGCGAAGTGCCGAGTGGTTATCCCGTTGATGTTAGGCAGCAACCCGGGGGCAGGGCTGGGCACAAAAAAACGGCCAGACCCTGTGGAGGTGTCTGGCCGTTGTGCATGCAAGGTCCGCCGGAAACTGGTTGCCGCATTCCTGAACCCAGGGGATTCAGGTGGGCGAGGTCAGCACCACTTCGGGTTCGTCTGACGCGAGACGATCACACCAGTGGGCGATGTTCCAAGCCCTGGCTCTAAGAGCATCGGTTCAAGGAAATAAAAACAACCACGAACCCGACGGACGTTTTTATTCTACGACTTGGCGCGCGGCATGGGCGAGAAATTGCGCCGAAGTCGTCCCCTTTCACAGGGTCTTGTGGACCGCCGACATCGGGCTGACACGGGCCGTGGCGAGGGCCTCAAATCAGGTGGCCGTCCTGGCCCAGGGTCTGGTCGAGGCGGGCGATGAGCTGGTCGATGTAGGCGGCGTCGGTGGGGGTGGCCCCGTGGGTGTCTGGGGTGCCGGCTTTGGCTGGGGTGGCCGCGGGCGATCCGGCCGCAGCCGTTTGCCGTTCGCTGAGCACATAGGCCAGGTTGAGCGCGGCCAGCACGGCGATGCGTTCGCGTGCCTTGAGCTTGCCGCTGTCACGGATGGCGCACATTTCGCGGTCCACCTGGGCCACGGCATCGCGCAGGCGCGCCTCGCCGCCTTCGGGGCAACCCAGGCGGTAGCTCTGGCCCATGATGGAGACTTCGATCTGGTTCATGCGGCTCAGGCGTCGGGGTTCTGGGGATGGCCGTGGTCGGCCGCGTCGATGTCATCGGCATGGCCATCGTCATCGGCGCTGCCCTGCACACCGGTGGCGGGCAGCGGCAGCTTGTCGAGCAGGGCGTCGATGCGACCGCGGGCGGCGGCCAGACGGGCGCGCAGGGAGTCGCGCTCCTGCGCGATCACTGTGACCTGCTGGGCCAGCAGGTCGTTGGTGCGGCGCAGCTCTTCGTGGCGCAGCAGGAGCCGTTCGATGCGGTCGGTGAGTTCGTCGATTCTGGACATGGGGCGCTGCCGCCTGAAGCGCCGGCCAGGGCGGCCGGTGTTGCCAGATTGTAGGCGTGCGGTGGGGGCCGTGGCCCCAGGGCTTAGAATCCGCCCCGTTGGTGCTCGTGCCGGTGTTCCGCCGGTGCAGTTAAACGGGAAGCAAGAGGGTCTGCGCATCGCCGATGCCAGCCTGACTTGCGCTGCCCCCGCAACGGTCGGCGGTCGAGCCGTGCAGTGTTTTCGCATGCTGCATGCGCTCCGCTTGTGTGCTTCAGCCACTGGGTCTTCGGGCCTGGGAAGGTCTCACAGGTCGCATCGCCCAGCCCGGATACCGGCCAGCAAGGGGTTCGATGGCAGTGCGCCGTCGGGCTGTTTCGCCCATGCCTGCGGGGACGCTGGCTCGGGCTCTTGCCTGTCTGTTTTCAATCATGTTTTTTGTGAACTCGGTGCGTTTGGCACCTGGGGTGCGTTCGGCCGTGGCCGTGGCGTGTGGTGTGGTGTCGGCCCTGTCGTGGGGTGTGTCGCACGCGGCCGCGGCGGCGGGTGCTGCGGGCGATGAGGTCGACCCGGTGGTGGTGTCGGCCAGCCGGATGCCGCAGTTGTTGCGCACGGCGCCCATCGGTGCGACGGTCATCACGGCCGAGCAGATCGAGCGCTCGGGTGTGGCCGATGCCAACGAGGCCATCCGCAAGCTGGGCGGCGTGCCGGCCCGCGCGGACCTGAACAATGGCCGTGAGAACAAGCTGGACCTGCGCGGCTTTGGCGACGCGGCCAGCCAGAACGTGGTCGTGCTGGTGGACGGCATCCGCCTCAGCGAGAACGAGAACGTCACCGCCCGCCTGAGCGCCATCCCGCTGGAGCTGATCGACCGCATCGAGATCGTGCGTGGCAGCAGCAGCGTGCTGTGGGGCGAGGGCGCCTCGGCGGGCGCGATCAACGTGATCCTCAAGCGCCCCGAGGGCGCGCGCGATGGCGCCGTGGTGCGGTCGGGCCGGGTGCAGGCGGCCGTGGCCTCGTTCGGTGGCAACGAGGTCGGTGCCAGTGGTGAGTACGGCATGGGCCCCTGGCTGCTGGACGCTGCGTTGAAGCGCGTGCGCGATGGCGGCTGGCGCGACAACGCCGAGTACCGCCAGGACGTGGGCAGCTTCGGTGCGCAGTTGCGCTTGAAGGATGTGCGCGCAGCTTTCCGCGTGCAGCATGAAGACCAGGCGTCGCGCATGCCCGGCGCCTTGAGCTACGAGGATGCCCGCCAGCGCCCGCGCAGCACCGATTCGCCCAAGGACTACGCCAATGCCGGTGAAACCCGCTACACGGCGCAGCTGGCCTGGCAGGCCACGTCGGCCTGGGCTTTGCAGCTGGACGCTGGCAAGCGCGAGCGCACATCGGCCTCGCGCTATGTGTCTGGCGGGTCTGCCGAGGTGCGCAGCAACAGCCAGCAATCGCAGCTGACGCCGACCGTGCGTTACGCGCAGGCATTCTCCGGGGTGGACGTGAAGGCCGTGTCGGGCGTGGACCTGCAGGATTGGCGCTTCGACAAGACCGGCAGCCTCGGCCTGGAGACGGGCACCCAGCGCAACCGCGCTTTCTTCGCGCACGGCGATGTGGCCTTGCCCACGGCCACGCGCATCAGCACCGGCTGGCGCAGCGAAACGGTCAACAAAGTGGGGGCCTTTCCAGGCACCAGCGGCATGTTCGGCTCGCCGGCCGCGGTGTACGACCGCGATGACCACCTCTACGCCAGCGAGCTGGGCCTGAGCCAGACGGTGGCCTCCGGTTGGGAGGTCTATGGCCGCGCGGCCACGTCCTACCGCCTGGCCAACATCGACGAAAACCGCCTGACGCCCAACCAGGGACCACTGCGCCCGCAGCGCAACAGCGACCGCGAAGTCGGTGTGAAGTGGGCGCAGGGTGCGCAGTCGGCCACGGTGCGTTATTTCACGCAAAAGACGCGCGATGAGATCGCCTTCGACATGCTGGCCTATGCCAACACCAACATCGACCCGACGCAGCGCAAGGGCGTGGAGGCCGAAGGCCGCTGGCAGGCCACGCGTGACGTGAGCATCGCGGCCTCTGTGCAGCAGCTGACGGCACGTTTCCGCGAGGGCGTGAACGCGGGCAAAGAGATGGTGCTGGTGGCGCCGCGCTCGGCCACGCTGCGCGCCAGCTGGCGCCTTGACGATCACCAGACCCTGGATGCGGGCCTGCAGTTCCTGGCCGCCTCGCGCTACGGTGGCGATGAGAGCAACGGTTGCTCGGTGCGTGTGCCTTCGTCCACGCTGCTGGACGCGCGCTATGCCTGGTCCGACCGCGACTGGACGGTGGCCATCAGCGGCACCAACCTCGCCGACCGCCGTGGTTTCGACTATGGTTACGCCTACACCCTGGATGGCTCGAACCCCTGCGGTGCCAGCGGTGTCGAGCGCAGCGTGTACCCCTACGCCGGGCGCACCTTGAAGCTCGCGGTCACGCGGCGCTTCTGAAGCGTTGCCGGCCTCACTCCCACCGTCCTTGCAGTCCATGAGCCCACACCACCTCATCCTCGGCGGCCAGCGCAGCGGCAAGTCGCGCCATGCCGAGCGGCTGGCGCAAGCCTGGCTGCAGCGCTCTCCGCAGCATGGGGTGACGGTGGTGGCCACGGCCATGGCGTCTGACGAGGAGATGCGCGCGCGCATCGCACGGCACCGGCTGGACCGCCCGGCGCAGTTCGACGTGGTCGAGGCGCCGCTGGACCTGGGCGGTGCCTTGCGTGGCTTGGGTGACCCGCAGCGCCTGGTCGTCATCGACTGCCTGACGCTGTGGGTGACAAACGTGCTGATGCCGATGCATGGGGCTGCCGATGTCGATTCACGCACCGACACCGACGCCGTGCTGAGCGCCTGGACGCAGCGCCGGCAAGCCTTCCTGGCGGCCTTGCGCGAACGCGAGGCGCCGGTGCTGTTGGTCTCCAACGAGATCGGCATGGGCGTGATCCCGCTGGGCGAGGATGTGCGCCGCGCGGTCGATGAACTGGGGCGTCTGCACCAGGACGTGGCCCAGTGCTGCGGCCACATCACGCTGATGGCGGCCGGCCAGCCTTTCACGCAGCAGGTGCAGCGGTGGGACTGACGCGCGGCATGGCCCTGCGGAGGTGGGCCGCCTCGGTTGCCCTGAGCGCCCTGACCGGGTTGAAAACCGCGCTGTTGGCGGCGTGCATCCTGTGCTGCGCGACCGCCGCAACCGCTGCGACCGCCGCGCCCATCGTGGTGCAGGACGACCGTGGCACCACGGTCGCCTTGCCCACGCCGCCGCAGCGCATCGTGTCCCTCTTGCCCTCGCTGACCGAGTCGGTGTGCGCGCTGGGCGCCTGTGCGCACCTGGTGGCCACAGACCGCTGGTCGAACTGGCCCGCGCCCGTGGCGCAGTTGCCCAAGCTGGGCGGCTTGGAAGATGCGAACGTGGAGCGCATCGTCGCCATGCGCCCGGACCTGGTGCTGCTGGCGCCGTCTTCGCGCCTGAGTGGGCGTTTGCGCGCGCTGGGCCTGCCCGTGGCCGAGCTGGACGCCACCGAGCTGGGCCAGGTGCGGCGCGTGCTGGACAAGGTGGCCGCGCTGATCGGTCAACCCCAGGCGGCGGCCGTGCAGTGGCAGCGCATGCAGGACGAGCTGCGCCTGGCCCGCATGGCCGTGCCCGAGCGGGCGCGCGGGGTGCCTGTTTACGTCGAAATCAGCAGTGCGCCGTATGCAGCGTCCGAGTCGTCCTACATCGGCGAATTGCTGCGCCAGCTGGGCGCGCGCAATGTGGTGCCCGCTGCGCTGGGGCCCTTCCCCAAGCTCAACCCGGAGTTCGTCGTGAAGGCGCGTCCGGCGCTCATCGTGGTGTCGGCTTCGGAACGCGACGGCCTGTCGGCGCGGCCGGGCTGGGCTGGGCTGGAAGCCTTGCGTCAGGGCCACGTGTGCGCCCTGTCCTCGGGCGACATGGACGTGCTCTCGCGCCCGGGGCCCCGCGTGGGCCAGGCCGCGATGGTGCTGGCGCATTGCCTGCAGGACCACGCGCCTGCCTCGCCCCGATGAAGGCGCCACACCCCCTCGCGCGCCTGGCCGCGCTCCTGCCCCTGGTCGTGGTGCTGGCCTTGCTGGGCCTGGGCATGGGGGCCGAGGGCTGGCAAGCGCCTTGGCAGGCCTGGGCCGATGCCGGTCAGCGCGCCATCGTGCTGGACATCCGCGCGCCGCGCACCCTGGGCGCGTTCCTCGTGGGGGCCTTGTTGGGCCTCGGTGGGGCGGTGGCGCAAGGGTTGTTCCGCAACCCGCTTGCCGAGCCGCACCTGCTGGGCAGTGCCTCCGGGGCCGGCCTGAGCATGGCGGTGGCGCTGGCGTTGGGTGCAGGCGGTGCCGGCCTGGGCGGCCTGGGCGTGCGCCTGGGCTTGACCGCCCTGGCCTTCGTCGGCGCGGTGGGCGGGGTCGTCCTGACCTTGCTGCTGGCGCGCGGCGCGGCCCACACCATGCGCTTGCTGCTGGCCGGCGTCGTCGTGGGCGTGGTGCTGGGCGCGCTCACGCAGTGGCTGATGCTGTGGTCGGCCGAGGCCTGGCGGACCATGCAGGCCTTCATGCTGGGCAACACCGCCTTGCTGGGCTGGGACGCCTGTGCCCTGATGGCTGCTGTGTGGGCCATCACCCTGCCGCTGGCCCTGGCCCTGTCGCGGGCGCTGGACGCGCTGGCCTTGGGCGAAGACACCGCGCGCAGCCTGGGCGTGCCCTTGGGCCTGGCCCGCGGCGTGCTGGTGTGCGTGCTGGCGGCCGTCACGGCGGCGGCGGTGGCCCAGGCCGGGCTGATCGCCTTCGTGGGCCTGGTGGCCCCGCACCTGGTGCGTGCGGCCAGCGGCGGACGCCACCGTGTGCTGCTGTGGGCGGCCAGCGCCATGGGCGGCGTGCTGATGCTGGTGTCCGACGTGCTGGCGCGCGGCCTGCTGCCACCGCAGGAGCTGCCCGTCGGCGTACTGACGGCGGTGCTCGGCGGGGTCTACCTGCTGGTGCTGCTGCACCGGAGGGCGGCATGAGCACGGCCCAGTGCAGCGGCGCGCTGCCCCTGTCTCCCGTGCCGCCGTCTGCCGTGTTGGCGGCCCACGACGTGAGCGTGCAGCGCGGCACGTCCACCGTGGTGCAAGGCGTCAGCCTGTCGGCCCAGGCCGCGCAGTGGCTGGCCATCGTCGGGCCCAATGGCGCGGGCAAGTCCAGCCTCCTGCGGGCTTTGGCTGGCCTGTGGCCGGCGTCGTCGGGCGGTGTGCAGCTGCAGGGCCGCGCCTTGGCGCAGTGGCCGGTGCGCGAGCGTGCGCGCCTGCTGGCCTGGATGGGCCAGAGCCAGCCCGAAGACGAAGCCCTCTCGGTGGACGATGCCGTGGCCCTGGGCCGCCTGCCGCACCAGGGCTGGCTGGGCTGGCCCGCGTCTTCGGCGGCCGACCGCGCCGCCATCGAACAGGCCTTGCAAGACACCGACTTGCTCGCCCTGCGCCACCGCCCCTTGCAAGCCCTGTCGGGCGGCGAGCGCCAGCGTGCCCACCTGGCCCGCGCGCTGGCCACGCAGTCACCGGTGCTGCTGCTCGACGAGCCCTCGGCCCACCTCGACGCGCCGCACCAACGCCTGCTGGCCCAGGTGCTGCGCGCCCAGGCCCAGCGCGGCTGCGCCGTCGTCAGCGTCTTGCATGAACTGCCTTTGGCGCTGGCCGCCGACCGCATCGCCGTGATGCAATCGGGCGCGCTGCTCGCCTGTGGCGATGCCGGTGACGCCCAAGTGCACCGCGCCATCGAAACCGTGTTCGCACAGGCCGTGCGCATCGCCCAGGTCGATGGGCGCTGGACGGCCTTGCCCTGCTACTGAAGCTCTCCCGCATCTCGTACCCCGCACCCTCTGCACACCCCGCACACCCCGCACACCATGGACATCCAGACCCCACCCACCGAAGCCCCGCAACAGCGCGAGAAGGCCGAGCGACGCGGCCTGCTCATCGTCAACACCGGCGACGGCAAAGGCAAGAGCACCGCAGCCTTCGGCCTGGCCCTGCGCGCCCACGGCCGCGGCAAGTCCGTGCGCATCTTCCAGTTCATGAAGGTGCCCAGCGCCCGCTTCGGCGAGCACCGCGCGCTGGAGCAACTCGGCATCGCCATCGAAGGCCTGGGCGACGGCTTCAGCTGGAAAAGCAAGGACCTGGAACACTCGGCGCAGCTGGCGCGCGAAGGCTGGGCGCGCGCCGCCGCGGTCATCGCCGCGGGCGACACCTTCCTGGTCGTGCTCGACGAGATGACCTACCCGCTGATCTACGGCTGGGTGCCGCTGGACGAGGTGGTCCAGGCGCTGAGCCAGCGCCCCTCGCACGTGCACGTGGTCATCACCGGGCGCGACTGCCCGCCGGAAATCATCGCCATCGCCGACACGGTCAGCGAGGTGCGCAAGGTCAAGCACGCCTACGAGGCCGGCATCCCGGCGCAACGTGGCATCGAGGACTGAGTGACCGTGAACCCGATGTCCCCCATGCCCCCCCCGAACGACACGGCCCTCCCGCTGGCGCCCGACCTGCACGATGACGCCCTGGCCGCGCGCCTGCAGCACCTCATCGACCACAAGACCAAGCCCTTGGGCGCGCTGGGCCGCATCGAAGGGCTGGCCCGCCAGATCGGCCTGGTCCTCGGCAGCGAGCAGCCCCTGCTGCAGCAGCCCCAGATGGTGGTGTTCGCGGGCGACCACGGCCTGGCCGCGCGTGGCGTCTCGGCCTACCCGGCGGAGGTCACGGCGCAGATGGTCGCCAACTTCCTGGCCGGTGGTGCCGCCGTCAGCGTGCTGGCGCGCCAGCACGGCCTGGCCCTCACCGTGGTGGACGCCGGCGTGGCCAGCGTGCTGCCCGCGCACCCCGGTCTGGTCGATGCCAAGGTGGCGCCCGGCACGGCCGATTGCACCCAGGGCCCCGCGATGAGCGCGGCGCAGTGCGAACAGGCGCTGCGCGCCGGTGCCGACGTCGTCCGCAGCCTGCCCGGCAACGCCCTGCTGCTGGGCGAGATGGGCATTGGCAACACCTCCAGCGCCGCGCTCTTGATGGCGCGCCTGACCGGCCGGCCGCTCACCGACTGCGTGGGCCGGGGCACCGGCCTGGACCGCAGCGGCCTGGAGCGCAAGCTCGCCGTGTTGCAGGAAGCCCTGCAGCACCATGCCGAGGTGCGCGAGCCACTCGCCGTGCTAGCCGCCTTCGGGGGCTTCGAGATCGCGATGATGGTGGGCGCCATCCTGCAGGCCGCGGCCGAGCGCCGCATCATCGTGGTCGATGGCTTCATCGTCAGCAGCGCCGTGCTGGTCGCACAGGCCTTGCAGCCGCACGTGCTGCAACGCTGCGTGTTCTCGCACCAGTCGGACGAGAGCGGCCACGCTCGCCTGCTGGCCCACCTGGGCGCCGAGGCCGTGCTCAAGCTGGACCTGCGCCTGGGCGAGGGCTCCGGCGCGGCCCTGGCCTGGCCGCTGCTGGTGTCGGCCTGCTGCGTCCTGCGCGAGATGGCCAGCTTCGAGGCCGCCGGTGTCAGCACCGCAGGGTCCGGCACCGCCGAGCCCCGGGCATGATGCGCGGATGACGCCTTCCCCCTCACTGCTGCTGCGCGCCGTTGGCCGGGCACTGCGCCACGAGCTGCGCCTGTTCTTCGTCGCCCTGCAGTTCCTCACCCGCGTGCCCGTGCCCGCCTGGGTGGGCTGGCAGCCGCAGTGGTTGCAAGACTGCCTGCGCCACTTCCCCCTCGTCGGTGCCTGCGTCGGCCTGTGGGGCGCGCTGGTGCTGGTCCTGGCCGCGCAGTGGTGGCCACCGGCCGTGGCCGTGGGCCTGTCCATGGCGGCCACCGTCTGGCTGACCGGCGCCTTCCACGAAGACGGTTGGGCCGACACCTGCGACGCCCTGGGCGGTCACGTCAGCCGCGAGCGCGCGCTGACCATCATGAAAGACTCGCGCATCGGCGCCTATGGCGCCATCGGCCTCGTGCTGATGCTGGGCCTCAAAGCCACCGTGCTGGCCGAGCTGCTCACGCCGCGCCTGCAGGAGCTCAACAGCGCCGAGACCAGCCACGTCCGCGAGGTGCTGCTGGCCTGGACGGCGATGGCCCTGGTGTGGTGCCACGCCCTGTCGCGCCTGGTGCCGGTGGTGCTGATCCGCCTGCTGCCTTACGCGGGCGACGCCGACCACGCCAAGGCCAAGCCCCTGGCCATGCAGGTCACCGGCGCCCAGGTGCTGGCGGCCACGGCGCTCACCGCGCTGGTGGCGGCCGCCATGTGGCTGTGCCTGGCCCAGGCCGGCTGGCCCACGGGCACCTTGGTGAAGGCCATGGGCCAGACGATGGTGGCCGCCGTGCTCGCCGGCGTCTTCTGCCACCGCTGGTTCCAGCGCCGCCTGGGTGGCTTCACCGGCGACGCCCTGGGCGCCAGCCAGCAGCTCTGCGAGCTCATGGCCTTGCTGGCGTGGTTGAGCGTGATCCATCCCGTGCCATGACGGCGGGCCCCGCTGCCGAGGTGTGCGCCTGGCGCCACCCGCGCCCGCGCGACGTGGCCGGCCGCTGCATCGGCCGCACCGACGTGGCCGTGGACCCGCGCAAGGCCCGGCGACTGGCGCGGCGCATCCACCGCGAGGCGCTGCGCGAGGTGGCACAGGGGCAGGCGGCACCCGGCCTGATCGCACAGGTTCAGCCGGCGCCCCGCGTGGTCTGCTGCTCGCCCCTGCGCCGTTGCCGCGACGTGGCCCGCCACCTGCGCCGCCTGGGCTGGCGCGTGGTGGTCGATGCCGCCTTGCTGGAGGCGGACTTCGGCCATTGGGACGGGAAGGCCTGGGCCGACATCCCGCGCGCCGAGGTCGATGCCTGGGTGGCCGATTTCGCCGACCACGCGCCCGGTGGTGGCGAGCCGCTGCGCCAGGTGCTGGCCCGCGCCGCCGCCTGGACGCCCCCGGTGCCTGGTGCCACCGTCGTGGCCCACGCGGGTTGGATGCTGGCGCGCCAGTGGCTGCGCGCCCACGGCCGGGATGCCCTGCCCAGCGCCGGGCAATGGCCCGCGCCGCCCCGGTATGGCAGCCGCTGCACCGGGCTGTGACCCTGCACCTGCCGAGCGCGGATCTGCCGTGACCGGATTCTGAGCCGCAGCGTCCGAGCTCTGAGCTCCATCAACGCACCTCAGAGGTGCATGCGCCGAGCTCTGATCTCCATGCGTGCACCCAATAGGTGCGCGTGCCGAGCTCAGATCTTCGCGCACCGAGCTCCAAGCTGCACACGCCGAGCTCGGAGCTCGGTGCGAGAACCAAAAAGGTGCGTGCTCAGAGCTCCGAGCTCGGCGCGCGCAGTTCAAAGGTGCATCGCTGCGGCCAAAAGCTCGGCAGGCCGAGCCGCGAGGCTCAGTAGCGGCCCGTCACGCCCGCCAGGCGCAGGTAGGTTTTCGCCACCCAGGCCACGAAGCCGCGGCGCCGGCGTGCCCACCAGCCGGGGCGGTGGCCATCGGGCGGCGGGGGCACCTCGCGGCTGAGCGCGAAGTCCTCGTTCAAGGAGGCCGACAGCGTGCGCACGAAGCTGCGGTCCTTGACGATGAGGTTGCCCTCCAGGTTCAGCACCAGCGAGAGCGGGTCCAGGTTGGACGAACCCACCGTGGCCCACTCGTCGTCCACGCACAGCACCTTGGCGTGCAGGAAGGCGGGCTGGTACTCGAAGATGCGCACGCCGTGCCACTGCAGCTCGTGGTACAGCACCTGCGCGGCCAGCCCGGCGATGCGGTAGTCCAGCTTGCCCTGCAGCAGCAGGCGCACCTCCACCCCGCGCGAGGCGGCCGAGCGCAGCGCCAGGCGGATGGCGCGGTGCGGGTAGAAATAGGGCGTGACGATGTCGATGCGCTGGCGCGCCTGCACGATGGCCTGCAGCGAAGCCTGCTCGATGGTGCGGCGCTGGCGCAGGTTGTCGCGCACCACGAAGGCGCTGCGCATGGGCAGGGTCAGGTTCACCGCCTGGGCGATGTCGGACTGCTCCTGGGGCGACAGCCGCAAGCGCGCCTGGCGCAGCAGCGCCTGCAGGCGCTTCAGCAGGTTCGGGTCCTGGGCCCATTGCGTCAGGTCGTCGCGCCAGTCGCGGCCGAACTGCGCGCGCGTCCAGACCGCCTTGACCGTGTGCAGCATGGGCGTCACCACGGGGCCTTGCGCCTGCAGGGCGTAGTCCAGCCGCGGCTGCTCGGACCAGCCGTGGTGCAGGTCGTAGTGGTCGTCGATGAGGTTGATGCCGCCGATGAAGGCGTGGGCGCCATCCACCACGCAGAGCTTGAGGTGCATGCGCCGCCACTGGCCCGCATCGAAGAGGGCCGACCAGCCCTTCACCGGGCGGTAGACGGCCAGTTGCACGCCTGCTGTGGCCATGTCCTTCCACAGCGAGGCCGGCGCATCGCGCGAGCCCAGGCCGTCGACCACCAGGTGCACCTGCACGCCGCGGCGCGCCGCCCGCATCAGGGCCTGCAGCACGCCACCGCTTTGCCCCAGCGGCGAGACGATGTAGAGCGCCAGCCAGACGCTGTCCTGCGCCGCGTCGATGCGCTCGGCCAGGGCGGGAAACAGGTCGCGCCCGCCTTGCAGCAAGCGCACCCGGTTGCCGCCGGTGAACACCGGCTTGCGCTGGGCGTACCAGGCCAGGCCGGCCAGGGCGTGGAAGTCGGCGGTGGCGTTTTCAGCGGCGCTGGCCGATGCGGTCTGGACGTCCTGGCCTTGCTCGCGCGGCATCTCAGCCCACCCGCTCCAGCTCGACCACCAGCGGCAGGTGGTCCGACAGGCGCGCCCAGGCCGCGCCGCGCGGCACCATCACCGAGACGCAGCGCAAGCCCCGGGTGTAGACGCGGTCCAGCGAGAGCACGGGCACCCGCGAGGGGAAGGTGGCCACGCGGCTGTCGTCGGGGCCAAGGGCGCGCTGCAAGCCGGCGTCCTGCAGGATGCCGTCGAGCTTCTCGCTCCAGTCGTTGAAGTCGCCGGCCACCACCACGGGCGCACCGGCCGGGATGTGGCTGCGCACCAGCTCGGCCAGGCGCTCGGCCTGGCGCGCCCGGCTGGCGTGGATCAGCCCCAAGTGCACCACCACCACGTGCACCGTGCTGTCCTGCCAGAACACCGGCACGTGCAGCAGGCCGCGCTGCTCGAAGCGGTGGTCGGACACATCGTGGTGCCCCACATCGCCCAGCGGCCAGCGCGCCAGCAGGGCGTTGCCGTGCTCGCCGCCACGGGTGACGGCGTTGGTGCGGTAGGCCACCTCGTAGCCTTCGGGCGCCAGGTAATCGGCCTGGGGCGAGGACGGCCAGCCCATGGGGCCGAACTGGGTGTGCGAGAAGCGCCGCGATTCGCCCTCGTTGTGGCTGCGCACCTTCTGCAGGCAGACGATGTCGGCGTCCAGGGCCTCGACCGCCAGGCCGAGGTTGTGGATTTCCAGGCGCTTGGTCGGCCCCATGCCGCGCACGCCCTTGTGGATGTTGTAGGTCGCCACGCGCAGGCAGGACGAGCCCACCGTCGAGGGCGGCAGCAGCGATGACTGGAGCGGGTTCAGCATGGTCGTCTCAGCGGGGCAGGCCCATGCGCTGCGGCAACTGCAGGATGGCCTCGGCGTTGGACGGCGAAAAACAGCGGTCGGCCGCGGCCTGCCAGGGCAGCCAGACGTGCTGGGTGTGCTCGCGCGGGGCCAGGGTGATGGGGGTGTCGCGCGGCACGGTCAGACCGAAGACGCGCTCGGTGTTGTGCGTCACGCCGGGGGCGTAGCGGTGGCGCCAGACGGGGTAGATCTCGTAGATGTTTTCCAGGGCCCAGTCCTGCAGGGCGCCGTGGGGCACGTCGGGGGAGCCCACCGAGATGCCGGTTTCCTCGGCCACCTCGCGGATGGCGGTGAGGGCCCAGTCCTCGTCCAGCGTGTCCTTGGAGCCGGTCACGCTCTGCCAGAAGCCGGGTTGCTTGGCGCGCTCGATGAGCAGCACGTCGAGGTTGGGCGCGTGGATCACCACGAGCACGGACAGCGGGATCTTGTGTTGGGGGGCAGACATGCCCCCCAGTTTGTCACAGCGGTGGCGTCACAAGGCCGGCATCACAAGGTCGAATGGTCCCGGATGCGGTGGATGGTGGCGATGTCCACCGTCCACACCAGGCCGTCGCCGATGGTGCCGGTGCTGCAGGCGCCGATGATGGCCTCGCGGATGGTCTCGACCATGTCGTCGTCGGCCAGCACGCACACCATCAGCTTGCCGGTGAAGTCGGTGAGCTCCTCCTTCACGGTGCGCTTGTCGATGGCGGCCGGGGCGGTGAAGCCCTCCGCCTTGAAGATCGTCACGCCGGGGAAGTTGGGGATGGCGCGCAGCGTGTCGCGCAGGCGGTCCAGGCGGCTGGGCCGCACGATGGCTCGGATTTCTTTCATGGTTTGCTCCTTCTTCCAGGGTCAGGCCTCGGTGGGCTTCTCGTCGAACCAGCGGTACAGCGTGGGCAGCACCACCAGGGTCAGCAGGGTCGAGGAAATCAGGCCGCCGATCACCACGATGGCCAGCGGGCGTTGCACCTCGGAGCCCGGGCCGGTGGCGAACAGGAAGGGCACCAGGCCCAGCAGGGCCACGGTGGCGGTCATCATCACCGGGCGGAAACGCTGCACGCAGCCCTCGCGCACGGCCTGCAGCACGTCCATGCCGTCCTCGCGCAGGCGGCGGATGCAGGTCACCAGCACCACGCCGTTGAGCACCGCGATGCCCCACAGCGCGATGAAGCCCACCGACGCCGGCACGCTCAGGTACTCGCCCGTCAGGAACAGCCCGATGATGCCGCCCACCGAAGCGAAGGGCAGCACCAGGATGATCAGGCTGGCCAGCTTGACCGAGTTGAACAGCAGGAAGAGCAGGAAGAAGATGGCCACGATGGTCAGCGGCACGATCACCGACAGCGTCGCCATGGCGCGCTCCATGTTCTCGAACTGCCCGCCGTACTCGAAGTAATAGCCCTCGGGCACCTTCACCTCTTGCGCGATGCGCTGCTGCACCTCGGCCACGAAGCCGGCCAGGTCGCGGCCTTCCACGTTGGCACCCACGACCACGCGGCGCTTGCCGCTTTCGCGGCTGATCTGCGCGGGGCCGTCCACCAGCTTGATCGTGGCCACCGAGGACAGCGGCACTTGCCCGCCCCCCGGTGCCGACAGCAGGGTGTTGCCAATGGCCTCGGCCGACTGGCGCACCTTGGCCGGGAAACGCACCACCACGCTGTAGCGGCGCTCGCCCTCGTAGAGCGTGGTCACGTCCTTGCCACCGATCGCGGTTTCGATCAGCGCCTGCACGTCGGCCACGTTCAGGCCGTGTCGGGCGATGGCCTGGCGGTCGATGTCCACCGTCAGCGCCTGCTGGCCCGACAGCCGCTCGATGCGGATGTCGCGGCTGCCCTCCACGCCCTTGAGCAGGCGCGCGATCTGCTCGGACACGCGCTTGAGCTCGTCGAGCTCGTCGCCGAAGACCTTGATGGCCACCTGCGAGCGCACGCCCGTCACCATCTCATCGACGCGCTCCGAGATCGGCTGCGACAGCACGATCTGCACGCCGGGGATGGTGGACAGGCGCTGGCGGATGTCCTCGTCGACCTCGTCCTGCGTGCGGCCCGATGTCGGGTCCAGCAGCACGATGGGGTCGGACTCGTTCGGGCCCGCCGGGTCGGCGGGCGACTCGCCACGGCCCAGCTTGGACACCACCATGCTCACCCCGGGCACCTCGGCGATGGTCTTCATCGCGGCCATCTCCATGCGGATCGACTCGTCCAGCGAGATGCTGGGCACGCGGTTGATCTGCGGCGTCAGGGCGCCTTCCTTCATCGTCGGCATGAAGGACTTGCCCAGCAGCGGGAACAGCGCCAGCGAGCCCAGCAGCAGCGCCACCGAGGCCGACATCGTCACGCGGTGCGAGCGCGTCGCGCCGTCCAGCAGCGTCAGGTAGTGGCGCTTGAGGAAGGCGATCAGCGGGGTGTCGTGGTCGGCCCCGCCCTTGAGGAAGTAGGAGCACAGCACCGGCGACAGGAACAGCGACACCGCCAGCGACACGGCCAGCGCGATGGCGATGGTGAGTGCCAGCGGCGCGAACATCTTGCCCTCGATGCCTTGCAGCGTCATCAGCGGCAGGAACACCAGGATGATGATGGCGATGCCGAAGATGGTCGGCGTGGCCACCTCGGTGGTGGCTTGCAGCACGGTGCGCACGCGGGCGCCCATGCTGTCGCCCGCCTGACCGAGCTTGTGATAAACGTTCTCCACCACCACCACGGTCGCGTCCACCATCAGACCGATGGCAATCGCCAGGCCCCCCAGCGACATCAGGTTGGCCGAGATGCCGTAGTGGTTCATCATGATGAAGGTGCTCAGCGGCGTGATGATCAGCGTGGCCACCACGATCAGGCTGGAGCGCACGTCACCCAGGAAGATGAACAGCACCACCACGACCAGGAAGATGCCCTCGATCAGCACCTTGCCCACCGTCCACAGGGCCGAGTCGACCAGGTCGGTGCGGTCGTAGTAAGGCACGATCTGCAGGCCATCGGGCAGCATGCCCTTGTCGTTGATCTCGGACACGCGCTCCTTCACGCGGGTGACGATTTCCTTGGCATTGCCGCCGCGCATCATCAGCACGATGCCCGAGACGCCTTCGGTGTAGCCCCCCTTGATGATGGCGCCCTGGCGCACCTCGCTGCCCACTTCCACCTGGGCCACGTCCTTGACGAACACCGGCACGCCGGCGTCTTCCTTGACGACGATGTTGCCGATGTCGTCGAGCGTGCGGATCAGGCCCACGCCGCGGATCAGGTACTGCTCGGTGACCTGGGGCAGGATGCCGCCGCTGGTGTTGGCGTTGTTCGAGGCAATCGCCTGCACCACCTGCTGCACCGACAGGCCGTAGTGGCGCAGCCGGCTGGGGTCGACCAGCGCCTGGTACTGCTTGACGTAGCCGCCTTGCGAGTTGATCTCGGCCACGCCGGGGATCGAGCGCAGCAGCGGCCGCACCACCCAGTCCTGCACGGTGCGGCGCTCGGCCAGCTCCGCGGGGGTCAGGGCGCGCTTGCCATCACCGGGCTTCTCCAGCGTGTACTGATAGACCTCGCCCAGGCCCGTCGAGACGGGGCCCAGCACCGGCGTGATGCCGGCCGGCATGCGGGGCGTGACCTCGATGAGCCGCTCGGTGACGAGCTGGCGCGCGAAGTACACATCGGTCGCATCGGTGAACACCAGCGTGATGATGGACAGCCCGCTCTTGTTGAGCGAGCGCATCTCGACCACACCGGGCAGACCCGTCATGGCGATTTCGAGTGGCACGGTGACGAAGCGCTCGATCTCTTCCGGCGAGCGGCCGGGCGCTTCGGTGGCGATCTGCACCTGCACGTTGGTCACGTCAGGGAAGGCATCGACCGAGAGGTGCAAAGCGGCACGCACACCAAAGGCGCACACCACCAGCGCGAGCACGACCACGATGAGCCGTTGTCCGAGCGCAGCCCGGATCATGGATGCAATCATGGCCTTACTCCAGTTCGGCGCGCTTGCGCTCGTTGTTCAGGTGGAAGGCGCCTTCGACGACCACCGGGGTGCCTTCTGTCAGGCCCTTGAGGACCGGACGGCGGCCTTCGCTGGCCGCCCCCAGCTCGACGGGCGTGAGGCGGAAGCGGGTGGGCGAGGTCTGCACGAAGACGTGGTCGCGGTCGTTGTCACGCACCACCGCCTGGGCGGGCACGGCCAGCGACTCCACCGGCGTGCCGGCGATGCGCATGGTCGCCAGCATCTGCGGCTTGAGCTCGTGCGCGGCGTTGTCGACTTGCGTGCGCAGGGGCACGGTGCGGGTTTCAGGCGAGACGGTGTCGGCGATCTGGACGACGCGGCCCGAGAGCTGCTTGCCGATGGCCGGCACGCTGATCTCGATCTGCTGACCGACGCGCGCATTGCGGGCGGCTTGTTCGGGCAGGGCGCCCACGACCCAGACATTGCCCAGGTCGGCCACGGTGAACAGCGGGTCGCCCGGCTGGGCCACCTGGCCCTGGCTGACCTTGCGCTCGATCACCACGCCGGCTTGCGTGGCCACGACCAGCGCGTGCGGGGACAGGCTGCCCGAGTCGCGCAGCTTGGCGATGGCATCGCGCGGGATGCCCACCAGCGTGAGCTGGTCGCCCGCGGCGCGCAGCTCGGCACGCGCGATGGACAGCTCCGATTCGCGGCGCTGCAGCTCGGCCGAACCGATCACATCGGCCTGGATGAGCTGGCGGGCGCGTTCCACCGCGCGTTCGGCCAACTGCGTGGACGCGTGCGCACGCAGGTAGGCCAGTTGCGCGGTGGCCAGTTCAGGGCTGGCCACGTGGGCGAGCACCTGGCCGGGGCGCACGCGGTCGCCGACCTCGGCCAGCACCTGCGTGACGCGGCCGGTGACGCCCGCACCGATGCGGGTGACCTGGCGCTCGTTGGCCTCGATGCGGCCGCTGACTTCCTGCACCAGGGCGATGGGTTCGCGACCGACCTTGGCGACCTTGAAGTTGGCGGCCATCTCGGGCTTGATGGTGACGTCCAGAGGGTCGGCCGCCGCGGCGCCGGAGGCTGCGGATGCGCCGGATGCGGCCGGTGTGGCAGCCGCGCTGCCGTCTTTTTTCGCATCACCGCAGGCCGACATCGCCAGGCTCAAGGCCAGGATGGCAGAGACGGTCAGGCTGAAGGGGAAAGCGTTCGATGGTGTCTTCATGGCGTGTCTTGGCTCACTGCGGGGTGGAGGGCGAGGCGGCGAAGCGGCCTGCCAGGGTTTCCAGATCGATCCGGGCGGCCTGGGCCTGGAAGCGGGCTTCCAGCAGGTTCAGGCGCGCCGAGCGCAGCACCCGTTGTGCGTCCAGCACATCGAGGATGCCGCGCTCACCGAAGCGGTAAGCGGCCTGAGCGACCTTGAGCGCGGCCTCGGCATCGAGCACCACGCCTTCGCTCAGGGCCTGCACACGCAGCCGCGCGATGGCCAGGGCCTGCCAGGCGTGCTGCAGTTGCTGGCGCAGCTCGGCGCGGCGGCCGTCCAGGCGACCTTGCAGGCGGCGCAGCTCCGAGCCGGCCTCGCCGATGGCGCCATCGCGGCGGTCCAGCAGCGGGATCTGCACGCTCACACCGACGCTGGACTGGCGCAGGTCGGGCTCGCGCGTCTGGCCCACGCGCAGCTCCACGCCCGGCCAGCGGCTGGCACGCGCGCCGCGCACCTGCGCCTCGGCACGTTCGACCTCGGCCTGCAAGGCGCGCAGCTCGGGGTTGTCGGTTTCGGCCTGCGCCATCAGCTCGGCCAGGGTGGGCAAGGGGTTGTCTTCCTGCAGCGAGCCCGCCAGGCTCCAGCGCGTCGGCAGGTGACCGCTGGCCATGCGGTTCAGGGTGAGCAGCACCTGCTCTGCCTGCAAGGCGGCCGTTTGCTGGCGCTCGCGGGCGTGCACGATTTCGGCATCGGCCTTGATGACCTCGTAGCGTGGCGCCTCGCCGCTGGCCACGCGCAGGCGCACGCGCTCGCGCACCTGCTCCAGCAGGGCCAGGTCTTCGCTGGTGACGCCGGCCTCGGCGCGGCGCAGCCAGTACTCGTTGGCGCGCAGGCGGGTTTCGCTGACCACGGCGTTGCGGGTCAGCGTGATCGCGTGCTCGGTGCCACGGGCGGCCGCCTCGGCAGCGCCCCGACGGGCATCACGCGCCGACGGGTTCTCGATCATCTGCGACACCCCCCAGCCCTGCACCGCACCGGGCACGGCGCCCGGCATGCGGGCCTGGTTGCGGCCGCTTTGCCACTCCACGCGCGGGTTGGCGTAGGCCGAGGCGGTCTGGATGCCGGACGTGGCCGTCACGCGGGCTTGCTGGGCCGACAGCAGCTCGGTGTTGTGGGCGACCACGGTGGCGATCAGCTCGTCCAGGGAAAGCGTGCGCCCCGCTTCGGCGGCAGGCGCTGTGTCGTGGGGTGAGGCCGACAGTGAGGCCGGCAGTGCGGCCGTTGGAGACGCCGCGGTGTGAGACACCTGGGCATGGGTGGGTGAGCTCAGACCAGCCAGGCAGAGCCAGGCCAGCCCGGCCACGCGGGCAGGAGAGATGGTGTGTTTCGACATGGGTGAAGCGCAGCCGGCGCCATGCGGCAGCCTGCGTGCGGAGGTCACTGGAACCGTGGGAGGTGCGCCGGCCCAAGGGCCGAGGTGCGCGCTGAGATCACCCCATGGCAGGGTGATGTCCGGCCTTCAGCCGGGAGTCAGCTGGCGATCAGCCTGGGAGGGCGCAAGGGCAGGCTCAGCCAGGGTTGGACTGGGCCCAGGTCCGCCAGGATGGCGGGGTGCGCTTCTGGGTGCGTCAAAGGGACCCAGGGCTTGTGCAGGATCAGCAACTCGCCGCGGTCGTCGTCACCGCCGGAGAAGGTGTGCCGGTCGGACTCGGCCTCGCCGCCACGGTCTTGCTGGGGGTCTTCCAGCACGCAGGACCAGCCGGCCGACGTGTCATGGGGCAGCCCCGGCTCGGCATCGAACGCCCACGCACCCTTGCCCATCGTCAGCATGACGGTGGTCAGCAGGATCAGGGTTCTCAGCCAGAGCAGGGCGGGGCGCATGCAGCAGGGTGTGTGGGGTGTGCCGTGAAAGTGAGCGCGACCACCTGGTGGCCGTGGGGTCCAGGGTAAACGAGCTTGCACTCGTTCTCGCCATCGGTCAGCACATTGTGGCCCATTCTGCACACCCTTGCAGGGCACTGGAACCATCTCACCCCTGAAAAAAAGCCACCCGAAGGTGGCTTTTGGCAGGCGCAGGGTGCGTTCGCCGATCAGGCGGCCGTGGCGCCACCCGCCGTCGCGGCATTGCGCAGGCGGATGTGCAGCTCGCGCAGCTGCTTTTCGTCCACGTTCGACGGGGCGCCCGTCAGCAGGCACTGGGCGCGCTGCGTCTTGGGGAAGGCGATCACGTCACGGATGGACTCGGCCTTGGTCATCAGCGTCACCAAGCGGTCCAGGCCGAAGGCCAGGCCACCGTGCGGGGGCGCGCCGTACTGCAGGGCGTCCAGCAGGAAGCCGAACTTGATCTGGGCGTCTTCCTTGCTGATGTTCAGGGCGCTGAACACCTTGGACTGCACGTCGGCGCGGTGGATGCGGATGGAGCCGCCACCCAGTTCCCAGCCGTTCAGGACCATGTCGTAGGCCTTGGCGATGCACTTGCCCGGGTCCGTGTCCATGTAGTCCTCGTGGCCGTCCTTCGGGGCGGTGAAGGGGTGGTGCACGGCGTTCCAGCGCTCCGACTCGTCGTCGTACTCGAACATCGGGAAGTCCACCACCCACAGCGGGGCCCAGCGGTCTTCGAACAGGCCGTTCTTCTTGCCGAAGTCCGAGTGGCCCACCTTCAGGCGCAGCGCACCGATGGCGTCGTTGACGACCTTTTCCTTGTCGGCACCGAAGAAGATCAGGTCGCCGTCCTTGGCGCCAGTGCGCTCCAGGATCTTGGCGATGGCGGCATCGTGCAGGTTCTTGACGATGGGCGATTGCAGGCCGTCACGGCCTTTCGACACCTCGTTGACCTTGATCCAGGCCAGACCCTTGGCGCCGTAGATCTTGACGAACTCAGTGTAGGCATCGATCTCGCCGCGGCTGATGGCGGCGCCGCCCGGGATGTTCAGGGCCACCACGCGGCCGCCCTTGGTCGTGGCAGGCGTCGAGAAGACCTTGAAGTCCACATCGCCCATCACGTCGGTCAGTTCGGTGAACTCCAGCTTGACGCGCAGGTCGGGCTTGTCCGAGCCGAAGCGGTGCATGGCGTCGGCGTACTTCATGACCGGGTAGGCGCCCAGGTCCACGTTCAAGGCCTTCATGAAGACGTGGCGGATCATGCCTTCGAACATGTCGCGGATTTCCTGCTCGGTCAGGAAGCTCGTCTCGATGTCGATCTGGGTGAATTCAGGCTGGCGATCGGCGCGCAGGTCTTCGTCGCGGAAGCACTTGGTGATCTGGTAGTAGCGGTCGAAGCCGGCCACCATCAGCAGCTGCTTGAACAGCTGGGGAGACTGGGGCAGCGCGAAGAATTGGCCATCGTGGACGCGCGAGGGCACGAGGTAGTCGCGGGCGCCTTCGGGCGTGGACTTGGTCAGCATCGGGGTTTCGATGTCGACGAAGCCGTGCTCGTCCAGGAACTTGCGCGCTTCCATGGCCACGCGGTAGCGCAGCATCAGGTTCTTCTGCATGTACGGGCGGCGCAGGTCCAGCACGCGGTGCGTCAGGCGGGTCGTCTCCGACAGGTTGTCGTCGTCGATCTGGAAAGGCGGCGTCACCGAGGCGTTCAGCACTTCCAGGCTGTGCGCCAGGATCTCGATCTTGCCGCTGGTCAGGCCAGCGTTTTCGGTGCCGGCAGGGCGCGGGCGCACCAGGCCAGTGATCTTCAGGCAGAACTCGCCACGGACGTCTTCGGCGACTTTGAAGGAGTCGGCGCGGTCCGGGTCGAACACGACCTGCACCAGGCCTTCGCGGTCACGCAGGTCGATGAAGATCACGCCGCCGTGGTCGCGGCGACGGTGGGCCCAGCCCATCAGCGTCACGGTCTGGCCCATCAGGGCTTCGCTGACCAGGCCACAGTAAGTGGTGCGCATTGTTGTGTTCTCCGGCAAAGGGCGTGCGCAGGGTGCACGCGGCGGCCATGTGGCCAATGTCTCAGTTGGGGCAAGCCGCGGTGCGGGCCCCGAACCCTCGATTGTCGTTCAGGATTGGGTCGGTGGCGGGGCCACCACGCCCATCGAGATGATGTATTTCAGGGCCTCGTCCACCGACATGTGCAGCTCGCGCACATCGCTGCGCGGCACGATCAGCATGAAGCCCGAGGTCGGGTTGGGCGTCGTGGGCACGTACAGCGTCAGCATGTCTTCGGGCAGCAGGGCACCGACTTCGCCGCTGGGCTTGCCCGTGACGAAGGCGATCGTCCAGGAGCCCTGGCGCGGGTACTCGACCAGCACCGCCTGGCGGAAAGCCTGGCCGCTGCTGGAAAACAGCGTGTCCGACACCTGCTTGACCGAGGTGTAGATGCTCTTGACGATGGGGATGTGCGAGATGATCCGGTTCGACTGGTTCACCAGCCACTGGCCAGCGATGTTCGTTGCCGCCACGCCAGTCAGCCACAGGGCCGTGACCAGGATGATGACGCTCAGCCCGGGGATGTCGCGCAGGCCCAGCAGCGGCGCGTGCAGCTCGGTGGGCAGCACGGCCATCACGGCGTGCAGCAGCCAGGTGAAGACGCCATCGAGCGTGCCGACGACGTTCATCAGCACCCAGATCGTGATGGCCAGGGGCAGCCAGACGAGCAGGCCGGTAAAGATGTATTTCTTCACGAAGAGGGCAGTGTGAGTGAGCAGGGAGAGGCGCTTGAGGCCTCAAAGCGGCGAGGCCCGGCAAGTGCCAGGCCCGTGTCCGCGCGGCGTGCCTCACCAGGGTGTGGCACCGAACGGACTATACGGCAGCCGGCAGGCGGCTCAGTGACAGGTGGATGACGCCCCACCGCTCGCAGCGGTGCCCCCGCCGGAGGACGTGTCCGAACTGCCACTGGCGGTCGAGGACGCGGCCGGTGCAGGCGTGGAGGTCGTGGCCGGGGTGCCAGCCGCTGCGGCATCAGGTGCCGAAGCCCCAGGCGCTGCTGCGGGGGCGCTGGCGCCGCCCGAGCCACCGCGGAAGTCGGTCACATACCAGCCGGAGCCCTTGAGCTGGAAGCCCGCGGCCGTCACTTGCTTGCTGAACGTTTCAGCGCCGCAGGCGGGGCAGGTGGTCAAAGGGGCGTCGGACATCTTCTGCAAGACGTCCTTGGCGTGGCCGCAGGCACTGCAGCGGTAAGCGTAGATGGGCATGGCTCAAAACCTCTAAGAACGGCGCATTTTAGATGGGGATGCGCTGCACGCGTTCAAGCCATGTGCGCCACGCGGCCGCGGTGGTCGGCAACGAGTTGCGGCGCCAGCGAGCCCAGCAACATCCCGGCCAGTGCCGCCAGCACACCGGCCAATTGGCCCGGGAAGGCCTCGCCCCAGCCCGGCACCAGCAGGAAAGCCAGCCACACGCCCACACCGGACACGATGGACAGCAACGCACCCTGGGTGGTGGCGCGCCCCCAGTACAGGCCCAGCGTCAGCGGCACGAAGGCCGCCACCAGCGTCACTTGGTAGGCCGAGGACACCAGGTCGTAAATGGCGGTGCCCTGCATGAGGATGGCGTAGGCCATCACCAGGGCGGTGAACACGAAGATGGTGATGCGCAGTGACAGCAGCACCTGGCGGTCGCTCATGCCTGGCCGGATGTTCTTGAGGATGTTCTCGACGAAGCTGGTGGACGGCGCCAGCAGCGTGGCCGAAGAGGTGGACTTGATGGCTGACACCAGGGCGCCGAAGAAAAAGATCTGCGCCACCAGCGGCATCTTGCCCAGGATGAGCGTGGGCAGCACCTTTTGCGGATCGCTGGCCAGCAGCTCCCTGGCCTCGGCCGGCATGATGATCAGCGAGGACGCCACGATGAACATGGGCACGAAGGCAAAGGCCAGGTAGCTGAAGCCGCCGATGATGGCGCCCTTGCGGGCCGTGTCGCTGTCCTTGGCCGACATCACGCGCTGGAACACGTCCTGCTGCGGGATGGAGCCGAACATCATGGTGATGGCCGAGCCGATGAAAAACAGCCAGCCATGGGCGGTGTGCTCGGGCAGGATGCGGAACCAGTCGTTGCTGTGCGCCAGCGCCATCACCTGGCCTGCGCCGCCGGCCTGCTCGCTGGCCATCACGGCGATCAGGCTCAGGCCGACCACCAGCACGATCATCTGCACGAAGTCCGTCCAGGCCACGGCCAGCATGCCGCCGATCAGCACATAGATCAGCACCAGCGTCGTGCCGATCGCCATGCCCACCGGGGGCGCGATGGCACCGCCCGACAGCACCGAAAACACCAGGCCGAGCGCCGTGATCTGGGCGGCCACCCAGCCCAGGTAGCTCAGGATGATGGCGATGGAGCAGAAGATTTCCACCCCCTTGCCGAAGCGGTGGCGGTAGAAGTCGCCGATGGTCAGCAGGCTCATCTTGTAGAGCCGCGTGGCGAAGAAAGCGCCGACCAGCACCAGGCACATCGAGGCGCCGAAGGGGTCTTCGATGACGGCGCGCAGGCCGCCATGCTCGGCATCGACGAACTTGGCCGGGATGCCCATCACGGTTTCCGCGCCGAACCAGGTCGCGAAGGTCGTGGTGATGACCATGGCCAGCGGCAGGCTGCGGCCGGCGATGGCGAAGTCTGTGGTGCTTTTGATGCGCGTGCCGGCGTAGATGCCGATGCCCATGGTGCCCACCAGGTACAGGATCACAAAGGCAAGCAGCGTCGTGTTCATGGCGGAGGGGGCGGAGGGGACTTCTGGTGGCGTGATGCAGGGCGCGGAGTTTAGACCGGGCTCAGGCCGGCGCGCTGGCGCGCAGCGTCACAGCGCCCCCTGTGAGTGCAGGGTCAGCAAGAGGCGGGCCACCAGCAGGCCGAGCGCGAAGCCCAGGCCCAGCCACAGCGCCGCCGAGAGGGTGCGGTTGGTGCGGCGTTGCTCTTGCAGGATGGCCTGCAGGTCCTGGCGCAGGGCGCGGTCGCCGTGTTCCAGTTGGTGGTGCAGCAGCCGAGGCAGTTCGGGCAAGAGCTTGGCGTAGCGGGGCGCTTCGCGTTTGAGGCGGCTGAGCATGCCGCGCCAGCCGATCTGCTCGTGCATCCAGCGCTCCAGGAAGGGCTTGGCGGTGCTCCAGAGGTCGAGCTCGGGGTCGAGCTGGCGGCCCAGGCCTTCCACATTGAGCAAGGTTTTCTGCAGCAGCACCAGCTGAGGCTGGATCTCGACGTTGAAGCGCCGCGAGATCTGGAACAGGCGCAGCAGCACCTGGCCCAGCGAGATCTCTTTCAGTGGGCGGTCAAAGTAAGGCTCGCACACCGTGCGGATGGCGCCTTCGAGCTCGTCCACGCGGGTGTTGGCCGGCACCCAGCCGCTTTCGATGTGCAGCTCGGCCACGCGCTTGTAGTCGCGGTGAAAGAAGGCGATGAAGTTCTGCGCCAGATAGTCCTTGTCGACCTCGGTGAGCGTGCCGATGATGCCGAAGTCCAGGGCGATGTAGCGCCCAAAGCTCAGCGGGTCCAGGCTGACCTGGATGTTGCCCGGGTGCATGTCGGCGTGGAAGAAGCCGTCGCGGAAAACCTGGGTGAAGAAGATGGTGACGCCGTCGCGCGCCAGTTTCTGGATGTCCACGCCGGCATCGCGCAGTCGCTGCAGCTGGCTGATGGGCACGCCCTTCATGCGCTCCATCACCATCACGGTGGGGGTGCAGAAGTCCCAGATCATCTCGGGCACGAGCACCAGGTCCAGGCCGGCCATGTTGCGGCGCAGCTGGGCGGCGTTGGCGGCTTCGCGCACCAAGTCGAGCTCGTCGTGGAGGTACTTGTCGAATTCGGCGACCACCTCGCGCGGCTTCAGGCGCTTGCCATCGGCCCACAGGCGCTCCACCCAGCCGGCCAGCGTGCGCATGATGGCCAGGTCGTCGTCGATGACATCGAGCATGCCGGGGCGCAGCACCTTGACCGCCACCTCGCGGCCATCGTGCAGCACGGCGAAGTGCACCTGGGCGATGGAGGCGCTGGCGATCGGGTCGGCGTCGAATTGCTTGAAGACGGCGCTCAGCGGACGGCCCAAGGCCTTTTCCACGAGCCGCGCCGATTCCGCGCTGGCAAACGGCGGCACGTCGTCCTGCAGGCGGGCGAGCTCGTCGGCCACATCGGGCGGCAGCAGGTCGCGCCGCGTGGACAGCATCTGGCCGAACTTGACGAAGATGGGGCCGAGCTGCTCGAGAGCCTCGCGCAGGCGCTGGCCGCGGCTGCCGCGGAAACGCCGGCCCAGGGTCAGCACGCGGGCCAGTTTCGTCAGGGCGGGGCGGCGCAGGCTGTCCAGCAACAGGCCGTCCAGGCCGTGACGCAGGACGATCCAGCCAATGAACAAGGGACGCAGGATCGAGCGGAGCACAGCGCGCATGGGTGATTCTGTGGCTTCTGAGGCGGTGACCGCTTCAGCGCGGCTTGAAGCGTTGCAGGGCCTGGCGGACCTGTTCGCCCAGTTGGCGCAGCAGTTCGGCCGGGGTGTGGCCCAGCCAGCGGGCGACGTCGTCTTCCACGTCCCAGCGCAGGTTCTTCATCAGCCAGGAGGCCACCTCGGCCAGGGCGGCGTCGCCCTCGATCTGGACCTCGGGACGCTGGCCGCGCAGGCCTTGGCGCAACATGGCCAACGGGTCGTCAAGGCGCACGGTCAGGGTCAGGCCGCCGGCTTCGGACGGGGCCGGACTGGCCGCGCCTTGCGCGTCTTCGGCGACCTCGAACAGCCCGGCCGGCGTCACGCGCAGGCGCACGGGCGGTGGCGTGAGGCCGGCGGGCAGCAGGCCTGCCAGCATCGGCGGCAGCTGGGCCAGCGGGTTGCCAATGAAACGCAAGTCGATGGTGCGGCCAGCGTGCGGGCGCAAACGCAGGCCGGCCTGGGGCTCGCTGGCGACCACGTGGTTGAGCAGCAGCACAAGGCGGGCCAGCGCAGCCGGGGCCAGCCAGGAAGTCAGGGATGAGGGCATGACGCGATTGTAGGGGCCCCCCGACACCACCCTGGATCCCTGGGGGTGCGCGGGCGATTCCCGGTCAATCTGTCATCTTTTTTGATCCACAATGTTCGATCAGGACTGTGTCTGGCGGTGTGCCAGGCGTGTGCTGGCCGGTTGATGCGCGACGTTGGGTGCGTGCAAGCCGGCGGCCCAGCATGGTGAGGCGTCGTGCTTTGTTCCTGATTCTGGCAGCGCTCCTGGTATCCATGTTCAACAACCGCAACTACAACCGCACCTTCTTCAACGCCCCGCAGTCGGTCACCTCGTTCGTGGCGGCATTCCTGGAGCCATTCATCACGGTGGCCACGCTGACGGGGTCGATGGCCTACGGCGATGAGCCGATGGGGCGTGCGGCCATGGCCTTGTGCCTGCTGGTGTTCGCCTTGACGTTCCCGGGGCGCAACCGCTTCGAGGTCTCCAAGCTGGAGGCCCTGATCGACATCGTCGGCTCCTGGGTGTCCATGCTGGCCATCCTGTGGCTGTGCGGCTACGCCACCAACAGCCTGCTCTTCTTCGACTTCGACGTGATGCTGACCTGGGCGGCGGTCACGCCGGTGGTGCAGTGGGTGGCGGTGTTGATCGGCAAGGCCGTGCTCAAGCACCAGGCGGCACAGCCGGGCGCCCGTCGGCGTGCCATCGTGGTGGGGGCCGGTCCGTTGGGCGGCAAGGTCGCCCGTGCTTTGCAGAGCAACCGCGACCAGAGCGTGGAGTTCGTCGGCTATTTCGACGACCGCACCGACAGCCGCGTGCTGCCCGAGGCCGTCAGCATGCGCTTGGGCGGCCTGCGCGACGTGGCCAACTATGTGTACGCGCATGGCATCCACGAGGTGTACATCACGCTGCCGCTGGGCTCGCAGCCGCGCATCGTCGAGCTGCTGGAGGCCGTGCAGGGCACGACCGCCTCGCTGTACTTCGTGCCCGATGTGTTCGGCATCAGCATCATCCAGGGCCGCTTGCAGGACATGAACGGCGTGCCCGTGGTCGGCATCTGCGAGACGCCGTTCACCGGCACGAACGAGCTGGTCAAGCGCGTCTCCGACATCATCCTGGCCAGCCTCATCCTCGTGCTGATCCTGCCCTTGCTGGTGGGCGTGGCCATCGGTGTGAAGCTGTCATCGCCCGGACCGGTCATCTTCCGCCAGAAGCGCAACGGCCTCGATGGCGAGGAAATCATCGTCTACAAGTTCCGCTCGATGCGCACGCAGGACAACGGCGCGGTGGTCAAGCAGGCGACCAAGGGCGACTCGCGCATCACGCCCTTCGGCGCCTTCATCCGCAAGACCTCGCTGGACGAGTTGCCGCAGTTCATCAATGTGCTGCAAGGGCGCATGAGCATCGTCGGGCCGCGCCCGCACGCTGTGGCGCACAACGAAGAATACCGCCGCATCATCAAGTCCTACATGGTGCGCCACAAGGTGCGGCCGGGCATCACGGGCTGGGCCCAGGTGAACGGTTACCGCGGTGAGACCGAAACCATCGAGAAGATGCAGGCGCGGGTGGAGTTCGACCTGGAGTACCTGCGCAACTGGTCTCTGGGCCTGGACCTGCAGATCATCATCCGCACCGTCCGCCTGATGCTGTTCGATCGCAATGCTTACTGAGCGCCCTCTGCGTGCTTGCTGAGCTTGCGTCCTTCCCCCCACAAAAAGTCGAGGTGAGAGTGAAGCGCTTGTCCACATCTTCGAACGCCATGGCGACGCGCGCCGTGGCCTGGGCGGCTTCGGCCGCTTGCGTTGTGCTGGCGGCCGTGCCTTCGGTGGGGTACGCCGAGGACGACCCGCTGTCCTTGACCCTGTCGCAGAACCTGCGCCGCGACAGCAACTTGCTGCGCTCGACCAATGCCCGCAGCGACACGGTCAGCACCACGGCGGTGCAGGGCAATTTCAGCAAGGTGTATGGGCGCCAGGCATACCGCGCGTCGGCCCGTTTCGCGCGTGTGCGGTACGACCAGTTCAACCAGTTGGACAACGATGCCAAGGACCTGAGCGCCAGTGCGTCGTCGGAATTCGCCTCCAACTGGATCGCTTCGCTGAACGCCAGCAACACCACCAGCCTGAACGCGCCTCAGGACAACCCCGTCAACAACCGCTTGTTGCGCAACGTCCGGCACTACCGCAACGTCGGCGGCACCGTGCAGTACGGCAACGGTGGCACCTGGGCGGTGTTGGGCACCTTCGACAACAACCGCCAGAACTACTCGGAAGACCTGTTCCAGTTCCAGAACTCGCAGCAGAGCTCCCAGGGCCTGCGCCTGATCTACAACGCGTCGGACCTGTTGAACTTCGGTGTGGGACCGCGTTGGGTGCGCACCAAGTACCCGAACAACAGCACGATCCGCGAGGCCAAGGACAAGAACCTCGATTTCACGGTGAACTGGCAGGTCACGGGCCTGAGCAGCCTCAACGCCTTGCTGAGCCGCCGTGAGAGCGAGCAGGGCTTCAACGGGCGCCGTGTCAACGCCGTCACCGGTTCGCTGGGATGGGGCTACACGCCGCGTGGGCGCATCTCGTACGGCGTGAACCTGACGCGTGCCACGAATGCCGACCGCTTTCAGGACGCGCAGGCGTTCACATTCATTAACAACAACTTGCGCTCTGTGCAGAACGTGGCGTTGGACACCATCACCACCTCGCTGAACCTGTCGGCCTCGGCGCCCATCACCGGCAAGGTGTCGACAGGGCTGTCTTATGGCTTCACGCGGTACGAGCAGAACAATGCGCGCGATCGGTCGGTCACCACGCTGGTGAACACCGGTCAGCAGGTGGACTTCTTCAACACCAACGCCTCGTCCAGCAGCTCCAACAGCCGCCTGCAATCCCTGAGCTGGTCCACGAATTACGCGGCCTACCGCTGGCTGGGTGTGAACTGTTCGCTGCAGTTCTACAAGCAGTCTGCCGATGTCAATCGGCCCCGCTACAACGGCCATGCCGTGGACTGCGGCGCCAACGTCACCCTCGACCCTTGATTGTTGATTGAGCGGGCAACCGCGGAGCGCTCCATGCCTTGCATTTTGCTGACCGGTGCCACCGGCTACATCGCCTCCCACATGTGGATCACGGCCCAGGAGGCGGGCTACGATGTGATCGGCATCGACAGCCTGGTCAACAGCTCGCCGCGCGTGCTGGACCGCCTGACGACCATCAGCGGCCGAGAGCCTGTGTTTGTGCAGGGCGATGTGCGTGACGCCGCGGCCATGGACCGCTGCTTCGCGCTGGCCCAGGAGCGCTTCGGCGGCGTGCAAGCTGTGGTGCACTTTGCGGCATTGAAGGCCGTGGGGGAGTCCGTCGAGCGCCCGTTGGACTACTTCGACAACAACCTCGGTGGCCTCGTGTCGGTCTGCCAGGCCATGCAGCGCCATGGCGTCTTCAAGCTGGTGTTCAGCTCGTCGGCCACGGTTTATGGCCAACCCGAGCGCCTGCCCATCACCGAAGACTCGCCCCTGCGTGCCACCAACCCCTATGGCCAAACCAAGCTGATCGGCGAGGAGCTGCTGCGCGAGTTGGAACGCTGCGACGCGCGCTGGAAGATTGCCTACCTGCGTTACTTCAACCCGGTCGGTGCCCACCTGAGCGGGCTGATCGGCGAAGACCCGCGCGGCACGCCGAACAACCTGATGCCCTATGTGGCCCAGGTGGCCGTGGGCAAGCGCCCGCACCTCAATGTGTTCGGCAACGACTACGACACGCCCGATGGCACCGGCGTGCGCGACTACATCCACGTGCTGGACCTGGCCGAGGGTCATGTGGCCGCCTTGCGCTACCTTGCTGACCAGCAGGCTTCGCTGACGGTCAACCTCGGCACAGGCCAGGGCTACAGCGTGCTGGAATTGGCCAAGGCCTATGGCGAGGCCGCCGACCGCGAGATCCCGGTCGTGTTCGCACCGCGCCGACCTGGCGATGTGGCCGCCTGTTATGCCGACCCGGCGCTGGCCGAGTCCCTGATGGGCTGGAAGGCGTGCCGCGGTTTGAAAGACATGTGCGTGGACTCCTGGCGCTGGCAGTCCACCAACCCCCAAGGCTTCGAAGGTTGATGACCATGACCCATTCTGTTTTGCCCGTCATCATGGCCGGTGGCTCCGGCACCCGCCTGTGGCCGCTGTCGCGTGCGCTCTACCCCAAG